>Ga0265296_1002272_pt1 | contig 19748 bp, 19 predicted proteins | sample MunlanPumphouse1_FD_189073 | JGI IMG/M metagenome (GOLD analysis project Ga0265296, IMG submission 189073) | Groundwater microbial communities from a municipal landfill in Southern Ontario, Canada - Pumphouse #1 | ecosystem: Environmental > Aquatic > Deep subsurface > Groundwater | place...
ATTTGGAGCAGATTTAGTGCCTGTAGGTGATGATCAGCTGCCGATGATTGAGCAAACAAGGGAAATCGTGCGAAAGTTTAACTCTTTGTATGGCGAGGTTCTCAAAGAACCGGAAGCTTTGTTGAGCGATTATCCTCGTCTTGTGGGTTTGGATGGAAAATCAAAAATGAGTAAGAGCTTGGGAAACTGTATCTTTTTGGCTGATAGTGCCGAGGAGGTACAAAAGAAAGTGATGAGTATGTATACGGATCCAAAAAGGTTGAAACCAACAGATCCTGGAACAGTGGAGGGAAATCCAGTATTTATTTATCATGACGCATTTAATCCAAACAAAGCGGAAGTAGAGGATTTAAAGACTCGATATCGTGCCGGAACAGTTGGGGATGTAGAAGTAAAACAAAAACTTGTAGTGGCGATAAATAACTTTTTGGAACCAATGAGAGCCAGAAGAGCAGAGCTAGAGAAAAATCCGGAAAGAATCGAGGCAATTTTAAGAGAAGGAGTGGAAAAGGGTAAAAAAGTGTCCGATGAAGTACTTTCTCAGGTCAAAAAGGCGATGAAGATTAATTATAATTTTTGAGTGATGAAAGACCCGATTAAATACGAAGATTTCGAAAAATTGGACATTAGAGCAGGAAGGATTGTGGACGCAAGTGCTCCCAGTTGGAGCGAAAAACTAATTCGTTATGAAATTGATTTTGGTGAGGAATTGGGTAAAAGAGTCCTTTTCAGCGGAATTAGAAAATGGTATACACCAGAGGAATTGGTGGGGAAAACTCTACCTGTAATTGTGAATATGGAGCCAAAAAAAATGGGAGATGAGGTAAGCCAGGGAATGGTAATAATGGCCGACGGAGAAGATGGTCCCAAACTAATGTTCTTGAGTGACGACGTTGTGCCTGGAACGGTGATAAGATAGGAACGAATAAATATGGAAACAAAAAAGGTTGAGTTCAAACTAAATATAAATTTGCGGAGGCTGTTAATCTGGCTCTTAATTTTATTTCTTTTTGTACCTTACATAATAAAATTCCTTTTGGGTTCGACTGGAGTTATGGTTGAGATGCCCTTGTCTTCGGCTATTGCCGAGATTAAACAAGAAAAAGTAGAGTCGGTGGAAATTAGAGGAGAAGAATTGGTTTTGATTTATCCAACAGATGCATCGGGAAAACAAGTAATTGGAGTTTCGAGGAAAGAAGAGGGTTCGAGCTTTATGGATCAGTTACAAAAGGCCGGGGTGGACGAGAGCAAGATAAAAGTAACTGTGACCTCCCAAGATTTTAGTAAAGCTTTTTGGAGTGTCATTTCTTTGGTTGTTCCTATTTTGGGATTTGGATTACTGATGTTTTTTCTGATGCGTAGACAAGGTGGGGGAGGAGATGTGTTTGGTATAGGAAAAAGCAAAGCAAAATTATTCTCCAAGGGTAAGCAAAATATAAAGTTTAAGGACGTTGCTGGTGTAGATGAGGCTAAAAAAGAGTTGGAAGAAGTGGTTGATTTTTTGAAAAATCCTAAAAAATATCGGGATCTAGGTGCCAGAACACCGAAAGGTGTTCTTTTGACCGGACCTTCGGGAGTGGGAAAAACCTTGATGGCCAGAGCTGTTGCTGGCGAAGCCGGAGTACCCTTTTTCTCAATGGCTGGATCAGAGTTCATGGAGATGCTTGTGGGAGTGGGTGCAAGTCGTGTACGTGATTTGTTTGATACGGCCAAAAAAGCGGCTCCAGCGATCATTTTTATTGATGAAGTAGATGCTATTGGCAGAACTCGTGGTGTGGGTGGAGGTATGGGTGGTCATGACGAACGTGAACAAACCCTAAATCAAATTTTGGTGGAGATGGATGGTTTTACCCAAACTGATAACGTGATTGTAATTGCGGCGACAAACAGACCCGATGTTCTTGATCCCGCTCTTGTTCGTCCGGGCAGATTTGACCGAAGAGTGAATTTGGATTTACCAGACATTGCCGGAAGAAAATCGATTATTGAGATTCATAAAAAAGGAAAACCGTTTGCGAAGAAGTTAAATTGGGATAAGGTGGCGGAGAGGACTGTGGGTTTTTCAGGGGCGGATTTAGAAAATATGCTCAATGAAGCAGCTATACTAGCAGCCAGAGATAACAGAAAAGAAATTTGGATGGTAGATATTGAAGAGGCTGCGATGAAAGTTAAGATGGGACCTGAACGAAAAAGATTACAGTCTAAACTGGAGAGAAAAATGACGGCGTACCACGAAGCCGGACATGCTTTAGTTGGACATCTATTATCCGGAACGGATCCAATTCACCGTCTTTCGATTGTGTCTCGTGGTATGGCTTTGGGATTTACGATGAGCAGGCCGAAGACAGACAAGTATCAGCAAACGAGAACTGAACTTAAAGATGAGATTGCCATGTCTTTGGGAGGGAGAGCTGCAGAACAACTTATTTTCAACGAATTAACGGCTGGGGCAGCCAGTGATATTGAAAGAGCAACGATGCTAGCTCGAAGGATGGTAGTGGACTTTGGAATGAGTGATCTGGGTCCGGTGGCCATGGGACAGATGACCGAGGTAAATAACTGGGGATATTCTTATGGGGAGTCTGTTAGATTGTCCGAGGCTACTCAAGCAAAAGTAGACAATGAGATAAAGAAGCTGGTAGATGAGGGTCTGAAGACCGCAGAAAGGGTCCTGACGGACAACAAGAGAGCTTTGGATAAGATTGTAGCTAGACTAATGAAGATCGAGACTTTGGAACAAGAAGAGTTTGAAAAACTTGTGGGTAAACCAAAAGCTGTCCTGGCGATAAAAAAATGAGGAAATTGATATTAATTGACGGCAACTCGCTTTTACATCGGGCATATCACGCCTTTCCCCCTACGTTGACTACATCCAAAGGAGAACTAATCAATGCCGTGTATGGATTTTCCACAATGCTACTTACGATACTGGAAAAGTTGGGCCCAACTCACGTGGTTGTAGCTTGGGACGTAAAAGGCCCGACCTTTCGAAAAATAGAGTATGTAGAGTACAAAGCTAATCGTGGACCAATGGACGAAGACTTAGCAACCCAGATTGAGAGAACTAAAGAAGTGGTTTCGGTCTTGAATATCCCCCAGTTTGGGATTGAAGGATATGAAGGTGATGATGTTATCGGAACTTTAGCAAGGCTGGCGACTGATGAGAAAAAAGAAAAAGATACTCAAGTGGTTATTGTAACGGCTGATAGAGATGCACTTCAATTAATCAAAGAGAAGCAGATTGTGGTGTATTTACCTTTACAGAATAAAGCCTCACAGGCGGTGGTGTTTGATGAGGATAGGATAGTGGAGACATATGGATTCAAACCAAAATATATTGTCGATCTAAAAAGTTTGATGGGAGATTCATCGGATAATATTCCCGGGGTAAAAGGAATTGGAAAAGTAACGGCAACAAAGTTAATACAGGATTTTGGTAGTCTGGAAGGAGTATATAAAAATATTGAAAGCGAAAAGATCAGTAAAAGAGTAAGACAAATGTTGATTGATGGAAAGAAAATGGCAGAGCAGAGTTATAAACTAGCGGAGATAAATAAAGAAGCGCCTTTAAAAATAAATTGGGAAGATTGTTTGCTGTCAAACTATGATAAAAACAAAGCCATAAATCTTTTTAAGGAACTAAACTTTAATAGTTTACTCTTACGTTTACCAAAAGATTCCTGGGAGAAAGAAACGGAGGAAATATTTTTATGAAAATTGCTCTAGTACATGATTATATTAAGGAATTTGGAGGTGCAGAAAGAGTGTTGCGAGTTTTGGCGGATATGTATCCGGAGGCGCCGATATATACAGCATTTCGAGTTAAGAACTCGAGTGGTGACCGAAATTTTTCGGACAGAAAAATTATTGAAAGCAAGTATGGATGGCTAATTAAAAGAGGAAATCTTTATAGCCCACTTAGATTTTTGGCCCCTTTAGTTTGGAAGTCTTTGGATTTGTCCGGCTATGACTTAGTGATTACATCCTGCTCGTCATTTTTTGCCAGGGGATTTAAGGTTTCTTCAAAGACGAAGGTGGTAGCTTATTGTCACACCCCGCCAAGGTTTTTGTATGGGTATGAAATGAGCATTAATTTAATGAAGTTTTGGATCGTGAGGATGTATGCGACTGTTATTAATCACTATTTGAGGATCTTTGATTTGTGGTCGTCGGAGAGAGTGGACAAGTGGCTTGTAAACTCGAAAAATGTTCAACAAAGAGTATGGAAATATTATCGACAAGAATCGGTGGTTGTTTATCCTCCGGTAGAGGTGGAAAAAATAATTGAAGTAAGCAAGAATGTAAAAAAGGAAAATTATTTTTTGATTGTGTCTCGATTGGTTGGAGCCAAAGGAATTGTTGAGGCAGCTAAAGCGGCTGAACATTTGCACTTTTCTTTAAAAATAGTGGGAGAAGCTGTTGGTTTTTCTCAAGTCGAAAATCAACTGAAGAAGATAAAAGGTGTGGAACTTCTAGGTGCCGTCAATGATGAAAGTTTACACAAACTATACGCTGGAGCCAAAGGATTTATTGCCTTGGCCAAAGAAGAAGATTTTGGAATGACACCGGTTGAATCGATGGCTGCCGGAACACCAGTAATTGCTTACCGTGGAGGGGGATTTAAAGAAACTATTGTGGACGGGGAGACAGGAGTTTTTGTTGAGGGAACCGATGTGAAGACTTTGGAAACAGCGATGAAACGCTTTAATAAAGTAAAGTGGAGCAGGGAAAAACTGATTAATAGAGCAAGGCTGTTTTCTAAAGAAAAATTCGAGGAGAATGTCAGAAAAGAAATTGCTAAAGTAAATGCCTGAGTTACCAGAGGTCGAAACAATTCGTCGTCAACTGAATGAGGTATTGGTTGGAAAGAAAATCAAAAGAGTGGAAGTACTGAGAGAAAAAAGCTTTGGAGGGGATCCAAAACGACTTGTTGGTTGGGAAATCTCACGGGTTGATAGAAAATCAAAATTGATAGAGATCTATTTTAAGAATAGAGAAGAGATATTGATTGTTCATTTAAAGATGACGGGCCAACTGGTGTTTGTGGATGGGGAAGAGAGGGTTGTTGGCGGACACCCAACGGCAGACTGGGTAAGTAATCTCCCCAGCAAACACACTAGAGTGGTACTGAACTTTGTTGATGGAAGTAAGTTGTTTTTCAATGACCTGAGGGTGTTTGGTTGGATGAGGATGGTGAACAAAGAAAAATATGAGAAGGAAATGAGAAAAACCTCACCAGATGTAACCGAAAAAGAGTTTTCCTTGGAGTACCTGACCGAGGTTCTTAAAAAATCAAAGAAGGCCGTGAAGTTGGTGTTAATGGATCAGGAGAAGATTGGGGGATTGGGAAATATTTACGCCAATGATGCTCTTTACTTGGCTAAAATAATGCCGAACCGCAAAGCAGATAGCTTGAGTTCCTTGGAAATAAAGAACTTGCTTATTGCAATAAGAGAGGTGATTAACAGAGGGATCAAGTACGGCGGTGCCAGTGCGGCAAATTATGTGGATACCAAGGGTATGGGGGGAACTTATCAAGATCACTTTTTGGTTTATAAAAGAGACGGCCAGCTTTGCGACAGGTGTAAGGGAATAATTCAAAAAATGAAGATTGGGGGAAGAGGGACTTTTTATTGTCCAAGGTGTCAAAAATAATACAGTGTAAAATCGAGACGTGGGAATTAGAAGTATAACCTTGTCTGACTTTAGAAACTACGAAAGCAAGACTTTCGATTTTTCCGATGGGGTGACCGTTATCGCAGGAGAAAATGCTAGAGGAAAAACAAATTTATTGGAAGCCATTTATTTACTAGGTGTAGGGGAGAGTTTTAGGGCCAAGAGAACGGAAGAGATGGTGCGATTTGAACAGGAACTGGGAAGAGTTTCCGGAGAGGTACCACTTTCAAAGAAGGATGTTATAAATCTGGAAGTAATGGTTAATGGAGGAACGGTAATGGGAAAAATCGTTAATAAAAGAAAATATTTGGTAGATGGCGTTTCAAGAAGGAGAAAAGACATTTTGGGGTATTTACCCTTAGTACTGTTTCGACCGGAAGACGTGGATCTTATTAGTGGAGCGCCTGATATAAGACGAAAATTTTTGGATAGATTAATGATTCAAGTAGATAAAATGTACGAGCACAGTTTGAGTACTTATGAACAAGCCCTACGTAGAAGAAATAAAATTCTTGACGCAGTAAGAGATGGAACGGCGAGTAGATACTCTTTGGCTTTCTGGGACGGGCTTCTCATTAAACACGGACAAGTAATTCAAGATAAACGCCGAGAGTTGACGGATTATATTAATGGTTTGTTCGAGAAAAGTGAGTTGTTTAGAAAACTGAAAATTGTTTATGATTTGAGTGTAATAAGTGAGTCCCGAATGGCACAGTATGCCGATGCCGAAGTGGCAGTGGGCTACACTTTGGTCGGGCCACACAAAGATGATCTAATAATTAAAGAAGGAACGAGGGATTTGTCCATTTATGGATCAAGGGGAGAACAAAGAATGGCAGTTTTGGCTTTGAAGATGGGCGAGATATATTATTTGGAAGAAAAAGGGAAGAAAAAGGCGACGTTACTTTTGGATGATATTTTTTCGGAGTTGGATGAAGAACATAAGCAAGAAGTATTACGAGTGATGTCCGGTAGACAAGTGATTGTGACAACGGCAGATGAAGAGGATTTGCTGATGTTCAAGAAGGCGGAAATAATAAAACTTAAGTAGCCCCCAACCTTTTCTTGAGTCTGGCCATTTGCATGGCAACAATGACGGTGATGGCCGTGATGAGAATGGCGTAGATAAAAAGAGAAATAACCCCCGAGCCTTTGGCAAGATAGGGTTTGATATAAAGGGTGATGTATTCGGTGATGGCTTCGTTCCAGGCGAGGGCGGCGATTAGGCCAAGAGCGGAGGAAAAAAGGGTTAGGGTCTGAATGGCAATTTCTTGAGAAAGTCTGCTTGTAGGTTTTTTCTTTGTGCTTTTCATAACTAGAGTTTATCACTTGTATACTAAAGTCATGGAAGTAAAGAAGTTCGAGAAGCGGGATTTTGCCGAGACGGAGACTTTTAAGAATATTGGCGATAAATACTCGGCCGGTCAGGTAACCATAATTGGAGGGAGTAAGTTGTTTCATGGAGCCCCTATACTGGCTTTGAAGGCAGCGTCCAGGATGGTGAGTATGACTTACTTTTCGAGCCCGACTGAAGATAAGGATATGGCTGAAAAAATTAAAGTTTCTCTTTCAAGTTTTGTGTGGGTGGATAGGACTGACGTTGCAGCATATGTAGCCAAGTCCGATGCGGTCTTAATTGGTCCAGGATTAATGAGAAGCCATGTTGGGGAACAAGGCTTTGTGTGTGATGAGGAAGGAGGTGAAACAAGAAAGATGAGTTTAGAACTGTTTAATAGATTTCCCGAGAAGAAGTGGGTGGTTGATGGAGGAACCTTGCAAGTTGTTAGAGTTGATGATATTCCAAAAGGAGCCGTGGTAACACCAAATGAAAAAGAGTTTGAGATGTTGTTTGGGGAGAAACTGAAAACTAAGTTTGAGGATCGATATAAGCAAGTCTTTAACTTGGCAAAGAGGTATGAGTTGGTGATATTGACTAAAAGTGATGTGTCAATTGCCAGTGATGGGAAAGAAACATGGTCGATAGAGGGAGGTAATAAAGGATTGGTAAAGGGTGGTGTGGGAGATGTAATTGCCGGATTAACGGTTGGGTTTATGGCCAAGAATAAACCGTTGTTTTCGGTTTGTGCAGCCTCGTTTCTCGTTAAAGGGGCGGCGGAAAAATTGGCAACAAAAAAAGGTTTTATGTTCAATTCTGATGATTTGGTGGAAGAGGTGACAGAGTACTACGGTTGGTTGGTGAGTAAGTTGTGATTTACCGCAAATGATGCAATAATAATGGTGTGTTTAGTCCCAATTATGTAATTACCAATAAGATATTAAGTAGCCTGATTGAGCTTGAAAAAGCGGCCTTGGTGGCCGAGTTAGCGCCGTTGCAAGCCGATTGGGAAGTGAAACTAAAATTGGAGTGTCTTTCCAGAAGAGCGTACAGTGTTCTACACTACTTAGGGTTTTCGCTTGATGCGAATGATGTGGCAAAAATAATTAAAGATGATCCGGGAAGAGATGACAAGCCTGCCCAAGTTGCCTTGAGAGTAGGAGTGGTAGCCAAAGAAAAAGATGTCCAAAAGGTAATTAATTGGCTGAATGCCAGTCGTTTGGTAAGTCAGACGGCATATCTTACAAGTAAGTTTAAGCAGGAAATTTTTGGAGAGAAAGACTTAACTTCTCTGAACTCTCTTTTGGGGGAGCGAATTGTAAATTCAGCGGTACTTGGGGGATATCGGGTAAAGGCAAGCTCGGAGTATCCGGAAGTGAAGTCACCGCCTTCGGTAGAGGTGAAGTATCAAATGGAAGATTTGTACTCTTGGTTTAAAGGTGTTTCAAAGGTAGAAATTCATCCAGTAATTAAAGCGGGAGTGATGATGTTTGAAATAATGAGAATTCGCCCATTTGAAGAAGACAATTTAACCTCCGCAATGTTCTTTTTGGGACTGGTAATGGCAAGCGAAGGTTACGGAATGAAAGAGTTATGGTCACCAGAGGAAGATTTACTGAAAAACAGACCGAGAATAACCGAGATTTTTTCGATTACCGTGGAGAGCGACGATTTGACCGGATGGTTGGAGTTTTTGACGAAGATGCTTGCCGATGCGGCTGAGAAAACCAGAGTAAAGATTATGAACCTGGTAGGAGATAGACCAATATTTAAGTCTGAGGTAGGAAAGGTAATTTCTCTTTCCGAGAGGCAGATAACTATTATGGAAGAAATGACGATTCAGGGGGAGATGACGATCAAGGAAATCAGGGGAATTCTACCAATGGTTTCCGACGACACAATTTTGCGGGATTTGAAAGATCTGATTTTGAAAAAGCTTTTGAGAAAGAAGGGTAAGACTAAAGGGGCGGTGTATATATTAGGTAAAGTAAAAGGGTTTAAATAGACACTCATTACTTTAGTGTTGGGTTACAATGTGATTATGCAGTTTATTGAATTTGCCAAATATCTTCAGAAATTGGAAAAGATTTCATCGCGACTCCTAATCACGGACGTCTTGGCGGAACTTATTGGAAAACTGGAGCCAAAAGAAACAAGCAAAGGAATTTACTTGGTTCTCGGGCAACTCGGTCCGGATTTTGCAAACAAGGAATTTGGTATGGCAGTGAAGATGGTGATTAGGGCGATTGCACAGGGAACAGGAAAATCAACCGAAGAAGTAACCAAAGAGTACAAGCAGAAAGGAGATCTGGGTTTACTGTTGGAAGAGATGCCCTTTGAGAAGGAAAAAAGAAAAAGTCATAGCTTAACCGAAATTTATGATTATCTTTTGTTGATTGCGGAGGATGGTGGGTTTGGAAGTCAAGAAAGAAAAGTGAACAAATTATCCGAGATTCTACTGGAAATAAGTGCAACGGAAAGAAAATATATTTCCAGAATGGTGGTTGGGAAACTACGCCTTGGATTTTCGGCAAAAACCATTTTTGATGCTCTTTCCCAGATGCAAAGTGGAAATAAAACCTTACGAAAAGAATTAGATTCGGTGTTTCAGATTTATCCAGACCCTGGTCTTATTACAACGGTAGTAAAAGAGAAGGGAATGGCCGGTCTTAGAGATATTAAGGTGAAGGTTGGAGTTCCAGTGGTTCCCGCTTTATGCCAGAGGTTGAATGAGTATGGAGAGATCGTTCAAAAAATGCACGATGTGGCAGTCGAGAGAAAATATGATGGAACACGTTTGCAAATCCACTTTAATAGATTAAAGAATGAAGTAAAAACTTACACAAGAAATTTGGAAGAGAACAGTTGGATGTTTCCTGAGATTTTAGAAATAGGGAAATGGATTAAAGGAGATAGTGTAATTTTGGACTGCGAGGCGGCAGGATATGAAAGGGAGACGGGAAAGGTTTTGCCTTTTCAAGTAACGATGACTAGAAAGAGAAAACACAATATTGCTGGAGCGGCAGAGAGTGTACCTATGAGATTTTTCCTTTTTGATATCTTGAGTAAAGATGGAGTGGATCTGCTTAACAAACCATATTTTGAAAGGAGAGAAATATTGGCCGGGTCGATAGTTGCTAATGAAGTAGTGGTAGTTGATGAGTTTATGAGAACCAGTGATCCGGAAGAAATAAAAAGGCAGCACGAAAAATATTTGAATGAGGGTTTTGAAGGAGCGGTAATTAAGATGTGGAATGGAAAATATCTTCCCGGGAGACAGGGGTGGAATTGGGTAAAGATAAAGGAGGTGGAAGGAAACTCGGGAAAACTGTCCGATACTTTGGATTTGGTGGTTTTGGGATATTATTTTGGTAGAGGTAAAAGAGCCGGGTTTGGAATCGGGGCGTTTTTGGTTGGTCTGAGAAAGGGAGAGTCTTGGGTGAGCCTGGCTAAGATTGGCACTGGTTTGACGGATGAAGAGTTTAAGGACCTTAAGACAAACTTGGAGGAACATAGACTTAAAGAAAAACCGACAAACTTTCAAGTAGAAGGAACACTTTTGGCTGATGTATGGGTGGAGCCGAAAGTGGTGGTGGAAGTAGCGGCTGATGAAATAACCAAAAGTAATGTGCACGCGGCAGGTATTGCCCTTCGTTTTCCGAGGCTGATCAGATTCCGAGAAGATAAAGGAGTCGATCAGGCGACTACTTGGAAAGAGGTGGAAGAGATTGCAAAACTTTCTAGGGTATAAGGTATGATTTAGAAATGGAATTTATTAAATACATCATTGATCTCTTTCTACACATTGATAAAAACTTGGTGCTGATAATTGCCAAGTATGGAACTTTGACCTACACCATGTTGTTCGGGGTGATTTTTATGGAGACCGGTTTGGTAGTGACGCCATTTTTACCAGGAGACTCGCTTTTGTTTGCAGCTGGAGCATTGGCAGCCATGGGGTCGTTTAAGATTGTTTTTCTTTGGGTTTTGATGGCGACTGCGGCAGTATTAGGGGATACGGTCAATTATTGGATTGGACATAAACTAGGAAGGGGAGTGTTTGAAAAAGGGAGTAGATTTTTTAAGAAAGAGTATTTGGAAGAGGCCGAAGCCTTTTATGCCAAACATGGCGGTAAGGCAATAATTCTTGCCCGCTTTATACCAATTGTTCGCACCTTTGCTCCTTTTGTGGCTGGCATCTCCGAGATGCACTATGGCAGATTTATTTCCTACAATATCATTGGTGGATTATCTTGGGTCAGCTTGTTCCTTTTAGGAGGATTTTGGTTTGGTAATATTCCTTTTGTAAAAGAAAATTTCCATTATGTTGTCATCATTATTGTTTTAATTTCGGTGGTACCAATTGTTTGGACAGCGGTGAAGAATGGGAAGAAGAAAAAGGGATAGATGCTAAAATGATTTATGGTGTTGAATATTCTTGTAGGATTGATACTGTTGATTTTGATTGTTTTATCCTCCGGAGTAGTGGTCGATATCTTTGAGAGGTATATTTTTAGGTTCCCAATCAAAAAAAATAGAGTAACAGCAATACTGATTGGTTTTTCGCTAGCTTTGCCGGAGTTGTTTGTGGGTATTGCGGCAGCTTTGGATGGAAAACCACAGATAGCTTTGGGAACCGTAGTAGGTGCGAATATGGCTAATTTAAGCTTGATTATTGGAGGGTTGGCAGTGATTACGGTAGCGATTCCGATAGTTGGAGAGTACTTGGAAAAAGATTTGTGGGTAACAATTCTTCTGGCCTTGATGCCGTTTTTAATGTTAGTTGATGGGGCAATCTCTAGACTTGAAGGTGGAGTGTTGGTGGCATTCTATTTTGTCTATGTATTTTTCCTATCGAATGAAAAAGTGACGATTAAACAGTCAAAGAAAAGGCTCTCCGGTTTTGAGAATTGGGGGCTACCGATAATGTTGATTCTTGGTCTTGTTATCATGGCAGTTTCTTCTTGGCAGCTAGTGCAGATTGTCGTTGCGATTGCGGCTGTTTGGGGAGTGAGCTGGTTTTGGATGGGGTTGTTGCTAGTTGCCTTTGGGACGACCTTGCCGGAGTTACTACTACTTTCTTTTTCGGGTAAGAAACATAAAGCCAGTCTGGCCTTACCAAATCTACTGGGAAGTGTGGTGATGAACTCAACCTTGATTTTGGGTATCGTGGCTCTCATTACCCCGATTATTATCAAAGAATCGGTACAAAGAGGACTGTCGGGGATGTTTTTGGTATTTATTCTGGGATTGTTTTGGCTTTTTACCAAGTCAAAACACAAACTAGAGAGATGGGAAGGGGTAGTCTTGATCGGAGTTTACCTAATGTTTATCGGACTGCAACTTATTCTTGCTTAGTTTTAGAGGTCGCTTTCTTCGAGGCTAAGGAGAGCTCTGATTTTTTCTAAAATACTTTTTTTGGGACTCTTTTTTATGAAGACCGACTGAAGGTTTTTGAAGTAGGCAGTTGTTTTATCGTCTTTTTCAAGGTACTCACCACCCATGGGATACTCTTTCTTTTGATCGACCTCTTGATTGGTCATGATTTTCAGATTGAGAATGGCGTATTTTTGGAGGAGTTTGAGAGTGCCTATTTTACGAAAACGTCTGAGAGAGTAGACATAACGAGGTTCACGAAGGATAGAAAAGGAGTAACCCTTGCGGTAGCCATGTCTAATAAACTCGGAGTCTTCGGCAAAGGCAACTTCCGGATTAAAACCTCCAATTTTGCCAAAGATTTTGCGGCGGCAACCAATCATGGCACCGAGAGCCCCAGGGGTACCAAGAAGTAAACCGGTTTCGGTAAGAAGGTTGAGATTGGTAGCTATGGCTTTGTCCGATCTCCGGTTCGAGTCCGGTAAGCACCAAGTGGTGAACATGTCGGTTGGCTTGACACCTATGTGGTACTTAACGCCTTCAAGGAAGTGTTTTGGAAGTCGATTGTCGGCGTCGTTGAAGAGAAGGTAAGTACCCTTACCCGCTTCACCACCCATATTTCTTTGGACAGAGACATTTCTAATCTTGCTATGAAGAATGGAAAGGGAAGGAAGTAGTTTTTTGAATTTGTTGGCATTCTCGACAGTTTTGTCTTTGGAGTTTCCATCAACGACAATGACCTCAAAGTCTTGAAGGGTTTGATTGACTAAATCTTGAAGAAGAAGAGGTAGGGACTTTTCTTCATTTAGGCAGGGGATAACAATGGAAAAAAAAGGTTCTTTATTCATAGACTGATAGAATTATAGTATGTATTTAATTGTTGGACTAGGAAATCCTGGTGAAAATTACGAAAAGACGCGACACAACGCTGGTTTTTTGTTGATTGATAAATTGGCCGGTAAAGATAAATTTGAGGTGGATCGTAAACAAGAAGCTGAGGTGTTGAAGAGAGGAGAGCTAATTTTGGCGAAACCCTTTACCTTTATGAATGACTCGGGAAGGTCAGTCCGAAAAATAATGGATTTTTATAAACTGTCGATCGATAACATAGTTGTGGCGCATGATGATTTGGATATTGCTTTTGGGGAGTACAAAATTCAGAAAGAAGTAGGTCCAAAAGTTCATAATGGGCTTAAATCGGTGGAGCAGTATTTGGGAAGAAAAGATTTTTTGAGAGTGAGAATTGGTGTTGATAATCGACAGCCAGGAGTGAGTTATGGTACCGGGGCGGATTATGTTTTGTCGAAGATGAGTAAGGAGGAACTAAAAGAACTTGACAAAGTGATGGATGAGGCGATTAAAGAATTAACGGAAACTCTCAGCTTGGATATAAAATTGTAAAAATGGATAAGCTAGGTTTTAAACCAATGATGAGCATTCTGGATAAGTATGATCTGGAAGAAACTAAACAGAGAAGAATAAGTCGTGAGTTTCAAGATTATGCATATCGTTTAGCGGTGGAGCTTGACGATACTGCCCATACGGCAATCTATATGAGACTGGCAAAAAATACTCCCCGGCCACTAATAGAACAAGCGAGATTATTTGTACTAGGGGCGAATCACCCAACGAGCAAGGGGCGACTGTTTATGTGGAAACTGAAACAGTTAAGAGAAGAAAATAAACCTAAGGAGAAGTAGTCTCTTTGGTAAGATGAAAGTGGATGATAAAGAAATATGGATTTGGTTTGTTCCGTGATTCCATGTGGGCAAGGGTGCTGACAGTGTCGGTGATTTTATTTTTTGTGTATTTGGGGGACGCTATTTTGAGTGATTGGGTGCCTTCGTTTTTACAGGTGGCTTTGGGAGGATCCTTGTTTATGGGGCTGGTGTTTTCGTTTTCTTCAGTAGTGGGTTTTGTAACCGATTTAGTTTTTCCCCAGTTACTGCGAAAGTTTAAAGCGAGGAGACTAATTTTATTGGCCATCGCGGCGAACTTAATTTTTTCCGGAATATTAATTTGGACGACTGCTTGGTCTTGGTTGGTGTTGTTTCTTTTGGCAATGGCGGTATGGGGAGTTTATTATGAACTTCTTTGGTTTGGGTCGGCACAGTTTGTGTCTGATAACGTGCCGACAGAGTCTAGGTCCGGTGTATGGGGAGTTTTAAGTGTTTTTAAAAGCTTGGCATATTTTATTGGCCCAATTGTGGGAAGTTGGCTGGCTATTAGTCGGGGAAATATGACTACGGTAGTGGTGGCTGCGTCTGTAGTTTGTGTGGGTTATGTTATTTGGGTTCTAACTAGTAAGAAGGAAAAGATACACGAGCGGGAAATTGAGCCAATGGAGAAGTTTGATATTGGGGAGGAGTTAGGTTATTGGAAAGTACTATTTGTTCATGTTTGGCCAGTTCTACTTATCAGTTTAACGATGGGTCTCATTGATGCGACTTACTGGACGACGGGAGCGGTGCTGTCTGATATTATGGCAAGAGGTGGTTTGTTAGGAGGGTTGTTTTTACCGGCTTATATGTTGCCACCAATATTCATGGGAGTAATTTTGGCAAAGTGGGGAGTTTATAAGGGGAAGAAAAAAATTGCCGAGATATTTTTACTTTTTGCGGGAGTATTTTTGGCTTTATTGGGATTAAGGGAGAGTTTATGGTCGATGCTTTTACTATCATTTTTGACCGGAGTGGCGTTATCGATTGCTTGGCCGATGGTGGATGCAGTTTATTCCGATATCTTAGCGAGAATGGGGACGGAGAGAAAACATATGGTTGGTTTGTCCAGTTCAACGACAAGCTTGGCATACATCATTGGTCCGATAACGGCCGGTTTTATCTCCAGTAGGGTAGGAGAAAGAATGACCTTTGTAGTGATGGGAGCATTGACTGTTGTGGTGGCTATCGTGTTGTTGTTTTCGACGCCACGAAAACTGAGATTGCCACAAGCCGAGATGTCTGAATGGAAGGACTAGGGTGAATTGTGTATGATTATCTTAGGATGTTTAAAGGAAAGTTGTGGCTTCATCAGGTGAGTTTGTTTGGGATGCTCGGGGTGTTGGTTTTGTGGAGTGTTTTAAATAAGACGTTTATATTTGACATTAATCTATTGTGGTGGCTTTTAGGAGCGATGGTTGGATTTCTGTTCGTATTTTTAGACCGATTTGTTTACAGTGTTTTGTCAAAGCCAAATGAGACTTTGAGCTTGCGAGTTAGAGAGTTGTTTGGACAAAGTAATTTTGCCGAGGGATTGAGACTGTTGTTGGCCGAACGTTATGATCAAAAAGAAATGGTAATGAGAAGTGCGATGTTTGTGGTGGTATGGATTGTGTTGGCCTTTTTTACGGCGACCAGCGTACTGAATTTTTTTGCGAGGGGATTTATGCTGGGGATTGGAACACATTTGGTCTTTGATTTGATTTATGATTTTGTGAAAGATAAGGAGAGACTGGATCTCTGGTTTTGGCAGATAAAGAGGACCTTGGAGCCGGAAGAGAAGTTTGGATTTGTAATGGTGGTGAGTGTGATTTATCTTCTACTTGTCTTTTCTTTATAAGAAACTCGATTTGACTTAAGTGACGTTTTCCTATACCATGGGGGGTATATGTCAATAGAAGAAAAAAAGAAACTGCAAGTGATGCTTAAAAGAATTCAAGGTCAGGTGGGGGGAATTGAAAGAATGGTGAGTGATGATAAGAATTGTGAAGCAGTGGTGACTCAGATAGTGGCTTCAATGAGCTCGCTTAAAAGTGTTGCCAAGGCTCTTTTGGCCGATGCGGTTTCCAGTTGCTCAAAAGAAGAATATACTAAATTATTGAAGAGGTTTCTTTAAAAATTATTAATAAAATAAATAAAAAAAATATGGAATTAGTTCATTTTACAGACGCAAATTTTGACGAGATGGTTTTAAAGGCCGAAAAGCCGGTATTGGTCGACTTTTTCGCAGACTGGTGTGGACCATGCAGAATGGTGGCTCCGGTAATTGAGGAGTTGGCAAAAACCTACGAGGGAAAAATGATTGTGGGAAAAGTAGATGTGGATGCCAACTCTAATGTGGCCGGAAAGTATGGTGTAATGAGTATCCCGACAGTGGTTCTTTTCGACGGCGGAAAAGAAATTGCACGTCAAGTGGGTTTTGGCGGAAAAGAAGTCTACGAGACCATGGTTAAACAAGCCATTAAATAAGGTATGAAGAAATACGACGTAATTGTCATCGGCGGAGGACCAAGTGGTTATACGAGTGCAATTTATTTAAGTAGAGACACCTTATCGGTTTTAGTTTTGGCAGGAGCACAGCCGGGGGGTCAACTAATTTTTACAACAGAGGTTGAAAATTTTCCGGGATTTTCCAAAGGAATAATGGGACCAGACCTGATGATGGAGATGGAAACTCAGGCAAAAAGATTTGGTGCGGAAGTAATGTATTCCGAAGTAACCAAAGTGGATTTGACGGGAGAAATTAAAAAAGTCTGGGTAGGTGAAACCATGTATGAAGCAAGAGCAGTGGTGGTATCAACAGGAGCATCTTCAAAAATGATTGGAATCGGTGAGGAAAAATACATAGGCAGGGGAGTGAGTACCTGTGCCGTTTGCGATGCTGCTTTTTTTAAAAATAAAAAAACATTTGTGGTCGGTGGAGGTGATGCGGCAATGGAAGACACCTTGGCGCTGGTTAAGTTTGCCGATGAAGTAACGGTGGTTCACCGGAGAGAAGAATTCAGAGCCAGTAAGATAATGCAGGAAAGAGTTCTCTCTAATCCAAAAGTAAAAGTGTTGTGGAATAGCGAGGTAATAGAAGTGGCAGGAGAGCCCAAACTTTCTTCAATTAAAGTGAAAGATGTAAAGACTGGGGAGATAACCGAACATCAACTGGACGGTTTGTTCGTGGCTATTGGTCACGTCCCGGCAACAAAATTGTTTGAGGAAAAACTTGAACTTGACGAAAAAGGATATTTGCGAACTACCATGACGGCCTTGATGTCTTCGACAAAATGGAGGGTGAGTGAAAAAGATATGTGGCTTGACGGCTATCCAATGATGACTTCTGTCGAGGGTGTTTTTGGTTGTGGAGACGTGGTGGATTATCGATATCGACAAGCAGTTACGGCAGCGGGAATGGGATGTCAGGCGGCACTAGATGTAGAAAAATATTTAGCAGATCAAAAGAAATAATTTTTATGAACGATATTCAACTGACAGACGAGGAACTAAATAATAAAGTACATGAGCTTGCAGAAGAATTTGCAGGTAGCAATGATGAAGGAACTGATAATAGTGAACTGCAAGATGTGGTTAACAGTATGGGTGAAGTAATTGGTAGTTTACCAAGAGGAGTAATTTGGGACAATGAACTACAAGGACAAACTCGTGTTGTAAATGTATTTGTGGTAGATCAAGAAGGGAAAGTGATGTTGCCTGTAAGGTCAATGGAAAAAAGATATTTACCGGGTGGTTATGATTTTTCTTGTGGAGAAAATTTGAAATCGGGGGAAGAGTATCTTGATGCGGCAATCAGAGGTTTGAGAGAAGAACTTAATATTGAAGGAGAGCAGCCGAGGGAGTTGGGAAGTTTTTCTCCAGATCGTGAAAAAGGAACGTTCTGTTTTGGAAAAGTTTATCTAATTGAAGTGGGAGACAAAAGTGAGATTACGAAGTTTAATCCTGATGAAGTGGAGAGACTGGAATGGAGAAGCAAAGAAGAGATATTGGAAATGCTTGAAAGTGAACCGGAAAAATTTAAGAGAGATTATGAAGGTATTTTTCGCATGGCGTTTGGTTTGGAGAAATAAGGGTGTAAAATACGGATAGTGTTGATGAAGAGTCGCGATCTTCGGAGCATGTAAAGAAATTTACCGGGGTAGCCCGATACAGCACAAAGAGTATGGAAGGGTGGTACCGTTCTCTCAAGAACCCCTGACTTAAGCTAAGATTAATCATCTGGGTTTAAGCGAGGGGTTATTTTTATACTAAAATAAATGAAAACTAAAGAAATAATAAGAAAGGTTGTGGCTGAGTTTGCATTGGGCAAAGAGTTTACAGTGGAGCATCCAGCCGATGAGAAGATGGGTGATTTTTCGACTAACGTAGCAATGGTACTGGCCAAAGAATTGGGAAGGAATCCAAGAGAACTAGCGGTTGATTTGGTGGGGAAATTGGAAGGAAATAAAAAGTTAATAGAGTTGGTTGAAAAGATTGAACCGGCCGGACCGGGATTTATAAATTTTTGGATCAAAGATGAGGTGCTTATTAAAAAAATAGATGAGGCTTTAGAAACGAAAGAAAAATTGGGAGATAGTGATTTTATGAAGGGAAAGAAAATCTTAGTGGAGTACTCGTCGCCCAATATTGCCAAAAGATTTTCAGTAGGACACTTAAGATCAACAATTATTGGCCAGGCAATTTTTAATTTGTATAAACATAGTGGAGCAGAAGTAACAAATGATAATCATCTGGGTGACTGGGGAACTCAGTTTGGGATGATAATTGCAGCCATTGAAGAGGATAAGAATTTTGATTGGAATAATGTCGACATCAATAAACTGGAGGAAATATATGTAGATTTTAATAAGCGGATGGAGGAAAACCCGGAGTTAAGGACTAAGGCAAAAGAAGCGTTTCTCCGTTTGGAAAAAGGAGATGAATCAGCCAGAAATATTTGGCAAAAGTCGGTGGAGATTTCGATGAAGGAGTTTGATGAGATTTACAAAAAGCTCAATGTGGATTTTGAAAATACCTTGGGCGAGTCGGAGTATGAGAGTCTAATGCCGGAAGTAATCGGAGAGGCAAAGACTAAAAAAATTGCGTCAACAGGTGAAGTAGGAGCTTTAATTGTGGAGTTTTTGGATGAGAGAGGAAAAGAACAAATGCCCCCGGCGATGTTAGTGAAGAGTGATGGGTCAACGACATACTTTACAAGGGATTTGGCGACCGTAAAGATGAGGTTGAGCAACCCCGAGTTAAAGTCCGATGTGTATGTTTATGAAGTTGGTGGTGAACAAAGATTACATTTAAAGCAAGTATTTGTGGCGGCTAATAAACTTTGGCCAGAAGAAACTAAAAATGTGCAGTTTGTTCATGTAGCACACGGACTATTGAGTTTGCCCGAAGGAAAGATGAGTACCCGAAGGGGGAACACTATTAAACTTGAAGATTTACTTTCGAAAGCGGAGAAAAAAGCAGAAGGTGAAACCGTGATGTCGGTGGGAGCAGTGAAATACAACGAGTTAAAAAGGTCGCCGGGGATGGACTACGTTTTTAAATGGGATGAGGCCTTATCAATGGAAGGTAATAGCGCGCCGTATCTGCAGTACGTCTATGTAAGGACGAGGGGAATATTGAATAAGTCTGGCGAAAAAATA
>Ga0265296_1002273_pt1 | contig 19745 bp, 17 predicted proteins | sample MunlanPumphouse1_FD_189073 | JGI IMG/M metagenome (GOLD analysis project Ga0265296, IMG submission 189073) | Groundwater microbial communities from a municipal landfill in Southern Ontario, Canada - Pumphouse #1 | ecosystem: Environmental > Aquatic > Deep subsurface > Groundwater | place...
TTTTATTTGCTCTTGCGTATCTTTTTTTAATAGATCAAACGCTTTATGCAGAGCTGTTTCCACTTCGCGGACCTCTTTTCTAAGTCGTTTTCTCAAAAGTAAAAATTTACGCGCTCCGTACCAAAGAACAATGAGGAGCGTCATTATAAGCGCGATGAGCGGAATTACTACGGAAAGAAAACTAACCGTCCAACTTCCAACACGAAGGATTGCCGAGCCGCTCACGTTAATACTTATTTTTTCCGAAGGATTGCTTTGAGTGCCTTTCTCGTCTGTAACATAAGCCCATAATTTGTAAGTGCCGTTTTGCAATGGTTCTTTAGAAATATAGACAAATTTTCCATCTTGATCTGTTATTATCTGGTAGACGTTTGGTTCATCGTTGTCTTTCTGGATAAAAAGAACAATGTTAGCTTTGGGATAAACCGACTCACCTTTAATTTCGAGGTTTCCGCCACTGTTCAATTGTTGAGGAAATTCAGAGATTTGCGGGGGCAAGGATGGCTTGATGACAAATTCGTCGGTGGCCGTGGTGACATTTCCCGCCTTATCAAAAGCTATAATCTCTAACGAATGAGTGCCTGGACTTTGCGGCGGCAAAGTATAGGGATTGTGCGTCACGAGATCAGTTGAAGAGATGACGGGTAAAGAATCGCCGCTAATTTTTACCGAGTAATAATCAATTCCGGAAAGCATATCCACGGTATCAAACATAATTTCAACTCGTGGCTGTTCTATCACCTTACCGTCAATAAAGCTTATCGTAATGGGTTCTGGTGGCGTTGTATCAATCTGAATTTTAAAATGAGCAATCGGTCCCCAGCCGGCGGAATTTTTCATTTTTATATGAAAATACCAAATACCATCTTCAACATTTTCATACGACTTGGAAGTAAACAAGCCATCAGACACAGGACCCGGATTAGAAGTCGGACTTTGACTGAAATAAAGACCAACCCCGGTAACGCCGGCCGGCAAAGCCCAAGAAAATTGTGGATTTTTATTATTATACCATTTATTGGAATCCGGATGAGTGGAAGAGAATACTCGAGGCGTGGAAGGCGGACCAGAAACGCTGGGAACGTCGGAAGGAGCGGGCGTCTCGGGAACGGGGGCATCTTCGCCGCCCAAACTGAATTGCGCTTTGCCCAAACCTTTTAAAATATTAGTTCCCTCTCCATCATTGGCAAGCGCCGAGCCGGAAGAAAAGTTCAGCGCAGCCGCTCCGGCTGATTTCGCTTTAAAACTAACAGCCATGATCTTACCGCCCGATCCGGTAAAACCGGGATTCAACACAATGCCTTCAAAATTAATTACGCCGGCGCTCTGGGAAAAGGATGGCTCTTGCACCCAAAGAGAAAAAATAGAGCCGTTTTTTGAAACAGAAACAACTTCTAATTTATCTTTGGGGAAGGAAATCACGCCCGAGGCGGCGTTCATCGCCTGATCAGCGCTGGAAACATACACACTGACCGAAAAAGTCGCGCCAACTGCATGCGATCCTGAAGAAGGAGAAAAATACAAATTTGCCGCGTGAGCAAATTGCGGCGTCATTGCTAAAAACGCTAAAACAAAAAATGCGGATACAAATATTTTTACTTTTACTTTTTTCTCCATATTTTTTTTGCCGTAAGCGCAAGGATAAACACTCCTGCTATAATCATAACCCAATTTTCATAATTTTCATACCACGCGAGCGGATTTTTGGGAACAATTTCCATGACTTTTTCATTGCCGACTTTATCAACCGCTTTTATCAAAACATAACTGCGTAATTCTTGATCCGTCAAAACATAAGGACTTTCGGCAGAGACCCACCTTCCAAACACACTCAAAATTCTTTGCCGCGACTCCTTCACTTCATAATGGTCAATGCCCGAGGCCTTGTCTTGAGTGGCAAAAACAACAAACCATTTACCATTGGCGATTGATTCGTCTTTGGAAATTTCCGGAACAAATGATTCTGGCAACTCGGTATCTTGTACTATCGCAACTGCAGCGGTTTCTGCCGGAGCTTCCGAAGAAATCGCTATTTCAAACGGCGCTATTGTTAAAGTTGCCGCAGAACCAGTCCCGTCATTTCGCAAAACTCTGGCATCATTGATTTCAAACTTGGCAACCCCCTCCTTCTTTGCCTCAAAAATAACCGACAAAATTAAACCTTTCTCGCTATTGAACCCGCCAGGCGTAATACCAGAAAATATAATCGTGCCATTTTGATTTTTTGGCTTCTCAATCCAAAAATTAATGATTGAATTGCCGTCTCTTATTTCTTTTAATTCCAATAAACCTTCCGGAAATATAACTTTTCCCTCAACAGCATTGATTTCTTCATTCTCAGTATCCAAAACTAAATCAACTTGAAATTGCTGACCCATTCCAAATGGTGGCACTTTGTCAGATTCAAGTTTTAGCTCGACAGCGTCCGCCGTGTTGCCAATGCAAAATACAAAAATCAAAATGCAAAATGACAACGCAAAATGTAAAATTATTTTCTGGGGGGTTGAAAATTTGGTCATTGGAATTTATTTGAAAATTGAGAATTGAAAATTGAAAATTCCTGCAAAGCAGGTTTACCCCGTCCAATAAAACGCCATGATACTGAAATCAATCAAATTAATTTTTCCATCGCCGTTAAGTCGTTCAACTTCTGTCGGTTTAAACGTGGCGGAAAGCGGCCGCTTATACCAATACGCCGCGATAGAAAAATCAACTAAATTTACGCGGCCGTCAGCGTTTAAATCCCCTTTTGCCGGCGCTGTTGTCGATGGTTTAGCTAAAACACTTTTTGTGCCGACCAAAAAACTTATGGCTTTGCTATAAGAGCTAATAGCTCCATCTTCAGCCGCTTTTGACTTGGTGAAATGCTGGCCCGTCTCAAGCACCGATGTATCGAAATTGTATAAATACGCGCCGCCAGCATCCGCCTTGATTTTATTAAAAAATTCTTCATCGGAATTGACGGAAATGGTTATTTCACTGTTGGGAACTGACTGCCCAAAAATAGCGACGTTGTCCCCCCGCTTTACCTCGCTTTTATCTACCGCAATGGTCGGGGCAATAAAAATGCCACTCACTTGAGTGGTAGCGCCGGAGGTTACGCTCACGGGGAAAGTCAAAAGAGACGACCGATTGCCTTTACTATCTTCGCTATAAACTGAAAAAATATAATTGCCGCCTGAAAGACCGGTTAAAGTTATTTGAAAATTAGCATCCGCGCCAGCGATAGTAGTCGCGGCAATCTGCGCGTCTTTAAGGAGTGTTACGGTACTTTTGGGATACGCTCGGCCATTAAAAATGGCGCTGGTGACGAGGACAACATTTCCATTTCCTCCGCCGCCTCCTCCGCCGCCACCGCAAGAATTAGTAGTGCAAGAAGCAGAACAAGCGGCAGGGCAGGCGCCGTTAGATCCGCCGGCATCGCATTGCTCTCCCGATTCAACTACGCCATTGCCACAAACGGGGCTTGTGCCGTTTGTACTGGCCTGCTGGGTAGATGCATAAACAGAACCTGAAAATAATACTAATAATATTAAAAATACAAAGGCGTATATTTTCATTATAGCGCTTCTCCTAAAATGGTAAGTGTTGAGCTACCCGACTTTCCCGCGGGAGTTCCGAGAGTTATTTTTAAATAGAAGTCCTTTTCATTACCAGCGCCGGCGAGTATGGTTGTTCCGGTAGTTGTGTCTGCATCAAAGGTTACAGCACCAGTGATGCAACTTGCGTCCGCGCATGCGGCTCCCTTAGCGTTTACGATATAATTTTCACTGGATACAACACTATTGGTGAAAGTGGTGATGTTATACCAAATTGTCAAAGTAGAAGCATTGCCATTATAAAGTGTCACTACCGGTTTGGCAGTGCCAGCACCGCCGAATGTTTGGGGACTGCCGCTGCCATTTATGTTATTGTATGGCTGGGAAACTGTGGCCCCCGACGTACCCTCTGGGAATGTGATGCTTGATACTGAAGTAGTATAATTTTGGGCTCTTATTTCTATCGCGGTTGAAAGGTTGATCGTGTACAGGTCACTGATTGCGGCACTGCTAACATAGTTTGTCTTACAGCCAATGGCCTTCACGGTTGTCGTTACCGAAACATTGAACGCCCCAATGTAGGTTGTGGATGAGCATGTTACCGCGCTACCATCCGTGGTGTAGTGTACAACCGCGCCTGTAGTCGTAGCGATACTGAGTGTCACACTTTGCGTACTACCGTAGGTTCCCGCTCCCGGAATACTGGTGATTGCGCCCACCGTGAGGGTAAATGTATTGCTGGTTTGCACCGCGCTGTTGACATAATTAGCTTTAGTTCCGAGAGCTTTGATCGTTTTTCCTGTAGCGATGACCGTGGCATTGGCGCCGGTTGTTCCGACAGAACAAGTGCCGGGCGTACTTGCTTCTGGATTTGTTGTGCCATCAACCGTCTGACAAAAAACTGCGCCGGTCGTAGTTGAAGTTTGTGTCGAGACGGTGTCATTGTTAAAACTGCCACCATTAGTGCCAAAACTGGGGTTTGCTACTTGTAAAGTATATGTTGCGCTCTGCACCGCAGAATTTGCGTAACCTGCTTTTGTGCCAATAGCTTTCAACACCGTGCCCGTCGCGGTAATACTTACCGGCACAGAATAGGTCGTGCCAGTGCTACAAGTCCCGGGAGTCGTGGCGGCTGGCGTGTCTCCGTTTGTGGTGTAGCAAATGACTGAAGAGGCGGGACTCGCCACCGTGATCGCAACACTCACATCATTGTTGTAAGTCGCCGTGCCGTTGTCGTAAGCGGGCGTGTCAACAACAACAAGAGGAGGCTTGAGTGCGATAGTCATCATACCCTTCGTAGTCGCAGCAGTGTAGGTGAGAGAGGTAGCCCCATAGGCGCCAGCCGACGCCTTCTCGCCATCAAAAACTGTGACGCCGCCGTCGTTGCCCTGAGCGGTCTCCGCGTTGACCCGCGCGGCAGAGATATTCGCAAGGTCGGCGTTTGTGACAGTGGTGATGGGAGTATCAGCATCGTCATCGCCACTTCCCACGATGACAATAAGACGATCGTCGCCGCTCGTGGTCGCGCCGGGAATGCTACCAGACGTGTCGCTCGTGGCGTCCACACCGCCAGTCGTAACATCCCATGGATCTCCGGTGGTTATGATACCTCTATAGGCGCAGATAACACCGACCTGGTGATCCCCCGAGTCCGAGGTAACCGGAGCAGTTTGCGTCCCGTTGTAACGCGACCAGAAAACGGTGAGACGGGTGATGGTTGCGCCCGTATCCTGTGGAGAGTTTAAAACTTCAGCCCATGTCCCGCCGTTGGGAGTCGGAATCGTGATGGCCGTCCCCGCCGTCTCCAAGAACAATAGCAGGATGTCGTTGGTGACAATACTGCTGGGCAGAGCCGGGGTGATCGCCCCCGTGCTGCCGGACGCAGCGCCACAACTGAAAAACGTAGGTAACGCCGCCTGCGCCACCTTAATTTCCGGCGGAAAATTATAAATCCGCGGCCAGCCGGAAAAAATCCAGCTAAAAATTAACCCCGTTAGAAATGCGAACTTCAAAAAATGAAGCGATACCCTTTTTACTTTATTGAATCTAAAAAAACGATGAGAAATTTTTTTACATATTTCTAACGGGATAAAAATAAAAACAAGGAGTCGCGAAAAAACCTCTCCCCCTGTGAAAAATGTATAAACAAATTTTATGGAGAGTTTTACATATGTAAAAACGGCCCGCGGCGAATTTCTAAAAATCTCTGTCCATTCCCATAAGCTTCTATTCTGCCGGCGGGACTTTATTTTTTTCTCCTGATTTAAATACATACAAAAAGTGATTTAATGTCCTCGCCTTGGATTTCACTTCGTATTCCGCCTTAAGGAATCTCATTGCTTCCATAGCTATTATTTTCTAATCCGCTTTTTTCTCCTTAGTAATTGCATTGCCAGCAATACTATAATGACAATGGACAGCGCGATGGTAATTATGTTCTGCTCAACAAAATTTATCACCGGCGCCAATAGATTTGGACTTGGCAGAATCTTCACCGAGATTGGTATTAAAAGCCCGGAATATACATTCCCATCGGCAAGGGCGTCTTTGAATACGATGTATGTTCTTCTCTCGCCTGAGTGGCCTTCTTTGCCTGCCTCCAGAGAAGTCGCGCCCCACAATCCCGGCTCCGCATTTCCTGGTATTTTCACCTTAACAGTAAAAACTTTAATTTCTCCCTGTTTGATGGTGAAATCCTTCGGTTCAATCGTAATCCAAGATGTAATGTCCATTTTGCTGTCGTCTCCCTCCACCTCCTTGTAATGGGTGTACCAGAAGCCCGACCTTTCCCCAAGGTCAGTCCCCTCTAATGTTATTTCCTGCTCTATGGTTTTACCAGGATAGCCCTCCAGCTTAAGCGACATCCGGTCAACCGATGTTGCCAGTGCGGCAGAAACGGGGATAAATAACAAGCCAAACAATAAAGCGACTAGTATAGTGCCTTTGCTGTACATATTATGATTTTTGACCATTAAATTATGCTAGTCGGCTTATGGCGTTTCTCCAAGAACGGTAAGCGTGGAAGTTCCTGTTTTACCGGCTGAAGCGCTTAAAACTAACTCTAGATAAAGGGCATTGTACGCGGCAGCGGCTATTGTCTTCGTGGTATCAACGGTGGCAGCGTTGCCATTGGTGGATAGCACATCGTCGACCACTGTAATAGTAGTAGTAGCAACAGGCACTAGCTCAAAATCCTCAGATGCTGCAACGCCATTTGCCCAGGTGGTTATACTAAGCCAAACCTTAAGGCTTCCAGCCGAGGTGTTCTTAAGTCTCACCACTGGTTCGCTGGTAGTTGCGTGGAGTACTTGAGCGTCACTCACAGTATCTATATCATTGTAAGGGACGGAAACTGTGGCGCTAGGCGCGCCTTGAGGAAATGTGATTGTGGTTATGGCAGTATCCGCTACTTTGCCCACCACGGTTATTGTGGTTGCTTGGGCGCTTGATGCACTCTGCGTGGCCACGTTGGTGGCTGAAACTACCATTGGCACAATCAAAACGGCCGCCAAAACTAAAATACCGGCTAAAGTTAAAATTTTCCTTTCTACTTTTTTTCCTTTATATATTTTCATATCTCTATTTTTTTATTATTTAATTCCTTATATTTTAGTCTCTATCGACCATAAAGACTACTTTTTTATTTTTTAACATTTTATCTTTAAGAAATAAAAAACCAATCAGCCGCAACCGCTAATTGGATTGATAAACTAAAATTTCTTCTTCTCTGTTTTTTATTTCTTGTAGAGAGAGAGAGAGAGACGAAAATTTAACTAAATTTTGATATTCAGTGATCATAAATTTATTATACCATAAATTGATGAGATCTTAAATTTGAATGTTATCCACAGACGCTCGTTCACATTACACTTCACACTATTCTTCTCTTTAAGATAAGGCATCCTTTCAATCCCTCCCCTTAAGATAAGGGGAGGTTGGGAGGGGTTATGAGGGGCTCATTCTCATCCATTGTTTCATAACTCCCCTAACCCCTCTTACCTTAAGAGGGGAAAAAGGATACAATGTTTCCAAAACTTTTAAGTGTTAATTATGTTTGTGGGCTTGAACACACAGACGCTGTCCTTTAAATCAAATATTTTACCCACTCCTTTGGCCGGGGCAATTCAATCGTCTTTGTCTCATCGCGCGTGGCCAAATGGAAAGAAAGCGACGCGGCAAAAAGGGCGATTGACTTCGCGGCAAGCGGCGCGGGCGCGCCGTATTTCAAATCGCCCAAAATCGAGTGGCCGATTGAGGCAAGCTGGGCGCGAATTTGATGCGCTCGGCCTGTTCCTAATTTTATTTTCAAAAGTGAATTTTTCTTGCCGGCCAAAACTACTTCCCAAGAAAGTTCAGCGCGTTTACTTCCCGGCATTTCTTTTTCATAAACTTCTGCTACATTACGCGTCTCGTCCTTTTTCAAAAAACTGACAATCGTCCCGCTCTCCTCTTCCATCTTGCCAACTACGACCGCGTAATAATATTTTTCCACCGCCCGTTCGCGGAATTGCGCCGAAAGCCGCGAGGCGCCTTTGCTTGTTTTGGCAAAAAGGACAACGCCGCCGACCGGCCGATCAAGCCGATGGACGAGCCCTAAAAAAACATTGCCCGGTTTTTTATATTTTTCTTTTAGATATTTTTTTACCTCATCCATTAAACACGGATCACCAGTTTTATCTGCCTGGACGAGTAGCCCGGCCGGTTTTTCTACCACAATCAGATGGTTATCTTCATAGAGAACATTCAAGTCCATATTATTTAGCCCCACACCATCTGGCAAAAATTCCGCAGGGCAAAAGTCGCTCGCTTCCTTTTTCTTCAATTGTTAGCTCCCCTGATTCAACTTCTCCGCCATATCTTTCTAATATCGGCAACAAATTATTTTTGTAAGCCGTCGCCGAATAACCAGAAGCATAACCGTTGATCAGAAAAAATAGGGGTTTCTCGGAAAGTAATTTAAAACACAAATCCATAAATTCTAAAAAATTATCTTCAATTTTCCAAAGTTCGCCGCCCGGGCCGTGGCCAAAGGCCGGCGGGTCCAAAATAATTCCGTCGTAATGCCGACCGCGTTTTATTTCTCGTTTCACAAATTTCACTGCATCGTCCAAAATCCAACGGATTGGTTTTTTATCTAAACAAGAAAGAGCCGCGTTGTCGCGCGCCCAGGAAATTGCGACTTTTGATCCGTCCAGATGGCAAACTTCCGCTCCGGAGGCGGCAGCGGCAAGCGTCGCTCCACCCGTATAACCGAAAAGATTAATCACGGAAATTTGTCTTTTTGCCTTGCCGACTAAATTTTTAATCCACTCCCAGTTCCCAACTTGTTCAGGAAAAATTCCCAAGTGCTTAAAAGTCGTGGGCTTTATCCAAAAATTAAGTCCAGCCAAATTTATCTGCCAACGCTCCGGCACACCCTGCCCTATCTTCCATTGGGCGCTCTCGGCGCTTCGCCTAAATTCTCCATCAGTTTTTTTCCACGCCGCGGCGTTTAATTTCGGCCAAAGCGCTTGCGGATCAGGACGCGAAAAAATAAACCGCCCGTAGCGTTCTAATTTTTCCCCTTCGCCGGAATCAATCAATTCGTAGTCGGCCGACGGCTTAGTTTTTAAAATTAAATAATCAGTCATAAAAAAATTAATCCTAAAATCTACTCTGAAGCAACTTTTGTTCCGTAAAGCGACTGTTGAATTTGTACCGGCGTTCCGAGGTCGGCCCAATCATAAATCATTTTCGCCGGACCGACGCCGAGTCGAATACAACCGTGCGAAACGCGGTGGCCGAGATGATTTTCCCCTTCTTTTTTCCCGCCCGGCCATTCGGGTAATTCATGAATTCCAAAATTTCCATGTCGAAGCGACATCCACCAAGGCATCCAGAGCCCCCACCTTGCCGACCAGGCCCGATTGGCCTTATTATCGATTTTAAACGCGCCAAGAGGCGTCGGATACTGCAGGGTGCCTGTTGAAACGGGGTATTCCGCCAAAATAACCGTGCCAACCGACATTCTTAATTTTTGCTCCTTAATACCAATCTGAATTCTTTTCGCTAAATAACGCACGGCTGGATCGGAATTTCTTGGATCAAAACCAGAGTAAATTTCTTTCCCATCCAAAGACCCGTCACCGTCCGTGTCGGGATTACCCAAATCCGTGCCGATTAATCGTTCCAGGCGATCATTTAATTCATCTTCATCATAATCAACTTCATCAAATTTTTTTCCAACCACCCGTGGACTGTAACCGCTTTTTATTTCCGCGTAATCATCAAAACCGTCCCCGTCCGTGTCGGGATTATTAGGATTTGTGTAATAAACTTTTATTTCATCCTCGTCGCTTACCCGATCGTGGTCGGCATCCGGGGCGGCCAGAACCGGCGAGGCCCAAAAATAAAAAATAGCGCAGAATAAAAATGGCGAAATTTTATAAAAAAATTTCATAACACTTTGTCTCTAATTTATTATCATCACCGTTATCAGTAATTCACCGCCGGCGACAACTCGGTTTTTAAAATTAAATAATTTATTGTCTAGCACCCGAACCCGTTAAGGTACAACTGGCATAATTAATTATCTCACCCTGAACGCCGGTCACGTCCATTGATCCGCTGCCAGAAAAACCTCCCGGATTAAAACCAAAATAGAAAACAGCGGAAACATAAGCAGTTCCGTCCGGAATGGCTGCAGATGTTTGAAAGGATTCGATCGCCGCGCCCGAATCGCCAACGGAAACATAAACATTCACCGTGCTGTCATAAGTAACATTATTCACTACCGTAAAATCTACGGGAACCGTGGCCGAGTAAGTCGGCCTTTCGGGTATAGTGGTCTGACAAGAGGCAGTCAATGAACCAGCGTAATGCCCGTCCCATTTTCCGCCGGTTTTTTCTTTTGCCTGCTCCGCGGCAGTATTGGGCAAAAGATTTTTTTCCATACAGCCATCGTTACCGCCCGCGTACCTGCCGCCGGAATAGGTTAACAAAGCCCAACAATCCGTCGCGCCGCCATGTCCGTTATCAATTTTGTAATTACAAGTATAACCAGATTCAGTAGTGGGAAGACGGCTTTTGGCAAGCCCCGCGCCGCCGACCGTTCCGCCTTCAGCCGCGCAATCATCATAAAATTTTTGTACCGCCGGACTGTTGCCAGAAGACGACGGTTCGCCAACTGAAATTACCCCCAACCCTTCCAAGTTATGCCACTTTCCATCCCACTCACTATATGCCATTTTATCGCCTTGGGCTATGCCGACTGCTAAGGTTTCGACTTCATTAACAGACTGAGTAACTTCCTCAACACAATAGACGTTTGTCGGTGGGTTATCAGGTCCGACCTTGCCATATCCCGTTTTACCGGTGCCGATGCAAATTTTTCTAGCCGGCGGTTGGGTGCTAGTCGTTCCTCCGGTCGTGCCGCCACCCGAAACATTTCCCGTAGTATTTTGATTTTGCTGATTATTTTTATTTGCACCCGTTCCGGTTTGATTTTGTTGTTGATTATTAGTTTGCGTTTGTTGCGCCGAGGGTTTACATCTCGTGTCGCAACCATACATTTGTCTTTGATAGTCGGTCATCTTAACGCTCGGATCGGCGCAAACCTGACAAGTAACATCCATCCCCGGGCCAACTTCCGGAACCGGCGGCAAGGCGGCAAAAACTACGGGGACAAAATTAAATCCGAACAGCCCGGCTTTTTCAGAATGCGCGATCGCGTCGAGCCAATATCGCTCCACTCTCAATTTAGCACCAATGTAGAGCATTGAGATCTCGCTTTTATTTTTGATAGCATTATCACCAAACTCTTTTAGTTCTGAAATTTTTTGAACACTATTTCGGAATAATTGCTCGGCTTGCCCGTCGCTTAATTTTAAATCAAAATATCCGGGATTTTCCGCCACCCCTCCCCAAAATTTAGGGGCCAAAGACGCGATTCCCACTTCGTTCACCCAGACAATAGCCGCTTCCTTATAACTTTCTAATTCCTTGGGTACGCTAAGATTTTTTAAATTGTCAGAGACCATTTGAGTTTCAATGTTCACTCTCTCCCAAGAAGCGGAAATGAGCGGTTTCTTTCCCGTTAACGAATCGCCCATTATTTTTACCGCGGTCACTTCGGCCAAGTTATCTTGGATTAGAGACAGAGAATCGGAAAATTGGCTGCTGACTTTGCTCAAATTAATTGTGTAATAAAAATAACCTCCGACCCCGGCGGCAATTAAAACTACGCCGATGATGATTAAAACGACGACTCGATGCTTGCCCATAGTGTTTTGGTTAAGGTTAAAACTACTGTTATTTTACCACCTTTCGCGCTGACAGTATAATTTGTTATCCACAACAAAAAACCGCCCGATGAGGACGGTTCTAATTTTAAAATTATCTAGGCCAAACTCGGGATTTACAAAAAGATACGAACGGATTTGGGCGAATTTTAGGGCGCAGGTGGAATTCCCTCCCCACACCCCTTCCTTCCGCCCGCGCTGGCCAACCGAGGGCTCCGGCGGATGACGATTTCCAGTTTTTCTTTATTTAAAGTATTAATCAACAATGTGTTCAACGGCGCATGGATTATGTATGTGCACAAAGTAATTTTGAATTTTCGTTCGTATGCCGTCTTTAATTATTTTTACCACAAATTCTTTATTTCTAACCTTTTCTAGATTAGGGATAGTTTTTAAAGTTTTTTGGACGACATCATTAATAAATTTTTTGCTTTCTTTTTCGGCACCACCCATAACATAAATATTTTCATATCCTTGACTAAAAATTTTTGACAATCTTCTTGCCTGACTGTCTACTAAGTTTAGTTGCCTCGAAAAAGCAGTCGCAACTATTTTAATAGAACATTTCATGTATTTTCCACAAAATTCTTCTGGAACATTTCTGCTTCCTACCGGTCTATTAGACCATTTTTCTAAATAATTTATAAGGCCTTTTATTTCTCCAATAATTTGTTCGTTAGGGCGTGAAAGAAATACCTTTTTTCCAAGATAAAATAATTCCTGTATCAAAATTGGGAAGAATAAATTAAGTTTATCAATATTAGTAAATTTTTGTATGTACTTGAATATTTCTTCGTGTTCACCTGCGTGCGGAACAAAATAATCCCCAAAAAATTGTTCGGTGGCTTGCGGATTGTCCAATTCCAGAATTTTTTTAGTGGTAAAAAGATCAAGCGAGGTTTGTAAATGTTTAGATAAAAATCTCTTTGCCGGCTTTAATAAAATGTTAGAAGTGTAAAAATAGGCGGCGTGAACAAAATTTTTATTTCTACCCCGTCTATCCCTCGTCACAATAACAGTTTCCCAATCTTCTAAAGTTATTTTCTCCTCTTCGTTTCTTGATGTCCAGATAATTTTAATTTTAGAATATGGCACGCCAGCATGACACTCTAAATTAGATGCAAAAGTATTTAATTTCCCCTCAACCTCATTTTTTATGGAAAAATATTCACTACTTTTCCAAATATAATTAAATGCTCGTGAAAAAAATCCGATCCACTTTTGAAATTGATCGGGATAGCAATAAAACACTATTAATAAAATCACTGCGGTGGGAGCGCCGCCGCCAATTAAGTATTTAAGTAATTCTAACAAAAAATCACCCATATTTATTGATTATCCTTTTTCGTTCTTTTTCTTTTCTGCGACATAAAAATTAAATTCTAAGATACATTTTGGTTCGTCGCACGCAACATTAACTACACCCGATTCGGGTATAAATGAATACACATTCTCCTTTGTAATAATTTTTTTACAAAATTTACACAATATTTTACCGGCGTCAAAATCATTCTTTATTCCTATTGAAGTTAATAACTTGTCCAGATCCCTTTCATGGACCGCTTTGACTGATTTTCTTTCTTCTTCTTTCATATTTTTAATCTTGTTTTCTTTAGTAAACTATCAAAATTTTTTCTTAGATCGTGCTCCCAGATCCTATATACACACCAACCGTCTTTTCTCAAACATACGGTCGTTTTTTTGTCTCTCCATCGATTCTTTTCTATCTTATTTCTCCAAAAGTCATTTTTTAACAAGTGTTTCCACCGAGGATACTGCCACCCATGCCAAAAATCACTATCTAAAAAAATACAAATTTTTTGTTTTGGGAAAACTATATCGGGATTGCCCCTGATGCTTTTTACGTGCGTTTTAAACTTAACTTTTGTCTTTTTTCGCAATTGTTTAATGAAGTCAATTTCAAATTTGGTATTTTGGGAACGAATTTTTGACATTAACGAAGATCTTTTTGACTTCGTCAATTTATCCGGCTTTCTTTTGGCTTTAAAATTCCTGCCGAGATAATTATTGATTTTCATATCAAAGTCCAGCGTTGAATATGGTGGAAGCTAAGCAATCTTTAAAATCATTCTTTGCGTCAACCAATTCTAGCCACTGCTTCAATCTATTCGTGTTTACCTTGTCCACGCGCCAATAATACGCTAACTTTGAAGAAGCTAACATGTTAAGTGCGAGTTTGATATCTTTTGCGTACTCCCTTAAGTGGTATAAAATTTGTGGCACCGTTATTAGGCGTTTGCCCACTTTCATGTCCGGCTGTCCGCCCGCCGTAAAGGGATCCCTAATATTTGAACTAACCGCGCCGTAATTGGTGATTAAATATGAAGCGACTCGTTCAAACTTTAGTGAGCTAGAACCAAAAATTTCTGGGAAAAATATCATAGATTCCACAATAAATTTGGTTTTCTCTTCCTTGTCGAATTTACTAAAAGAACGAATGATTGGATTAGCGGCCGCTTCCGTCTGATCAATCCACCATAGCTCCTCTCCGTCGCTTAACTGTCCGCGATAATAGTCCTTTATCCTTTGTATGGGATTCTTTTCTTTTCTCAGTGTATCGTAATCAACCCCCATCTTGTTAAAAATTGACTGCCCGTTCGCTAAATTCATGTCGATTTTGTATCTGGGCGAATGGGTTACTCCGATATCGCATAAACAATCCTGATATAACCTGTATTTAACGTCAAAATTACCTCCAAATTTACCAAAAAACATGTAAATTCTTTCCACGCCTTCCACTCGCGTGGTTTCTAAAACACTATTACCAGTTGACATCCACTTGTCGTCGGTGGTTGTCTTAACTTCGGTGCCAAAAAACTTTTTCGCTATAATGTCGGGAAAAGTCTGTGGACCAGTTTGAATAACGTTACCAGCAAAACCAGTTCCCTTTGACGCTAGTAACATCATTTTATACGTGAGGTTCTCAAATTCCACGCCACCCATTTTTTCGATTGCGTTTAATTTAACGTCTTTAACACATAAATTTTTTGTCAACGACAGGAGATTAACAAAATCACTCTCCCTGACTTTATTATTTTTTACGTAAATCATGTCTTAATTTTTTAAATTTTTATCTAAAAATTTTTCTATCGCCGTCGCGACGTTCCAAGCCAAAATTGGCGGAACGGCGTTTCCTATCTGTTTATACGCCGAAGACGTGGAAGGAAAAAAGATAAAATCGTCCGGGAAGGACTGAATTCGCGCCGCCTCTCTAGCGGATAATCTCCGCTTGCCGTTCCAATGATATTCTATGTTGCCATGATGCTCGGTACGCATTGTCGGCCCGGGTTTATTGGCTGAAACGATAGTATTGCCTTGGCCATTATTTTTAATGGCTTTGGACCAAAAATGGTTCGGCGCTTTGCCTTCGCCGACTTTTTCTAAATCTCCTATGGCCTGTTTGAGCGTTACCCAGTTATCTTTTTCCAATAATGGGTCAGGATGCACAAATGGTGGTAATTTAATTTTAAGCGTGCCAACAATAATAACTCTTTGCCTTATTTGTGGTACACCATAATCAGCAGCCGTTAATAACTTATAAACAACGTGGTATCCTAAAGACTTGAAATCTTTAACTATCGTATTTATTGTTTCGCCGTTGTTCATTGTTAATAAACCGCGAACGTTTTCCGCCACAAAAAGCACTGGTTTTGTTCTTCGTATTACCTCCATCATGCTTTGATAAAGCAGTCCTCTCTTACTATTAAAACCTTTTCGCTTACCAGCGTGGCTAAAATCTTGGCATGGGAATCCACCTAAAACAATATCGACTTTTTTAGGAATAGGATTATCTAGCGAAGACACGTGTTTGCTCTCGAGTATCCGTCTTATGTCACCACAGACAATTGGGTGTTTAAAATATTTTTGGTATGTGACGCACGCTGATTCATCAAAATCATTGGCCCACAAAATCTCAAAATTTCGTGGTCCAAATTTTTTTCCTAAGGACGTAAAATCGCCCTCAAAACCCAAATCAAGCCCGCCACAGCCGGCAAATAATGACGCGACTGTATATTTTTTTTGAGAATTATTTTTCGTAGTCATGTTTTCTTTTTTTTCGTAAACATTGGTTTGGTGAGTATCGAGCAGTACGTCAAAAAGGGTTGCTTGTTGGCCATCAGCCACGTATCCAGTATCTTCGATTCCAAATTTGTTGGCGGCGCCTAGTACACTATGGGCGCTATTTTTCCCTAAAATAATGAAATCCACCACATTAATGCCGAGCGTTTTACCGGCTTCGGATACCCTGATCGCGACTTGTTCATCTTGGGGGCTTGGGGTCGGATCGCCGGATGGGTGATTGTGGATAAGGATAACACCAGCCGCGCGCAACTCCATTCCTGGCGCGAAAATATCACGTGGGTGCACTATACTTTTATCAAGTGTTCCTATGGAAATTACTTCTTTTTTTAAAAGAGCGTTCCTGGCGTTCAGATACAGGCATACTAAATATTCTTGCTTCTTATCCTTTAAATCCGTCACTAAAGTGACAGCGTCGGTCGCCGACAATATTAAATTATCAAGGGCGTTTTGTTTGTTAAATAACCTTTTTGCTAATGCTAGCATTGAGGTGATTTGTAAAGCCTTTGCTTGTCCAATTCCGGAAATTTGTGTCAAATCATCAACCGTGACATCCAACAAATTGTTACTAAATTTTTTAAGAATTTTTTGCGCTAGCACTTTAACATTTGTCCCCTTAATGCCACTTCCTAACAAAATGGCAAGAAGCTCGCTATCAGTTAACGCATCCGCCCCTTTTTCTAAAAATTTTTCTCTGGGACGATCAAACTTTGGAATGTCTTTCATCTTTGCCATAATTGTTTCATTAAATTATCGACGATAAATAAATGTATTTTCCGCCCTTTTCTCCGGGACTTGGATTCGAAGGCGCCTCGGCTCCGCTTCGTGGAAAATGTTAGAGCTATTTTAGTTAGAATTCTTCTTCTTGCTCTTTATAATGCCCACAATGCCAATGACAACTGCTATGAGTCCGAGCATTTGCCCTCCGGGGCTATCATCAAATTCACCGTATACAAACATAAAAATACCGAGCAGTATGGCAAGAACAAAACATAGTATTCTAATTATGTTTTTATTCATATTTAATGGCTCCGGGACTTGGATTCGAAAGCGCCTCGGTGCCGGAGCGGCCGCAGCGGCCGGTTCGGGGACTTCGTTGAATCGCCCGTCCACAGATCAAGGGAAAGTTTGGGTATAAACCCAAACTTTCCCTTGGCTCCGGGACTTGGATTCGAAAGCTCCTCGGTGCCGGAGCGACCGCAACGGACGGAACGGGGGGCTCGGTCAAATCCTCCGCCCACGAAACAGGGAAAAGCGCAGACCGTGCGTCTGTGCTTTTCCCTGGCTCCGGGACTTGGATTCGAACCAAGATAAGCAGCTTCAAAGGCTGCTGTCCTGCCATTAGACGATCCCGGAATAAAGGGCATTATTCGGCCCTGCGTTGACTGCGCTCGCTCGGAAATGAAAATCGCATTTTCATCTCTCTCGCTCGCTTGTCAATAAAACAAAAAAACACAGACCTTTTGCCTCGTCTGTATTTTATCTTTTTTCTTTTAAACTTTCAAGTACCGGCCGACGGCTAAGGTGCTCGTCACTGTATTTAAGAGCACGACGCCCAAAAATTGCCAACCAAAAATCTGCACAAAATTATCCGTGAAGTATCCTAATAAATTAAACTCCGATCCGCTAAAAAACCCTGCTAAATATGGCTCGGCAAAACCGATCAGGGGAAAAGTAATAATAACCGCTAAAAGCACTGAAAAAATTCCATAAAAAATTCCGCTTGCCAAATATGGCGCCCGGACAAACCAATTCGCCGCGCCGACCAGTTTCATCACGCCAATTTCGTCGCGATGAGTGTAGATAGACATCCGAACAGTGTTAAAGCCGATCAAAACGGCGACGATAGCAAACAAGCCGGCAATGCCCGCGCCCGTTTTTTCCGCCTTATCCGCGATTGATCCAATCTTTTTAATCACTGCTTCGTGATCCTCAAAATTTTTATCCTGAATAATGGAAGAATATTGCTGCTCGTCAAAAATTTTCAAAATTGGTTGGTAATCATTCGTATCGCGCGCCGTGATAATAAGCGTCGCGCCCAGGGGGTTATCACCAACTTCACCCAACGACTCCATGACCACCGGATCGTTTTTATGTTTTTCTTGAAACTCCGCCAGAGCGCGTTCCGGGGAAACATACTCCACACCCCGAACTTGCGGCAAACTTAGAAGATATGACTTGATGCTGCCGATTTGGCTTTCCGATACTCCTTGTTTGAAATAAATGCTGACATCAATCTTTTTCTCGACTTCGGCCACGGCGGTTTTAGTCAAAAAATTAAGAGTCAACAAAAAATTCACGGAAAGCAGCGTCAAAATCAAAACAACGATCGTGGCGGCCGAGAGCCAAAAATTTCGCCAAAAATCTTGAGAAGAAAATTTTATAACGCGGAATAGGGCTGCAAACATATTTGGACTTTTAACTTTATAAACTACAACACGTATTTCCCAACTTCTTGATCGCTAATAACCGTCCCCTGCTCCAGGGTGACAACCCGCCGCCGCAGAAAATTAACCAACTCTCGGTTATGGGAAACTAAAATAACTGTCGTGCCAAATTCATTTATTTTCAAAAGCAAGTCGGCAATTTCTCTCGTGTTAATTGAGTCAAGATTACCGGTCGGCTCGTCGGCCACCAAAATTTTCGGCCGATGAATCAGGGCGCGAGCGATGGCGGCTCGCTGCTGCTCGCCGCCGGAAATCTGCTTCGGATAACGATCGGCCTTTTCTTCCAATCCGACGATCTTCAAAACCTGGGGAACAATTTTCCGAATCCTCTCTGGCGACGCGCCGCAAACTTCAAGCGCAAAAGCGACATTTTCAAAAATAGTTTTCTTGGGTAAAAGTTTAAAATCCTGAAAAATCACGCCGATTTGCCTTCGGAGCATCGGCATCTCACTCTGGCGAATCTTTGTTATGTTCCAATCGCCAATGGAAATTTTTCCCCTCGTCGCCCGCTCTTCAGCCGTCAGCAATTTTATTAAAGTTGTCTTACCAGTACCCGACTGCCCGACAATTGAAACAAACTCGCCGGCGTTAATTTTCAAATTAACATCGCGCAGAGCAACTATGTTTGGAGGATAAATTTTTTCTACATCCTTAAACTCAATCATATTATTCCATTATATGCGATTCTTTTAAAAATGCCAACCCCGTTTAGAAGTTCATCGATGCACATCTTATTAAATGTAATGCAGGCGAAGCCGGCTTACGCCTCCCCACGCACAAGTAGATCTAAACTTTCTTAAAACTTCTAACGGGGCCAACCTCAAATTAACGCTGACCTTGATTTTTATTCTGAAATATTTTAAACTTACATTAATATCTGCCAAAATGCGGGATTAGTATAGTGGCAGTATGCGACCTTCCCAAGGTTGAGGCGCCGGTTCGATTCCGGTATCCCGCTTTTAGAAATATTATTTCAATAATTTACGCCGACGTAGCTCAGCTAGCAGAGCAATGCTTTCGCCCGCCGACGCCCGTCAGCCTAAGCCACCTTAGCTCAGCCGGTAGAGCAGCGCTTTCGTAAAGCGAAGGTCCCCGGTTCGAATCCGGGAGGTGGCTTTGGCGGGCAGGTGCCGCAGAGGTCGTGGGTGCAAATCCCACCGTCGGCTAAAGAGTTCAGTTTCACGCGCGGAAACTGTTTTTTGTTATTAGATCTTTATCAACTGCCAAATTTTTGCTTTACTCATTTCTTCCTCAATAATTTTATCCAAACTTTTCGTCCTAATCAAAATGTGCCTGGCTCTAACTTCTGTCACTTCGCCCGCGTCATCCTTTTTTTGCTCTTCGAGTTTAATAATGTGATAACCGTACTCGGTTAAAAC
>Ga0265296_1002274_pt1 | contig 19737 bp, 31 predicted proteins | sample MunlanPumphouse1_FD_189073 | JGI IMG/M metagenome (GOLD analysis project Ga0265296, IMG submission 189073) | Groundwater microbial communities from a municipal landfill in Southern Ontario, Canada - Pumphouse #1 | ecosystem: Environmental > Aquatic > Deep subsurface > Groundwater | place...
TGGCCAAGTTCGGCAGGAACAGCGAGACGACCCGTCTCATCGCTGCCCTCCAGTATAAGGGAAAAGCCCTCACCGCCGCGTTGCCGCGCCAGTTCGACCATCCATCTCGCGCGTCCTACACCCGCGATCTCCAGTCGCACCGAAGGCGCGGAGCCAATCCGCCAGCGTGTCCACGCGGCGGATGGTTCCGAGAAAGGATCCTGGTCACGGCCACGTCGGCGACGCAGCAACAGCACCGGCATATCGGCTTCCGCCGCCACTAGCTGCAGGCGGCGGGTTGCAACCATCGACACCTTGCTAGCTTCCGCGATGATTGCCGACGGCGTCCCGTCGCGAACTGCGTCCTCGATTACGGCGAGCAATGCCGCGTCATCATACGGCTGAGCATAGATGACATCCGACGAGGAGAGACCTGCCTGAGCCAAAGCCGGTGCGTAGAGGTCGGTGCGGCACGTGGCCCACAAAACAGGGCCGCTGGCATTGGCGACCTCGCGCGCCGCAATACCGGCAAGGAACAACGTGGCTGCGGCGTCATCCGCCAATGATCCACTGCGCGCCGTCGCCTCGTGAAGCGCGCCGGCACGCAAGCCTCCAGCCCCAAGTCTGCTATCGATCGCGGCCACGCCGAACGGCAGCACGCGGTAGTCGGTGACCGGCGTGGCGATCGTCCGCAGGTGGGCAAGGCTGGTAGCAAGGGACTCGGGGGCGGGGGACATCATGGTCTAAGACTCTACTCGTTCCCTTTATGTTCCGTTACCAAGTCCTACATTGCAAGCGCTTTGATCGTCCAATCCGGGCAGGTGCCCTGCCTTTCCCCTCGGCGCACGAAGGGGAACGAAAAAAATACGAAGCGGCAACAAATGGCGAATAATTCGCTTTCGTTTGGCCGGTGGGTGACTCATAGAATCGACATGCCGATCCGCCCTGAGAACCGCTGGCTCTACCCGATCGACTGGCGGCAGCTGTCGCAGACCGTCCGGTTCGATCGTGCCGGGGCCAAGTGCGAGGGATGTGGCCGGCCGCATCTGCGCCGTGTGGTCCATCTCGGCGACGGACGCTGGTGGGATGCCGATGTCCGCTGCTGGCGGTCGGACCGGGGCAAACGTATCTCGATGGGAGGCGGGTTCGTACTGGCATCGGTCCGGGTGACCTATGTCGTCCTGGCCTGCGCGCACCTCGATCATGATCCGGGCAACAGCGCGTCTTCGAACCTCAAAGCACTCTGTCAGCGCTGCCACATGATTCATGATGCAGCCGAGCATCGCTGGCAACGCTGGTGGAATGTCTTTCGGCTCCGTGCGATCCGCGATCTCTACGAGGATCCCCGCGTCACCCGAGAACGCATCGCCAGCCGCTAGAGATCGATGTTCCGGGCGCGCATCGCTTCGGCTGCAAGGTCGGCGATCGGTCCCCGCCCTGCGGTCGCCTCATAGACTTCGGCGACATCGTGATCAGCGAGCTTATCCAGCATCAGCCGCACAGCCGAGATGCTCGTGTCGTCCAGTACGGTCTTTGTCTCGTCGTTCGCCATGGCTAAGGTCCCGCCGGTGTTTCCAATGGAGAACGAATAGCATGAACGTAAGTGACCTGGCCAAAGGCGTCGCCGAAGCGACCGGTTCGAACGAGGCCGATGCAAAGAAGGCGATCACCGCCGTATTCGACCAGATCGCAGCCGCAGCCGTGAAGGGCGAGGAAGTTTCGATTCCAGGGTTCGGCAAGTTCACGGTCAAGGACCGTCCGGAGCGCGAAGGCCGTAACCCCGGCACAGGTGAGGCGATCACGATCGCGGCTTCCAAGAAGGTTGCGTTCACAGCCGCCAAGGGGCTGAAGGACAAGATGTAAGACGTGTGCGTCGGCGAGCGGTCTCGTCGGCGCCAACCCGAGGAACAGGCTCGTGTGCAACCGGTATCGTATGACCGCAAAAGAGGTCGACCTTGCAGTCACCTTCGGTATCCGACCCCCTTATGAAAAGGACGAGGAATACCCCGTTGGTGACATCTTCCCGACCGGCAAAAAGACCCCGTTCTACGGCAAGGTGATCGTGCAAGACGGCGCGGAGCGAAAGCTTGAGCGGATGGAATGGGGCGTACCAACGCAGGTCCCCAGCGTGCGCGACCCTGCGGTTAAGCTAACGAAGTATGTGACGAACGTGCGGAACCTGAACTCCAGCTTCTGGCGATCGATGCTGACGACACCGGCGCGGCGCTGCCTGGTCCCGGTCACCGCCTTTTCGGAATATGGGTTGGCGCCCGGCGAAGACGGCAAGAAGCCGCTGCACTGGTTTGACGTGCCCAGCCGCCCAGTCTTCGCCTTTGCAGGCATCTGGCGTCCGACAGAGCGTGGCAACGCCTACGGCTTCCTGACGACGGAGCCGAACACGATCGTGGCCCCCATCCACCCGAAGGCCATGCCGGTCATCCTACACGACGAGGATTACGACCGTTGGCTGACCGCCCCCTGGGACGATCTGAAGGACGTGGTTGCGCCCTACCCCTCGCAGCTGATGCGGGTTGAAGGCTTGGTCACAGCGGACGCGGACCATGCCCGATCACCTGTGCTATTCTAGCCGTTGAACCCTGTAAGATGACTGACAATGACAGAAGCGACATGGGGCAAAAGCGCCAAGACTCCGGACATCAACTGGCGGATGAGTGCGTCATTGGAAAACGTGGCCCGTGGTGAAACTGATATTGCTGAGGTGACGAACCTTGAGCGCGCGGTGCGGGATTGGGTCAGGCTGGATCCTGAACAGAGAGACGCAGCAACCTTGACCACGGATCATCCCGTTCAGATCGAAGGGGTTTCCAGTACGACGTTCACTGGCGAAGCTATCGCAGCAATTGCCGAGCACCTGCCACTCATCCCAAGCGAAAAGGAGTAATAGTTATGGCGAAATCCAGCGTCCGGTTCGAGCGCGGTGACGGATATTGGGTGGCGGAGCGTGATAGCATCGGCTTCACCGGCACGACCGACTTTGACCCCGTTGAGTTTTTGATCACCAGCGAAGCGTTGGCTGAGATGCTGAACCCAGAGCTGGAAGGAATTGACCCGGAAACAGCGGTCGAGGTCTTCATCGAGTTTGAAAGCGACATTCATCGCATCGCCCAGCGCGAATTTGTGAAACGCCTCGGTGGGGAGCCACCAATCCTGCTGACGACCTCAGATGTAGCGCTTTAGCGCCGAAGCACGGTTGCAATCCAAGTTGGCCAATTGCCCGGAACGCGTTACGCTCCGGGCCCACCTCGTCCACATGCCTATTTCAGTATAAGCCGCCCTCTTCTCGCTCCTCTGCTCCTTCCTTCTGCGCTTCCTCCAGATCGTCTGGCTTCTGTTCGTCAGCGATTGGTTCATCCTCGAGCGTATCTTCCGGCCCGTTATTGCCGTCCGAAAGTTCGTTGACGTCGGTTTCAAAACCAGGTTCTTCGTCTTGTGGGGTAATCGCCATTGTCGCTCTCCTCGATTACATCAAACGATCCAACAAACCGCTGGGTTGCGAACCGGCGGACGATACCCGGTACCTGCCGATGATCACTCGCCAAGACGCGCACAATGAGATCGGGATGGAACCGGTGGCTTGTGGTCCGTGGCCTAGATATAGCCCCGAGAATGAGCTTATCCCCACGTGCCTTGCACCGTCTCGTTATCGCCGTTGTCCTGCCGTTTCTGGCAGCACCGTCGCCTGTCAACGGGGCGGCGCTTCAAAAAGGGAAGCCGCGCGGTTCAGTACCTGCGCCGGCGAAGGCAAGCAGTGCTATCATCGCACTACCTTTGACCCCCATAGTGCCAAAGGGACAGCGTTTGTGTTCGGCACGCACGCCTACCGGGTTGGGGTATACGATGCTGCGCCCTGAATCTGGCGCAAAGCCCACCCCAGGCGATGTCTCGCTAGTGAACTACATCGGCTATTTGGCGACGACTGGGGCAGTGTTCGATCAAGGGATGCGGTCCCCATTGCCGGTTAACGGCGTGATCGCGGGCTTCTCTCAAGGATTGCAGATGCTAGCCAAGAATGGCGTCGCACGGTTCTGTATCCCTGCGGCGATGGGCTATGGGTCGCAAGCGTCAGGCCCGATCCCGGCAAACTCCGATCTTGTGTTTCAGGTCGAGCTCTTGGACTTTAAAACGACCGCGCAGGTCGAGAGCATGAATAGGCCGCAGGCGGCCGAAGCGCCTGTACAGAAGGATGCCGTCCCACAGCCATAGTCAGTTCGGTTGCGCCTGAGTCCGATCCCAGGCTGCGTGATCGCAATGGCTGATCTCACTGCCAATCCTGCGTTGACTCTGCTATCGATCGTGGATGCTCAAATCACGGATCAAGCGGCGTGCTGCCGTAGGTGGCCGCGCTGTCGATCGTCTCGCTGAGATCGAAGCCGCGGTTGCTGCACTTAAGGACGAGGACCTCCTCGATCTGGCGGATATCTTCTCGGGCAAGACGGTAACGACGTTGAAGGAAATGGCGTCTGCCGAAATGGCGAAACGGAACATCAGCTTGTGACCGCACGTAACCAGACGGAGTCGGCCATCTATCGGGTAAAGCTTACGCCTTTGCTATGGGTATCGACGCAGACGACCAGCCGGTGCCGAATTCACATGTCGTCGAAATCAATTTCCCTGGCGATGCCATCGAAACGGCACTCGGCAAGGTAAACACTATTGTCGGTCTGGGGTTAGCCAAGATCATAGTCGACGACGCGACCTTCCGAGGCGTGGCCCTATGCTAATTGCCGAGGACCGTTGTGAAGCGGCCCGATAAGAAGAGAGCGTAGCGATGAATTTGGGGAGCTTCCCGGAGTGGCTTTCGGCCTTTGGCATCGTGTGACACGTCGGTGCGCTCGATCATCAAATAAGGTCGGTTGCCACGTTTTTCAGCGCCTGACGGGTACGCGAACGTTCAATTTCACACCAGCATGCTTCTAGCAGGAATGAGAGGTTTATCACTAGAATGATTTGCCGAATGTGCCGTACGTACCATGTCACTCTGGTTATCCCGTTCTCATTCATTCTCCCAAGCTCACCGCTCTTGACGGTTATCCCTATTTTCCGTATTTCATCGATATCGGCTTTAAGCCGGTCGTGCTTCTACCACGATCAACGCATGCAGGCTGAGCCCGCACGCGCAACCGAGCCCCCCGCGTACCGGCAGCAGCTGGCATGCGATCGAGATCCCGCCGCGCAAGGCAGCAGCCTGCAACGCATCCAGCACAGGAACACCCGCTCATGGCGACGAGCATGGAAATCGTACCCTCGGGCGAATTGCAAAAGCAGTTCGGCCGCTATTCCGACGAGGCGATGATCCGCCCGGTCGGCATTAGTCGGAACGGCCGCGTGCGCTTCGTCATGGTCCCCGTCGATGAATACGAACGCCTGCGCCGTCGTGAACGCGTTGCAGGTCGCGTGGAGGATCTTGATGACGAAACCCTCGAAGCCATCCGCGGCGTCGAACCCGGCCGCGGCGCCGAAGACGCCGAAAAAAGGCTCAACGCTGCCGCAACCGGGTGAGGTCCTCAACTACAGCTACCTGTGGGAATACGAGTACGTTAAAGGTCGCGATGAAGGTATAAAGGACCGGCCCGTCGCCGTCGTTCTGGTGACCCGTCCGAAGGATGGGATCGATCAGGTGCACGTTGTGCCGCTGACCACAAAAGCCCCTACCCGCGATCAGTTGGCGATCGAAGTGCCGGAGGCCGTTCGCCGCGACTTGGGCCTGTCCGGTGACCGATCGTGGATCATCATCACCGAGTGGAACCGCTTCGCGTGGCCCGGCTATGACATTCGGCCGATTGCGGGGCGCGAGCCGGCGGTCAGCTATGGCTATTTGCCCGCCAGCTTCTTTCGGCGCGTCCGCGACGCGATCGTCGCTGCTGGGATCGGGCGCCCCGTCGATCGCTATTGACGGGGCGGCGCTGACCATGCTTCCGAACGACCAGTATATTATAGAGCATGAGATAGACGAACTCATCTACTCGGACGATAGGCTGATAAGTTCGCCATTGACGCATCTATAAAAGACCAGCCTGTTTGATCAATTCCAATTAACTAGCCGATATTCTATACGTCATGACGTATATACGCCGCTAGCCTACTACTGAAGATTGAGCGGATCATTCTTCTCACCGGCTACATCTTCGTGCTATTGACGACATCCGCACCGGATGCACTGCGCAACTCCATCGTACCATCAAACGCCATCTCCCGATGCTTTTCGGCTATCCAACTTCGGTCGGCAGTTCAGGTTGGCATCTGATTATATTTCACATTCCGAACACCTTCATCCCTGCATCGATCATCCCCTCCAGCCCCCGGCGTAGGTCGCCTGTCGGCTTTGTTGCATAACGCCTAGAGAGCATGACCGCCCTTTTACTTGAAGATATTATGCGATGCGGACAGTGATCGGCGTTCCCATTTTGGAGAAGCGATTGAGGATTGCAGCACGGACTTTGAGCTCGGTGATCTGACGATCGAAAGTACGGGCCACAACGCGTTGGCTCAGAAGCTTGAAGCAGTGCATTTTGGTCTCGACGAGACTGCGACGATGATAGCCGCTCCACTTCTTCCAGATAGCGCGGCCAAGGCGCTTTGTAGCGCGTAGCGCTTCATTGCGAGCATCGACGCCGGGGCCGTCCTTTATCCATGGTTGCCCGTTGCGACGGACCGGGATGACCGCATCGGCACCACGTTCGGCAATGGCCGCATGGCACGCCCTGGTATCGTAAGCGCCATCTCCGCCAACGCTGAGTATGTGCTCCTCCTGAGGGATCTGCGCCAGGAGATCGGGGAGCGTCGGCGCATCGCCGATGGCATTCGTTGTGACCTCGATGGCCCGGATATCCAGCGTTGCCGCGTCGATCCCCAGATGCACCTTGCGCCACTGGCGGCGGTAGGAGGCGCCATGCTTGCGTGTCTTCCACTCACCTTCACCCGTCATCTTAATGCCCGTGCTGTCGACCAGAAGGCGCAGGCCGCCTGAGCTGGGCCGCCCGCCAAGCTCGACGACCAACGTCTTCTGCCGTCGGCATAGCGTCGTATAATCCGGCACCGGCCAGTCCAGCCCGCCAAGTTTGATCAGGCTCGCCACCAGCCCTGTAACTTGCCGTAATGGCAGGTTGAACAGCGATTTCAGCGTCAGGCAGAGCTCAATCGCGCTGTCCGAAAACCGCATCGGCCGACCAGGACGACCGCACGGCTTCGACAGCCAGTGCATCTGCGGATCAAACCATATTTCCAGTGACCCGCGCCGCTTTAGCGCTGCATTATACTCCGGCCAGTTCGTCGTGCGATATTTCGGTGCGGCAGGTTTGGGCATCGCGCCCATCTATCTCGCTCGATTCCCTTGGGGAATCCCCAGCGTCAGTTTTGCAACAAAGCCACGCCAAGCTGCCGTCTCGGGAGGTTGGGCGCCAGGTGGGCGTGGGCAGCACAGGCGTACGTGTGATGCTTCAGCGTTTCCGGGCATCGAAGCTGGAGTGGCCGTTGCCCGACGGGCTGACAGACACCGCGCTCGAAGGGGATTGAGTAGCAGCGTAACAGAAAACCTACATAAGCGGCATATCGAGCATTGCCGATAGCCGGAGCGCTAGAAAAAACGGCGGTGGGGGGGGGTGGGTTTGTCGGACACAGGTTTCTGGACGGTTAGATGTGGGATCTGGGGTCATTCGGAGGCTCGCCCGCGATCGTCAAGGCGGGTCGCATCAAACCCGGGTTTGTTGGAGCGATCGTGTCCCACCGCATGGTGTAGCTTCAGCGGCGTAGCCGCTATGATCTCCGGGCAGGGTCGGGTCGATCACGCCGCCATGGACGACAACGTGACCGTGGTATCATCGCTCAATTACGTCACGCTTTCCAGCGTCATGTAGCGGCCCCGCTGGACTGCCCACTCGTCGTTTTGCTCGAGCAGCAAGGCGCCAACGAGGCGTGTGATGGCATCCTCGTTGGGGAAGATGCCGACGACGTTGGTGCGCCGCTTGATCTCGCCGTTGAGGCGTTCGAGGGGATTGGTCGAATGTAGCTTGGTGCGATGCTGCGGCGGGAACGACATGTAGGCGAGCACGTCCTCCTCCGCCGTATCCATCAGCTTGGCGAGTTTGGGCACGCTCGGTCTGAGCTGGTCGGCAACCTTTCGCCACTGCCCCTTGGCGGCCTCGGGCGTCTCCTGCGCGTATGCTGTAGCGATGAAGGCCGAGACGACACGACGCCCACTCTTGCCGGCATGAGCAGTGGCGTTGCGCGCGAAGTGGACGCGGCACCGTTGCCACGTTGCGCTGAACACCCGCGATACGGCTGCTTTGATGCCCTCATGCGCATCCGAGATGACGAGTTTCACGCCGCGTAAGCCCCGCCGCGCGAGGCCGCGGAGGAAGTCCGTCTAAAACGTCTCGGCTTCCGACGCGCCGATCGCCCCTTCGGCAAGCTCAGGACAGGCATGCCGAGCACCTCGCGCCGGCCGTCGCCGTTCACGCCGACCGCGATGGTGACCGCGACCGAGACGATCCGACCGGCCTGACGGACCTTCAGATAGGTGGCGTCGACCCACACGTAAGGCCAGTCGCCCTCAATAGGCCGCTCGAGGAACGCCTTCACGCGGACATCGATCTCCTCACACAACCGGCTCACCTGGCTTTTCGAGATGCCGCTCATACCCATGGCTTTCACCAGGTCGTCCACCGAACGGGTCGAGATCCCCTGGATGTACGCCTCCTGGACGACCGCGGTCAGCGCCTTCTCCGAAAGGCGCCGAGACTCGAGGAAGGCGGGAAAGTAGCTGCCGGTTCTCAGCTTGGGGATACGCAGCTCAACGGTGCCGGCCCGCGTTTCCCAGTCGCGCTCACGGTACCCGTTACGTTGGGCAAGCCGGTCGCTGCTCTTCTTGCCATATCCACCGCCGGTCAGACTGCCGACCTCCAGATCCATCAGCCGCTGCGCGGCAAAGCCAATCGTCTCGCGCAGGAAATCTGCATCCGCGCTCTTTCCCACCAGCACCTGCAAGTTCATTGTATCGTCGGTCATCGAAGGTCTCCGTTGGTTGAGTCTTGCAACCCAATCCTATCCGAAAATCTTCGATGGCCACCCGTGAAGCTGACCGGCCGCTACAGCGCTGGATGATAGCGCGCGACCGGTCAGCTTCACTACCGCTGAGCTACACCACTTAACGTAATCGCCACACTCGACCTCCGCTTTGTTGCGGTAGGATGTCATTGCCGCTTCGGCGCTCGGCCGGAGTCGAACGTGGAGGACGTTATGGGAGTTTTTGCAGCACTGGATGTGTCACAGGAGGAGACGGCGATTTGCCTGGTTGGGGCGGAAGGTGAGATTCTCGCGGAGGCGAAGGTGCCGACCTGCCCTGACGCGATAGCCGACTGGCTAGCGAAGCGCGCCGCGGATGTCGAACGGGTGGGAATGGAGACAGGTCCCCTTGCCGTCTGGCTCTGGAACGCGCTGACGAAGCGGCGTGTCCCGATCATTTGCCTGGATGCGCGTCACGCTAATGCGGTCCTCAAAATGATGCCAAATAAAACCGACAGACATGATGCTCGCGGCTTGGCTCAGATTGTCCGCACAGGTTGGTTCAAGGCTGCCCGGATAAAGAGTCATGAGGCCTATGTTAACCGGGCGATGCTGACAGCGCGCGATACGCTGGTTGGCATGCGTGTGAAGCTTGAAAATGAGATCAGAGGGTTGCTGAAAACGTTTGGCGTGATGTTCGGAAAACGGGTTGGGGGCTTCAAACGCCGTGCGACGGAGATCATCACAGGCGAGCTGGCAGTCGCACCGGAGCTCATACCTATCTTTGAAGCGTTGATGCACGCCCGGAGTGAAATTCTAGCCCGTATTGCCGCTCTCGATGGCAAAATCCGGGCGGTAGCCAAACAGCATGGTACGGTACGTCTTTTGATGACAGCGCCGGGAGTCGGACCGATCACCGCGATGGCGGTAACTGCAGCATTCGACGACGCCGAACGCTTCAACCGATCTTCCAGCGCGGGCGCTTATCTCGGTCTGACGCCAAGGCGCTACGAATCTGGCGAAATCAGCCGGAACGGGCGCATCTCGAAAAGCGGTGACAGGTTCGCTCGAAAATGCCTGTACGAAGCAGCAAATGCGATCTTGTCTCGAAAGCTTGGCGGCCCTCGCCTGCGTGAGTGGGCACAGGCGATCGCAGGCCGAACCGGGCCTCGCAAAGCGAAAGTCGCCCTGGCCAGGAAGCTGGCGGTAACATTGCACGCAATGTGGCGTACCAACACGACCTTCCGGGAGGCGGCCATGGCCTGTGTGGAGCGGCACCGAAAGAGGGACCCCGCTCAAAGCCCGGCAACTACCTGTAATATCCGGAAGGTATGGGTTGTGCAGGGATCTCGGTCGGCGCCGATCGAGACCCCTGAATAAGTGAAGCATTTACGCAAATTCAATAGCTTGGCAAAGATCTACCGGGGTCCTACTTTCGGCACCGATACACACCCAATAAATTCTATCTCGCTCGGTATCACGACGACTTAGTCGAAACCCGGCAGGGTCCCGATTCCGCGCTTGTTCACATATCCAGCCGGTGTATCAGTTTGACCGTTGCAGATCGATTGCCGTCAAATTAGGCTGTTCGACAAATTCTGGGGGCCGCGGAAAATGGTGGTCCGCTCTCGAAGCGGTAAAAGGACGTTGTCGTATGCCAAAGCCAACTCCGGTGAGTCCATGAACACTCCGGCCCCTGAAGGTGCCAACCGCGCCATGGTGGTACGTGCGGGTACCCTCATGCGCGAAGCGCTTCTATTGCTCGATGAGGCCGGAGCGAGCCTTGCCGGGTGTCAGCTTCAACAGGCGGTCGATACGCTCGACCTAATGCCATCGGTCACTACCCAGGAATGAGCAGTTCACCCTACCGGGTCCAACTCCTCCCGCGCCCGATCGTTATCGACGATACGGGACTGCCCGTTCCCAACTCCCACGTGATCGATATCGTTTTTCCCGGCGACATGATCGAGACAATGCTCGGCCCGGTAAACACGATTGTGGGTCAAGGCGTTGCAAAGATTTTGGTTGGTGAGACCACCATACGGGGCGTTGGGATATGTTGAATGTACGGCTCGCTGAACCGGTCGATTTGGCGTCCGTTATCAAATTCGATGCTTTTCCTGGTGACCGGGTCATTGAAATTATAGACCACCGGATGCTGGTGATCGATGTCGATGGTGAAACACAGGGCTATGCGTCTTGGCAAAAGAATGGGTGCATCGGCATGGATTACGTCAATAAGCTCGTCGTAAGCGATGCCTACCGACGCCGTGGCCTGGCAAAATACCTCATTGGGGGACTCAGCACGGTCTTGCATGGTAGAATCTTCATTTCCGCGTCAAGCAGTAACACTGCAGCCATTCGGTTGCTGCACGGTACAATGTGGACAAGAGCAGGCGAGATAATTGGTCTGTTGCCCTCGGATGAAGCCGAGGTCTTTTTTTACAAAGATCTTCCGGAATGATCCCCTAATAAAATGACTCAAGCGCTACCGCCCTTTGTTCGTTTGCCGAAGCGAATAACAGTAAGCGCCAGCAGTGGGTTTCGCATGACTTCAAGCAAACTACGCAGCGAGCGAAGATCGATTACGGCCCTGTCTCTTGGCGGCGTACAGCGCTTCATCAGCCCTGCTGAGGGCGCTTATCCGGTCATCGCCGTCGCGAAATTGTGCGATCCCGATGCTGACGGTGACACGCACTGGCCAATCACCCGCTTTCACCGCGATTGCCGCTACCGCTTCACGAATACGTTCGCAAACTGCATGCGCGTGCTCGCCGGGTATTTTGGGGAATATGAAACCAAACTCCTCGCCGCCAATACGCGCCACACTGTCGCCGCCACGGATCTGACCCTCGGCGACGCGTGCGAACGCGCAAAGAACGTCGTCGCCGATCGCATGCCCAAATGTATCGTTTATGCGCTTGAAGTGATCGAGGTCGAAGATCGCAACACAGCCGCCGGTCATTCCGTCGCCCTGACCAAGCTGGCGCGTCAGCTCATGATCGAACGCACGCCGGTTGCACAAACCTGTCAAGGGATCCGTGTTGGCGGCCTTAGATAGCTCTACTTCGGCAAGATGCCGGGTTGATGTGTCACGGACCGCGCTGACGAGCCCTCGTACCACACCCTCGTGGTCAGTCACAGCGCGGGTCTGCATCTCGAACCAGCGCTGCTGGCCGCCCGTCACGATGGCGCGGAATTCGACACTAAACATTTCGAAGGGGCTTTTTAAGGCTTGAAGATGGGCAGCGGCCACGCGGCCCCGGTCTTCGAAGTCTACAAGATTTATGCTGGCGGTGCCGATCAGCTGGTGGGGATCGTAGCCGCCGAGTTGCTTTATGGAGGGTGAAGCGTAGCGGATTGCCCCGTCGATACCGAGGTTGAGGACAATATCCGTCGAATTTTCGGTGAGAAGTCTGAAACGAGCCTCACTATCTTGCAATCGTTCGAACAAGAGATGGCGACGAGCAAGTTCCGCGGCGACCGGAAGTACCGTCATGACCGTGATCGTAAGGTAGAACTGAAGAAACTGCAGTCTATGACCGTTAGTGCCATGTATCAAATTGATCGGACCCAGCCCCTTAAGGGTCAACCCGGTACCGACCGTTGCGATTACAACTATGGCAAATGCCGCCCCGATATTGCCGGCTCGGAACGTGATGAGCATCAGTGGCAGGATAGGCAGGAATAGCAACGGTAGCTGCGACTGGGAGAACACGCCGGCGGACGTTACCGTAAGGATAGCAAAAAGCAGTGCCGCTTCCGACCTTCGTTTGACGCTGGCGTCCTTAACCCAGCGGTGGATATCACCGCCGGCTAGCTGGAGAAAGATTGGAGTAAATGTAAGTACGCCCAGCGCGTGGCCGACCAGCCAGTTGTAATAGTTAGCAGAGAAACTGGTGTGCGATGCGAGGGAAATTACAGCTGCCCCTGCCAGTCCGGTGCAGGCGGGGGCTACGATTCCGGCCGCCAGTACGAACACGCTAAAGTTGCGCGCCGAGTCGAGAAAAGAGCGATGGACTCCCCACCGTCTAATCAACACCGCAGCAAGAAGGGGCTCCGTGACGAGAGGGAATGAAATGAAAGGTGCCGCGGTCCATCCCAAACCGAATATCCCCGTAGCGATAGAACCCGTTGCCCAGCAACATAGTATCAAGGCGAACCAGTGGCGGCGTCCGACCGTGGTGAGGGACGCCAGCAGTATGGCGTTGGCGATCCACAGGAACGCCGCGCCGCCTTCAAAGCGGGTAAGCGCTATGGCTAACCCACTCGCAAAGAAATAGGCCTCGCCTGTAACTGCAAGCCGGACGACGGTTTGAGGGCGCGGGCGAGTAATTGCCATTATGCCAGAATGGCAGGCCGAGATTAACGCTTTGCTTACGCGACCTTCGCCCTCGTCTACCCGAGTAGAGCTTAGTATCAAGTTCGTCATGCCGCGCGCGCCTGCGGCTACCGGCAGAGGTAAGTTGGCACCTAGGCTCGCAGCTTTGCCAATGATAACGTGGGACGGATGACGGCTGTGGGAATCGATCGAACACATTGGGTGGGTTGGCGCATGCTGGTGGCCCTCGCTGCCGCCTTGCTGCTACCGCTGGCTATCTATGTCCTAATCACGGTCAGCGTGAATTATCGCGACGATCGTCGTGCAACCGAACGCGCAACATTGGCGCGCGCGCAGGCTGTCGCGAGCCAAGTCTCGTCACGGCTGGAGCTTGTCAGCCAGGCAATGCGCATCTTGAGTACGATCCGTTCGATACGCGAGCGGGATTGGCGGGAGGCGCAAGCTCGTTCGCGTGATATTACCCAGCTCAATCCCGATTGGCGCGACGTTAGCCTCATCGATCTGGAACGCGGCGTCAGCCTGTTTGATCTTCGGACATCTGAGCCGCAGGAGCGTGTGATCGACGCCGCCAGCGCACGGATGATCGCTCGTCGCAGCGCCCTGCGACCCGTGTTCAGCGACGTCGTGGGGGGCGTTTCGATGAGAGGCGCCATTGAGGCAGATCTCGCGATCGGTACTGCGGCGAAGCCCCGTTACCTCCTTCAGATTAGGCTCGACCCGAGTTTCGTCCAGCGCGTACTGATGGCCTCCGCTTCGCCTGAGGGCGTGAGCGCCGTTGTCGATCGAAGAGGGCTTTTCATAGCGCGAAGCAAGGCGTGGCCAGCGCGCCTTGGCACTCCCGCGACCAGATACGTCCGCTACGCCATCGCTCACGGGCGATCCGGCTTCTACCGGAGCACTACCTGGGAGAAATTGGCGACGTACACAGCCTTTACCACGCTGGCCGATAGCGGATGGTCGGTCCATGTCGCCGTTCCCTCGACCTCAATCGACCGCTCGCAATATGGTTGGCGTTTGTCGTCGCTGCTCGCTGCCGCGGCGAGTATCGCGCTCGCCCTCATGCTAGTCTTCCTCATCATGCGCCTCATCGCTGTCCGCCGCGCCTCCGAAGTTAGGACGCAGCAGGCCGAGCGGCTCGAGGCGGTCGGCAAGCTGACCGGCGGTATCGCTCACGACTTCAACAACATGCTCGCGATCGTGATCGGCAGCCTTGATCTCGCGAAGCGGCGCCTCGCCAAAGGTGATGGCGACATCATCCGTTATATCGACAACGCCATGGACGGCGCGCATCGCGCCGCCGATCTCACGCGCCGCCTGCTCGCCTTTTCGCGTCGGCAACCGCTTGCGCCTGCTGTAATCGACGCCAACGCCCTGATCATGGCGATGCGCGACCTGCTGAGCCAAACGCTTTCGGGCGACATCCGGGTTGAAACCGTGCTGGCGGACGATCTCTGGCCGACGTTTGTCGATCCGGGACAACTCGAGAACGCCATTGTCAATCTTGCGATCAACGCGCGCGATGCGATGCCCGATGGTGGAATCCTGACGATCACAACGGCCAACCACCGCACCCATACAACCAGTGTCGGGGACCAGATCGCTATCACGGTCGCCGACACCGGCAGCGGCATGCCCGCCGAGGTCGTTGCCCGCGCGTTCGACCCCTTCTTTACCACCAAGGAGGTCGGGCGTGGGACCGGGCTGGGACTGTCCCAGATCCACGGCCTTGCTACGCAATCCGGCGGCAGCGCGTCGATCGCAACGACAATGGGCAAAGGCACTGCGATTACGATCCTCCTGCCGCGCCACCAAGCGACCGGAGCCGACGCCCAATCATCCTACGTGCCTCGAAAAGACCAGACCGCGCCGCCCGGGCGACCAGAAGACATCATCCTGATCGTAGAGGACGAGGAGAAGGTTCGCCGCACCAATGTCGAAGCGCTGCGCAGTCTTGGTTATACTGTTCGCCATGCCGCAGATGCTACCGAGGCGCTTGACATCCTTGAGACCCAGCCCGGTATCAAGCTCCTGCTCTCTGATATTGTTATGCCGGGCATGAACGGCCGCGATCTCGTCGTCCAAGTAGGTCGCAGCCATCCAGATATACGGATACTGTTGGTAACAGGATTTGAGCGCGAGTATAATGAGCTCGACGAGAGCCGCATCTTGCGCAAGCCGTTCGGGGTCGGCGAACTGGCACGACGCGTCCGCAGCGAACTCGATCGTGGAGCGTAGAGCCTGGAGAGTCTTAGGTGTTTAGTCCCGGCATCTGGTGGATCGGATCGACGATGAACCTGTCCGGCTCTGACGTCCAGATTTTGCCGATGTATTCGTAAGGCGTGAGGCCACTGGGCGTCTTGAGCCGGCGGGCGAAATTGTATGCCGCGATGAAGTCGGCGAGGTGCACCCGCAATTGCTCGTGGCTCTCGTAGTGAAAGCGTTTGACGGTCGCTTCCTTAATCGTGCGGTTCATCCGCTCGACCTGACCGTTGGTCCAAGGATGGTTCGGCTTGGTAAGCCGGTGCTCGATGTCGTTTGCTTCACAGATCATGTCGAAGCGCATCTGCCGTGACCAGGCGGTGTTCCGGTTACGCGGCTGCTCGGCGAACTGGATGCCGTTGTCGGTCAGGATCGTATGGATTCTGTACGGCACCGTTTTCAGCAGATGTTCAAGGAACTGCCACGCCCTTCGCCTGTCAGCCTTATCGACGAGCGGCAGGAGTGTGTGGCGCCGGAATGCGACGACCGCTGCCTCCTCGGCTTCGGTCAGGGTCGTGGACTGAGGGGCCATCGGCCCGGTCTTCAAATCCTCAACCGTCGCTCGCTTACGCCACTTCGCCACCGTCTTCGGGTTGATCCCAAGCTCCCGGCTCAGCGTCGAGAGCGAAGCTTGCGATCGCTGTATTGCTGCTCGGACGGCGTGCGTGGTCGTGGCGCTCCCGTGACGTACCCTGTCCCATACTGCTTCCTTCCATTCTAACGAAAGGATCGCACCATCAAACCGTGGGATCAAACAGGGTAGCCATTGCCGCCCGATTGAAAGACCTGCCACTCGACGATGCGCGTCGGTTGTTCGACGTGAACTTCTGGGGCGTCGTGAACGGCAGCCTGCCCGCGCTGCCGCACCTCGACAAGCAGGGCGGCGCCCTCATCAATCTCGGCAGTTTCACCTCCGACGTCGCCGCCCCCGACATGGGCATATACTCCACCTCCAAACAGGCCATCAAAGGCTATACCGATGCGCTGCGCATCGAGGTGGCGATGGACCGCCGCCCGGTTTCGATCACGCTCATCAAGCCCGCACCGATCGCAACCCCGGTTCTTCAGCATCAGCGCAATCTGCTCGATCGGCAGGCCACCATGCCCCTACCCTTCTATCGACCCGAGGATGTCGCGCGGACGATCCTCTATGCCGCCGAGCACCCCGTCAGGGACCTCTTTGTCGGTGGGGCAGCCCGGATCGGCAGCATCTTCGGTCCGATGTTGCCATCGATCGCTGATGCCGGAGCCACGCTATTTGCGCGGCAGATCTTCAAGACGGATCAGCCTCCGACCAACCGCCCAGACAATTTGTACGAGCCGAGCATGCCGGCAACAGTGAACGGCAATACGCATGGTCATCGTCCGAGACCGAGCACCTAAACGGCGCTCCGAACGCGGCCGAACCGAGTGGCTCTGGCCGCTACAGTCGTGGGTGTGTGGCTATTGACGAAAGTTTCGAAGAAGACCGCTGCCTGACAGGCTGGTCAACTATGCCGCGGAGATCTAGGTCAACGGGCAGCTCGTCGGCGACGTGAAGGGCGCATTCGTTCGCGGCCGCTTCGACATCTCGAAGGTGGCCGCGCCTGGCACCATTGCCGCAGTCGCCGTGAAGATCCTTCCCCCGCCCCATCCCGGCATCGCCCAGGAGGAGTCCTTGAAGGCCGGTGCCGGCGAGAACGGTGGCATGCTCGTCCTTGACGGGCACCAGTGAGAGGATGTTCGAAAACGTACGCTAAGCGTCCCGGCCCGTCTGGTGGAGGCGGAGCGGTCTGAACCGTTCGCGGGGTTTGTCCATTTCGCTCCACAGATAGTCGCCAGTGAGGCCGATATGCTCCCAGTTGACGGCCCCACCTTTGTCGCAGCCGAAGGCTGGGACTGAATACCGTCCATCCGCGATCGGAACATGGGGATCTGGCAGCCCGTCCTGATCGAACAGGTCAGCGCGGCGCGGATAGGCGATCCGCAGATCGTCACGACGCTTCCAAAGGGTTCAAGGCCGGCATCTGGAAGACGAACAGCGCTCGGATGCTGTGGATGACCCAACCTGCCTGGCCGTTTAGCGCATGGAACATCTTCAGCTCGGACTACGATACGCAGGCATTCTACTACGCGGTCCAGAAGTCGTCGGAACCAGTCCACGTGCAGATGAACCTGCCGGATCACAAAATCGTGGTGGTCAACAATACGCGCGAACCGCTGCGCGGGCTGAAGGTTCGAGTGAGGATGACCGATCTGCAAGGCAAGGTCATCGCGGATCGTTCCGTGCAGTTGGATGCGGCTGGCGAAGGCGTTTCAGACGCCATGACGATCGCTCCTGAAACGTTGAGTTCGAATCCGGTGACGCTGGTCAGTCTCGAAGCCATGAATGCAAAGGGCACGAGCCTCTCGCGAAACTTCTATTGGGAGGGCCGCCAGCCATCAGACCTGAAGGGTATGACGGCGATGCCTAAGAGCCCGACCGAAAATTGAGTTGGGCGATTTCAGTAACTTGTGATTCACCGAGGGGTGCGAATACCACGAGGATCACATGAGCTGGACTGAAACCGCTCGACGCGAGCATGACAGAATCAGGCTGCGCTATGCAAGCGACTGCACCGATGAGGAATGGGCTGTCGTCCGGCCGCTATTGAGGCGAACCTCCAGGGTGGGACGCCCCCGCAAGCACAGGGCGCGGACTCTGTGGGATGCGATCCAGTATATCGCATCGACAGGGTGCCAATGGGCACAACTGCCTAAGGACTTTCCGCCTTTTACGACGGTACATTATCATTTCTACCGGATGCGCGACAGCGGCCTGCTTGATGTCGTCAACGCGGTGCTGGTGGCATGGGTGCGGGTCGCGGAGGGCCGCGAGGCCGAACCGACCGCGGGCATCATCGCCCTTCGACTAGGCTCAGGAGCCAGTCCGTTAAGACCACCGAAGCAGGCGGGCCGCGCGGCTACGACGCCGGCAAGAAGATCAAGGGTCGTAAACGCCACATCGTGACCGGCACGCTCGGCAATATGCTCGAAGGCGTGGTGCACGGCGCCGATGTGCAGGACCGCGACGGGGCGCCCAGCCTGATCGAGCGATCCTGCGACGCGTATCCCGCGCTCATCAGACTGTATGCCGATGGCGGTTATGCCGGGCAGAAGCTCAAAGCAGCCGTCGCGCACATCAATCTGCTGACGATCGAAATCATCAGGCGCTCCGACCTTGTGGGCTTCGTTGTCCTGCCCCGGCGCTGGGTGGTCGAACGTACCCTGGCGTGGCTCAACCGATGCCGGCGTCTCGCCAAGGACTGGGAGACCTCCATCGCCTCGTCCGAGGCCTGGATGGTCGTCTCATCCATCAGGCGAATGACGCGCCGTATCGCTAAACTCGAATTATGAGTCGGGCTCTAAGGTCGGACTGACGGCGTCCACGACGGCACGGATCGACGGAACGGAGACAGCCGCTACCATCACGCTTCGCAATGCCACTCAGACGCCGATCATCGAGGCGAAGGCCACGCTTTTCGACGCAGCCGGAAAACAGGTTTTCGGTGGCATGTGGTCAGGCAACGTACCGTGCCGCCTGGCACCACCATATCGACGCTGATGGGCCGCGACCCGTTTGCCTTTGTGGAAAAGCTCGATCGTGGCGGAGGTGATCCGAGCATCTACCTGTTGGCGGATCAGCGCATGAGGAACGGAGTAATAGAAGTCTTCGACTTCAACGTGATAGTCGATGCCCACGCGCACCAGCTTCCACTCGGCATATTCATATTCGGCGTCCGGCAATGGCTTCAACGCTGGCCGTTCCAGGCTCTCCAGCAGGTCGGCACGACTGACGCCGATCTTGCGCATCAGACGCGTGTTCATCTGCGCCATCACGATGCGGATGGCGGCGTTGGCTTCCTCCAGCGAGAAGAAGCTATGGTTACGAAGTCGACCCAGGATGTACGTCTGGGCGAAACGTACCCCGGCTTCCACGGACGCCTTGTCACGAGGCTTTTTCGGCCGTGCCGGAAGCACGCCGACGGCGTAATGGGTTGTGTAACGCGAGGTCTGGAAATTCGATCGGGTCGTGATCGGTAAGTTGGTGCCGGGGCATGCCCCGGCACCAACTGCCCATCTTCGGCATTCCATGGAGTTACAACACACCCGTGGAG
>Ga0265296_1002275_pt1 | contig 19732 bp, 18 predicted proteins | sample MunlanPumphouse1_FD_189073 | JGI IMG/M metagenome (GOLD analysis project Ga0265296, IMG submission 189073) | Groundwater microbial communities from a municipal landfill in Southern Ontario, Canada - Pumphouse #1 | ecosystem: Environmental > Aquatic > Deep subsurface > Groundwater | place...
CCATGGGCTGGCGCTGGAGAGGGGCGGGGAAGGTCTATTATAGAAGACCCCGAGGGCTTGCCCCGGCTACACACTGTCCCGAAAAGTCGTGCCTGTCCAATTCCCCATCAAACTGGTCGACCGCCGCATGCTGGCGCCCTCCATCGGCCATTACCAGTTCGTGCGTGACGACGGCCAGCCGCTGGATTTCCAGCCCGGCCAGTTCATCCAGGTCCATTTCAGCTACGCCGATGGCACCGAAACCAAGCGCAGCTATTCGCTGGCGACCATCCACGATCACGCGCTGGGCCCGGGCGAGGCGGTGGATATCGCGGTCAGCTTCGTCCCCGGTGGCGCCGCCACGGCCCTGTTCGAGGCGCTGGACATCGGCGGCCAGGTCAGCGCGTCCGGCCCCTACGGCCGGTTCTGCCTGAACCCAGGCGACCACAACGGCCGCTACCTGCTGATCGCCACCGGCACCGGCGTCACCCCGTACCGCTCGATGCTGCCGTTGCTGGCAACGGCGATGGCCGAGCGCGGCGTGCAGGTGGTCCTGCTGCAGGGTGCACGCAGCCCGGGCGAGCTGCTGTACAGCGAAGACTTCTACAGCTTCGCCGAAAAGCACCCGAACTTCCGGTATGTGCCGTGCCTGTCGCGGGAACTGCCGGCCGAGCCGCACCCGGACGTGCGCCACGGCTACGTGCAGCAGGCGCTGGCGGAGTTCACGCCGGACCCGGCCACCGACATCGCCTACCTGTGCGGCAACCCGGACATGGTCGACGCCTGCGCCGAAGCGCTGAAGGCGGCGGGCCTGGGCAATCCGCAGATCCGCCGCGAGAAGTACGTCAGCAGCAAGTAAACCCAAGGGTAGTGCCGGCCGCTGGCCGGCAACCCCACGAACCCGGGTAGTGCCGGCCGCTGGCCGGCAACCTCATGAACCGGAGGCGGCACCCGGCCGCCCCTGGACCATGCCTCAGTACGGCACCCAGGCATCGCGCCAGGCCGAGCCCACGCCCGGCCGGTACGCCTCGGCATTGACGTTGCACCACGCGCCTTCCGGGAACGGGCGGCAGGCGTAGAGCTTGCCGTCGCTGCTCTTCACCACGGTCTGCCCGGGCACGTAGCTGCCGATGCCGGCCGGATAGATGAAATCGAAGTCGCCCGGCGGCTGCACCGGATCGGGCACCTTCGTATCCAGCTGGAACCGATGCCCCTGCGCCAGGTAGACGCGGTTCGCCGTTGCTGAGGCAATCGGCGTGATCACACCGTTCTCCAGCAGGCCGATGCGGGCATGCCGCGCACCTGCATTGACCGCACGGGCCAACGTCAGCGGCCACTGCGTTGGCAGCGTCTGGCCAGTGGTCAGCGTGGTGTCGATGCGTTCCAGATCATTGCCGTTCGCGTTGAACACGCGCAGGGTGAGGGTCGTACCCGCGTCCAGGGCTCCGCGCGCGGTGACAGGGCCGGCATCGTGCCATTGCGGCGGCGGCGTTACACCACCGCCACCCTCGAAATGCACGTCCATGCAGGTGTAGAACGCCTCGGCCGAATCCGAGCGCTGCCAGGTGTTGTAGATCAGATGCTGGCCGGTGCGCTGGGGCAACGGGCAATCCAGCTTGTAGACACCACCTTCCGACAGCGGCACGTTGCCAAGGGCACAGAACTCCTGCAGATCCGACCAGCCCACGGGCGAACCCGGCTGCCATCCTTCGCGCGTCACATAGAACTTCCAGTCACGGGTGGCATGCGGGGCGGGGGCAAGAAATTCAAAGGTGTAGCGGCCGTTGCCATCGGCGCGGATCGGGGTGGTCGACCAGTCGGACCGATCAAGATCCAGGCCGCGGTACTTGCTGTTGCCACCGCTGCACAACTGTCCGTCCGGCACCACGGCCTGGTGATTGCCGTTGGCATTGGCCTGGTTGATGCCGGACCAGTCATAGAAGGGCTGTGCACCGCCGATCGCTTTTGCGGCGGCGCACGCCGGATTGGTCGGGTTCTCCGGATTGCCCTGGTAGCAGGCATAGACCCGGCTGCTGGGTTTGGACATGGTGCCGTGTGCCAGCGCACTGGCAGAGACGCCCAGGCCGGCGATGGCAGTCATCGCGAGAGCGAGTCGATTGAGCGGTTGCATGGTGGGGATCCTGTGAACGGTGGAAGGACCAGCGAGTCTCCACACGATGCACAGCGCCATCCATTCAACGATTCCGAAAAGCTGCAGGTTGCGACGCAATGTGCATTGCCTGCGCGAACGGGTTAACACTTCATGTTGTACCCGCGGGTCTGCATCTGCCCGATTGCAGAAGCGGGGCGGCACGTGCGCGCCGCTCCCGCTCCATCTCTCACTCACTCAGTACGGCACCCAGGCATCGCGCCACGCCGAGCCCACGCCCGGCCGGTACGCCTCGGCATTGACGTTGCACCACGCACCTTCCGGGAACGGGCGGCAGGCGTAGAGCTTGCCGTCGCTGCTCTTCACCACGGTCTGCCCGGGTACGTAGCTGCCGATGCCGGCCGGATACACATGGTCGAAGTCGCCGCCGGGCGACGGCGTGCCCGGGTCCGGCACCTTCGTGTCCAGCTGGAAGCGGTTGCCGTCCTTAAGGTACACGCGGTTGTCGGTGGCCGAGGCGATCGGCGTGATCGCGCCGCTGCTGAGCACCCCCACGCGCGCATGCTGGGCACTGGCATTGACCTTGCGGGCCAGCGCCAGCGGCCACTGCGCTGGCGCGGTCTGGCCTGCGGCGAGCGTGGCTTCCACACGTTCCACGTCGTTGCCGTTGGCATTGAACACACGCAGCGCCAGGGTGGTGCCGACCGGCAGTTCGGTACGCGCGGTGACCGGCCCGGCATCCTGCCACTGCGGCACCGGCGTGGTAGCGCCGCCGCCTTCAAAGCGCACATCCATGCAGGTGTAGAACGCTTCGGTCGAATCCGAGCGCTGCCAGGTGTTGTAGATCACATGCTGGCCGCTGCGCTGCGGCAGCGTGCATTGCAGCTTGTAGGTGCCATCGGCCGACAGCGGCGTATTGCCCAGCGAGCAGAATTCCTGCAGGTCGGCCCAGCGCAGCGGGCTGCCCGGCTGCCAGCCGGCGCGGGTGACGAAGAACTTCCAGTCACGCGTGGCATGCGGGGCGGTGGCCTTGAACACGAAGGTGAACCTGCCGTTCGCATCGGGCTGGATCGGCGTGGTCTGCCAGTCGCTGCGATCCAGGTCCAGGCCGCGGAAGGTCGGGTTGTTGCCGCTGCACAGCTTGCCGTCGGGCACCACGGCCTGGTGGTTGCCGTTGGCGTTGGCCTGGTTGATGCCGTTCCAGTCGTAGAACGCCTGCGAGCCGGCCACTGCCTTGGCGGCCGCGCAGGCCGGGTTGGTGGGGTTTTCCGGGTTGCCCTGGAAACAGGCATAGACGCGGCTGACCGGGGTGATCATCGTGCCGTGTGCGGCCGCGTTGCCGGCAACGCCAACACCGGCGCCAACGAAGACGGTAGCCAACAGCAAGGGGGTGTATCGCAGAGACATGGCGCATCCTTGTGGTCGTCGAAGAGAGCGGTGACCGCAGCACCCGCGCTGTGCCACGCGACGGACGATGAGCGGTACCGCCGCGAGTATCGAGCGGCGATGCACCGCGGGAAACCACGTCAACGCAGATCCGTGACTACGTGTGTGAAGCCCTTCCCGCAGGCTTCACGCCACTCTGAACGAATGCGTTGGCGGTCACGCCTGCATCGCGGCAAGGATCACGTTCGCGCGTACCTTCACGACCGTTGATTTCCCGCCCGATCCACCTGGCACGAAAAGCATCCATGCCCTGCGTTGTGAAGTTGCACGAAGGCCACCGTCGCATCGGCGAACAACCGGTCCAGGTGCGCAGCAACCTCGGTGCCCTGGCAGACCAGGCCGCTCAGCATGAAGTCCGCGCTGTCATAGGCACGCACTGACATCAGCCGACGGTGCACGTAGGCAGGTACCACGCCTGCCGGCAGCATGCAGCGGGTGGCACCACGCTGCACGAAGATCGGGCCCGAGACGCGGTAGGGCGACTGCGAGGCCAGGTGTGTGTATGGCAGCAGAAGCAGTTCCGCACCCGCCGGCGCGTCGGTCAGGCTGACCCTGCAGGGGTAGCCGCCGCTGTCGCCGGCGCGTCGCCGCACGATTCCCCGTGCAGCCAACGCATCGTCGCTGGATTCGAAAAGTGCTTCGAACGGCTGGTGGTCGATGCCACTGAGTTGCCACGAATGCATGGAGTGTCTCCCGGTTTTCCGCGCATTCTGTCGGCGCCACGGGCTGCGTGCTCGCCATTTTCCGCCACCGGATTCGATGGCTCGCTTGGCCCCGCCCAGGTGCAACGGTCCGTGCGGCCGCCACAAGGCGCTAAGATGCGCGCGCCGCCTTCCTTCCAGCGCCGCATGTCCCTGGATTTCCCCACCGTCGCCGTGCTTGGCTTCCTGCTCTGCGTGGGCATCGCGCTGGGGTTCTCGTTGCTGCTGGTGGTGCTGCGCGGGCAACCGGTGTTGCGGCTGTGGACGCTCAGCCTGTGGGCCCTGACCCTGGGCGTGACCTTGCTGGCGCTGCGTCCCTACCTGCCGCAGGTGCCAGCGATTCTGGCCGGCAACGCGGCGATGGCCGCTTGCGCGGTGCTGTTGCTTCGCGGCATGGCCCTGCATCTGGGCCAACCGCTGCCGGCATGGCGACCGCTGTTGCTGGTGGCCGCGTTCATGACCGGCATCTTCCTGTTCCTGGTGCCGTGGCCGAACCTGGTGGTGCGCCTGCATGTATTCAGTGTGTTCGCCGCGATCATCGACGGCTGGATCGCCTGGCTGCTGCTGCGCCACGCCCCGCCACAGCAGCGCACCAGCTGCAGGCTGGCCGCTGCGGTGTTCCTCGCCGAGGGCCTGCTGTACGTGGTGCGCCTGTTCCTACCGGTGGCTGCCGACGCCGGCGAGGACATCATGCGTACCGGCACGCCGATGTTCGTGACCTACCTGGCCGGGGTGATGCTGGAGCTGGCCCGTTGCTTCGCTCTGGTGCTGCTGCTGGTCGAACGCATGCTGGTGGAACTGCGTCGGGCGGCGCGGATCGATGGTCTTACCGGCCTGCTCAATCGCAGCGCGGTGCTGGCGGATGGGCAGCTGCAGCTGGAACAGGCGCGCCGGCACGGTACGCCGTTGGCGCTGCTGTTGCTGGATGTGGATCATTTCAAGCAGGTCAACGATCGCTGGGGTCATCTGGCGGGTGACCACGTGCTGCAGCACTTCACCGCGGTGCTGCAGCGCTGCCCGATCGGCCGCGTGCATCTGCTCAGCCGCTATGGCGGCGAGGAGTTCCTGCTGCTGCTGCCTGGCAGCAGCGGCAATGAGGCGACGGCGCTGGCCGACGCGATCCGCCACGGCCTGCAGCAGCGTCCCGCCCTGCTCGATACCGGTCCGGTGGCGGTGACCGCCAGCATCGGGCTGGTGCTGGACGACGGCCGGACCGATCTTTCCGGCTTGATCGCGCTGGCCGACACCGCCCTGTACCGGGCCAAGGCCGAGGGCCGCAACCGCCTGGTGGCGGTGCCGACGCCGGCCTAGGACATCCGCCTGTCGCCGCCAGCGCCCGGCGCGTGTAAGTTGGGTCACATCTGTTTGGTCACATCTGCCGCGGCACACCGTCGTGGTGGACAGGAACATTCCCAGGGGAATCACGCACGATGCAACGACACCATTTCGCGCGGGCCGGATTGCTGGCCAGCATGCTGATTGCCGGCTGCAGCGCACCGCCGCAGGCAGGGTCCGACGGCGCAGGCGATACGCCCAGCCGCCGCTACGGCCAGATCGATTTCCATCCCTGCACGCTGGCCACTGAAGGCGCCAGCGCGAACGTCGAGGCGCAGTGCGCGACATTCCAGGTGCCGGAAGACCGGAGCAAGCCGGAGGGTCGCAGGATTGATCTGCGTGTGGCCTGGCTGGAGTCGGGCAACAGCGGTTCCGGCCTGCCGGACCCGGTGTTCTTCCTGGCCGGTGGCCCTGGCCAGGCGGCCAGCGAGGTCGCCGTCATCGTCGATACGGCACTGCGCCAGGTGCGCAAGCAGCGCGACATCTTCCTGATCGACCAGCGTGGCACCGGTGGCTCCAACCCGCTCAGCTGCCTGGGCGCGGATGGCAAGGCGCTGCCGATGGATGAAGAGGCTGCGCCCAGCGAGGCGCTGCTGCGCGAGTACGCGGAGCGCTGCGCCGCGTCGCTGAAGGGCCGTGCCGACCCGCGCTTCTATACCACCGCCGAGGCCATCGCCGATCTGGACGCGGTACGCCAGGCGCTCGGCGCCGATACGCTCAACCTGGTTGGCGGCTCGTACGGCACCCGCGTTGCCCAGCGCTACGCTGCGGCCTATCCGCAGCACACCCGCAGCATCGTCATCGACGGCGTGGTGCCGAACGATCTGGTGGTCGGGGGCGAATTCGCCAATACCTTCGACAACGCCATCACCCTGCAGTCGGCGCAGTGCCGCAAGGATGTTGCCTGCAGCAAGCGCTTCCCGGTCGATACCCGCGCACAGCTGCGCAGCGTTGCGGACACCCTGCGCCGCACGCCGGTTACCGTCGAGTACCGCGATCCGGGCACGAATGCGCCGCGCAAGGATGTGTTGACCCCGGACAGCGTGGTCGGCCTGGCGTTCGCTTTCTCCTACGTGCCGCAGTATTCCTCGCTGCTGCCACTGGTGCTGGACGAGGCCGCGCAGGGGCGTTACGCGCCACTGGCCTCGCTGGTACGCGGTGCGACCCGCAGCATGGATTTCCAGATCAACCGTGGCATGCAGTGGTCGGTGATCTGCAGCGAAGATGCACCGCGCTACCAGGTGCCGGCGGAAAGCGGAGACGCTCTGTTCGGGCCGGAAGCGGCGCGTGCGTTCTTCGCCGCCTGCCCGGTGTGGCCGCATCAGCCGGCGCCAGCTGATGCGGCAGCGCCACTGCGCAGTGATCTGCCGGTGCTGCTGCTGTCCGGCGAACTGGACCCGGTGACGCCGCCGCGTTACGCCGAACAGGTGCTCAAGGGGCTGCCGAAGGGACGCGCGCTGGTCGCCCGCGGGCAAGGCCACGGCACCCTGACCGCCGGTTGCATGCCGCGCCTGCTCGGCCAGTTCATCGACACCACCGATGCCAAGGCGCTGGATGCCAGCTGCCTGGACACGCTGAGCTACGTGCCGGCGTTCACCTCGTTCAACGGATGGGCCCCATGATCGTCGCCGACAACCTGCACAAGGCCTTCAACACCCGCACCGGCCGTATCCAGGCGGTGGCCGATGTCGGCTTCCGCGCCGAGGATGGCCGCATCACCGGCCTGCTTGGGCCGAACGGGGCTGGCAAGACCACCACCATGCGCATGCTGTACACGCTGATGACGCCGGATGAAGGCAGCATCACCGTCGATGGCATCGATGCCGCCCGCAATCCGGTGGAAGTACGTCGTCATCTCGGCGTACTGCCCGACGCGCGTGGCGTCTACAAGCGACTGACCGCGCGCGAGAACATCGCTTACTTCGGCGAGCTGCATGGCCTGTCCGCGTCGCGCATCCGCGAACGCATCGAAGTGCTGTCGCATGCGCTGGACATGGGCGACATCCTCGACCGCCAGACCGATGGCTTCTCGCAGGGCCAGCGCACCAAGACCGCCATTGCCCGCGCGCTGGTGCACGATCCGCGCAACGTGATCCTCGACGAACCCACCAACGGCCTGGACGTGATGACCACCCGCGCACTTCGCCGCTTCCTGCTGGGCCTGCGCGAGGAAGGGCGCTGCGTGATCCTGTCCAGCCACATCATGCAGGAGGTCGGTGCGCTGTGTGACCACATCGTGATCATCGCCAAGGGCACGGTGATGGCCGCCGGCAGCGCCGATGAACTGCGTGCGCAGTCCGGCGAACCCAACCTGGAAGATGCGTTCGTGAAACTGATCGGCAGCGAAGAGGGCCTGCACGCATGAGCATGATGTCGACCATGATGACGGTGATGCGCAAGGAACTGCGCGACCTCTCGCGTGACCGCCGCACCCTGATGCTGACCCTGCTGTTTGGTCCACTGCTGTACCCGCTGCTGATCCTGGGCATGGGCAAGCTGGCCGAAAGCCGTGTGCGCATCCAGATTGAACAGCCACTGCAGATCCCGACCATCGGTGCCGAGAATGCGCCGAACCTGGTGCGTTTCCTGGCCGCGCAGGGGCTGAACACCGCGCCGGCGCCCAAGGATCTGGCCGAGGCGATCCGCTCGCAGGAGATCGACGTGGCCCTGCGCATCAGCCCCGATTTCAGCAAGGACTGGGCCGACGGCAAGCCCGCACTGGTGGAGGTGATCCGTGACAGTACCCGGCGCGCCGCCGAGGTGCCCAGCGCCCGCCTGCAGGCGGCCCTGGCGACGTACAACGGCCAGGTCGGTGCGCTGCGGCTGATGGCACGTGGCGTCGACGCACAGGTGGCGCGGCCGCTGGAGGTGGCTACCCAGGACATGGCCAGCGCCGAGGCCAAGCGCGGCATGATGCTGTCGATGCTGCTGCCGGTGCTGCTGACGCTGACCTCGTTCATTGGTGGCGCCTATCTGGTGATGGATGCCACCGCCGGTGAGCGCGAGCGGCAATCGCTGGAGCCGCTGCTGGCGACCCCGGGTTCGCGCAGCGCCATCGTCAGCGGCAAGATCGCCGCCGCCTGCGTGGTCGGCTTCGCCTCGTTGCTGCTGACGTTGATCGCGTTCAAGGCCAGTGCGCAGATCGCGCCCGGCAATGTCGGCCGGCAGCTCAACATGAACATCGGCTCGATGCTGCAGATGCTGCTGGTGATGGTGCCGATGCTGCTGATCGGCACCTCGCTGCTGACCTTCCTCTCGGCCGCCGCCAAGAGCATGAAGGAAGCGCAGAGCCACATGACCTGGCTGGTGCTGCTGCCGATGCTGCCCGGCTACGCGCTGATGGCCTACCCGGTGAAGAGCGAGCTGTGGCAGTACGCAGTGCCGTTCCTGTCGCAGAACCAGATGCTGTTGAAGGTGATCCGCCACGAGGCGATCAGCCCGACCATCTGGGCGGTCTACCTCGGCGCAAGCCTGGGTCTGGCCGCAGTGCTGTGGTTTGCTGCCGTGCGTCGTTACCACAACGAACGCCTGGCGATTTCCGGCTGAGCGTAACCGGTAGCGCCGGGCCATGCCCGGCGGATATCGAACGAGGCCCGGTCATCCCGGGCCTCGTTCATTTCAGCGCAGTGAGGCGTTTCCTTCCCCATACCGCGCCGGCGTCACTCCCATTTCGCGCTTGAACACGGCGATGAAGGAACTGGGCGTGTCGTAGCCCAATGACAGTGCGACGGTGGTGACCGGCTCACCGGCCAGCAATCGCGGCAGTGCCAGCAGCACGCGCAGGCGTTGTCGCCAGTGGGTCAGGGTCATGTTGGTCTCGGCCTGCCAGCGGCGGGCGAGGCTGCGACTGGACAGGCCGCTCGCTGCGGCCCAGTCCTCGACGCTGCGGGTGTCATGCGGCGCGCGCGCCAGGGCCGAGGCGATGCGACGCAGGCGGCGGTCGCTGGGTTGCTGCAGGGCCAGCGGCAAAGGCGTGCCGGCGGCGATCTCATCGATGATCACACCGGCCAGGCGCTGCTGCACCGCATCCAACGCCTGCCCGGACCATTGCAGTGCCCGCGGCACTGCCACCTGCAGCAGGTCGCTGGGCTGGAAGATGCGTGGTGTGGTGGGCAAGCCTGCGCAGGCTTCCCTGCTGAAGTACAGGCTCCAGCCATCGAAGCTGCCGATGCTGGACAGCGCATGCGGGTGCTGCGGCGGAAGCCATGCCACGTGTCCGGCCGGAAGCAGCCAGTGGATGTCGCCCGCCTCGATCCGCAGCAGGCCCGTGTGGGCGCCCAGCAGTTGCCCGCGCGCGTGCTGGTGGCGGGCGGTGCGGCGCGCACCCTGCATCGCCAGCTGCGTGCCGAGCAGGGGCGGTCCCTCACTGGCGTCAGCCAGTGCAGGGTCGATCAAAGGCCTCTGGGGTGTCTGCTTTGCCATATCGATTGGCAGTTATACGGCAGAACGGCCGGAAGCGAGCGTCGACACTGGTCGTCCATTCCCCAGGAGCACGCCATGCAACCGCAGGACATCCTTCCCGATCACCAGAACGACGTGCAGGTGAACGGTCTCACCGTGCGCAAGGGCAGTGTCGGCGCCTTCCTCGCCAGCGTCCGCGACTGGCAGGATCCGGCCGGTGACTCCGCCACCCGTGCCGCTGCCGAAGCCGATCTGCGCAGTCTGCTGCCCGGACTGCACGCATTGGGTCTGTTCCAGGTGCTGGCGGCACGCGATCCGACGCTGCAACGGTTGATCGACGGCGCAGCCTGAAACGAACAAAGCCCGGACATGCCGGGCCTTGCTCCAGAACCGCCGGGCGCGGCCCGGCGCTACCGCCTTGAGCATCAGCCGCCCGGTGCGAACACCAGCGTGCGGCGGGTGGTGACCGGGGCATTGACCGGCTCAAAGCGCCAGCGCTTGACCGCGTTGAGTGCTTCGCGATCAAAGACGCGCGAGGGCGTTGCACGCAGCACGCGCGCATTGGTCACCGAGCCGTCGGTGCCGACGGTGATTTCGACAAGTACTTCGCCGGAAGTGCCCGAACGCAGCGCGTCGGCAGGGTAACGCGGTGCCGGTGTGCTGACCGGGCGCAGGCTTGGCGCGGCGGCGGTCGCTGCCTGGCGGGCGGCGTTGGCCTGCTGCGCCGCGGCCTGCTGCTGCTTCTGCTCGGTATCGCGGCGGGCGGCGGCCTGGCGCTCGGCTTCCTGGCGCTCGCTGTCACGACGGGCAACATCCTGCTGCGCGGCAATCTGCTTGGCCGCCTCAGCTTCCTTGGCGCGCTGTTCGGTCAGGCGCTGCTGCTCGGCCAGCTGCTTGGTGCGGTCTTCAGCGTCCTTCTTGACCTTCTCGGTCTCGTCTTCGGTGCGCTTGGCCGCAACCTGCACGCCCTTGCTCAGGCCTTCCTTCAGGCGCGGCAGGGCCGGAGCCGAGGCGTCGACCTTTTCGATCAGGGCGACCAGCCGCTGCGCTTCGGCGAAATCTTCGCGGCCCAGGTGCTGCTCGGCGGCGATCAGGGTGTAGGGCAGCAGGTCGGTCAGCGCGCTCTTCACCGAGGCGTCGTCCGGCGTCTTGTCACGCAGTGCCAGGTAATACTCGATGGCGTTGTCGCCGGCCGGGGCGTACATGCGGTTCTCGCGCAGTGCCTGGCTGGCCGATTCGCGCAGCTGTTCGGTGCCCATCGACTGCACCTTGGCGGCCACGGCCGGTGCGGCTGGCGCCGCAGCGACGGGGGCGGCGCCAGCCGGCGCGGCCGGAGCCGGTGTTTCTTCCTTGCCCGAGCAGGCAGCCAGGGCCAATGCCAGAGCGACCGGCATCCACCGGCGCGCGGCAGCGATCATTGCGACGTGCGACATCCTGCTCCCCTCTAAGAAGACGACGTTACGAAAAACGTAGATACGCATGGCCGGGACCGAAGGTCCGGGCGTGGCGGGGGACGTTTCCCAGCGTCACCGTCGCCTGCAGCGAGGGTGCAATCTAGCATCCCGGCCACCCATGCGTACAAGGGCCGGGAACGGAGCCGGCGGCGGCAGTCGTGCCGCCACCGGCGTTGGCGTCAGTGCGCGGCAGCCTTGCTATGGCTGTTGGACATCAGCTTGTCGGTCCAGGCAATGCCGATCGCCGACAGGATGAACACGCAGTGGATGATGGTCTGCCACAGCACGCCATCGGGGGTCAGGGTCGTGCAGGTATCGGGGCCGGCGTTGTAGAAGCTGGCCGATGCCGACGAAGCCGCCGCCGCCCATTGTTCCGGCTTGCACAGCGGCAGGCCGTTCAGCGGGCTGGCTGCAATGAACGTCTTCAACAGGTGGATCGAGGAGATGCCGATGATCGCCATCGCCAGCTTTACCTTCAGCACGCTGGCGTTGACGTGGCTCAGCCATTCCGGCTGGTCCGGGTGGCCCTCCAGGCGCAGGCGCGAGACGAAGGTTTCATAGCCGCCGACGATCACCATCACCAGCAGGTTGGAGATCATCACCACGTCGATCAGGCCCAGCACGATCAGCATGATCTGCTGCTCGCCCATCGACACCGAGTGCGAGATCAGGTGCCACAGTTCCTTGCCGAACAGGAACACGTAAACGCACTGGGCAACGATCAAACCCAGGTACAGCGGCAGCTGCAGCCAGCGGGTAGCGAAGATCAGGCTGGACAGCGGGGACAGTAGCGGACGGTTTGCACTCATGCGGAGGATGCTGCGTTTCGGGGGAGAGGCGAGGTTACCGGCCCGCCATGACGGTGCCAAGCCAACGCACGCACTAGACTTCAGGTTCCTTTCCGTACCCCAGAGCCGCCGCCATGATCGACCTGTATTACTGGCCTACCCCGAACGGCCACAAAGTGACCCTGCTGCTGGAAGAAGCCGGCCTGGAGTACCGCATCCACCCGGTCAACATCGGCTCGGGCGACCAGTTCAAGCCGGAATTCCTGGCCATTTCCCCCAACAACAAGATGCCGGCCATCGTTGACCACGCCCCGGCCGACGGCGGCGCCCCGCAGAGCGTGTTCGAGTCCGGCGCGATCCTGCTGTACCTGGCCGAGAAGACCGGCCGCTTCCTGCCGGCCGATCCGCGTGGCCGCGTCACCACCCTGGAATGGCTGTTCTGGCAGATGGCCGGGCTGGGCCCGATGAGCGGGCAGATGGGCCATTTCAACGTGTACGCGCCGGAGAAGATCCCGTACGCGATCGAGCGCTACGACAATGAAGTGCGCCGCCTGCACGGGGTGATGGACAAGCGCTTGGCCGAGCACGCCTTCCTGGCCGGCGCGGACTACACCATCGCCGACATGGCCAGCTACCCGTGGGTTGGCGCCTACGACAAGCTGCCGGCCGACTTCGACGCGTTCCCGAACCTCAAGCGCTGGCACCAGGCCATCGCCGCCCGTCCGGCCACCCAGCGCGCCTATGCGCTGCGCACGCAGGTGAACCCGGACGCTGGCAAGCCGCTCAGCGACGAAGAGCGCAAGCACCTGTTCGGCAAGCGCTGAGGATTCAGCGCAGGCCGCTGCGCTCGCCGGGCATGGCCCGGCGCTACCCAGTCCGCCAACGGTACCGCCGGGCCATGCCCGGCGGATGTGCCGCGCGCGACCGCCATGGGCAGAAGGTCATGCTGTCTTCCCGCACCGGCTTGGTTAGGATGGAGGCTGACCGTCCCGGGCCCGCCGCGGTGACGGACCTGCCGTTTGCCGGGATCCTCCATGCGCCATCTGTTCGCCTCGCTCGCCCTCATGCTCGCCACCAGTACCGTCGCCCACGCTGAAAAACTCACTCTGGAAGCCATCACCGGTCCATTGCCGTTGTCCGGCCCGACCCTGATGAAGCCGAAGGTGGCGCCAGACGGCTCGCGCGTGACCTTCCTGCGCGGCAAGGACAGCGACCGCAACCAGCTGGACCTGTGGAGCTACGACATCGGCAGCGGCCAGACCCGCCTGCTGGTGGATTCGAAGGTGGTGCTGCCGGGTACCGAAACCCTCAGTGACGAAGAAAAGGCCCGCCGCGAGCGCCAGCGCATCGCTGCGATGACCGGCATCGTCGATTACCAGTGGTCGCCGGACGCGCAGCGCCTGCTGTTTCCGCTGGGCGGCGAGCTGTACCTGTACGACCTCAAGCAGGAAGGCAAGGCGGCAGTGCGCCAGCTGACCCACGGCGAAGGCTTTGCCACCGACGCCAAGCTGTCGCCCAAGGGCGGCTTCGTCAGCTTCATCCGCGGCCGCAACCTGTGGGTGATCGACCTGGCCAGCGGCAGGCAGATGCAGCTGACCGCTGATGGCAGCACCACCATCGGCAACGGTATCGCCGAATTCGTCGCCGACGAGGAGATGGACCGCCATACCGGCTACTGGTGGGCGCCGGACGATTCGGCCATCGCCTACGCCCGCATCGACGAAAGCCCGGTGCCGGTGCAGAAGCGCTACGAAGTCTATGCCGACCGCACCGATGTGATCGAACAGCGTTACCCGGCCGCGGGCGATGCCAACGTGCAGGTGAAGCTGGGCGTGATCTCGCCGGCGGAACAGGCGCAGACGCAGTGGATCGACCTCGGCAAGGAGCAGGACATCTACCTGGCCCGCGTCGACTGGCGCGATCCGCAGCACCTGAGTTTCCAGCGCCAGTCGCGCGACCAGAAGAAGCTGGACCTGGTGGAAGTCACCCTGGCCTCGAACCAGCAGCGTGTGCTGGCCCACGAAACCAGCCCGACCTGGGTGCCGCTGCACAACAGCCTGCGTTTCCTCGACGACGGCAGCATCCTGTGGTCGTCCGAGCGCACCGGTTTCCAGCATCTGTACCGCATCGACAGCAAGGGCAAGGCCACCGCGCTGACCCACGGCAACTGGTCGGTCGATGAACTGCTGGCGGTCGATGAAAAGGCCGGCCTGGCGTATTTCCGTGCCGGCATCGAATCGGCGCGCGAAAGCCAGATCTACGCCGTCCCGCTGCAGGGCGGCCAGCCGCAGCGCCTGTCGAAGGCGCCCGGCATGCACAGCGCCAGTTTCGCGCGCAACGCCAGCGTGTACGTCGACAGCTGGTCCAACAACAGCACCCCGCCGCAGATCGAACTGTTCCGCGCCAATGGCGAGAAGATCGCCACCCTGGTCGAGAACGATCTGGCCGATCCCAAGCATCCCTACGCGCGCTACCGCGACGCGCAGCGCCCGGTCGAATTCGGCACGCTGACTGCCGCCGACGGCAAGACGCCGCTGAACTACAGCGTGATCAAGCCGGCCGGCTTCGATCCGGCCAAGCGCTACCCGGTGGCGGTGTACGTGTATGGCGGCCCGGCCAGCCAGACCGTCACCGACAGCTGGCCCGGCCGTGGCGACCATCTGTTCAATCAGTATCTGGCCCAGCAGGGCTATGTGGTGTTCTCGCTGGACAACCGCGGCACCCCGCGCCGTGGCCGTGACTTCGGCGGCGCCCTGTATGGCAAGCAGGGTACGGTGGAAGTAGCCGACCAGCTGCGTGGCGTGGCGTGGTTGAAGCAGCAGCCGTGGGTGGACCCGGCGCGCATCGGCGTGCAGGGCTGGTCCAACGGCGGCTACATGACCCTGATGCTGCTGGCCAAGGCGTCGGACAGCTACGCCTGCGGTGTGGCCGGTGCACCGGTCACCGATTGGGGCCTGTACGACAGCCACTACACCGAGCGCTACATGGACCTGCCGGCGCGCAACGATGCCGGCTACCGCGAAGCACGCGTGCTGACCCACATCGAGGGCCTGCGCTCGCCGCTGCTGCTGATCCACGGCATGGCCGACGACAACGTGCTGTTCACCAATTCGACCAGCCTGATGAGCGCGCTGCAGAAGCGTGGCCAGCCGTTTGAACTGATGACCTATCCGGGTGCCAAGCACGGCCTGTCCGGTGCCGACGCACTGCATCGCTACCGCGTTGCCGAAGCCTTCCTGGGACGTTGCCTGAAGCCTTGATCATCATCCGGGAAGGAGCCCGCCCATGACTCTGCCGCCGCCGATTCCTGCTCCCTCCAACCTGGCCTCCGGCTGGTGGTGCCGGCATTGGCGCTGGGCGATGCCGTCGGCGGTGCTGCTGTTCCTGGCGGCGCTGGGCGGCGCCATCGCCTGGAGCGTGCTGCGCTGGACCCAGGCCGCGCATGACAGTGCGCCGATGCGCGAGGCGATGCGTCGCGCCGGCTGCAGCGTCGAACTGGTGCAGGTGTTCGGCGAGCCGCTGCAGGCCGGCACACTGCCGCTGGGCAGCATGCAGACCGCCATCAACGGCGAGCGCGATGTCGGCCTGACCGTGGCGCTGGAAGGACCGCATGCGCACGGCCGTCTGTTCGTGAAGGGCACCCGCAGCGACGACGTGTGGGATTACCCGGTGATGTACGTGCTGGCCGAAGACAAGCAGACCTTCGACCTGAGCGCGCTGGATGATGCCGAAGCGGCCGGCGAATGCGAACTGCAGGCCTGTCGCGCGCGCGGAGACTGTGCGCTGACGGCCGCGCTGTAGAGGGCGTGACCTCCGGCCGATTGTCGCCACCGCCATGAGCGCGTAGGGTGCGGGCAACCCTGTCCTGGAGTGCTCCATGAAGCCGATCGCGCTTGCCATCGCCCTGGCCCTGACCGCCGCCCCGCTGCTGTCGGCCCCACCGGCCCTGGCCGCACCGGCCGCGAAGGCCTCTACGCCGGCCAGCCCGGCCTGGGTCGCGCGCAGCAACGCGCTGGCGCAGATCCTGCTGGATGCCCAGGGCCCGTTCCAGCCCGAGGAAACCGGCTTCTTCGGCGTGCCCGGCTACGACGACAAGGTCGCCGACCTCGGCCCGGACAACGACCAGCGCTACCGCGCCGCGATGGCCAAGGCCCGCGACGAGCTGAAGGCCAAACTGGCCACTGAGAAGGATCCCAACGTCCGCCAGGACCTGGAGATCATGATCGCCGCCGCCAACCAGAACATCGAAGGCAGCGAACTCAACCAGAAGTACCTGCTGCCGTGGCGGGATGCGCCGCAGAGCGTGTTCAGCGGCCTCAACCTGCTGCTGTCCGACCAGGTGCCGGCCGAGCGCCGGGCCAAGGCGGTCGATCGCCTCAAGGCATACGCGGGCCTGCAGCCGGGCGGCACCGCGTTCACTACGCTGGCCCGTCAGCGCTACGAAGAGCGGCTGAAGGACAGCACGCTGCTGCAGCCGACGAAGATCGAAGTGCAGCAGTCGCTGGACAACGTCGAGACCTACATCACCGGTATCGAGTCACTGCTGAAGAAGTATCAGGTCGCCGATGCCGACGAGGCGATGAAGGCGCTCGCCGCACAGATGAAGGACTACGCCGCATGGACCCGCAAGGAGGTGCTGCCGAAGGCACGTGCCGATGCGCGCCTGCCGGCCCCGCTGTACGCCTACCAGCTCAAGCAGGTCGGTATTGATATCGACCCGAAGCTGCTGATGCAGCGCGCGCAGCTGGAGTTCATGGAAACGCGCTCGGCGATGCGCCAGCTGGCCCCGCTGGTGGCGAAAGATAAGGGCCTGAAGGTCAGTGATCCGAGCGACCCGGTGGCGGTGATCCGCGCGCTGAAGGGCGAGAAGATCGCCGATGACCAGCTTGAAGGCCATTACCGCAAGGTGATCGATGCCATCGATCCGCTGATCCGCGAACATCGCATTGTCGATGTGCCGCAGCGTGCGATGCAGATGCGCCTGGGCTCGGCCGCAGAGAGCGCTGCCAGCCCGGCACCGCACTTCCTGCCCGCGCCGCTGGTCAACAACACCGGGCAGCAGGGCACCTTCGTGCTGCCGCTGGGCAACCCGGCGGCCGGTGCGGGCGCGCAGTACGACGACTTCAACTTCGGTTCGGCGGCCTGGACGCTGAGCGCGCATGAAGGCCGCCCGGGCCACGAACTGCAGTTCACCGCGATGGTCGAGCGCGGCGTGTCGCTGGCGCGCACGATGTTCGCGTTCAATTCGGTGAACGTGGAAGGCTGGGCACTGTATGCCGAAGCGGAGATGGTGCCGTACGAGCCGCTGGACGGGCAGATGATCGCGCTGCAGTTCCGCCTGCTGCGTGCCGCCCGCGCGATGCTGGACCCGATGCTCAATCTCGGCCTGACCGACCGTGCCAACGGCGAGCGCGTGCTGATCGAGCAGGTGGGTCTGTCCAAGGCGATGGCTACCCAGGAACTGGACCGTTACATGGTGCGCATGCCGGGCCAGGCGGGCAGCTACTTCTACGGCTACACCCGCATCCTCGAACTGCGCATGCAGACCGAGCTGGCACTGGGCGCGAAGTTCGACCGCCTGGCGTTCAACAACTTCCTGCTCGACCAGGGCCTGTTGCCGCCGGACCAGCTGGCCGAAGCGGTGAACCAGGTGTTCGTGCCGAAGTACCAGAAGAACTGACCGGTAGTGCCGGCCGCTGGCCGGCATTGCCTTTGCCCTGCGGTTGCCGGCCAGCGGCCGGCACTACCGTCACCGTTGCGGGGTGATCGTCTGCGTCGGCAGGCGTGCCGGCGGCGCCGGATTCGGCACCCAGATCGCCACGCCGGCCGCGCGTTTCTGCGTGGTCGGTATGCCGATGCCCACGCCACCGCCCACGTGCGAACCGTAGCTGCCGGCACCCACCGACATGCCGACCGGTGAGCCACTGCTGCCCACGCCCATCAGGATCACGCCGTTGGCACCCAGCGCAGCGGCTTCGCGCTTCAGGCGAGCCACGGCGGCATCGGTCTGGCCCTGCGTGCCGAAGCCCACCGCCGAAGACGACTCCAGCTGGGCAATTTCCTGCGAACCGGCGGGCGGCGTCGAATAGATCTGCACCTGGGCCGGATCGATCGGCGCACGGGCGCGGCCCAGCATGACCTTGGAGGTGCTGGCGCAACCGGCAACGGTCAGCAGCATGGCCGCCAAGGCGACCCAACGGATGTTCATGGCGTATACCCCTGTAGGACTGGTTCGGATCATCAGCCGGGCACTCTGAATCGGCGCCAACATCGGGGCTCGACCCATGGCGGCACGCTAGCACGGCACCGGTGAGGTTGACGGCAACGGCGGTAGGCGGCGCTGCCGGGAACGGCTATGGTTGGGAGCAAGAACAACCACGGGAGCGCGCTATGGGTGTGATCAGTCTGTTGTGGGGCGTACTGGCGCTGTTGTGGATGATCCTGGCGTTGATACCGCTGCTGGGCTGGGGCAACTGGTTCCTGATCCCCTTTGCCGCGGTCGGCGCGATCATTGCCGCGCTCGGCATCCTGTTCACCCACCCCAGCAAGCGTGGCCGGGCCTGGACCGGGCTGATCCTGAACGGCATCGTGGTGGTGGTCGGCATTCTGCGCCTGGGGCTCGGCGGCGGCGTCATCTGAGGCAGTACGGCCGGTGCGACAGGGCGTCGCAGGGACACGGCCGCTGGCCGGGCAGGGAGTAGAATGGGCGGCTGCGCGAGCCCCCCGCGTGCCTGTCGAACCGCGCGCCGCGCGGCTGCTCCCATGATCATTCGTTCCCGTCCCCACGGCTGGCAACTGCTGTACATCCTGCGTGGCTCCATCGTCCCGGCGATCGCGCCCAAGGTGCTGGCCATCCTCACCCTCTCCATCGCGGTCGCCGCGGTGGTGGAACTGGCGCCGCCGGTCGGCATCGAGCGCGTCTCGGTCACCCCGTTCACCCTGCTCGGCCTGGTCCTGTCGATCTTCCTCAGCTTCCGCAACAGCGCCTGCTACGACCGCTGGTGGGAGGGCCGCAAGCTGTGGGGCCAACTGGTGTTCGAATCGCGTTCGCTGGCGCGGCAGGTACAGGTACTGCTGGCCGACGATGCGCCTCGCCGCCAGCGCATCAGCTACCTGACCACCGCCTTCGCCTATGCACTGGCCGCGCGCCTGCGTGCCTGCGACGTGGCGCTGGCCGCGGTGCCATGGCTGGACGAGGCGCAGCGCGGGCAGCTCGCCCAGCGCGAGAACGTGCCCGATGCGCTGCTGGCGATGATCGCCGCCGAACTGGCCCAGGCCCGTCGCGAGGGCACGCTCGATTCCATTCTTTACGTCCAGCTGGAAGAGCGCCTGCACGCGATGTCCTCGATCCAGGCCGGCTGCGAGCGCATCCTTACCACCCCGCTGCCGTTCGCCTACACCCTGCTGCTGCACCGCTGCGCGTGGATGTTCTGCGTACTGCTGCCGTTCGGCCTGGCCAGCTCGCTGGGCTGGGCTACGCCGGTGCTGTCGGCGGTGCTGGCCTATGCCTTCTTCGGC
>Ga0265296_1002276_pt1 | contig 19726 bp, 17 predicted proteins | sample MunlanPumphouse1_FD_189073 | JGI IMG/M metagenome (GOLD analysis project Ga0265296, IMG submission 189073) | Groundwater microbial communities from a municipal landfill in Southern Ontario, Canada - Pumphouse #1 | ecosystem: Environmental > Aquatic > Deep subsurface > Groundwater | place...
CGCTGCGAGTTTGGGACGCGACACATCGGCGGCGGGCTTGGCGGGATGGATGCGCGCCATGTTGAGCGCTTCGCACACATAGATATTGCCGAGCCCGGCGACGATCGTCTGATCGAGCAGCATCGCCTTGATCGGCGCGCGACGTCCCGCGAGCACGCGCGCTAGATAGGCGGCGTCGAAAGCATCGGATAAAGGTTCGGGACCGAGGGTGACGAACGCGGGAAAGCCGGTGAGCGGATCGCCCACAACGAGGTCGACCGAGCCGAAGCGGCGCGGATCGTGGAGCATCAGCCGCTGCCCCGCGGCGGTGTCGATGAGCAGATGGTCGTGCTTGCCCGGCTCCCCCGCGCCGATCCGCCAGCTGCCCGACATGCCGAGGTGAAAGATCATATGGTCGCCGCGATCGGTGGCGATGATGCCATATTTGGCACGGCGCGACAGGCCGATGACGACGGAGCCCGTGAGCCGCTGCGCCAAGTCGACCGGGAACGGGCGGCGCAGATCGGGGCGCAGCGTCGAAACGCGCACCAGCCGCTGGCCGGTGAGGTGCGGCGTCAGGCCGCGGACGGTGGTTTCGACTTCGGGGAGCTCGGGCATGTCGGGCATCGGGCTACGCGCCATTTGCTTGCGCTTCAACCCTTGGCTAAAGGCCGTGCAGACCTCGCTTCTCCCCGCAAAGGCCCACAATCCATGAGCACCCCCGAAATCGTCAGCTTTGGCTACGAACAGGTTCCTGCGACCGAGAAGACCGCCAAGGTCGGCGAGGTGTTCAGCCGCGTCGCACGCAAATATGACATCATGAACGACGCGATGTCGGCGGGCATGCACCGGCTGTGGAAAGACCGCTTCGTGCGCCGCGTCAAACCGCGTAGCGGTGAGGCGATTCTCGACATGGCGGGCGGCACGGGTGACATCGCGTTTCGCATGGAGCCGTTCGGCGCCAGCATCACCGTTGCCGACATTAACCCCGACATGCTGGGCGTCGGCATGGAGCGGGCGGCGGAGCGCGGCGTGGATTCGCTGGTGTGGAGCGAACAGAATGCTGAGACGCTGTCGTTCCCCGACCAGTTTTTCGATGCCTATACGATCGCGTTCGGCATCCGCAACGTCACCGATATTCCCGCGGCGCTGAGCGAAGCGCACCGCGTGCTGCGTTATGGCGGGCGCTTTTTCTGCCTGGAGTTTTCGACCAACGAATGGCCGGGCTTCGCGCAGGCCTATGATGCCTATTCGCATCATCTGGTGCCCAAACTCGGCAAGCTGATCGCGCAGGACGAGGACAGCTATCGCTATCTGATCGAATCGATCCGCCGTTTCCCCCCGATGCCCGAATTTGCGAAAATGATCGGCGCGGCGGGATTTGCTTCGGTCAAGGTCGAGCCGATCATGGGCGGGCTGGTCGCGATCCACAGCGGGTGGAAAGCTTGACCCGTCCCGTCACCCATATCCTGCGCCTGCTGAAATGGGGCCGCATCCTAGCGCGCCACGGGGCACTGCGCGGGATCGAGACCGCGCCGCAGACCCCGCCGGGGGTCAAGCGACTGTGCCGGATCGCGCGGTTCGGCACGGTCCAGCCGAAAATCCCTGACTATGCCGCCGCCTTCCAGGCGATCGGCCCCGCCGCGGTCAAGCTGGGCCAGACGCTCGCGACACGCCCCGACCTGGTCGGCGAAGAAGCCGCGCGCAACTTGCTGAGTTTGCAGGACGCGCTCGCGCCCGTCGCCTTTGAACGCATTCGCCAAGCGATCGAGGCAACGTTCGAAGTGCCGCTCGAAAGCCTGTACCGCGAATTCGATCCCGACCCCGTGGGATCGGCGTCGATCGCGCAGGTTCATCGCGCCGTTACCACCGAAGGCCGTCCGGTCGCAGTCAAGATCCGCCGCCCCGGCATCGACAAGCAATTCGCGCGCGATATCGAAACCTATGAATGGGCGGCAGCGCATCTCGAGGCGCTCGGCGGCGAAGCGACGCGGCTGCGGCCGCGGCAGGTGATCGCCAATTTCCGCCGATGGACATTGCGCGAGCTCGACTTGCGCCGTGAGGCGGCGTCGGCGTCAGAACTCAAGGATGCAATGGTCGGGGTGCCGACCTATGAAGTCCCGGCGATCGACTGGGACCGCACGACAAGCAAGGTGATGACGCTCGACTGGATCGACGGCATCAAGATTTCAAACCGCGATGCGCTAATCGCTGCCGGACACGACATGGAAAAGCTGGCGGGCAATCTGGTCCACGCCTTCCTGCGCCAAGCTATCGCCGAGGGCTTTTTCCACGCCGACATGCATCAGGGCAATTTGTTCGTGAAAGCCGACGGCACGATCGCCGCGGTCGATTTCGGCATCATGGGGCGAATCAACCGGCAGGCGCGCTATTGGCTCGCCGAAATCCTCTATGGCCTGACCACGGGCAATTACCGCCGCGTTGCCGAGATCCATTTCGAGGCGCAGTACGTACCCGATTATCACAATGTCGAAGAATTCGCGACGGCGCTGCGCGCGGTCGGCGAGCCGATGCGCGGCAAGCCGGTGAGCGAATTGTCGGTCGGCCAGATGCTCGATGGATTGTTCGCGATCACGCGCGATTTCGACATGCAAACCCAGCCGCATTTGTTGCTGCTGCAAAAGACGATGGTGATGGTTGAGGGGGTCGCAACGATGCTGAATCCCAAGATCAACATGTGGGACGTGTCGGGGCCGTTCGTGAAGGAATGGATCCGCGACGAACTCGGCCCCGAAGCCGCGCTGGCCGACGGGCTACGCGAACAGGGCAAGACGCTGGCGCTGATCCCCGACATCATCCGCCGCCTCGACGCGCAATTGCCGCGCAAAGGCGCCGCCCCGCCCGCGCCGCCGCTGCCCGAGATTCCGCTGATGTGGGAGAAAGGCGAAAAACGGCGGTGGTGGCGGTATGCGCTGACCGCGGTTGTGGGTGCCGCGGTAGGTGCAGGCTTGCTCCAGTGGCTAGGTTGACACGCAATTGCTATGCGCATATTTTTTGCGCATGAATAAGGCCTATCGTTTCACCGCCAGCCGAAAACCGACCAACGTCACGTTGCCTGCCGACCTCGTGTCCGAAGCCAAGCGGCTCGGCATCAATGTGTCGCAGGCGTGCGAAGCCGGACTGGTCGATGAGGTTCGAAAAATGCTGGGCGAGGAATGGAAGCGCGAGAATCGGGAAGCCATGGAATCGTCCAATGAATATGTGCGCAAACATGGCCTGCCGCTGGCGCGACACCGGGATCGCTTGTGGCGCAGCTAGATGTGTTCCGAACCGATCAGGGTGAATATTTGCTCGACTTCCAGTCGAACACGCTCGACCACTTGAATACGCGGTTTGTGATCCCGCTCGTCAGTCCAGACGACGGCCCCAAGCTTGCCGAACGGCTCAATCCGATCTTTTCCATCGATGGGGAAACCATGGCGCTCTACACGCAATTTGCGTTGACGGTGCCGGTGAGCGAGTTGAAGAAATTTGTGACATCTCTGTCGGATCAGCATTATCTCGTGATGTCAGCCATCGACATGCTGATCACGGGCTATTGAGATTATGACCAACCCCCGCATTCTGCTCATCATCGGCGGCGGCATCGCGGCCTATAAATCGATCGAGCTTGTCCGCCTGCTCCGCAAGGCGGGCTATGTCGTGCGCTGTGTCATCACCCGCGCGGGCGAACAGTTTGTGACCCCGCTGACGCTCGCGGCGCTCAGCGAGAACAAGGTCTATACCAATCTCTTCGACCTGAAAGACGAGGTCGATATGGGGCATATCCAGCTGAGCCGTGAGGCCGATCTCGTCGTCGTCGCGCCCGCCACCGCCGACCTGCTGGCGAAGATGGCGGCTGGCATCGCCGACGACCTCGCGACCACCCTGCTGCTTGCGACTGACAAGCCTGTACTCGCCGCGCCGGCGATGAATGTGCGGATGTGGTTGCACGCCGCGACGCAGCGCAATGTCGCTACCTTGCGCGGCGATGGCGTGACGGTGATGGCGCCCGACGAGGGCGAGATGGCGTGCGGCGAATTTGGGCCGGGACGCTTGCCCGAACCGGCGGCGATCAAGGACGCGATCGATGCTGCGCTGGCCGCTGCACCCGCGGTCACCGCAATGGTCGGCCAGCCCGATTTTGCGCCCGCCAATCACCGTCCGCTCTATGGCCGCCGTATCCTGATCACCGCCGGGCCGACGCATGAGCCGATCGACCCGGTGCGCTACATCGCCAACCGGTCAAGCGGCAAACAGGGGTTTGCGATCGCCGCCGCCGCTGCGGAGGCGGGGGCCGAGGTGCTGCTGATTGCCGGTCCTGTCGAACTGCCGACCCCGCCCGGTGTGATCCGCGTCGATGTCGAAACCGCGGTCGAGATGGCCGCCGAGGTCCAACAAGGTTTGCCGGTCGATGCCGCGATCATGGTCGCCGCGGTCGCCGACTGGCGCGCCGCCGACCCGGCGGGGCAAAAGATCAAGAAGGATGGCAGCGGCGCCGTCCCGCCGCTCGCCCTCACCGAAAATCCCGACATCCTGGCGGGTGTCGCCAAAAGCGCCGAGCGCCCGACGCTGCTGATCGGCTTTGCTGCCGAAACCAACGGCGTCATTGCGCATGCGCAGGCGAAGCTGGCGCGCAAGGGCTGCGACTGGATCGTCGCCAACGACGTTGCCGCCGACCCGATGGGGGGCGAGAGCAACCGGGTGCATATCGTTAGCAAAAACGGGATAGACAGCTGGGACCGACTGCCGAAAGCGGCCGTCGCCCGCAAATTGATGGAAAAGATCGCCGATGAGCTCGATGCGCGTAGCCCCCGCCAGCCCGATTGAAATCCGTATCCAACGCCTGCCCAATGGCGGCGGGCTGCCTTTGCCCGCCTATGCCAGCGATGGCGCGGCGGGGATGGACGTCGTCGCGGCCGAATCGCTGACAATCCGCCCGGGCACGCGCCATGCGGTGGCAACCGGGTTCGCGATGGCGATTCCGCCGGGGTATGAGGTTCAGGTGCGCCCGCGCTCGGGGCTGGCGCTCAAACATGGCATCACCTGCCTCAACACGCCAGGGACGATCGACAGCGACTATCGCGGCGAAGTGAAGGTGATCCTGGCCAATCTGGGCGAGGATAATTTCGAGGTGAAGCGCGGCGACCGCATCGCGCAGCTGGTCCCCGCACCCGTTCAGCGCGCAAGTTTTGCCGAAGTTACGACGCTCGATGAGACCGCGCGCGGGGTGGGCGGTTTCGGATCGACCGGGGTCGAGAGCGAACCCGTCGACGAAACCGCCGATGCCGAAGGGCTGCCGTCGCTGTCGGGGATCAAGACCCGGCGATCGAGCGAGTAGTTGCTGACCGACGCCGAACTCGACCGTTACGCGCGCCAGATCATCCTGCCCGCGTTCGGTGGCGCGGGACAAGCGAAGCTTAAGGCCGCGCATGTCGCGATCGTCGGTGCGGGTGGTATCGGGTGTCCGGCGATCACCTATCTTGCGGCGGCGGGGGTCGGTAAGCTGACGATTATCGACGACGATGTCGTCGAATTGTCCAACCTGCAAAGGCAACCGCTGTTCACCGATGCCGACATCGGCGCGCGCAAGGCCGTTGTGGCGGCGAATGCGGCGCAGCGGATCAACCCGAATGTCGAGGCGATCGCGGTCGCCCAGCGGCTCGACGACGGCAACGCCACGACGCTGCTGGATGGCGCGAACCTGATCCTCGATGGCTGCGACAATTTTGCCACCCGGCTCGCGGTCAACCGCGCTGCTGTAGCCTTGCAAACCTCGTTGCTGAGCGCCGCAATCGGGGCGTTCGAGGGACAGGTCGCTCTGTACGAGGGCTGGCGGGTGGGTAGCCCCTGTTATGCCTGCCTGGTCGGCAGCGATCCGGCGCAGGACGGCATCAACTGCGCCGAGACCGGGGTGATGGGCGCGCTTGCCGGGATGATCGGAACAATGGCGGCGCTCGAGGCGGTGCGCGCGCTGACCGGCTGGGGTTCGGCCTTGACCGGGCGGCTGGCGATCGTCGACATGCTCGACCGGCGCTGGCGCGAGGTCGCGGTCGCCAAGGATCCGGAGTGTCCGATATGCTGGGGCTGAGCATCATCATTGCGTCGGCCGATGGCGAGCGTTTCTATGCGGCGCTCGAGACGGCGGCCGCGGCCGCGGCGCTCGGGCGCTCGGCGCGGATCTTCCTGCAAGGACCAGCGGCGGCGCTGCTGCGCACCCCCGTCGCCTTTGGCGGCGATGCGGCGCGGCGCGCGGCGGGGCAGCCCGATCTGGTGTCGCTGATCGCCGAGGCGATGGTGATGGATGTAAAGCTGGTTGTCTGTCAGTCGGGTATGGCGCTGACCGGCATGACAATGAGCGAACTGGCGCCGCAGGTGCGGACGGGCGGGCTGGTGAGCTTCATGGCCGAGATGGGCGATGCGGACCGGTTGGTAGTGTATTGAATAGTTAATCCTCCCTGTGGCGAAGTCATGGGGAGGCGGCAGCGCGAAGTGCTGACGGAGGGGCTTTCACACTACCGTCGCTGCCCCTCCACCATTCGCTTCGCGAACGGTCCCCCCTCCCCAAGCCTGCGGCGCAGGGAGGATCAAGCGATCACGGATTATCGCACACCGTAATCGCATCGGGCTCGGGCCGCTTTCCGCTCGGCACGAACCGCGCCAAATAACCCCCGGCATGCTGTTTGTCGTCATAGGACACCAGCTTGTACCCCACCGCTTCAAACTCGCAGACGAGCAGGCGGAACGGCGTCCCATGGTCGGCGATCGGGCGGTCGCCGTCGACGACGATCACCTGCCCGCCCGCGCGCAGCGCCGGACGCAACCGCCACAAAAAGGCGTAAGGCTCACCGATTTCATGGTACATATGGACCATGAACACGCGGTCGAAACTGGCAGCGGGCAGGCGCGGATCGTCGACCGCGCCGAGTTTCAGCGAGACATTGTCGAGCCGTTCGCGCGCCACACGGTCGGCGAGCCGTTCGATCACTTCGGGGATGATGTCCTGCGCGAGCACGCGCCCGCTCGCGCCAACCCGCTGCGCGAGGCGCACGGTGTAATAGCCATCACCCGCGCCGATGTCGGCGACGGTCATGCCGGGGCGAACGTCGGCCGAGTCCATCACGTCGTCGGCTTCGTTGACGCGGTCGCGCGCTTCCTCGGTCGACCATTTGGTCGAGACGGTCGGCGCCACCGGGCGGTCGGCGGGCGGAAATTCGCGCGCGGTCATGGTGCGGTCGCTATCGTCGCTCCATGGCGCGTCGCAGCTACCGAGCAGCGGCAGCAACGCGAGCAGGGCGGCAGCGGATCGCTTCATCAGTCGATATCTTCCACTTCGACCTTTTCGCCCGTCACCTTCTGCGACAGCGCCGCCGCCATGAACGGGTCGAGCGCGCCGTCGAGCACGTCGCCGGGTGCGGTCGAGGTCACCCCCGTGCGCAGATCCTTGACCAGCTGGTACGGCTGAAGGACGTACGAGCGGATCTGGTGACCCCAGCCGATCTCTGTCTTCGCCTGATATTCGCCCGACGCTGCGGCCTCGCGCTTCTGCAGCTCGGCTTCGTACATCCGGGCTTTCAGCATGCCCATCGCGGTCGCGCGGTTCTTGTGCTGCGACCGGTCGTTCTGGCTGGCAACGACGATGCCGGTCGGGATGTGGGTGATGCGCACCGCCGAATCGGTCGTGTTGACGTGCTGGCCGCCCGCGCCCGAAGCGCGGTAGGTATCGATCTTGAGGTCGCCTTCGTTGATCTCGATGTCGATATTATCGTCGATCACCGGATAGACCCAGACGCTGGAAAAGCTGGTGTGGCGGCGCGCCGAGCTGTCGTAGGGCGAGATGCGGACGAGGCGGTGGACGCCGCTTTCGGTCTTGGAATAGCCATAGGCGTTCTCACCCTTGACCAGCATCGTCGCCGACTTGATGCCCGCCTGCTCGCCCGCCTGATATTCGACCAGCTCGACCTTAAACCCGCGCTTTTCGGCCCAGCGGCTGTACATGCGCTGGAGCATTTCGGCCCAGTCCTGGCTTTCGGTGCCGCCCGCGCCCGCATGAACCTCGATATAGGCGTCGTTGGCGTCGGCTTCGCCCGCGAGCAACGCCCGGATCTTGTCTTCCTCGGCGCGCGCCGCGAGCGTCGCCAGCGAGGCCACCGCCTCGTCGACCATCGCCTCATCGCCTTCCATTTCCGCGAGTTCGATCAGTTCGGCGGTGTCGGCGCATTCACTTTCGATCGCACGCGTCGCGGCGATGGCGGCATCGAGCCGCTGCCGCTCGCGCATGACCTCCTGTGCCGCTTTGGGGCTGTCCCACAGGGTCGGATCCTCGACCTTGGCATTGAGCTCGTCGAGCCGCCGAACGGCGCGGTCCCAGTCGAGAAAACGCCGCAGCAGCGCCAGCGCGGCGCCAATCTTGTCGATATGATCCTGCGCTTCGGCGCGCATGTCCTTGCTCCTGAAACTAGTGAAAACCGGCCATAGAGGCTCAGCCGTCAGAGACAAGCGGTCAGATGATACCGCCGCGGTCGTCGAGGAAGTCGTTGTCGCTGCGCCCCGCCGGGCCTTGTCGCACCGGTGCGTCCTGCCGCCGGGGGGTCTTCACCGGCTGGATCTCTTCTTCGCGGATCGTCCGGCGCGGTTCGCTTTCGGGTTTGAACGCTTCCCAGATGATCGACGCCTTGGGATCGGTCCCCGGCCAGCTGCCATAGACGCGGCGGCCCGACCGGCGGTCGATGCGCACCATCCGCACGCCCTTGGGCGCGGCAAAGGGGATCGGCTGGCGGTCGGCGAGCGCGGCGAGCGCGAAATCCTTGAAGATCGGCGCGGCATAGCTGCCGCCCTGCGCATAGCCGCCCATGCTGCGCGGCTGGTCGAAGCCGATATACATACCCGCAATGACATCGGGGGTGCCGCCGACGAACCACACGTCGTTCGGACCCGTGGTCGTCCCGGTCTTGCCGAACAGCGGCACATTCAGATCGCGCAGCCGCACCGCAGTGCCGCGCTGGACGACGCCTTCAAGCATATGGACGACCTGATAGGCGGTCATCGGATCCATCAGCTGCTTGCCCGATTTGGCAAAGCGCGGCATCGGACGCCCGTCCCAATCTTTCTTGTTGCAGCCCTCGCAGGGTTTCCAGTTGGCCGGGAAGATTACCTTGCCACGGCGATCCTGCGCATAGTCGATCACGCGCGGCTTCAGCTCGCGGCCATGGTTAGCGAGCATCGCATAAGCGTTGGTGATCTTCTCGACCGTCGTCGATCCGGCGCCGAGCGCGGTCGAGAGATAGGGTTCGTGCTTGCCGATGCCCATCGCCGCGATCGTTTCGACGACCGGCTCCATGCCGACCTGACTTGCTGCGCGCACCGTCATCAGGTTGCGCGACTGTTCGAGCCCCCAGCGCATTGTATGTTCGCCGCTGCCCCCCGAATTGCCGAAGTTGCGGAAGCATTTGTTGCCCAGCGCTGCGCCCTGATAGACGCAGAACGGCCCGTCGACGATCATCGACGCGGGGGTCATGCCATTGTCGAGTGCCGCGGCGTAAACAAAAGGCTTGATCGTCGATCCCGGCTGACGCTCGGCCTGCGTCGCGCGGTTGAAGGGCGAGAGGCGGACGTCAAAGCCGCCCTGCATTGCATAGATGCGGCCAGAATGCGGGCTTTCGACCACCATGCCGCCCGATACTTCGGGAATGTTGCGCAAGGCATAGCTGTTGCCGCCGGTCGATTTGACGACGATCAGGTCGCCGGGACGCATCGCCGAAAAGGCATTACCGCCGGTCTTGCGATAGCCGAGCGTCGCGGCGCTGGCAGGCAAGGTGCCGGTATCGCCGTTTGAAAAGCCGATCTGTGCCGCGCCCGCCGATTTCGACAACACCGCGGCGACGCGCCAATTGTCATAGTCGATGCCGATAAAGCTCGACGCGAGGCGGCTCTGCCATTGTTCGTCGGCCTCGATCGTCGCGATCGGCCCCGACCAGCCCTTGCCCGCGTCATACCGCTGAAGCCCCTTGCGCAGCGCCATCGTCGCGCCCGTCTGCATCTTTCCATCATAAGGCGTGCGAACCCACAGTCCGCCGGCATAGACGCTAAGCGGCCCGTCGTCGGCGGTTTCGCCAAACTGCGTGATCAGCTGGCGCCGCACCTCTTCCATATAATAGCCGCCGACCTGCGCGATCGCAGTGTTGCCGCTGTTGGTCAGGCCGAGCGGCATGGCGCGCGCGGCGTCGCGCTGCGCCGCGGTGATCCAGCCATTACTCTCCATCGACCCGAGCACGAAATTGCGCCGCGCCAGCGCTTCCGCTTCGTTGCGCTTCCGGCCATATTTTTCGGGCGCCTTGGGCAGGATGGCGAGGAACGCCATTTCGTGGAGCTGGAGCTGGTCGACGTCCTTGTCGAAATAGGCGCGGCTTGCCGCCTGCACGCCGAACGCCCGGCGGCCGAGCGGGATCTCGTTGAGATAGAGCTCAAGGATCTGTTCCTTGCTCAGCGCATCCTCGATCCGCATCGCCAGGATCGCCTCGCGCACCTTGCGGCGATAGCTGAGCTCATTGGTCAACAGCAGGTTCTTCGCGACCTGCTGCGTGATCGTTGACGCGCCGACCGGGCGACCGCTGCTCGACAGATTGGTGATGATCGCCGAGGCGATGCCCGGATAATCGATGCCGCCGTGGCTGAAGAACGTCTTGTCCTCGGCGGCAAGGAACGAGCGGACGAGGAGCTGCGGATATTCGCTATAGTCCAGCTGGACACGGCGTTCGCGGGCATAGCTGTGCACCGGCTTGCCCTCGCCATCGCGGACCATCGTCGGCAGTGGCGGTTCATAATCGCGCAGCTGGTCAACCGAGGGCAGGTCGCGCGCAAAAATCGCCCAGACCAGGAACAGCCCCAGCACGCCCGAAAGGGCGAGATAGCCAAGCCAGCGGAACCAGCGCCGCGTCCACATATCGCGCAGCCAGGCGATGACGGCATTGCTGTCGCGGCGCAGGCGCAGGCGGAAATCGGGCGGACTGTCGGCGACCATGATGCCTGCCTCTAAAGCGTGGATCGCCGAAAGGGAAGCATGGTTGCGGCAGGGTGGGCGACTAAGCGCTTGCGGTCAGGTCGAGCATGGCAAAGCGTAGCATCCCTGCAACATCGGCCAGCCCCGCGTCCGCCGAAATACGATCTTCCTCGTACAGCATTTCGTCGGCCGCAAAGCCAAGTTCGACCGCGAGCCGCAGTCGCGACCATAGCGCTTCGCGGTCGATCCCAGCCAGATATGGGGCGCAGGCGGCGACTAGCCGATCGGTCACATGGCGGTGCGATTCGAGCCGGACATGGACGAGCTGCGGCGAGGCGTGGAGCGCCCGCAATATCCACACCGCGCCCGGTTCGGCACGCGTCACCGCGGCATTTTGGGTGAGCAAATCGCCGATATGATCGGCCATTGCGGCGATCCCGCCGGGCGCGTGCCGCGCGAGCCAATCCTCGAGCACGGCGTTCTGCCGCTCCATCAACCGCCGCCCCAGCGCCTCCAGCACCGCATATTTGTCGCCGAAATAGCGGTAGAGCGCGGGCGGGGTCAGCCCGGCACGCGCCGCGATCATATTGGTCGAGATCCGCTCGATCCCGACCTCGGCGAGCAACTCGCCCGCGACATCGAGCAGGCGGCCGCGGGTCAGGTGCGCGCGGTCCTGCTGCGGCGGACGCTTCGCAAGCGGGGCGCGCGCTGCCGCGATCATCGCGCCCGGCCGCGCGCGCTGACCGGCCAGATGTCGATCAACGTGTCGCCCTGAATCACATGATAATTGTCGTAGAGATTCACCGTCGGGTCGCAGTGCGGCACGGTCAGGCTGACCGGGTCGCCAGGGGCGAGCTGCGTCCCGATGTCCGGTGCGATCAGTGCGGCATGCTCGTCACCCATGAAGGCAAAGAAAGCGGTCTCGGGCGCGCCGCGCTGCACCACCGCGACGCCGCCGTCGGTCGAGAGCGACTTGTAACCCGCGTCGATGGTGACAAGGCCGCTATGATTGGCGCTGACGACGCGGGCATCAACGCTAAGCGAAACCTCGAACGGCGGGTCGCCGCCCTCGCCGGTCAGATCGCAGTCAAGATATTGCTTGTCCATGAAGACATAGCTGCCCGCCTGCAGCTCGGTAAAAACGCCAAGATCGAGGTCGATGCGATGAGTGCCGGTGCCCGATCCGGTGACAATCTCGGGCGCGAACCCCGCGTCGGCCAGCGCTGCGATGACGCTTTGCAGATAGCCGGTGCGCTCGATGATTGCCGCGCGGCGATCGGCATAGCTTTCGATATGCTGCTGCGACCCGCAGTAGAATTGCACGCCGCGGTAAGCGAGGTTCGGGGAGGCGGCGATGGTCTCGGCCAGCATGACCGCGGCCTCCGCCGATGCGACGCCGGTGCGCGCGATGCCGGGGTCGATGTCGATGATGACCTCGAGATTTGCCTCCGCCGCCGCGAGTGCGATCTGAAGCTTCTCGGCGACGCCCGGATGATCGACCACCGCTATCAGTCCTTCGGCGGCGGCCGCGAGCGCGGCAAGCCTGTCGATCGCGCGCGGCGCCGCAACCGGCGAGGTGATTAGGATGCCGGTCACGCCGCCTTCGCTTAGCGCCTCGGCCTCGCCGATCTTGGCGCAGCAGACACCGACCGCCCCAGCATTTATCTGACGTAGCGCGACGTCCACGCTCTTGTGCGTCTTGGCGTGCGGACGCAGCGCGATGCCCCGTCCTGCAACGAGCGCCGCCATCGCGGCAATATTGCGGTCAACCGCGTCGACATCAAGCACCAGCACCGGCGTATTGAGGTCGGTGCGCGAGCCTTGTTGGTCGATCAGATGCGCGTGAAGGTCGCGGTCGGTGGTCATGCAAACAAGCTTTCGAGATGCGGGTTGAGGAATTTGCCGCCGGGGTCGGCGGCGCGGCGGACGGCATTGTAGCGCCCCGCCATCGGATAGAGCGCCGCGACATCTGCGCGGCTCAGCGTGTGGCGCTTGGCCCAATGCGGCCGCCCGCCATGCCTGCGAAATATCGTCTCGGCTTCGGCGAACAGGTTTCGCCAGGGCATTTTGGCATATTGGTGCATCGAAATCGCCGCGACGGGTCCGGCGTTCATCGGGCTCATCCAGATATCGTCGGCCGCGACGGTGCGAAATTCGAACGGAAAGGTGACGGGCAGGCGTTTGCGGCGGATCCAGCCGACGATTTCAGCAAGGGTATCGAGCCCGACCGCACGCGGCATTTCATATTCCATCTCTTCGAAGCGGAGATTGCGGTCGGACGGAAAGATGCTGTGCGCGGGACCGCGGCGGCGGCCCGAAATGCCGCTCTTCATCATCAGTCGCTGGAGCGACGGGGTCAGGAAGGGCAGCCGGGCCGAAAAATTGAGGATGCGGCGAAAACTGGCCTCCTCCATATCGGTGGTGGTCGGCGGCGGATCGCAGGGATCGCACGGGTCGAGCGTTTTCAGGATCACATCGTCGCTGTGCGGAAAGAACCAAAATTCGGCATGACGGTGCTGCTGCGTCAACTCGTCATAGCGCTCGCGGATTTCGGCCCAGCGGCGCTTTTCGATCCGTTCGGCGAGGTGAAAGGCCGGAACGACCGCGACGTCGATTTCGGTAGCCACACCGAACAGGCCAAGCGACAGGCGCTGCGCCTGATATAAATCGGCGTTGGTGGTCGCATCGCACCAATGCACCTCACCATCGGCGCCTATCAGCTGGAAACCGCGGGCAAAGGTCGCGAGCGAACCCAGGTCGGCGCCGGTGCCATGCGTCCCCGTCGCCATCGCGCCGGCGAGCGACTGTGGATCGACGTCGCCCTGATTGGCGAGCGCCAGCCCCTCGTCCCACAGCGCCGCGGTCAGGCGGCGGATACTCCAGCCGGCCGGAATGCGCGCCGTCTGCCGGTCAGCGGCGACATGCATCTCGCCCGCCAGATCGTCGAGGCTGACGATCAGTTCGTCCGATTCGCAAAGCGGCATGAAGCTGTGTCCGGCGCCGGTGACGCGCAGCTTGTGCGCGCTGCGGATCAGCGCCGCGAGTTCGTCTTCGCTGCGCGGTCGGGCGATTTGGGCCGTAGCGGTGACGCTACCCGACCAGTTGCTCCAGCTCATGATCTTCTCCCGCAGCCAGCGAGAGCAAGCTGGCTGGCCGGAAAAAGTTAGTCAAGACTATATTATAGGGATCAGCGCGCGGCGATCTGGCGAGCAAAATGGATCTGCACCGCGTCGCGCACCCCGCGCGCAACCTTTTTCTGGCCCGCCGCCGACGCGAGGAATTCGGCGTCGTCCTTGTTCGAGATGAAGCCGGTTTCGAACAGGATCGACGGCGTATCGGGCGCCTTCAGCACCACGAACGAAGCAAAGCGGTGGGCATCGGTGCGAAATTTGACCGCTTCCCCCGCCTCGCGCTGGAGCAGGCGCGCGAAATCGGAGGCGACATTCATCGTCTCGCGCTGGGTCAGGTCGAGCAGGATCGACGACACATCGCCGCTGTGGGCGCCGAGATCGACGCCGTTGATCACATTCGCCTTATTCTCGCGCGCCGCGAGCCGCGCCGCTTCGCGATCAGACGCGACTTCGGACAGCGTATAGATCGACGCGCCGCTGGCCGTTTGGTTTTCCGCGGCGTCAGCGTGGATCGAAATAAACAAATCGGCCTTGAGCCGCCGCGCGATGCCGAAACGCTCCTCGAGCACCAGATAGCGGTCGTCACCGCGGGTCAACGCGACGCGGACGCGGCCCGACGCAAGCAGGTCGTCGCGAATAGCGCGGGCGAGCGCGAGGGTAATGTCCTTTTCGCGTTTGCCGCTGTGCGGGCTGATCGCGCCCGGGTCGTGCCCGCCATGTCCGGCATCGATCACGACCAGCGGCAGACGGCTGCCCGCCGGCCCCTCGATCCGCGGCAACGCTACGTTGGGCTTCGGCTTGCCGATCGGGACGCTAACACTGTAGCGTTTTTCGGGCGGCTTGGCGCGGAAACCCGCAGGCGGCGCCAATTCGGTCCGCGGGCCGCGCGACACCCGGGCGAACTCGTCGGCAGAAACCGGGCGCAGGTGGAAGGTCAGACTGCGGCCGTCGGCGGCGAAGCGCGCGCCGGTCACGACTGCGGGCTGCGCGAGGTCGAGCACGATGCGCGCGGTGCCGGGATCTTTCTGCCCGTGGCGCACGGCGCGGACCAGCCCGGCGCCTTGCGACGAACGGCCCGGCTGCGCGCCCGCGATGTCGAGCGCGATCCGGTCGAGACCGGCGAGCAGGAAGGTCGATGCACCGCTGACCAGATCGTCGAAGCGTAGCGTGATGTCCGAATCGTGGATTTCGACCGCGCCGATCTGCCCCGCCAGCGCTACTGCGGGGTTCATCATCATCGCGATCAGGACGATCAGCACGCTCATGGCGCTTTTATGCCGCCGCCCGCGCGCGATGGTCCAGTGCTTATTCGAAAACATATGGCCCCCAGCGGCAGAATGTCGTGAACTCCGCATTAGCCATGGCGCGTCAAACCGCCGTCAACCGGCAAGGTTAACTGGCAATTCAGCATGTTTGACGGCGATCTGGGAGTTGCCGACGCGCGGCGGCGTCCCATCTTTCTATCGTGGCGCTGTTGCCGTCGGCCCGTGCCGATGCTAGCACACCACCACTGACGGTGTCGTTCCCGGTGCCGTCCGGCCTTTTGAGGGGAAGGCCTGCTCCGCAAAAATTGCGGAACATGGCAGCCTTGGCGCCGGATATGCGGGGATCGGCAACCTGCCGTCAGTCCACCCGGTTGACCGGACAGTCGGGGCGATCGCCAGACGCCCGCCCTGCCCGCCCGCTCACCCCATGTAACAGGTTGATGCCGCATGAGGCTTGCCATGCCCTCTTTTCATCCCGACGCGGGCGCTTTCGTCGCCGCCGTCGCCGGATGCAAAGACCGCATGCGCGTCCAGCATCGGACGCAGGCTCCCCGCGGCAATAACGTCTTTTTTCGTATCATCCGTACCCGCCGCGACCTTTCGTCAGGGAAGGTCGCGGGATTTTTTGATGGCGCGCTACGGCGCGCTTGGAGTGTAACTAATGACCACGCGCATGTTGATCGACGCGCGGCACCGGGAAGAAACCCGGGTCGCCGTCACCCAGGGAAACCGCATCGAGGAGTTTGATTTCGAGTCCGCCGAGCACAAGCAGCTCAAGGGCAATATCTATCTGGCCAAAGTAACCCGCGTTGAACCGTCGCTGCAGGCGGCGTTCATCGAATATGGCGGCAATCGCCACGGGTTCCTGGCGTTCAGCGAAATCCACCCTGATTATTACCAGATTCCAAAGGAAGATCGCGAAGCGCTGCTGCGCGAAGAGGCCGAACATGCTGCCGCCGCCGCGCAGCGCGCCGAGGAAGATCTCGACGAGCTGGAAGGCGATGTCGCCGACGTCGAATATCATGACGAGGACGACAATGGCGACAGCCGTCACGACCGGGACGACGATGATCGTGACGAGCGCAACGATGGCAACGATGGCGACGACGACGATCGCGACGACCAGGGCGACGCCGACAACGGCGACGGCGAAGAGGGCGGCGAAGAGGGCGGCGAAGGATCCGAAGAAGGCCGTGAAGGTCGGAACGATCGCGGCGACCGCAAGGGTCGTGGCCGCGGGCGCGGCAATGGCCGCAAGGGCGGTGGCCGCGGCCGCAGCAGCCGCCGCGACGAGGACGACAGCGAAAACCGCATGTCGCTCCGCCGCCGGTACAAGATTCAGGACGTCATCCGGCGCCGCCAGGTGATGCTGGTCCAGGTCGTCAAGGAAGAACGCGGCAACAAGGGCGCCGCGCTGACCACCTATTTGTCGCTGGCCGGCCGTTATTGCGTCCTGATGCCCAACACGATGCACGGCGGCGGGATCAGCCGCAAGATTTCGAACGGCGCCGATCGCCGCAAGCTGAAGGCGATGATCGACGAGCTCGCGCTGCCGCCGACAATGGGCTGCATCGTCCGCACCGCGGGAATGAGCCGCACCAAGGTCGAGATCAAGCGCGACTTCGACTATCTCGCCCGCCTGTGGGACGAGATTCGCGAAAAGACGCTCGAATCTAGCGCCCCGGCGCTGGTCCATTCGGACAGCGATCTGGTCAAGCGCGCGATCCGCGACATTTACCACAAGGACATCGAGGAAGTGCTCGTCGAAGGCGACGAGGGCTATAAGGCGGCCAAGCAGTTCATGAAGCTGCTCATGCCCAGCCACGCGCGGCGCGTGAAGCAATATGCCGACCCCGTGTCGCTGTATCAGCGCTACGGCGTCGAGGATCAGCTCGCGGGGATGCTCAATCCCGTCGTCCAGCTCAAATCGGGCGGTTATCTGGTGATCAACCCGACCGAGGCGCTGGTGTCGATCGACATCAACTCGGGCCGGTCGACGCGTGAGCATAATATCGAGCAGACCGCGGTCAGCACCAATCTGGAGGCGGCGGCCGAAATCGCCCGCCAGCTCCGCCTGCGCGACATGGCCGGGCTGGTCGTGATCGATTTCATCGACATGGATCATGGCTCGAACGTCCGCAAGGTCGAGCGCGCGATGAAGGACGCGCTGAAAAACGACCGCGCGCGCATCCAGGTCGGCCGCATTTCGGGCTTTGGCCTGATGGAAATGAGCCGCCAGCGTCTGCGCACCGGGGTGCTCGAAGCATCGACGCGCCCCTGCCCGCATTGCGAAGGCACCGGGCTGGTTCGTACCGCATCGTCGGCGGGCCTCAGCGCGCTGCGCCTGATTGAAGAGGAAGCGGCACGCGGCAAGGGTAGCCGCGTCACCCTGCGCGCAAGCCAGGAAGCGACCTTCTACCTGCTCAACGAAAAGCGCCGCGAGCTGCGCGACATCGAAGAGCTGTACGGCGTAACGGTCGAAATCCTGCCCGACGGCGAGACCGAAGGTGCGCGCATGGTGGTCGAAGTCACCGGCCCGCCGCCGACCCAGCGCCGCAGCTTTGCGCCGATCGCCCCGATCGAAGACGAAGACGACGAAGACTATCCCGAAGACGAGGATGCGGAAGGCGCCGAAGAAGAAGCCGAAGCCCGTCCCGCGCGCCAGCGTGAGCGCGCGCCCGAGGGCGGCGAGAGCGACACCGACGGCGAGGGCCGCAAGCGCCGCCGCCGTCGTCGCCGCGGTCGTCGCGGTCGCCGCGACGAGGAAGGCAATGAAATCGTCGAAAACGGTGAAGAACGCGACGATGAAACCGAGCGCGACGGCGCCGCGGAAGGTGCCGAGGAGGGCGACGCCGCACCGGCGGAAACCGCCAGCGATGGCGAGGCCGAAGCCGTCGATCCCGACGCCAAGCCGCGCCGCCGCCGTGGCGGTCGTGGTCGCAAGCCCAAGGTCGATGCCGCAGAGGCAACCGACGACACCGCAGCCGATGCTGTCGAAGCACCGGTAGCCGCGGATATCGCCGAACCGGTCGCCGAAGACGCGCCGGCGGCTGCCGAGGAAAAGCCGAAGCGCAAACGCGCGCCGCGCAAAACCAAGGCCGCAGTCGAAGCCGAAGCCGCCGAAGCAGCGATAGAGGCGGCGCCGGAAGCGGTGGAGGCAACACCCGTTGCCGAGGCAGCCGAACCGGAAGCAGAACCCGCCAAACCCGCGCCGAAGAAGCGGGCCAGCCGCGCCAAAAAGGCGGTTGCAGCGGACGCGGCACCCGAAGCGGCGACGACAGGCGAAGCGGAAACCGAAGCCGCCAACGGCGACGAGGGCGGCATCGGTCCCGACGGCGAACCGCGCCGCGGCTGGTGGCAGCGTACCTTCGGCTGATCAGAACAGAATAGGTCTCATCATGGCTTCCTTCGGCGACGGTCGGGGGAAGCCATGATCGTTTTCAGATAAAGTCTCGCCTTGCCTCCACGCACGCTGACCCCCACAAAGTCTGTATGGCTTCAGTCGATGTTCAGATGCGCAGCGCCAGGGAGAGCAAGATGATGCCCCCCCCTCCCCAATCGATACTTCGGACGCGCGCCTGGCGCCCGCTGCTCCGGATCGTCCTGACCCTGCTCGCGATGCTCGCCGTCACGATACGCCCGGCGATGGCGCAATCGATTCTGCGCGATGCGGAGACCGAGGCGCTGTTCCAGGACATGATGGACCCGCTGCTCGTTGCGGCGGGGCTGCAACCCGGCCAGGTGCGCGTTCACCTGCTTGGCGATCCCAGCATCAACGCCTTCGTCGCGGGTAGCCAGGACGTCTATGTCTTTGCCGGGCTGATCGAGGCCGCGGACACCGCCGAAGAGGTGCAGGGCGTGCTCGCGCACGAACTGGGCCACGTCATCGGCGGCCATGCGATCCGCGTCAACGACGGCGCCAAGACCGCGACCGGCATCTCGCTGCTCAGCCTGCTGCTCGGCGCCGCTGCGATCGCCGCAGGCGCTGGCGAGGCGGGAATGGGGGTGATGATGGCAGGGCAGCAAGCCGCGCTCGGCAAATTCCTGGCGTTCAGCCGGGTCCAGGAATCGACCGCCGACGCCGCGGGCGCCCAATATCTGTCGACGGCCGGGATCAGCGGCCGCGGTAGTCTCGCCTTTTTCAAAAAATTGCAGAATCTGGAATTCCGCTATGCGGTCAAGCAGGACGATGATCAGGCCTATGGCCGCACCCACCCGATGTCGGGCGATCGTATCCAGGCGCTGCGCGAAGTCTATGTCATCGATCCGGCATGGGCCAAGCCTGCCGACCCGGTCATCGAAAAACGCTTTCAGCGCATCAAGGCGAAGCTGTCGGGCTTTATGACCGACCC
>Ga0265296_1002277_pt1 | contig 19723 bp, 15 predicted proteins | sample MunlanPumphouse1_FD_189073 | JGI IMG/M metagenome (GOLD analysis project Ga0265296, IMG submission 189073) | Groundwater microbial communities from a municipal landfill in Southern Ontario, Canada - Pumphouse #1 | ecosystem: Environmental > Aquatic > Deep subsurface > Groundwater | place...
GGTATCACCTGAACCACCGCCATCAGCCGGTCATGGTCTTTTGGGCTCATGACAACGATCTTCAGCCTCATCCGCTTCAGCAACGAACGAAGGGAATCAAGCGTTTCCGTTCCGGTTCGAACCGGGCAAAGTATTATCGTCTCACCCTTGGGGTCAGTCATCGGACCGAAGAGCGGGTGCATGCCGATGACCTCCCCTTTTGCCCTAAGCATTGCCGAAGTCTCACGGACTTTAAGCGAACTCAGATCGAGCAGTAATTGATCTTTCCGGCGCGCGTTTTTCAGTTCTGTCCGGATTATTTCCGCCGCGTTTACCAATGGGACGGAAAAAATTACGATGTCGCAGTCTCGAATCAGCTCCCGGTTTTTCCTTTTGGTCTTGCTCCCGGTTGATTTCACTTTAAAACCCGCCGCCTGAAATAACTTTTTAAATTGCAACCCTGTCCGGCCGTTGCCGCCGATGATGCCTAAAGTACAAGAAGGAGATATCTTCATGAGAGAAAGAGAATCAATAATGTTACATGGTTGCATGGATACATGGCTCGCAAGCGAATAAATTGCCGTTTTGCATGCAAACCATGCAGCCATGCAGCCATGCAATTTCGTAAAATTTCTTTCATTTTTCCCGTTGGACACGTTTGGCTTCCGTGAGGATGAAATCGAGCATGAGGAGAGCAAGCTCTTCCTTGAGCCCGAGCAAACGGGCGCGCTCCTTCCAGCGTTCCTTGAGCTGCCGTTCACGCTCGGGATCCTCCACGGGCTTCTTCTCCGCCCGTTTCAACTGCTTGAGGCGCCCGGTGGCGCGGAAACGGGCCGCGAGCGCCTTGAGGAGAATGTCATCCGCCTCGTCAATGGCGCGGCGCACGTCGGAGATGGTGATTTTCAGGTCAGCCATGGGAACAGGGGGTTAGGGTTGGGGTTTGGCATATGCTCTTTGCAGCAAATAACAATCGGCCAGAACGAGCGCCACCATCGCCTCGAGAACCGGGATGACGCGCGGGACGATGCACGGGTCGTGTCTCCCCTTCTTCGCGGTTGCTCCGATCGAACTCGGCGGCTTCACACTCACCGTGAGCACGATGTCGTCGCCAGTCGAGATCCCGCCGAGCATCCCCCCGAAGTTTGCCGCGTCCTTCACGTACTGGCTGCCGCGCATCCTCGCCGCATCGAAACCCGCACCGTAACTCACGCCCGTCACCGCGCCAACGGACATGACCGCATCGGCCAGCCGGGCCTTGAGCTTGCCGAAAACCGGATCACCCAGATTTTTCGGCGGATGCATGACCCGGATTTCGATGAGCCCCCCGACCGAGTCTCCCTTCGCCTTCAGGGAAAGCACCTCCGCTTCCATTTTCCGCGCTGCAGCGGGATCGGCGCAGCGCATGGGGTTCTTCCCGGTGACCTTGGGATCGAACGTTTTCGCTTCGATGGAACCGATGCGTTTCGCATGACCGATGATGCGGACGGTCTTGGGGAGAATCTTGCGCGCAACCGTTCCCGCGATGACACGGGCGACCGTCTCGCGACCGGAGGAACGGCCGCCGCCACGATGATCGCGGCGCCCGTACTTGGAAGCGTACACGGCATCCGCATGCCCCGCGCGGAACTCCCGACGCAGAGTTTCATAGTCTTGCGACCTCTGCCCGTGATTTTCAACGATGACGGCAATCGGCATGCCGGTTGTTTTCCCTTCAAATATTCCAGATAAGATTTTCGGAAGGTCTTCCTCGAGGCGGGCAGTGGTCACGACACTCTGGCCGGGGCGACGGCGCTGAAGCTCCGGAAGGAAGTCGGCCTCGGAGAGCGGAATGCCGGCGGGACAGCCATCAATGACCACGCCGAGAGCAGAGCCGTGCGATTCGCCGAAGGCGGTGATGCGAAGAAGGGAGCCGAAGGAATTGGAGGCCATGGAAGAGTGGGTAGTGAGTAGTGAGTAGTGGGTAGTTTCAGGGAATGGAACGAAGAGAATGAAGAACCTTGCGGAGCTCCAGACGATCCTGCTCAGTCGGCTTCATCCCCGTGAAGAGCTGGAACTGGGCGAGCGCCTGATGGAGGAGCATTGGAAGACCGTCATGGATCTTGTAGCCTGCCTTTTTCGCCGCCGCGAGAAACTTTGTCTGCCTGCCATAACGAAGATCAATCGCATGCGCACCGCTGCGCGCACTGGCGAGGGGGACAGAGATATCGGCATTAATTGCGCAGATGAAAATATCCGGACGTGTTTTCACGGCTTCTTGTAAGGAACCATGCCCGACCTTAAGAGCGGTTGCCAGTTCCAAGCGGGCAGAGGCATTGCGGGCGAAAATCCGGATATCGGATATTCCCGCAAGCCTCAACGCACGAACTACTTCCGGAACAACACCACCCGAACCGAGGACACAGGCGCTCTTCGCTTTTCTCAAACAATCGTAACCCTTCAGCAGGCCTTCGGCGTCACGCGCGTAGCCGGTCCAGATATTTCGGGTTTTTACCGCAGTATTAACGGATATCATTTTTTTACCTTCCTTATCCGGGTGGTGTCCACACAAAAATCGTACAACGCGCTTCCGCGGGTCGGAGACCCGCTCCCAAGTTCTTAATACCTGCCCAAGGCAATAAAAATCTTTGGGAGCGCCTCTCCGAGGCGCGCGGTGGCCGTCTTCCAAGAGAAAACTATCTAGTTTATGAACGATGTCTCTCTTCCATGGTGAAGTCACAGAAAAACCTTCAACATTCAGTTCATTCAAATTTTTCCACGCATCATCGAGATCATCGGTCAGCGCCAAAAAATATAGGGCATCGATACGGTGAATTTTAAAAAGCGTATTGTGAATCAGCGGACTCAAGCTTCGGACATCGAGGCCGCCGAGCAATCCGAAAAGACGCGGCTTTTTGCAGTGTTTGATCAGCCGATACAAAGAAAGCGGTACCTGCCCCTCGGCGGCCTGCTCGCCTTCTTCCAGGTAAGTGTAAGTCAGAGCGTCCTTTAGCGGCGAAAGCATACGATTTACATGAGCCTTTGGACCCATGCCCAGCACCACCGATCGTTTGCCGCGGACGGAATCGTGGAATTTTTCCAAAGTTCTGAGGTCGGCATATGACCGGATCGTCACGGCAATTTTGACCGCCCATGGGTTCAGTGCCCGGAGTTTCTTTTCGATCGACTTCAATTCCGCAAGCGTCGGTGTTTTTTTGTAATCGTGAAAACTGCGGATGATTTTGACGCTCCTCTTGAGACCGACAGGAATCGTTTCGTTCAATTCCAAATCCAGGTATTCAAAATTGATCTTTGAAAAGCGGCTGATGAGAGCGCCTCGCAAAGAAAGAAGTATCGGCAACGGTGACTTAAATCCTCTTATGCGGGGCGTTAAATCTCCTCTTATTTCCAAAATATCGGCACCAGCCTTTCTGGCTTTCCGCGCGAAAGACAATGGATTTTTTCGGGCTGATTTGGGAAGGGTTACGACGAACATAAACAGTGTCAGCAATAAAAACCAGGAGAGCACGTGTCTACGTGCGGTTGCATGAGGATAATCTGACCAACCGCGGGTAGATACCCGCTCTCGTTGATGATGGCTACTTTCAACATAATTGTCTGCGGATAAGTGATTCAAGTTTCTTTACGGCGTAGGGAATCTGCCGGGAAAACGGCAAATGTGCCGGGATGCGGATCTGTGTAACTTCCTGATAAAGAGGCGCTCTCTTCTTCAGCAACATCCGGACTTCTTCATGCAGAGGAAGCTTCGTGAGCGGCGGACGCTTGCCGCTTCGTAGCCGTTTCACGAGTTCGTTCTCCGGCGCCTCGACCCAGATTCCGATGGAACGGGATTTGATCGCTTCCCGTGTTTTCGGCGATTCGATCGCGCCGCCGCCACACGAGAGAACGACTCCCGGCTGCAGAAGGGAGGAAACGATCTCCTCCTCATGTTTCCTGAATGCCGGCCATCCCCGGGTTTCCACGAACGACCGGATCGGGCCGAATTTTTTTTCGAACTCCCGGTCGGCATCCAGATGCTTAAGTTTCAATCTCTGGGCAATCCGCCGCCCGAAATGAGATTTTCCGGCCCCCCGCATCCCGATGATCGCAATCGGTTTCGGTTTCGGAGCACGAAGCACCCGTTCCAGATCTTCGAAAAATCCGGGGTAACTCTTGGCGACACATCCAGAATTTGCAATCGAGATCCCGCCGCGGAGTAACCCGAGGAGCGCGAAGCACATCACCATGCGATGATCGTCGTGCGGATTCAAGGATAGCGGTGCCACTTGAAGCTTGAAGCTTGAAGCTTGAAGCTTCCCCGAAATGGCCACCCCATCATCTTTCTCTTCGATATCCACGCCCGCTTTTCTCAATTCAGTTGCGAGTACGCGAAGCCGGTCAGTTTCTTTGTACCGGAGATTCCTGGCACCGGTGATTCTCGTTTTCCCATTCCGGAAAGCGGCAAGAACCGCCAGGTTCATCACCTGATCAGGGATGAGCGTTGCATCGAAGGTGACATCCCCCGGCTTCCGCAACGTCTCGATCGCCTTTCCGAGCCATCGGTCGGATTGTTCGGAATGAGGATCGAGATTCGTGAAGCTCACATTGCTTCCCGTGAGCGCGCTGAAGACCAGCCACACACCTGCGGCGCTCCAGTCGCCTTCGATCACGTAACCGGACGGCCGCGCCTTGTAGGAAGATGGCGGTACGCGAAATGCGTTTCCCGTCGCATGAACAGTGACGCCGAAATCGGCCATCACCGACTTCGTCAGGCTGACGTAACCCGATGACGCAAGCGGCCCATCCAGCTCGATCTGCAATCCTTCCTTCAGCCTCGGCGCGATGAGCAGAAGCGACGTGAGATACTGGCTTGAGATGGTTGCCTTGAGCTTCACATGACCTCCGCGCAGCGACCCTCCTTTGATGCGAACAGGCGGGCAGCCGTTCGTGTCTTCGATCTCCGCCCCAAGCGAGCGAAGCGCTTTGGTCAAATCCGCGATCGGTCGCCGGCACATGTGCTCATCGCCGGTGACCGTCCAGCTACCCGGGACAATGCAGGCAAGCGCCGTGAGGAAACGGAGCGTGGTTCCGGCATTATGGCAGTCTAGAACCCTCATCCCCAACCCCTTCCCCCGAAGGGGGAAGGGGCTCTTTTTTTCCCCTCTCCCGTCGGGAGAGGGGTCAGGGGTGAGGGAAAAAATATGACTACCTTTTACTTTCAATTCACCATTCTCTTTATCAACCCACTCAAGATCGAATCCCATTTTCTGCAAATTCTCGACCATGACGGTCACGTCATCGCAGGGCGTAGCGTTGTTGATTATTGTCATTCCGTCCGCAAGTGCCGCGCAAAGAATGGCACGATTGGCCTGGGATTTTGATCCCGGAAGCGTCAGCACCGATTCAACCGAAAAATTCAGCGCCGGAACTTTGTAAATCCGGTTCATTTGAAAAGAGTGAAAAAATCTTCCTGGTGAAGCTGCTTCATTACGCCCTTGCCGATCACACGCGGGACGAACAGGCGGACCACTCCACCCTTTTTTTTCTTGTCGCTCTGTATCAGCTGCCAGAGTTCCTTGGGGTCGAAATCCGCCGGAAGGTCAACGGGCATACTCATGGCTTTCAGAAGCGCGATAACGCGATCCTCTCCCTGTGTCTTCGCGATGCGCATCTCCAGAGTCATGCCGATGCTCACCGCCTGGCCATGGGAAATGGAGAAACGGGAGAGCGCCTCGACGGCATGACCGACCGTGTGTCCGAAATTGAGAAAGTGCCGATGGCTGACGTCGCGGTCATCTGCCTGCACGACCGCGGCTTTCATGCGGACGCCCTCCGAAATACAACGGGTAAGGGCAAGCTCTTCGCGGGCCAGAATTTCCGGCATCGCCTTCTCGAGCCATGCGAACGTTTCGCCGTCCAGCATCGCGGCTTCCTTGACGACCTCCACGATCCCTTCGTGAAACTGTAGAGCGGGCAGATGTTCCAGCATGTCGGTATCCGCGACGACCGCGGACGGATGGTGGATCGTGCCGAGGACGTTCTTCACCACACCGACTTCCACCGCAGTCTTGCCACCGATGGCGGCGTCCACCATGGCAAGCATGCTCGTCGGAACGTGTATGACGCGGATCCCCCGCATGAAAATGCTCCCCAGGAAACCGCCGAGGTCCGTCACCATACCGCCGCCGACCGTGAGCAGGATGGTGGACTTCGTCGCGCCGATCCGGAGGAGCGCAGTCGCCAGGCGTTCCAGCTGCGCGAGAGTCTTGGATTTCTCGCCGCTTTCGATGGGGAAGAGGTGCCTGGTGGAAACGATCGTCGCGATCTCCTTCGCCGCTGCTTCCATCCGCCGGTCAAAAAGGATCACCAGTTGATCCGCAGGATCCAGCTTTTTGATAATCGACGGCAGCAGGCTCGAGGCACCCTTACCGATGACGATCGGATAGGGAGCGGGTGTATGGGACGGCGGGGTGAGGGTGAGGGTGGGCATGGAACAAAAGGTTGCAGGTAGAGAAATTAAAAGAAAAATATCATTGTTGCATGGTTACATGGTTGCATGGTTGGCAGGCAACAACCATGCGTTTCGCTTGCGAGCCATGTAGCCATGCGACCATGTAACCATGCATTTTCGGGATAAAAAACTAACAAACCTTCTTGCCGATCGCTCCCGCGACTTTCGTAATGGCATCCATGCAATCATTCCAATGCTCCCGGTCCAAAAGCTGCGCACTGTCACAGCTCGATTCATTGGGACGCGGATGGATCTCGATGATGAGGCCGTCGGCTCCCACCGCGACCGCGCCGCAGGCCGCATCCTTCACCCAACGCGCCTTCCCCATGGCGTGGCTGGGATCAACGAGAATCGGCAGATGAGTGAGCTCCCGAAGGGCCGGTACCGAACCGAGACAAAGCATAAAACGGACTTCCTGTTCGAAAGTTCGAATCCCGCGCTCGCAGAGCATCACGTGCGGGTTCCCGCCGGAGAGGATGTATTCCGCCGCGAGGAGCAATTCTTCGAGTGTCGCGGCGAGTCCCCGTTTCAGCATCACCGGTTTCCGGGACTTTGCGACGGCTTTGAGGAGATCGTAATTCTGCATGTTCCGTGCCCCGATCTGCAAAATGTCGACATACTCCTCGAACAACCCGATATCCTCCGGTTTCATGATCTCGGAAATCGTCGCCATGCCGTACTTCTCACCCGAACGCTTGATCATCCTGAGCCCCTTCTCCCCGAGACCCTGGAAGGAGTAAGGGCCCGTCCGTGGTTTGAACGCTCCGCCACGGAGGATCTTCACCCCGCGAGCCTTCGCCATTGCCGCAGTTTCATCGAGTTGGGACTGCGAATCGATGGAACACGGACCCGCGATCACCACGACGTTCTTCGGATCCCCGATGACGCAATCCTTCCTCACCCTGATGACCGTGCGGTTCTTCTGCTCGCGGGAAGCGAGTTTGTACGGACGATCCACGCGGTCCACCGAACGCACGCCTTCGATGCTCCCGATAAGACTGACTTCGACACCGGACGTGTCCCCCGTAACGGCGATCACCCGGCGGTTCTGGCCGATCACGTGCGAGGGGCAACCGTATTTCTTCTTCAGCAATTCCTGGATCTCATGGATGAGCGCGCTGTCGTTCCGTTGCTTGAGAACAATGAGCATGGGTGGAAGGGGAAAGAGAAACGATTGTAAAGAATGTACAATGTACAATTTACAATGTAAAATGACTGGAAAATGGCTTGTAGATAAGAAAAATCATAATTGTACATTCTACATTTTACATTGTACATTCGGAAATCCCGCCTCCCTCTCTCTCGGGGGAAGCGTAGGCGCATCACCGCACGAGAGAACTAACGGAAGAAGAAATAAAAACCGAACCACGCGTACATGGACAGCGTGACCGCCAATGTAAGAATGGGCGATGGCTGCCGGAGAGCGAGGGTGCGGGTGCGCATCTGATGAAAGCATAGCCGGGAACGCCCCTCAGTCAAGTGCATGTAAAAAAAATCACTTTGGTTGTCGGAGCGAAACTGCGAATTCCCGACACACTTTCCTGAGTCTTTTTGTATCCGGGATTTCCCTGACGATCCGGCTGCCAATGATCACACCATCCGCTCCGGCCGACTGCGCCGCTTCGGCTTGTTTCGGCGTGTTGATGCCAAAACCGACGAAAAGCGGCAGACGGGAATATTTCCGGGCTCGCGAAGTGACAGTGCTGATTTTCTTCTCCAGAATCGCATCAGGAGCGCCGGTGACCCCGAGATATGAAACGATGTAAAGGTAGCCGCCGGCAATCGCGCAGATTTTTTCCATCCGTTCCTCCGTAGTGAGTTCGCTTATGAGAAACACCGGAGCGACAGCGTAACGCCGGGCAATCGGCACAACCTCTCCGGCATGCTCCAAAGGCAGATCAGCGATCAGCACGGAGTCCACTCCGGACGCCTTGCAATCCGCGTAGAACTTCCCGACACCGCGCTGAAGTATCAGGTTATAGTAGACCAAAAGCCCGATCGGAATATCGGTTATTTTCCGGATTTCTTTGAGGATATCGAAACAATCGTTGACGCGAATCCCGGAGCGAAGCGCGCGCGCGTCGGCAGCCTGGATGACCGGACCATCTGCCGGCGGATCGCTGAAGGGCAGACCGAGTTCCAGCGCGTCGGCACCGCTCAGGGTCAAAGTGCGAATGACTTCGAGAGACTTCTTTTTGTCCGGATCACCAAGAACGGTGAATGGAATAAACAGCGGGCCGCCCTTTTTATTACACGCTTCACGGTAAACATTTTTACGCATGATGATGGGGGAAAGATAGGATGTGATCCAGATCCTTGTCGCCTCGTCCGGAGAGATTCACGAGCAGGATGTCGTCTGGTGTGAGCGCTTTTGCAATGTCGAAGGCGGCAGCCAGAGCATGAGCAGATTCCAGCGCCGGGATAATCCCCTCCTTCTCCGTCAGCCTGAAAAACGCATCGAGAGCTCTCTGGTCGGTGATTGCGCGATACTCGACCCGACCCGAATCTTTGAGCGCGCTGTGCTCCGGACCGACCCCGGGGTAATCGAGCCCCGCCGATATGCTGTGCGCTTCGAGGATTTGTCCGTCTAAGTCCTGCAGGCAATAACTATAGGAACCATGCAACGAACCGGGCCGGCCTTTGCACAGTGCCGCGCCGTGTTTGCCGCTCTTGAGTCCCTTGCCTCCTGCTTCAGCGCCAACCAATCGTACCTCACGATCCCCCAAGAATGCCCTGAAAATACCGATGGCATTGCTGCCGCCGCCGATACAAGCGCAAACGGTATGCGGCAATTTACCAAATTGTTTCAGGCATTGACCTCGCGCTTCCTCGCCGATGATTTTTTGGAAGTGCGCGACGATCGCCGGAAAAGGATGCGGTCCGGCGACGGTGCCGAAGAGGTAGTAGACAGTCGAACTGTGCGCAGTCCAGTAACGCAGCGCTTCATTGATCGCGTCTTTGAGCGTCTTCGACCCCGATTCCACGGAAATGACCTCAGCACCGAAGAGCCTCATCCGCTGCACATTCGGACGCTGCCGCTCGATATCTTTGGCGCCCATGAAGATCCTGGTCGGGATACCGAAAAGCGCCCCGGCCATCGCGGTTGCGGCACCGTGTTGCCCTGCTCCCGTCTCGGCGATGAGTTCTGATCGCCCCATCCGTTTGGCCAGAAGAGCCTGCCCGATGACGTTATTTGTCTTGTGCGCTCCGCCATGCAGGAGATCCTCGCGTTTGAGGACGAGCTGGCACCCCGATTCTTTGCTGAGTGTCTTGAGTTCGGTAAGCGGCGTCGGCCGACCGGCAAAGTCCCGGAGTAATGCGTTGAGTTCTTTCTTGAACGCAGGGTCATCCTTGTACTGTAGGAAAGCCTCCTCTACTTCGCTCAGGACCGGAATAAGCAACTCTGAGACATAGCAACCGCCGTAGGGGCCGAATGTACCGAGGGACTTCATACAGGAAGGGAATGAAGAAATAAAGACATACGATGCTTGTCTTTTTGTCCCGGCGCCGATTCGATCCCTCTGGCGCAATCCAGGGCATACGGTTTGATCCGGCCAACCTCGCGGCAAACATTTTCCGGCGTGAGTCCTCCGGCCAGGAACAATCTCGAGCGAACGGTAAGTGGTAGCGTTGCGATGTCATGGAAATCGGCTGCGCTCCGATACGGTGCCTTATCGATGAGAACAAAAGCGCAATGATCCAGCGTGCGACGCAACACCTTCACATCGGGCATCCCCCGGAAAGCCCGAATGACCGGGACCCCGAAGTCTGATCCGATATCTGTCCCGATTGGCGCGTAGATCTGCAGGTAATCCAGACGCAGCTGCCGGACGTATTTCTCGATTCCTTCCAGATTTTCATGCAGATTTGAAATTGAAAACCCGGGAACGCCGCGGCCTGAAAGGCCGCTGTTGTTATAATGCTGTTCACAATCGAACACACCGACAAGCTTTGCCCGGACAATCGCCTTCCGCAGAATCCTGGCGACATCGAACGAGACGCCACGCGGGGACGGCGCGAAAATAAACCCGATATAATCGACCCCGAGCCGCTCCGCGGCCTCGATATCCTCTTTTCGTGTCATGCCGCAGAATTTGACTTTCGGTTTCATCGTGAATGGAAAAGATCAGAAATAAACGCACCGGGCTCTTTTGATTGAAGAATTGAAGTACCGACAAGGAATCCACGGACAAACGGCGCCAGCCTGTGCACGTCCGCGGGAACGACGATGCCGCTCTCGGTGATTATCGGATAACTGTCGCCAAATCTTTCGCGCAGCACCGGGGCAAGCGTTATCGTCGTGTGCAGATCTACCTTTCCGGTACGGAGATCGCGGTTGTTGATGCCGAAAATACTGTGCTGCTTCTGTACCGGCGACAGTTTTTCAAGTAGTCCTGCAATCTTTTCGATCTCATCACCGCCATGCATTTCCAAAAGGATATCAAGATCCAGACTCAGGGCATGGAGCGTCAGACGGCCAAGTTCTTCTGCCGAAAGAATGGCTGCAATCAGCAGTACGGCGTCCGCACCGTGATTCGCGGCGAGAGCGATCTGGCGTTCATCCAAAATGAACTCCTTGGCCAAAAGCGGCAGCGTAGAAAGCGACCTCACCTCGGCCAGAAGATCGTATCCGCCGCCGAAATCTTTAGCGTCACAGAGCACGGATATCGCCTGCGCGTGCCGGTTAAAAATATCAACCATTGCCGGAATCGCTTTGCGATCGATAAGTTTTCCACATGATGGCGACGCCGGTTTTATCTCGGCTATGAGCGCTGTCCGGGTACCTCTCAGCAAATCGGCAAATGGAATCAGCTGTTTTTTAATCACCGGAAAACCATGGGGAAGATATTTAATTTCTTCCTTTTTCCGGGCCAGAATTGATTCGAGAAATTTCATCGTAATTTTTGGGAAAGATCCCGGTAACGTAGGAATTGTTCAAAAACCTTGCCGGAGGCAAGTGTTTCTCTGGCCTGCAGAAAACAATCTTTGAGTGATGACCCGGCCCTGGCTAGCAGCAGCGCATGGGCCGCATTTACGAGCACGAGGTTACGGTGCGCTGCGCGCCCCCGCCCCTGCGCGATTTCGAGGAAGATCTCCGCATTTTCTTCGGCCGATCCACCTTCGATCTCCTGCGGTCTCGCAAGAGGAAGACCGAAATCCGAAGGAATGAAGTGTGATATGAAATCCAGATACACCGGGACGCGGCGTCCCGGCTGCGGGGACGGAATATCCGAGCCTGTTCCAACGATTTCGTGAATGATACTCGGAGCACAGACCGAGACCTCATCGAGCCCGTCCATTCCCGAGACAACAAAACTATGCCCGGTACCGAGAAGCCCCAGCGCGTCGCTTAAAAGCTTCGCATCAAAAGCATTTCCCGTTCCGATCAGCTGTCTCCGGGCTCCGGCTGGATTGAGTAGCGGACCAAGCAGGTTGAAAATCGTTTTCTTTCCAAAGCTTTTACGAATGGGCGCCACAGACTTAAGCGCCGGATGATGAAGCGGTGCAAAAAGGAAAACGATCCCCAGTTCTTCAAACAGTTTCCGCTCCGCATCCAATGTGAGCTTTATATTTACGCCAAGTTTTTCCAGAAGATCGAAGCAACCGCAATTGCCACCGGCTGACCGGTTGCCGTGCTTGGCGACCTTGCCGCCCGAAGCGGCTACGACAAACGCGGTGAGCGTGGAAGTATTGATTGTCCGCTTGCCGCTTCCGCCGGTGCCGCATGTATCGACGACTTCCGGTGAAAGATCAACCGGGATCATCCTTTCTCTGAGCGCGGAAACCGCCTGAACGAGCAAATCGGAGGACAGCGGCAGCGCTATAAGCTTCCGGAAATTGTCTGACAGTTTCTTTTCGGACAGCGTTCCCGAGATCAGCTCAGTGATGAGGTTATAAACTGATTGATATTTTCCATGCAATGCTTGTTTTAAGCAGTTTTCACTTAACAGAACATGCCTCAAGGCCTTCCGCAGGTCGGAGACCTGCTCCCCAAAATAATAAAAATCTTTGGGAGCGCCTCTCCGAGGCGCGGAATACAAGTTGTGATATAACATTTGATTTTCGATCCGCATCGGTTTTTTTATCGAAAGGAAATTCCTGATAATTTTTTTTCCGGAAGGCGTTCCGACGGATTCCGGATGAAACTGGACGCCATAGAGCGGACGCCGAAGGTGCTCGATCGCCATGACGACCCCGTCCCCGCTCAAGGCGGTGATTTTGAGCTCGCCCGGCATCGAGTTTTCCTCGGCACAGAGCGAGTGGTACCGCATCGCCCGAATTTCCCGACCGAGCCCGGAAAACAGCGGACTCCCGTTTTCCAGCCGAATCGCCGATGCTTTGCCGTGATACGGCGATGGAGCCCTGGAAACCGTCGCGCCGTAATGCTTCGCCAAAATCTGGTGACCGAGACAAACGCCGAGCAGCGGAATCCGTTCCTCGAAAGCATAATCAATCAGTTCCTCGGCGATGCCGATGTCGCCCGGCGTGTACGGATTACCCGGACCCGGGCTGATGATGATATGTGTGATTTCCAGGTCACGAACAGCGTCCAGGTCGATCCTGTTGTTTCGGAAAACCACGGGGTTGCCGCCGAGCTCCGCCACATACTGGTAGAGATTGAAAGTAAACGAATCGTAGTTGTCGAGGATGAGCGTTTTCATGATCAGTGGGGGGAACGCTGTGCGAGACGGATGGCATCGAGACAGCTTCGGGCTTTGTGCAAACACTCGTCGTCTTCGCGCTTCGGAATGCTGTCCTTCACGATGCCGGCACCGCAGCGCAGACGGATACGGTTATTTTGAAAAAGCATCGTCCGGATCGTGATGGCAAAATCGAGATTGCCGGAGAGATCGATGTACCCAAATGCTCCGCCGTACATCCCCCGCGGCGTTTTCTCCAGATCCCGGATCACTTTCATCGCCCGCACTTTCGGCGCCCCGGTGAGCGTTCCGGCAGGAAAGACGGCACGCAGGACATCGAGCGAATTCAGCCCCGGACGGACCCGCGCGACAATGTCCGAAACGATGTGATATACGTGTGCGCAGGTTTCGATACGGAAAGGGTTTCGAAGCTTGATTGAGCCGATTGCCGCTACGCGTCCGACGTCATTCCTCCCCAGATCGACGAGCATCTGATGTTCACACCGTTCTTTCTCGTCGGAGAGCAGTTCCGCACGCATGCGGTCGTCCTCCTCCTTCTTCCCCGTGCGTTTGCGTGTCCCCGCGATCGGCCGGTAAAGAATTCTCCGCCCATCGACCCGGACAAGCGTTTCCGGCGAGGCACCGACGATTGTCCGGTCGGGCGTCCTGAAATAGTACATGTATGGTGAGGGGTTGATTTCCCGCAAACGGTCGTAAACCATCTCCGGCGAAACGTCGGCCTTGAGCATGAGTTCCTGGCTTAAGACGACCTGAAACGTTTCGCCGGCCAGGATGCCTTTTTTTATCGTTTCGACGTCCCGGCAGAATTCTTCGCTCGTTGTCTGCCTGAATGGAGCGATGTCTTTTTGTGTCATAACCGGAAGATGTTGTATTTTCCCGCAGCTGCGACGCTGCGTCGCAGACGCCCCGCGGATGCGGGGCGAACCACCGGGACGCGGCGTCCCGGCTGCGGGGAAAATAAGGGAATCACCATGGGGAGGCGAAGACATTATGATTTTTTCGATAGAAGTCAGGTTCTCGTTTGTCCCGCCGTGCGCGGTGACGGTCACCTCACGTTTCCGGTGATCAATCCTGAGCAGAACTTCAGGCAGAATAAATTCGGCGTCAGGAATGCTCCGGTCCGGCTTCAGTTCGATGTCCTCGAAATACCGGGCGGCTTCGTAGCTGAGGAAACCGATGTATCCCATCCGTAAACGCCGTCGCTCTTTTCCGGTTCCGATGAGCCCGGAAAATACGGCCAAGGGATCGGTTACCGTCCCGCTTGGAACATACTGCGATCCGGAAACCCGGGAGTTCCGGATGGTCATTTTGTCCCGGGCACCGAGTGCGATAAACGAGAAATCATTGCCGGTCGTACGGCTCGCTGATTCCAAAAGTGCGCAGTAGCTCCGCCTAAACCCCAGCTCACGGAGCAGGAAAAGCGGATCGAAGTGTCGGGGCCGGAGAACAGTGGAGGTGAGTGGAAAATGCATGGGAGAAGCAGAAGAACTACAAAAAAACCCTTCCCGCTCCGGGGAGGGCTTCAGACAGATTCAGGTATGCCCTACCCTCGAGCGGACTTTTGCAGCTCCTGCCACCAACCGAGCCGATCGGGGATGCTGTACTGTTGCACCGGTACAAGAGTACACGACCTCACTACAGCATGCAAGGGCATTTGTTCACAGATATTTTATAGCCTTGTGATTCTGCTCTTGATGCGCACCCAGAACTTCCGAAGCCCACTGGGGATCAAGAATCCCAACCCCAATAACTCCAAACCAACGAAGATGAGAAAGGCTCCCGGTGTGAGCGGAGTGACGAGTGCGGCAATGCCAAGGAGGAGGAAGAGTACTCCGAGGATTCTTTTGAGGACAAAGAAGATCATGGGCAGAAATTTTAGCCCTTCCCGCCACTGTTCGATACCAAATAACGGGGTTGTGCGAACGAAGGAGCTTCACCCCCTCTTCTCTGTTCCTCTTCCGACGTACTGCCGTAGCGACGCAGATCCTTGCGTCGCTGGAACGTGGTGATCGCGTCTGAGATGCGCGATGCGACGTCATGCGCATGTGGGATGTAGCATAGATTCAGTCCGCTCCCGACACCCTCCTTCAAATTGCAGTGCAGAATGCCAAAGGGGAAGAGGTTCCAGAATTGTGTCTCAGCGCTCACATTCGCGAAACTCTCAAGGTTCATCGGCGTGACTTTCTGATGGAAGAGAGAGGATTGGTCGACGACGATCACCTTGTCCGTTGTGATGAGGATGAAGTCGTAGCGCCAGTCGAGGTACGCCCGCAGCAACGGCAGGGCGACCGAGACGAGCCAGACGACGAACGCTCCGAGAACGACCCATGGAAGCGCTATCCCCGCGAAGCCGAGCCCCATGGCTATGCCGGCGATGAGGAATGTCCAGAGCGTCAGGCGCAGCACGGACAGGAAGAAGCGGAAACCATGGAAGAACACCATGCAGATTTCCCGCTCCTCTTCCGAAAGGAAACGCGCCTTCAGCTTCCCGATGTCCGTTTCGAGGGCGAAAATGTGCATACCATCCGCATTGTACAGCAGAACGCCCCCTCATGCTTTGGGGATAGCGCAGTGGCTAGCAGAGAACCCCGAAGCAGTTGCGCCTCGCCAGGAATTTAGCAAATTCCAAAACAGGGATCACTGTTGCGGAAAGCGCAAGAATCATCATCCAGCTCTGCAGGGGGAGGCTCACTGTTCCGAAGAATCCTTGGAGGAAGGGAACATTGATGATGAGAACGAGGAGCAACAGCTCCCAGAGAATCGCTCGGTTCAGCCACTTGTTGGCGAACGGCCGGGAGAGTACCGACAGCCGATCGGAGCGAAACGAGTATGCCTTGAAGAACTCAATGAAGACGAGAGAAACGAATGTCATCGTCATAGCCTCCGCCAGACTGAAACCGGAGCGGAGTGCCCACCAGAAGAGAGCGAGATTTACGATCATCAGCCAGAACCCGCCGGTCAGCATGAGTACGACGACGGGGCGGGTGAAGATCCCCATGTGCTGGCGTCTCGGCTGACGGCGCATCAGGTCTTTTTCTGGAGGGTCAACGGCGAGAGCAAGCGCAGGGAGACCGTCGGTTGCGAGATTGACGTACAGGATCTGAACGGCGCTTAAGGGGAGGGGCAGGCCGAGCAGGCTGGCGCCCACCATGAGGCAGATTTCCCCGATGTTCGATGAGAGCAGGTACATGAGGTACTTCTTGATGTTGCCGAAGATGCCGCGCCCCTCCTCCACGGCGGCGACGATGGAGGCGAAGTTGTCGTCGGTGAGGGTCATGGCTGCCGCTTCCTTCGTCACGTCGGTTCCGGTGATCCCCATGGCGATGCCGATGTCGGCTTTCTTCAATGCCGGGGCGTCGTTCACACCGTCGCCGGTCATCGCGACGACGTGGCCGCGCTTCTGCAGCGCGGTGACGATTCTGAGCTTGTGCGCCGGCGAGACGCGGGCATAGACATCGATCTCCTCCACCTGCTGCTCGAAGACAGCATTGTCCATCGCCTCCAGTTCCGTGCCGGTGACAATCTGTCCGCCAGCCTGCCCTGCCTGCCCTTCCGTAGCTCGCAAGCGTAGGAGGGAGCCTGTCGAAGGGTCGAGGATCCCGAGTTCACGCGCAACCGCCTTCGCCGTCGCAGGGTGATCGCCAGTGATCATCACAACCTTGATGCCAGCCTCCCGACACTGCGCTACCGCTAGCTTCGCCTCGGGGCGCGGCGGGTCGATCATTCCTACAAGCCCGAGGAATGTCATCCCGTGCTCTGCGTCCGCGAGGGTGGCGTCTGCTTTCGATGACACGGCGAGGATACGGAGCGCATCATCTGCCATCGCGCGGGCCACACCGAGGATGGCTTCCCTGTCGTCAGTGCTCAGTGGAGCGAGACCGGCCTGCAGGAGCTGTGACGTGCAGGAGGCGAGGATGATCTCGGGGGCGCCCTTCGAGTATGCAATGGTGCTCTCCCCCTGCTTGTGCAGCGTGGTCATCCGCTTCGTCTCGGACGTGAAGGGAATCTCCGCACTGCGCGGGAATTCTTCATCGAGAAGATCCTTGTTCAGTCCCGCCTTCGCCGCGGCAACGATGAGCGCCCCCTCCGTCGGATCCCCCCAGATGTCCCACGCGCCCTCTGCTTGCAGGAGTCTCGTATCCGACGCCAATGCAGCACCCCTCAGCAACTCGCAGATGACAGTACCTGGCTCCGCTGGCTTTCCATCACAGAGAAAGGAGCCGTGCGGTTCATATCCTATGCCTTCGATCTCGAGCATTTCTCCCCCAGCGAAGATTCTGCGAGCAGTCATTTCGTCCTTCGTCAGTGTGCCCGTCTTATCCGTGCAGATGATGGAGGTGCTGCCGAGTGTTTCGACGGCAGGCAGGCGCCGTATGAGCGCGTGACGCTTCACCATTCTCTGCACGCCGATTGCGAGCGAGATCGTCACGACCGCCGGGAGCGCTTCGGGTACCACGGCGACTGCGAGGGCGATGCCAAAGATGACCATTTCCAGGAGCGGCTGCCCACGCAGCACGCCGAGGCCGCTGATGATGAATACGACGACGAGCGCCGCCTTCGCAAGAGTCTTTCCGACGCGATCCAAATTCTTCTGGAGAGGAGTCTTGCTCGTTTCCACGGTCTGCAGCATCCCTGCAATCTTCCCGAACTCGGTTCCCATCGCTGTGGCGGTAACCACTGCGCGTCCACGTCCGTACGTCACCGCTGTCCCGGCGAAGACCATGTTCCGGCGGTCTCCGGTGGGGAGATCCAGCAGCGCAATCGCTTCGGTGTGCTTCTCGACGGGAACCGATTCCCCCGTCAGTGCCGCCTCGTCCGCATACAGGTTGATAGCGTCGATCATCCGTCCGTCTGCAGGAACCTTATCCCCCGCAGCCAGCATGATGATGTCGCCGGGTACCACGTCGCTCGCGGGGATTTCCACTTCCTCTCCACCGCGCAGCACCGTGGCAGTCGGGGCAGCCATCTTGCGCAGCGCCTCGATGGCCCGCTCCGCCCGGTACTCCTGCACGAAGCCGAGTCCGATGGCGAAGAGGACGATGACAGCAATGGCAATCGCCTCGACACCGTGGCCCAGGACTGCCGAGAGCGAAGCGGCGATGAGCAGAATGATCACGAGAATGTTCTTGCACTGCGCGAAAAGGATGTCCCACGCCGAGGTGCGGGGGCCTTCGCTGAGCTGGTTTCCGCCGAACTCCCCAAGCCTCTCCAGTGCCTCTGCCTGCGTCAGCCCGTGCCTGGGGTGCGCCCCGAGACGCGAGAGAACGAGTGCGAGTGGCAGAGTATGCCAAGGCGTATCTCCGATGGAAGAAGGTGCGGAGGGTTGCATATTGTACACTATAGCGGTGCGACTCCGGATCCGAAACATCCTGCGCTCCCCCCTCATGAGGCAGGGAGCGGCTGCAGTCGTGCTCCTCTCCCTGCTGTTCATCTTCCAGGTGTCCCAGAGCCTGCACATCAGGAACGTGCACTACCTGTACAACGGAACGAAGGGCGAGACCTCGTCCCTCCCGCTCCTCCTCAAGGTATCGGGGACCGGGATGCTCAGCGTATGGTTCAACCTGGACATCACGGAGTCTCAGGGAACCGTCTTCACACTGCAGATCGACGATTGCGCGAGGAAGCTCTGGATCAACGGACGGAAGGTGCCTCGTCCCCCCTGCAACAATAACAAACCTGTGGACAGGGACCTCAAACCGTACCTCATCGCCGGATCGAACAGCGTGCGCGTCCTGATACAGGACGTGAAGAAGAGTGAAATAGGATTCGATATGTCCCTTCCGATGCGCGCCGCTGTCATCCGGTGGCCCGGCATCGCGGCGATGGTCGTGATACTCCTGTACGCGGTGTCCCTGTTCCATGCGACTCTGGGCAGGAAGAATCCCCTGCTCACCGCACTGTTCGCGGGAGGAGGACTCCTCCGTCTTCTGTATGTCACGGTCACTCCATACGACGTCCGTGGACATGATGTCACCAGTCACATCGACTACATCAGGTATCTCGCTTCGCACCACTGGTTCCCGCCCGCGCAGGCGGGATGGGAATTCCATCAACCTCCGCTGTACTACGCTCTCATGAGCCCCCTGCTTGCTATTCCGAAGAAGCTCGGCATCTCCTTTACGTTGGGGCTCTCCTGGATACAGTACGCCTCGTTCTTCTTCTCGATCGTGACTCTCTTCGTCGCATACTGGACCGGTACCTTGCTCTTCCGGCGGAAGGGAGATCGTCTGTCCCTGACACTCTTCTGCCTTCTCATAGCGACGTTCCCGTCACTGATCCTGTTCGCCTCCCGTATCAACAACGACGTCCTTTACCAGCTCTCGGCTTTTCTCTTTCTGGCTCTGCTCCTCCGGTGGTGGAACGTCGGCACCACACGGGCAGCCCTTCTCGTAGCGCTCGCGATCGCTCTCGGGTTTCTCACGAAGGCCAGCGCGTTCCTCTTCCTCCCCGTCTTCTGGCTTTTGGTCGCACTCCGCCCCAAGACCCCACTCCGTAGTAAGCTCCGATGGATCTTGCTCTCCGGCATCGGCGTAGCGCTCATCGCCGGCTGGTTCATCGCTATCCGCTACCAAGAGCATGACTACGTTCGGCTCTT
>Ga0265296_1002278_pt1 | contig 19713 bp, 19 predicted proteins | sample MunlanPumphouse1_FD_189073 | JGI IMG/M metagenome (GOLD analysis project Ga0265296, IMG submission 189073) | Groundwater microbial communities from a municipal landfill in Southern Ontario, Canada - Pumphouse #1 | ecosystem: Environmental > Aquatic > Deep subsurface > Groundwater | place...
CGGCTTTCGCCGTCGCGAAGACCATTCCGCTTTTGACCGGCCGGACATGATTGGCGTTGATTTCGAGCCCGACCGCGATGTTGGTCGCAGGATCGAGCGTCAGATTTGCGGCGAGCGAACCGACGGTCTCGGCAAGCGCTACCGACGCGCCACCATGAAGTCGGCCGTGCGGCTGCACGGTGCGCGCATCGACCGCCATGCTGGCGGTGACATAATCCGGCCCGACTTCGATGATGACAATGCCGAGATGCGATGCCAGCGATTGCCCTTCGCGCCGCGTCAGTTCGGCCGGATCAAGGTCGCTTGGGTTCCAGATGATCTTGGCTGCCATATGATCCGATCCTCTACTCGAACGGCAAGCTGTCAGGCGAACGACGCCAGCACGTCGCCCAGTCCCTGGTCGAAGCGCGCGATCACTTCATCCCCCGTCTTCACGGGCATCGCGCGAACGAACGAGCCGGTCAGGATCGTCTGCCCGGCCTCGAAGGTGATGCCAAACTCGCCGAGCTTGTTCGCCAGCCAGGCAACCGAGGTCACCGGGTTACCAAGGACGGCGGAGGCCAGGCCTTCCTGCTCGATCTTTCCATTTATGATCATCTGACCCTGCACGCGGCGCAGGTCGATGTCTTTGAGCCGACACGGATTGGCGCCCAAAATCGCGGCGCCGCAGGCGGCGAGGTCGGCGACGGTATCGACCACCGTCATACCCGGCGCCGGTCCAACGCGGAAATCCACCACCTCGATCGCCGGCAGGACGAAGTCCGTGGCGCGCAGGACATCGACCGGCAGGATTCCCGGGCCCTTGAGCGCCGATTTCATGACGAAGGCGATTTCGATCTCGATAAGCGGACGGAAAAAGCGTGCGGCGTCGATCGCTGTGTCTTCGGGGAGGAAGAGATCGTCGGTCATCGCGCTGAAATCGGGTTCGGTCGAACCCGACATCTCCTGCATCGCCTTGGAGGTCAGCCCCACCTTGTACCCGCGAACCTGCCGGCCCTGTGCGACGCGCTGCGCCACAAAATCCTTCTGGATCGCATAAGCGTCTTCCATTTCGATCTGCGGGTATGTCTGCGTCAGCAGGGGCAGCGCCCGACGCGTATCATAGGTTGCGACGAGATCGGCGACGATCTGGCTGCGGACGGCGGCATCAAGCATGGTCGGCTCCTTGGGATATGGCCTTTCGCGCGGCAGCAAGGCTCGTTTGCGCCGCTGCCGCGAGCGCCTGACTGTCGGTGAGCACCGAAATCATCCGGAACCCCTGCGAGGCGCGGAGCGGCGCGAGCGCGGCAGTCGAAAGCACCGCCGTCGCAATACCGCGCGCCCGTGTCGCCGCATTAACGCGCGCGATCGCATCGTCGAACGGCGCCTTGCCGTCATTGTCACCGGGCGGCAGGCCAAGCGAAAAGGAGAGATCGAACGGGCCGACGAAAAGCGCATCGACACCCGGGATAGCGGCAATCTCCTCGACCGCGCCCAGCGCTTCGACGGTTTCGATCATCGGGATCACGCACACCCGGTTGTTGGCGCCAGCGACATAGCCCATTCCGTCGCGCGCGCCGACGCGGACCGGGCCAAGGCTCCGCCTGCCCGCCGGCGGATAGCGGCACGCCTCGACCAGCCGCCGCGCTTCGTCGGGGTTCTGGATCATCGGCGCAACGATACCCATGGCACCGGCATCGAGCATGCGGCCGACGATCCCCGGCTCGTTCCACGGGACACGCACAATCGGGGTGATCCCGGCGAGATCGATCGCGCGGATCATCTCGACCGCAGTCTGATAGTCCATGCAGCCATGCTGCATATCGACTAGCACCCAGTCGAACCCGCCTTTGGCGAGGATTTCGGCGGTCAGGCTGCTCGGGATCATGCACCATGCGCCCAGCGTCACCTCGTCGCGCTGCCAGCGCGCTTTCAGCGGTTCGATCATGATTTTTTGCTCCCCCCGATCAATCCTGCAAGCTGCCGCCGCAACAGGCGGAGACAATCGTCGCGGTCGAACCCGCCCCCAAGCCAGCTCAGAAGGGCGTAATAATAGAGCGCGAAGGCGGACTTTGCGGTCAGCGCCGGATCCGCGAGCGCGGCCCTGTTCGCAATCTCTGTCAGCCCGCCGTAAATCGCATCCATGAGTTCACGAATGTCGCCGCGCCGTTCGGCCGAGCTCGGCATGACGAGTTCTTTCAGCAACACGCGGGCCAGATCGGCGTCGCGCGCGTGATACTCGACCATCTGCTCGAAGACGCTCATCATCTGGTCGATTGGCGAAGCATCCAGCGACAGCTTCGCGAAGATCGCCAGCGCGCGGCCTTGCATCTCCTCCTTGAAGACCAGGATCAACAGGTCTTCCTTGGAGCGGGCGTAAAGGAAGAGCGTGCCTGTGCCGATGTCTGCGGCTTCGGCGATCTGCAGGGTGGTGGTGTCGGCGAAGCCCTGACGCTCGAACAGATCGCGCGCCGCATCGACGATGCGCGCGCGCTTTTCGATCTTGTTGCGTTCGCGCCGTCCCGGCGCGTTCGCCACCGGCTTTACTGCCGCAGTCGCCAATGTCCTCGCTCCCAAATCTCGTTCGTCCCGGCCTTCGATGCCGCATTCCCGACGGAAATGGCAAGATCGAAGGCCCACTTGACGAATCCTCCCTAGCGCATAAAATGACTGTAGTCAAAAATGAGTTTGGTCGGTTTCATGATTCGCAAAAATGCGTGATCGCCGATTGGGAGAGACAGGATGACCGATACCAGGGCTGTTGTTGCCGGCGTTGACGTGTCGCTCGATCACTGGATCGGCGGCAAGCGCGTGGCCTCGCGAGATCGCTTTTCGAACGCCTCGCCGATCGACGGCAGCGCGCTTGGCGCGGTCGCGGCGGGCGGCCAGCTCGAGGCGGGCATGGCTGTGGACGCGGCGCGAACCGCCTTCCCCGAATGGGCGGCGCTCGGGGCCGAGGGCCGCTTGCCGGTGCTGCGCAAATTCGCCGACGGCATCTTGGCGCGCGGCAAGGACATCGCGGCGCTCGAAACCGCCGACAATGGGTCGCTCCTCGCCGGCAATCTGCATCGCATGGTCCCGCGCGCCGCGCAGAATATCTCATTCTTCGCCGAATGGGCGCTGTCGTTGCAAAACCACAATATCGACCATGACGAGGTGGTGAACAATGTGCGCTACGATGCTTCGGGCGTCGCGGCGCTCATCACACCGTGGAACGCGCCAATGATGCTGACGACGTGGAAGGTCGGCCCGGCGCTCGCGGCAGGCAACACGGTCGTGATCAAGCCACCCGAATGGGCGCCGCTCACTTGTTCGCTGCTCGCCGAGATCGCGCATGACGCCGGACTGCCGGCGGGCGTGCTGAATGTGGTTCAGGGGATTGGCGAGGACGCCGGCGACGCGCTGGTCAACAATCCGGAGCTGGCCCGGATCAGCTTTACCGGATCGACCGACACCGCGAAGGTCATCGGCCAGGCCGCAGCGCGTTCGATCACCGCGATGAGTTCGGAGCTCGGCGGAAAATCACCATTCATCGTCTGCGCCGATGCCGATCTCGATGCGGCGGCGCAGACGGTCGCGGGCCAGTATATCAATGCAGGGCAGGTCTGCCTCGCCGGCACCCGCATCATCGTCGAGGCGTCGGTTGAGGCCGAGTTCCTCGAGAAGGTGCGCGCGGCGGTCGGCCACATGGTCGTCGGCGATCCGCGCGAAGCATCGACGCGGGTCGGGCCGCTGATCCATCCCGAACATTTCGCGCGGGTCTCGGGTTTCGTCGAACGCGCCAAGGCGGCGGGCGCCGAAGCACTCTGGGGCGGCGCGCCGTCGGATGTCGGAGCACTCTATTTCCAGCCAACGATGTTCGCCAACGTCGATCCGCAGGCTGAGATTTCGCAGCAGGAAGTGTTCGGGCCGGTTCTCACCTGGCAAAGCTTCACCGACGACGACGAGGCGATCGGGCTGGCCAACAACACCGCCTATGGACTTGCCGGAACGCTGTTCTGCGGCGACGAGGCCCGCGCGATGCGGATCGCGTCGCGGGTCGTCGCCGGAACGCTCTGGGTCAATTGCTTCTTTGTGCGCGACCTGTCCGCACCCTTTGGCGGCAGCCGGATTTCGGGCATCGGCCGCGAAGGCGGCACGCACAGCTTCGACTTCTATTGCGACATCAAGAACATCGCGGTCCGCAAAGGCTCGTTCGCAGCAAAGGGGCATTGAGATGAGCGCTATCACCGAACTCGGATATGTCACCATCGGGGTAAGCGATATCGCGGCGTGGGATGATTTCGCGCGCCAGATCCTTGGTGTCGAAGTTGTCCGGCCCGAGGACAGCAGCATACGCTATCTGCGCATGGATTATTGGCACCACCGCATCAAGCTGGTCGAAGACGCCAGCGACGATGTCCTCGTCACGGGCTTGCGTGTCGCGGGCGTCCTTGAATTTCGTGACATGGCCAAGCGCCTCGGCGACGCCGGTGTTGCGGTCCGGATAGGCAGTCAGGCAGAAGCGCGCGCGCGGCAGGTGCTCGAGGTGATGTTCCTTGAGGATCCCAATGGCTACGCCATCGAAATCTTCCACGGACCGCTGGTCCAGTACAACCTGCCCTTCCTGCCCGGGCGCCGGATGCACGGCGGGTTCAAGACCGTCGCCGGCGGCTTCGGCCATATGATGCAAAACCGCCGGGCGAGCTTCGACGACATCCATGCCTTTTACACGTTGCTCGGACTGCGCGGCGGGGTCGAATATATCATTCCGCTTCCGCATTTGCCCGAGCCCGTCGAACTGATGTTCCTGCATTGCAACGAACGCCAGCACACGCTGGCGTTTGGCGGCCAGGCCGAGAAGCGAGTCAATCACATCATGTTCGAGGTCGAGCGGATCGAGGACGTCGGCCTTGCTTACGACCTCGTTAAGCAGGCCGGGATTCCGGTGATCATCGAGCCCGGCAGCCACGCTAACGACCAGATGTATTCCTTTTATCTCAAGAACCCGTCGGGTTTCATGAGCGAGATCGGCTGGGGTGGCCGCCAGCCGACCGGCCAGTCGGAATATTATCAGGGCGACGCCTTCGGCCATGCGCCGGTGATGTCGAACATGAAGGGCTTCATGGTCCCGGCCTGAACCGCACCAATCATCATATTCGGGAGAAAAACATGTCTGTGCTCGATGGTCCGCGCGAAGAGTGGCGCCGTATCCTTTTCGAAGGAACGCCGCAGTGGGTCCGCCCCGAAGGCGACCGCCTGCGGTTGGGCGACGGGCGCACGACTGCCGAGGTCGATGCGATCTACCTGCCGCCTTGTGACCCGACCAAGATCATCTGCATCCACCTCAACTATGAGTCCCGCCGCGTCGAATTTCGTGCACCCGAACTGGTCACGCCGACCTATTTCCAGAAGCCGCTGACCACGCTCAACGCGCACCGCGGCAAGCTGTCGCGGCCCGCCGACTGCCAATATCTCAACTATGAGGGGGAAGTCGGCGTCGTGGTCGGCAAGCCGATGCGCAACATCGGGCCCGAGGACGTCTGGGACTGCATTGCGGGCTTTGCGCCGGTGAACGATGTCGGCGCGCAGGATTTTCGGGACACCGATGCGGGCTCGATGCTGCGCGTGAAGGGCCAGGACGGCTTTTGTCCGATCGGACCCGGGATCGTGCGCGGGGTCGATATTCGCGACGAGACGCTGCGCACCTACATCAATGGTGCAGTGGTCCAGGAGGGCGCTATCGGCGAAATGACCTTCGACATCCCGTACATCCTTGCCGATCTCTGCCGCCACATCACCCTGATGCCCGGCGACCTGATCCTGTCGGGGACGCCGGCCAACAGCCGGCCGATGAACATCGGGGACGTCGTCGAGGTCGAAGTGACCGGCGTCGGCCGACTTACCAATATCGTCCAGGAAATTCCCGTGCCGCTGCATCAGGTCGGTCACGGTCCGACCGACACTGATGCGGTCACCCGCGTCGCGCTCGGCGGCGATTGGTGGGCGAAGCAAGACCAGGCCAAGGCCTGAGCCAGATGGGGAGTGATCGCGATGTCCGTTGCTGAAATCACCGAAAACCTGCTCGACCCCGGCCTGTTTCCTGCTGAGCAAGGTCCGCCGCACCATTTGTTCGACAAATGGCGCGCGACCGATCCGGTCCACTGGAACCCCGAAAACCCGGGCTATGTCAACGCGATGCCGGGATCGTCGGGGGTCAAGGGCTTCTGGGTGCTGACCCATTACAAGGATGTCTTCGACGTCTCGATGAACCAGGAGCTGTTCAGCAGCCACGAGAATGGCATCGTCGTGTGGGACTTCGAGGGCGAGGAACTGGAACGTCAGCGCTCCAACTTCATGTCGATGAAGCCTGGCGATCATAGCGCGGTAAAAAAGGTCATCATGCCGCCGTTCATGCCGCGCGCGCTGGCCGAGATAGCACCTGAGATCGATCGGCTGGCGGCAGAGATCATCGACTCGGTGGCCAACAAGGGTCATTGCGAGTTCGTGTTCGACGTCGCGTCGCGTTTGCCGATCGTCACCTTCTGCGAGCTGATGGGCATTCCGGCGCAATATAGGGATCAGGTGGCCGATTACGGCAACGCCCTTGCCGACGTCGAAAGTCGGACGAGCCATTCGCTCGATCCCGCCATCGGATTATTCACCCTGGCTCAAGAGCTTGCCGAAGAAAAGCGGCGCAACCCCGACGGACGGCTGCTCAGCGCGATGGTCAACGACACGACGCTCAATCTCGATCCGATGGCGATCAACCAATTTGTGCTCGTGTTCGCCATGGCGGGTCACGAAACGACGCGCTCCACCGCCGCGCATTTCGTCAACCTGATGCACCGCCATCCCGATCAATATGAACTGCTGCGAAGCGATTTCGACGCGCATATCGACAATGCGATCGACGAAGTCCTCCGCTTCACCTCGACCACGACCAATTTCACGCGAACCGCAATGGCCGACACCGAGATCGGCGGACATCCCGTCCGTAAGGGCGACAAGATCTACCTGTCCTATGCGGCTGCAAACCGCGACCCCGCGGTGTTCGAAGATCCGCATCGCTTCGACATCGCCCGAGCAAATGCAAAGCGCCATCTCGCTTTCGGCGCCGGCCCGCATATTTGCGTCGGCGCGCGGCTGGCCAAGATGCAATTGCGCGCACTCCTCAAGGAAATCGTGACGCGAATTCCCGACATTCAACCCGTCGGCGAACCTGAATGGCTTCGCTCGGTTTGGTTTAATGCGATCATCAAAATGCCGGTCGCGTTCAAATCGCAGGGTTAACGAGGTCGCTCAATCTCGTTGCTGCCGAGTAGTGCAGCTATCGATAGACGGCGCATGATGGCCGATTGGACGGTCTGCTTTGGTTTGGCAAGGAGCTAAAAGCGGAAATACACGGTGCCTCCCTTTTCAACTCAGTCCTTCTGCCCATGGCACAACTTTGATCATAGCCCGCTCCAACAACTCCGATCGCACTAGAATCGCCAGCCATTCGCGCACCCGCTTCGGCGTTTGGGCTGCGAACCAGTGCTCATCGACTCCGGCGAACTGTCGAACAAACGGAAACAGCGCGATATCGCTGAACCCGCGCGTGACTCCGTCAAGATAATCTCGTTCTTTCAGTCGCGTGTCGAGTTCCGCCAGCAACTCCAATCCTGCTGCGCGATGCGTCAGCGGATCGACATCGTAACGACCGGCATATTTGTAGCGGTCCAGATGATGTTTGAACGCGCCTTCGAACTTTGCGACCAACGCCGCGTCGGCACGCGGCAGCCAGTCCTCGGGATCATGCTGCGACAAGGCCCAGTGCATGATATCGATGCTTTCTTCAACCACCGCCCCGTCCATCAGCACGAGCACCGGAACGGTTCCCTTGGGCGACGCGGCAAGCATGGCGGCGGGCTTGTCGCGCAGCAGCACCTCGCGATGCGTATAGATCGTCCCGCTCACCAGCAACGCCATCCGCGCGCGCATAGCGTACGGACAGCGGCGAAAACTATAAAGGATGGGTCTGTCGCGCATTGCCGGCGCATATAGCCTGTCCGTCGGCAAACGCCCAATATGCGAGCGTCTGCTGTGAGGTGATATGCGCGGAGCCCGGAAATGGCAGAGTTCAGGCGCAAAGCAGCCTTTACAGATCACCTCACCAACGGCTATCGCGGCAGCGTGCTCGCAATCGTGAGTACACCTACTGAGTACACATGCGTCGTTTCACGTCGCGGAAAATGGCGGAAAACCGTGGGCTTCCAGCCCATCCGACCCCTCCCGTAGGGGTCACCATTTGACACCATATTTTGCGCGTTGGCAGCCGCTGTGTCAGCGCAGCCATCCCGCGGCCTTGGCCAGCGCGCGCGTCTCGGCGCAGTGACGCTTGCGCTGTTTTTCGTCGAGGTGGGGCAGGACGCGGGCGTAGCCGCGCAGTTGCAGCGCGATAAGGTCAGGGCTCAGATCGGGAAGCTTTGCTGCTATCAGCGCCCGGATCGCCTTTTCATCGACGCGAAACCCGCACAGGTCCTGCGACGCGATGGCGATGGTGGTGCCGTTGAGAATATCCTCGTCGCCATAGCGCGGCGGCCTTTCCGCTGCGGCGGGGGCAGCGGACAGCGCAGCAACCCATAGGGCGAGGCGGGCAGAGGGCGGACGTATGATCATCGCGCATGGTCCCCGACGCGGCCTCGCAGTGCAATCATGTCCCGCGCACCGGTGCATATCAAATCGGTCCGGAACGGCGCCTTCCCCGATCCATCAGCGCTGGTCGCGACCGCGCGGCGGAGGCAGCACGGCTGGGTGAGCGATGTTGTGGGCCATATCCATCTGATCCTGCCCGACCCGACCGAGCGCGCGGCCTGCTTTCGCGCTCTGACGGTGAGCGGCGGCCGCGTCGTCCGTTGCTTTGCCAGCGCCGACGATTGGCTGGAGGGCGAAGGCGATAGTGGCAGCGCGATCCTGCTGTTTCGCTGGCACCAGCCCGGGCGGATCGGCGGCGCGGCATTGCTGGAACGGTTCGCGGGGCGCGCCGATATGGCGGTCTTTGTCGCCGCCGACCAGCTGAGCATCGCCGAATCGGGCGCGATCCTGCGCGGCGGCGCGCGCGACTTGCTGCCTGCGCCGCTCGACCCACGCCTTGTGCGCCGGGTCATCGATGCGGCGCTGGGCGACCAGCATGTGCGACATGCGGCGCTGGACCGGCACCGCGACGCCGAAGTGCGGCCGGCGGCGCTGACCCCGCGCGAGCGCAGCATCCTGAACGCGATCACGGCGGGGCTGGGCAACAAGGCGATCGCGCGGCAGCTGGATTTGAGCCCGCGCTCGGTCGAGGTTCACCGCGCCAACATCATGCGCCGCGCCGGCGCGGGCAATGTCGCTGCGTTGCTGCGGTGGCAGTTCATCGCCGAACAGGCGCGCGGGGCGTCGGTCAATCCCATCCATTTCGGTGCATGATCGCGCCGGCGCGCGGCCAATATCGGCGCGCTCGGCCTATAAAGGTCATGAACGGCGCACCGCCCTTGAGTTGGCCCCCATGGGCGCTGCCGTTCAACCGCGCGGGGTCAACCCCACCTGATCCCGCGCACCCAACAGCGTCGGCAGGGGAATGTTCCTTCCCCTGCCGACGCTATTCGCGTTCGGTCACAGCCACGCGTTGTTCGGCGCGGCCCATCGACAGCAGGATCGGGTCGGATGCCTGACGCGCAGCGAAGTCAGCCTTGCTGGCGATCCCCTGCCACTCGATGCCGATCAGCGCCTGCGCAATCGCGCCGCCCAGCGTGTCACCGGGGCCGGGCAGGATGATTACGTCGGGAGCATATTCCTTGACCGCGACCTGCACCGAGCGCGCGAAATCATAGGGCGCGAGGATCTGGTGCCCGAACGTGTAATCCCAGACGGCGGCCGGATCGCTGGCAAAGCGGCGCCAGATATGGCCGCGGCCATCGACCAGCGGAATCGCGGGGGCGCCGAACAGAGCGGGGGGCAATTCGGCCTTGGCCTTGTCCGCGCTGCCAAACATCAGCGGGGTGTGGAACGGACCGTGGCCCGCGAGGCGCAGTGGATCGCGGCCGGGGGTCGGCGGCGCTTCGGCAAGCAAGGCGCCGAGACCTGCTTCGTCGCCCGCGAACACGAGCATCCCGGCAAGGTCGATCGACAGCGCAAGGGCATGGCCAGGGCGCGCGGCGATGGCGGCGACAAGACCCAGCAACTGCTCGCGCAGGCCGGGGACGGCGCGCCAATTCTCGTCAACGACTTGCAACAATATCTGCCCGCCGGGGCCGTGCGTCTGGCTGTTGAGGCCCATCGCATTGCTGATGCGGAAACCGTCCTCCACCGACACCGCGCCGCCCAATGCCAGTGCGCTGTACCAGCCCATCGAATTGCCGGCGACCGCAATGATGTCGAATTTGTCGCGGTCGATGCTGAGAAAATCGAGAGCGGTCGCGGTGTAGATGAGCGGTGCCGCGACATCGCCGCGCATATGTGTCGCGACGCTAAAACGCTCGGCGCCGTCGAGCTCGGTCACCGTCGGCTGGCCGCGGCCGCGGCGCTGGGCATCGAAATTGGCGATCACATCGGCGAAGCGCGTGCCGTGGAGCCGCGCGATGCTACCGAGTTCACCCTTGCCATAGGTGCCGCGGCCGGGAGCAACGACGAGCGCGGTTTTGCGCGCGCTCATGCCAGCAGCTCCTTCGCAGCAGCGTAGATCGAATCGCGGCTCGGCAGGGTCAGAGTCGCCGCGCGGCCCAAGGGGATGAAGCTGTCGTCGGCGGCAATGCGTGCGAGCTTCTTGCCCGGCGTCTGTTCGACGAACAGCGCCATCAGCGCCTCGCTCTGCGACCCGGTGATGCGGCATTCGTCGACGATCAGGATGCGCTTGGCATCCCCCACCGCGGCGACGAGTTTCTCCTCGTCGACCGGGCCAAGCCAGCGCAGGTCGATCACGCGCGCCTCGACGCCATCGGCCGCGAGCAATTTCTCGGCCTGTCGCGACAGGAAATAACCGTTGCCATAGGTCACGATCGCGAGGTCGCTACCGCCGCCATGGACGCCGACGTCGCCGAAGCGGATCGGCGCGCCGTCGCCCGGCGCTTCGTAGGTGCTCGTCCACAGACCGTCGCCCTCTTCGTGCAGGTCACGCGTCATATAGAGCGCGATCGGTTCGACGAAGACGACCACCCGCTGCTCGTCGCGTGCGAGCCGCACGCATTCGCGCAGCATCGCGACGGCATCGCGCCCGTTCGACGGCACCGCGAGGATCACGCCCGGAATGTCACGGAAGACGGCCAGGCTGTTGTCGTTATGGAAATGGCCGCCAAAGCCCTTCTGGTACCCGAGTCCCGCGATGCGGAGCACCATCGGGTTGGTATATTGGCCGTCCGAGAAGAAGCTGAGCGTCGCCGCCTCACCGCGGATCTGGTCCTCGGCATTATGGACATAAGCGAGAAACTGGATTTCGGGCATCGGCAGGAAGCTATTGTGCGCCATGCCGATCGCGAGCCCGAGGATCGCCTGTTCGTCGAGCAATGTGTTGACGACGCGCGCCGATCCGAACCGCTGGTGCAGCTTGGCGGTGACATTATAGACGCCGCCCTTCGGCCCGACATCCTCGCCCATCACCGCGATTTCCTTGTGCGCGAGCATCAGGTCGGCAAGCGCCCAGCTCAAGAGCCGCGCCATATGCTGCGGCTTATCCATCGCGCCCGCATCGCTGCCGAACATCGTCTTGCGGTCCTCATCCGACGGGGTGTTGGCGCGGGCGATATCGCGCCGGGGCGGGACGATGCTTTTCATGACGTGCGCGGGGGTGGTGATCTTGGGGCGCAGGATTGCTGCCTCGGCCTGCCGCGCCAGCGTGGCGCCGATGTCTTCATAGGCGTCGGCAATCTCGGCGGGGGTCATCCAGCCTTGCTGCGCCATCAGCGCCGCCCCCGCGAGGAGCGGATCGCGCGCCTCGTCGGCCTCGATAAGTGCCTTGGGCAGATAGGCGCCCTGCACGTCGGACCCGGCATGACCATAGAGCCGCACCGTCGCCATGTGGAGGAACACCGGCTTGCGATACCGGCGCGCATAATCGGCAGCCTCGCACGCCCCCGCATAGGCCGAGACGAGGTCGCTGCCATCGCATTGGATATAATGCAGCCCGGCGCGATGACGGAACTGCGCCTCGATCCAGCCCGTCGGGGTGCGCGTCGAAATGCCGATGCCATTGTCTTCGCACAGGAAGATAAGCGGCATCGGCGAGCCCTGGAACGCCGCCCAGCCAGCAGTATTGAACGCGCCCTGCGCGGTCGAATGGTTTGCCGAGGCGTCGCCGAAGCTGGTCAGCACGACCGCATCGTCGGGCAGCGGCAACCCGGTCATGCCAAGACGGCGCGCGATGCCGATCGAGAAGGCGGCGCCAACCGCTTTCGGCAGATGCGAGGCGATCGTCGACGTCTGCGGCGGGATATTGAGCGGTTTCGATCCGATCACCTTGTGCCGCCCACCCGAAATCGGATCCTCGCTCGACGCGGCAAAGCTCAGCAGCATGTCCCAGGTTGGGGTCTGCCCCGGCACCTGCCGCGCGCGGTGGAGCTGGAACGCGTTCGAGCGATAGTGGAGGAACGCCATGTCGGTGACGCGCAGCGCCGCGGCAACCGCAGCATTGCCTTCATGCCCCGACGATCCGATCGTATAGAACCCCTCGCCGCGCGCCTGCAGCGTGCGCGACAGCCGGTCCATCTGGCGGCTGGTCAGCTGCGACAGGAAAATATCGGTCGCATCGGCGCGCGACAGGCCCGCGGTCGCCGGATTGGGCGCCTCGGTGCGGTCTGGTAAGCGCCCGCCCGCCAACGCAGCAAGGAATTTTTCATGTACTGACTGCGCCGCGTCCACCGACATCCTCCCGTTCGGTCCGGCCTTTTTGGCAGCTGGTTACGCGCGCAACCATCGGACCCATGCGGCAGCGCGCTATAACGCGGCAGACCGGTACGCAAGCATCTCTTGCCTTGGCGCGCCGCCTCGCGCTACGCCTTGGCGCGATGACAATGCACGGCGGAACAGTCTTTTGGGCATGATGTCGCTGTGGATCGCCCAAGCGTCAGCGGCCGCCGACTCGACGAGCACGAGCGGCGGGTGGCTGATCGATCCCGAACTTGTCGATCCCGCCTATAGCCAGACGATCGCGGGCGGCGAAATCCAGACCGTTTTCCCGCCGCCACCGCCTCCGCCCCCACCGACGCCCGAATGGCTGAAATCGCTGTTCGATGGGATCGGCAACTTTTTCCAGTGGAGCGAGCCCGCCGCCAAGCCGTTGCTGTGGATCGGCGTCGCGCTGCTGGCGCTGTTCCTGCTCTATCATTTTGTCCCCGCCTTTGCGCGCTGGGTCGATAATCTGCCGTTCCGGCGCAAGGCGGGCGACGACGATGGCGCAGATGATGTCGGCCTTGCCGAAGCCGGCGCCGCGCGCGCGCTGTTGAGCGAGGCCGATGCGCTGGCCGCCGAGGGGCGCTTTGCCGAGGCGGTGCATCTGCTGCTCTATCGCAGCGTCGAGGATATCGAGGGCCGTCGTCCCGGGCTGGTCAAGCCCGCGATGACCTCCCGCGACCTTGCCGAGGCGCGCGACCTGCCCGCGGTTGCGCAGGGCGCCTTCAGCCGCATCGCGCGCGCGGTCGAGATCAGCCTGTTCGGTGGGCGGTCGATCGATGCGGGCGCCTGGCAGCAATGCCGCAGTGCCTATGCTGAGCTGACGGTGCCGAAGAATTGGGCGCGGACGTGAGCGAGCGAGCGAACAGCGACGGCGGCTTCAACCCGCGCCTGATTGCGGGTGTCGTCGCGATCGGCGTGATCGCGTTCATCGCGCTGTGGGCGCTGATCGCGCTGGGCCCGCAGCTGAGCAGCGGCAACGACGGCGGCGGCCATGCGCTGTCGAAAGCGGCGCCGGGCTACGCCGGGATCGTCGATCTGCTCGAACGCAGCGACGCGGTGGTCGACCTCCGCCGCCGGGAAGAAGCGCCCGAATATGAAGACGAATGGCGCGAGCTACTGGTGCTGACCCCGACCCATCAGACCAAGCCCGACGATCTGGCGCGGGTAATCAAGGGAAACCGCGGCGGTCCGGTTCTGATCATACTGCCGAAATGGCAGACAGCGCGGCATCCGCAAAAGGCGGGCTGGTCGGGCACCGGCTTTCCCAGCACCCCGTCGCCCAAATTGCTGCCGCCGACGATCGGCACGATCGACAAGATCGTCAGCGAGCCGCACGCGCGCGGCGCGACCGCGACCGGCTTTGTTGGCGGGCGCAACGTCGCGCTGCCGCTGCGCGGGCTGCGGGCGCAGGCCATGACCACCGACGACTTCGCGACGATGATCGGATTTCCGCACGGCGGCGCGCTGCTCGCCAAGCGCACGCACGACGAAATCTACATCCTGTCCGACCCCGATTTCGTCAACAATCTCGCCTTTGCGAGCCGCGATCGCGCCCGCGCCGCCGCGATGCTGATCGACGCGGTGGCGGAGGATGCCGACGCCGACGGGATCGCGTTTGACGTGACGCTGAACGGGTTCGGCAGCCAACGCTCGCTGCTGCGCTTTGCGTTTGTGCCGCCGTTCATCGGCATCACCCTGTGCCTGATCGCCGCCGGATTGCTCGCGCTATGGCAGGCGTGGATGCGCTTCGGCCCGGCGCTGAAACCGGCGCGGGCGATTGCGGTGTCGAAAGCGGCACTGATCGCCAACAGCGCCGACCTGATCAAACAGGCGCGGCGCGAGCTCGACGGCGCCGATGCCTATGTCCGCAGCCAGCGCAGCGCGATCGCGCGGCGGCTGCACGCGCCGGGCGGGCTCGACGACGCCGCGACCGACCGCTGGATCGACAAGCATCTGCGCGGCGACAGCGAATTATTTTCGGCGCTCGCACGGCGACTGCCGCTCGCGCGCAACACTCATGAATTTTTGGCAGACGCGCAGGCGCTGCACGACATCAGGAAGGATTTACTGCGTGACAGCCAATAATATCGCCACAGGAGTGGGGGACGTCCAGGCGCTCGGCGCCGCGATCGAGGCCGAGGTCGCCAAGGTCGTGTTCGGGCAGGGACCGCTCACTCGCATGGTCACCATTGCGCTGCTCGCGGGCGGCCATGTCCTGCTCGAAGGCCCGCCCGGAACCGCGAAGACCCTGCTCGCGCAGGCCTTCGCGCGCGCCACCGGGCTGGCGTTCGGGCGTATCCAGTTCACCCCCGATCTGATGCCCGGTGACATCCTGGGGTCGAACCTGTTCAACTTCCAGACGTCGAGCTTCACCCTGACCAAGGGGCCAATCTTTACCGAGCTGCTGCTTGCCGACGAAATCAACCGCACCCCGCCCAAGACGCAGGCCGCGCTGCTCGAGGCGATGCAGGAGCGGCGCGTGACGATCAACGGCGAGGCGCATGTGATGAGCCCGCGCTTCACCGTCCTGGCGACGCAGAACCCGATCGAGCAGCAGGGAGTTTATCCGCTTCCCGAGGCGCAACTCGACCGTTTCCTGTTCAAGCTGGTTGTCGATTATCCCGCCGCCGACGAGGAGCGACGCATCGTCGCCGACCATGGTGGACGCTTCAAAAGCCCCGCGGTCGGGGATTTCGGGGTGACCGAGGTTGCGAACGCGGCGACCATCGAGGCCGCGATCGACACCATCGCCACGGTGCGGCTCGCCGACGAGATCGTCGATTATATCGTCCGTATTGTCCGCGCGACGCGCGAGAGCGCCGATCTCGAGTGCGGTGCCTCGCCCCGCGCGGCGACTTTGCTGGCGCGCGCCGCCTGCGCCGCGGCGGCGCTCGACGGGCGCGATTATGTGATCCCCGACGATGTGCAGCGGCTCGCCGCCGGGGTGCTGCGCCACCGCGTCATCCTGTCGGCGGCCGCCGAGATCGAAGGGCGCAGCGTCGAACAAGTCGTCGCCGCGCTGCTCGACCGCGAGGAAGTGCCGCGGTGATTGGGATTTTCACTCTATCCTTCCTGTGGCGAAGCCATGGGGAGGGGGACCGTTCGGGAAGCGAATGGTGGAGGGGTCGCGACGTTAGTGTAGCCCCTCCGTCAGTCCTTCGGGCTGCCACCTCTCCATGGCTTCGACACAGGGAGGATTTGTCGTAATGATCTACCCGACGCGCCGGGCGATCTATCTGCTGCTGCTCGGCGCGCCGATGGCGCTCGCGCTGGGGCTGATCCGGCCCGAGCTGTGGCTCGTCGCGCCCGGGTGGATCGGGGTGATCGTCGCGTGCCTGATCCTCGACACGATCGCGGGCGCCAGTCCACGCCAGCTCAGCCTCGACGCCGGTTTCCCGCATCAAGTCGGCGTTGGCGATCCGTTCGACCTGTCGCTTGCGGCGCACGGACCTGCGGTGCCGCCGCGCGCCGAACTCGCGCTTGCGCTTGACGAGCGGTTCGTTGAGGGCGGACGGCTCGCGGGCGATATGCGCAAGACGAGCGGCGGCGAAGCCTTGACCCGCACCTTCTCGCTCACCGCGTCGCGGCGCGGGCAGGCGCAGATCGAGGCGCTGTGGATCCGCTGGGCCGGGCCGCTCGGGCTGGTCTGGAAACAGCGGCGCTTTGCGATCGACGGCGCGATCAGCGTCGTTCCCAGCCTGCGCGCGGTGACCGACGAAGGCAGCCGCTTGTTTCAGCGCAACAGCTGGTTCGGGCTGCGCCAGCAGCGCCTGCGCGGCGAAGGCACCGAATTCGAGGCGCTCGCCGAATATCAGCCGGGGATGGACCGCCGCGCGATCGACTGGAACGCGTCCGCGCGCCACGTCAAACTGCTCGCCAAGGAATATCGCGTCGAACGCGACAACCGCGTCGTCCTGGCGATCGACAGCGGACGGACCATGGCCGAACCGGTCGGCGGCATGCCGCGCGTCGACCGCGCGGTGTCGGCGGCGCTGCTGCTCGCCTATGTGGGGCTGAAACTCAACGACCGGATCAGCCTGTTTTCGTTCGCGGCCAAGCCGCACACGCTGACCCCCGCATATATGCACACCCAGGATTTCCCGGCGTTGCAGCGCGCCGCAAGCCTGATCGACTACGCGCATGTCGAAAGCAATTTCACCCTCGCGCTGACGACGCTCGGCGCCCAGCTCAACCGCCGGTCGCTGATCATATTGTTCACCGAGTTTACCGACGCGACGAGCGCCGACCTGATGATCCGCGCCGCCGGGCGGCTGGTGAAAAAGCACCGGCTGCTATTCGTCGTCATCCGCGACGATGAGGTAGAAGGCGAGGAACGCCGCCGCCCCGAAAGCGGCGCCGACGTCACGCGGTCGAATGTCGCCGCGGCGATGCTGCGCGACCGGCAACTGGTGATCGCGCGGCTCCAGCGGCTCGGCGCCGACGTGATCGAAGTACCCGCCGACGCGATGGGCGCCAGCGCGGTCGAGGCCTATCTGGGCATCAAGCGGGCGGGCACCTTATGATCCCCGCGGCCGCCCCGTCGCGCGCCCTCGACGCGCCGAGCTTTTCGACCGGCCGCTTTCGCGCTGAGCGCGAGGCCGACTGGATCGCGTTTGACCTGCTGCTCACCAAGCTCGAAAAGAAAGGCGCCAAGACGCTGACCAGCGACGAGCTGTTGCAGCTGCCTTTGCTCTATCGCGCCACCTTGTCGTCGCTGTCGATCGCGCGCGCGACCAGCCTCGACAAGGCGCTGCTCGATCATCTCGAGGCGCTGTCGATCCGCGGCTATTTCCTGGTCTATGGGGTGCGCGAGACGCGCTGGAGCCGCATCCGCCGCTTTTTCCTCTACGACTGGCCCGCCGCGGTGCGGTCGGTGTGGAAAGAAACGATCATCATATCGCTGATCATCCTGCTCGGCGCGATCACCAGCTATTCGCTCGTCGCCAGCAATCCCGAATGGTATTATAATTTCGTCGGCGAAGACATGGCAGGCGGGCGCGATCCGCGCGCCACGGCCGAATATCTGCAATCGACGCTGGGTCATGGCAAGGCCGCGAGCGAGAGCGAAAGCGGGCTGCATGTGTTTGCGACCTATCTCTTCACCCACAACAGCCGCGTGTCGATCATGTCCTTCGCGCTGGGCTTCGCCTTTGGCGTGCCGACGATGATGCTCGAATATTATCAGGGCATTAGCCTCGGTGCGATGATCGCGGTGTTTGCGGGCAAGGGGCTGGGGTTCGATTTCGGCGGCTGGCTGTTCATCCACGGCACCACCGAGCTGTTCGCCGCGGCGCTGTCGGGCGCTGCGGGGCTGCGCATCGGCGCCGCGGTCGTGTTTCCCGGCGCGCGCAGCCGGTTGCAGGCGGCGGCGGAGGCGGGGCGGACCGCGGGCAAGGTGATGATCGGGGTCATATTGATGCTGTTCATGGCCGGGCTGCTCGAAGGGTTCGGGCGACAGCTGATCACCGACACGATGATGCGCTATGGCATCGGCACGCTGATGCTACTGTTCTGGATCGCCTATTATTACATCCCGCGGCGAGAGGATGTGACATGAGCGCTGCCGCGGCAAAGGCCAACGCGAAATCGCGCAGCGCGCGAGCGAAGAAAGTCCGCCAGTTTATCACCCCCGAGGGGGTCGACCTGGAGCTGCGCATCGCGAGTTCGGGGCTGCGGTTCGGCGCGCTGCTGGTCGACCTGATCCTGATCGTGCTGGCGCTATTCCTGTTCTCGCTCGCGATGCTGTGGATCGGCTTTGCCTCGCAATCGGACACCACCATGGTCGTCTGGATCCTCGGCGCCTTTCTGCTGCGCACCTTCTGGTTCATCGGCTTCGAGCTGGGATCGCGCGCCGCAACCCCGGGCAAGCGGCTGATGGGCGTCCGCGTCGTCGCCCGCGACGGCGGCCGCCTGACCGCCGATGCGGTGGTCGCGCGCAACCTGATCCGCGAGCTTGAGCTGTTCCTGCCGCTGATGATGCTCGGCGTCGGCGCTGCGGAGGATGCGGTGTCGGGGTGGACGATGGCCGCGGGGGTGTTGTGGTCGCTGACGCTCAGCCTGTTCCTGCTGTTCAACCGCGACCGGATGCGAATGGGCGACCTGATCGCCGGGACGTGGGTGGTGATGGCGCAGCGGGTGAAGCTCGACGCCGACATTGCTACGGACACGGCGGGCAATACGATGATATTCAGCGAGGCCGAGCTGGCGGTGTACGGGATATTCGAGTTGCAGGAGCTCGAACGCGTCCTGCGCGGCAAGGATGCGCGCGCGATGCGCGAGGTCGCCGACACGATCCGCGCCAAAATCGGCCGCCCGGTGGCTGAAGAGGATGACGTCTTCCTGCTCAGCTACTACCGACAATTGAAAGCCCGGCTCGAACGCAAACTGCTGTTCGGCAAACGGCGAGAGGATAAATATGCCAGTGACTGAACCGCTTTCCGTGACCGCCGCTCTGCACGAGCGTCGGTCGATCCGCAAATTCACCGACCAGCCCGTCGATCCGGCGCTACTCCGGGATATTTTCGCCGCGGCGCAGCGCGCGCCGTCGGGCGGTAACCTCCAGCCCTGGCAAGCGACGGTGCTGACCGGCGCACCGTGGCGGGCGGTGAAGGACGCGGTCGCGGCGCGGCTGGCGATGGGGCGCGGCGGCTATCAGCCCGAATATGACATCTATCCCAAGGGGCTGACCGATCCTTGGGAAACCCGGCGCTTCGGGGTCGGCGAGGGGCTTTACGCCGCGCTGGGCATCCCGCGCGAGGACAAGGCGGGGCGGCTGGCTCAGTTCGTGGAGAATTACCGGGGTTTCGGCGCACCGGTGATGCTTTTCCTGCATTGCTCGCGCATCATGGG
>Ga0265296_1002279_pt1 | contig 19712 bp, 18 predicted proteins | sample MunlanPumphouse1_FD_189073 | JGI IMG/M metagenome (GOLD analysis project Ga0265296, IMG submission 189073) | Groundwater microbial communities from a municipal landfill in Southern Ontario, Canada - Pumphouse #1 | ecosystem: Environmental > Aquatic > Deep subsurface > Groundwater | place...
CACCTGACCACCGGACTACCGGCCAAAAAAAAGACGGGCTAATCCCAATCCCCCACCCTTCAGTGAGAGACCGGGACCAGTCCGTCAATGCCTAAGTGATCAGCTAACTATGTTTATTAGTAAGCTAACCCAAGATTCCGATTAAAAACCGGAATAGCGTGCACCAACGCGTCTGCTCCAGCCGCTTTAACCGGCTGACAGATCATGGCCTTATTATTTACAAGAATTTGTTCAATCGATTCCAAATTACTGTTGTCGGCAACATTGATACCTGCGGACCTTAACCATTGCATTGACTTGCAGTGGGCATCCACAATCTTATCTTCGGCGCTTCTTCGTGTGGCTAAAATATAGTACAATAAGGCAAGCTCAAAGGCAGTGGATTGCTCTCCTTTGAGGAGGTAAGCGACTCGTTTGATTTGTATTTTATCGTCTAATTTCATTGATGTATCTCCAGAGATCGATTAGACTATCCTGATGTTTATCGGCAATTACGGATGGGAATTTCACGGAAACTTTTTTAGCGCTTCCGGCTCCACATGTATATAATCGGGATTGGTCCTCATCAACTTGCGCCTGTTTCCCGCTTTTAGGTTTGTGGGACAAGAGCCAGCCGCTGCCGAAAGCCGGGGCGGATTTGGGACTCCCGATGAACATCCATCAAGTGACGGCGGGCGGGGATTTGCAGATCGTTTCGGGCAACAGGCAGGAAGTGGAGCTAAATAACGGGGAACTGCAATACGCTTTTTACGCTCCTTTGGACCATTTTTCGACGTACGCCCTGCTGCCAGGGAAGTTTTCTCTCTCCGCGCCCATCGTTCTTGCCGACCGGTACATCACCAACAAGGAGACGGTCAATATCCACGGAACGGCGGAGCCGGATTCAATTCTCGATCTCTACGTGGTCGGCAAGAACGATGCCCCGCCACCATTCCTAAACAACAGCGGCGGGGGTCCCGACGTTCCGATTGAAAAATCGGAAGTCGGGACGGCGCGGAGAGAGGTAGCCGACCCTAAAGGGTATTTTGAATTCAAAGATGTTGGACTGGTTACGGAGGGAAAGAACACAATATATGTAACATCCTCGCCAAAGGATAATCCGGAAATAAAAACCTGGTCGGATGTGACGATCGTTAAGGATACTGTGCCGCCGTCGGTGGAAGCGTCGCAAAATCTCTACGCCTTTTCGCCCAACGGGGATGGGAAGTACGACTCGGTGGACTACCTGCTTAAATCGAATGAGGCGGGTAATATTTATCTTTCCGTTATGAGCAATGCGAGCGGCGCAACGCGCCAATTGTTGAATCAGGAAATTTCGGCGGAAGCTAACAACGAGGTTAAACTGACCTGGGCAAAAGACGCTTTCCAGCTTTACCGACGGGATAACGCAACGGGGCAATGGATTTTATTTTCCGAAATCCCGATCAGCGAGCGGCTGGCCGATGGCGCATACAACACGATAGTTTACGCGATTGACGAGGCCGGGAACATTGCGAATAACGTCATCAGCCAAACAATCATCGACACCACCCCACCAGCGGTTTTAGGGTTAAACGCCGATCCCAACCCCTTCACTCCCAACGACGATGGTGTTAAAGATACGACGATGTGCCACCTGACCTTGTCTGTTCCACCGGCCATTTTCAGCTTAGCGTCGTGAAAACGAGCTTTCCGGCTTTTACCTACACTGTCAACTGACTATAATTTCGACCTACACGTCCCTTAAATAGCCCGGGGATTGTGCTAAATCGTGCCCTGGAGTGGAAGGAAAGCTATATAGAATATTATAGGTACACGGTGTGCACGTGCGGTGCGCCTGCTGCGTTGGCTGAAGCTTCTTATATTAGAATAGAGTTAATTACTTTGATCTTCTCTGCGCTCCCGATCTGATCGCATATCTATTCCAGCTACTTCAATTTCATTTGATCTTTCTTCGCCGGGCGGTAGCTTTGGGGCTGTTTCCAGCTGGTTATGACTGATCGCCTGTTGCTGCCTACGGCAGACCCCTCGCGATTTTTACCATGTGGTTCGCTATGAGGCTTTCTTTTTGGAGCGGGGGAGTTCTCCGCCGACCAGTTCATCAAGAGTGATCCCGAATAGTTTGGCTATTTTAATTAAAACATCTGCAGTCGGGTTAGAGTATTTACCATGCTCAAGTGCCTGATAATATTTATACGTTAGCCCAACTTCCCTGGCAACCGCTTCCTGGGTCAGCCCTTTTTTATTACGATATTTTTTAAATATTTTAGTGTCCATAAAATCCCACTTGACAACCTTGTATACTTGGGTGTAATATACAAGGTGTTAGATTATTATTGTTTTATTGGCTCTGCGAAAGTATACCACATTTCAAAAAGGAGAAAAACGAAAGATGACAAACCCTACCTGCGTTCCCATTGAAAACACGCTATTTAGCGACGACAAGCCCTCAACACCCACCAGGGGATACGTGGGCGTCATCGGATCCCGCCAGCTGCCCGCCTGCTACAAGGAGAAGGTCAAGCAAATCGTAGAACAATTATTGAAAGAGGGATACGACATCGCTTCCGGCGGGGCCACAGGAGCTGATAACTATGCCCTGGAAGCCCTGCTGGAGCTCTCCGCCGCGCCCAGGGGGATTATCTTCTCCCCCTGGCAAGAGATCGATCAATTCCCGATAGCGGTCAGGGAGAATGTCAAAAGATTTATTGCCCAGGGCGGACAGGTTGCCCGGGGCGACACTCCGAGATACGCCGCTCGCCAAACCGTCGTCACTGCCCTCCTGGCCCGCAACCGACGCCTAATTGCCCATGTCGTCGGCCTCGTCGCGTTCCCCTACGGTGAAGCCCGGGGTACTTTCTTCACCGTCCAGAACGCCAAAGATATCCCCGTCCGGATTTTTCAGTCAGTATGGGGGTGGGGAAAAAAATGATTAAGTTCCAAACCATCGAAGACGGCATACATATTACGGTTAAGAATCGCTGCTATATTCTTAAAAACATTCAGTATTCATCTTATCAACTCAAAGCTAACATCAAAGTATTCAAGACCGACGATCCGAAGGATCGGTTCCACATCGACATCGTTAACTTCTACTCAAGCTCCGCAAGGCGGACAATTATCAAAGATTGCTCAACGCTTCTTGAAGAAGACGTGAAAACGATTGAAAATGATGTAAATAAAATCATCAATTTATTGGAAGAGAAAAAAGAAGAGCTGAAAAAGGGAAGCACAAACCCGGCGGGTAAACTGGAAATAATGACAGCGAGTGAGCGCGAAGAAGCGCTGGAACTTCTCAACTCCCCTGCCCTCTTTGACGAAATAATCAACGATTTGTCAACGCTCGGCTATGTCGGCGAGAATATAAACAAACTGACGGCTTATCTCGCGGTGACTTCCCGGAAACTTGACGATCCGCTCTCGATTATGATCACATCGCGCAGCGCCGCCGGTAAATCTTCGCTGCAGGACGCGATCCTCGCACTCCTGCCGCCCGAAGATTTTGTCAAATATACTTCGCTGACCGGCAAAGCTCTCTTTTATCAGGACGAGTATGCCTTGCAGAACAAAGTCCTGGCGATCGAAGAAGAAACAGGCTCAAGGGAAGCAAGCTACTCAATCAGGGCGCTTCAGTCGTCGAAATACTTGTCGATCGCGACCACCGGCAGAGATTCCGCATCCGGCAAATTAAAAACCGAAGTTTACAATGTCCGAGGACCGGTATCGATCTTCTTCACGACTTCCAGTATCGACATGGACCAGGAGACAGCTAACCGGTTCCTCCGGCTGACCGTCGACGAGTCGCAGGAACAAACTAAGCATATACTCGCAAGGCAGAGAGAGCTTGAGACGATCGAAGGGCTGATGTTGAAAGACAAACTGGAAAACGTCATCAGAAAACATCAGAACGCGCAGCGGCTGCTCTATCCGGTTAAAGTCGTTAATCCTTTTGCCAAAAGCCTGACTTTTAACGACGAAACCATCAGAACCCGCCGGGACCATAAAAAATACCTGAATCTGATCAAAACCATTGCCTTTATCCATCAGCACCAGCGGAAACAAAAAAACGCGTCTATCCAGGGCAAAGAGATCGCCTATATCGAAACAATCCCCGAAGACATCAGGAAAGCGAACGAAATCGCTAAAATCATTTTTGCCCATACCCTCGAAGAGATCTCGCCACCAAGCCGGGGGCTGCTTCAAGCAATCAAAGAAATGGTGAAAAAGTCAATTAACGGAGACGGCAAGAGGATCGAAGACGTCATTTTCACCAGAAAGCAGATCAGGGATTACACATTATGGGGAAATTACCAGGTCAAAAACCATATCCGGGAGCTGCAGGACCTTGAGTATCTGCTCCCGATCTCCGGCGGCCCGCGTAGGCGATTCCATTACCAGCTGAATGGGTCAAATGACAACGGACAGCTCAAAATTAACCTGGCCGACGCTGGAAATCTCGGCCAATCTGGGCGCAGACCAGATTCTGTCGGCAGCCGCGCCAAAAAATACCGCCTGGCTGCTGGGCGGCAAAAAGGAGGGGAATGACCCATGTATTTTAGAACGACTGGAGAGTTGGAGAAAAAAAACGTTCACTTTAACAGCTTGCCGGATTATTTTAAGAATCTAATCGTTGATTATCGAAAGGAGTTGACCGCCAGACATCTTAACCAGCGCACAATTGTCAATTATTTGTGCAGCATATCAAAGTTTCTGAAATTCCTTCATTCTATTAATGCCGGCGATATCTCGAAAATCGGTATCGAGATTATCAATACCTTTCTGATTTCCACTTATAACGAACTGAATCAGTACGGCAGAAAGTGCACAATAGGCACGCTATTGCTTCATATTGCCGCTTTGCGTGGTTTCTTTACTCTACTCGAGCTGAAAGAGATCGTTCCGTACAATATCGCCAGGAAGATCACACCGCCGATCCAGGAAGAAAGACTCCCCCGCGGCATTTTAAGCAAGCAAGAGATATCCCTACTGCTTCAACAGCCCGACGTTGCCACCGTCAGGGGGCTGCAGGCGCGCGCCGTACTCGAAATGCTCTACGGCTGCGGTTTGAGGAACTCCGAACTGCGGCGCCTGACCGTCAACGACATCGACCTGACCGCCCGTATTTTGACCGTTCGGCTCGGTAAAGGACAAAAAGACCGGAAGCTGCCGATTGGCAATTCAGCGCTCCACTGGCTTGAGCGTTACCTGAAACTCAGAAATACTCTGTCGCCGACAACACCTTTTCTTTTTCTGGCAAGGGGGGAGAAGGCGCCGCTGACCAACGGCGGTCTGATTTTCATCATTCATTATTACAAGAGCCTGGCGGGAATAAACAAAAAAGTCGTGCCCCACACCCTGCGCCACTGTTTTGCCACCCACCTGCTCGAAGAAGGAGCTCCACTGCCGGCCATCTCCGCCCTGCTCGGCCACAACAGCCTCGAGGCAACTCAAATCTATACCAGGGTCGGAATCGAATCGCTGAAAAAGATCCACGAAAAGTATCACCCCAGGGAAAAATTCAAACTATGCTAAGTTTCGACCATCTTTGCGCCCTCTTTTTCGAGTCGCTGACAATAACCAATCACGCGCCAGGGACCATCCAAGGTTATCGCTGCGCAATAAGGAAATTCTGGACATTCGTTCAATCGATAGGAATCGAGAAAATCGAAGAGATCACTAGAGAAACCGTGCGGGATTACCAGGTTTATCTCGCAGAAGGGAAAAATGAAAAGGGGAAACTTTACCGGGTCACCGCGCAAAACAATCTGCTCAAGGGGGTAATTTACTTATTCCGGTATATCTGTGATAACGACTATTTAGTCAAAGACCCGACTAGAGGGATTAAATTCGCAAGAGAGCCAAAAACCCTGCCGAGGAATATACTCTCTCAAGTTGAAGTTAAAAATATCCTTGAGCAGCCGGACATCCATTTGCCAATCGGTTATCGCAATCGTGCCATCCTGGAACTGCTTTACTCCACTGGCATCAGAGCGAGCGAGCTTCGGTTCATCGATCTGAATGACATCAACCGGCATGACAGCGTACTGCTCATCAGACAGGGGAAAGGGAAAAAGGATCGTTATGTTCCAATCGGCAGAAGCGCGCATCAATTCATCGAAGGATATGTCGACCACATCCGGCCGGGGTTACTAAAAGGCAAAGCCAATGACGCCCTCTTCATAACTAAAGATGGCAACCGGATCGGAAATACCGCTCTCGATAAGCTGATCAGAAAATACGCGAGGCTGGCCGGCATAAAAAAAGTTGTCAGCTGTCACACCTGGCGCCATACCTGCGCTACTCACCTGGTCAATAACGGCATGGATATCCGACACGTGCAGGCGCTCTTAGGCCATTCATCGCTCGATTCGACCCAGATTTACACCAGGGTGGCAATAAAGGACCTGAAAAGAGTGATAAAAAAACACCACCCCCGGGAAAAGCAGATCAGGGATCAGATAAGGGATCAGGCCAGGGATTTGACTGTGCCAGGGATTTGACTTGATGATAGGCGGGTGCAATAATATCAGCAAAAGGGGGCGAAAAGATTATGGATAAGCCTTTGATTATGGTGGTGGATGATGAAAAGGACTTTGCGGATAGTATTGCTGGAATACTTCGGCAAACAGAAAAATATGAAGTAGTTGTCGCGTATTCCGGTAAAGAAGGGTTAGATATTCTTGCCAAAAATAAGATTTTTCTTGGTATTAGGGGAAACAGGATTAAATTGATCTTTTTGGATATTAAAATGCCGGAGATGGATGGTCTTCAATTTCTGGCGAAAATGCGCCAAGATTTTGGAGCAGATATCGGCGTGTCTATGTTAACCGCTTATGAGGATGAGGAAAAATGGGACAAGGCGACAGACGGCTTCGTAATTAATTATATTAAAAAACCCCTGGAGCCTGAAGAACTGCTGGCAACGGCTGAAAAGTACTTTCTTGGCAAGGAACCCGACATGGTCCTGAATACTTTCGAAAAACATATCGCCAAACGGGAAGAATTCAAGAAGCAACCGGAAAACAAACAATAAAAGCCGCCCCTTGCCCCGGCTGGCTTTTGACCTCGATCCTGCCCAGATGTTCCCGGATGATCCGGAAGACGATCGACAGGCCCAGCCCCCGCCCTTTGGTAACGTGGGTGCTGAAAAATGGTTCAAATATTTTTTCGACATTTTCTTTTGGGATCCCCACCCCGGTATCGGAAATCGAAGCAAAAACTGCCGGCTGATCATCTTTAATGCCTGAATAGGTGGTGACTTTCAAAGTCCCGCCCTGAGGCATAGCTTCAACTGAATTTTTGATCAGATTAACAAATACTGTTTGCAGGTCTTCTTTGTCTCCTTTTAAAAGAGGAAGAGGATTCAATTCTTTCACCAGATGAACCCCACTCGGCGGGAACAATTTCAGAGCTTGGTCAACTATCTCATTTAAATCTAATTCGACCTCCTGGCGTTCCCTGGGTTCGCCCAACCGCAGAGTGCTTTCCACGATGTCATCGGCCCGGCGGATGGCGCGCACGACTATTTTTTTAAATTCGGCCAGTTGGGGCTCGTCAGGCAAAAGTGCGATGTTATTTCGGATGATCGCGAGCGGGGTTTTAATTTCGTGATTGTATTCCCGAATTAAATTGGCCAGCGAGGCAATCTTTTCGGAACGCGCCAGTGTCCGCTCGGTGTCATAAAGCCTCTTCTGGTTGGCCTCGAATTCTTTCTTTATTTTTTCGTAAGGCCGGATGCGGTCGAGAAACGCCTTAGTTTGGAGTATCAACGTTTCAAAGAAAATAAAATCCTTTTTATTATAAGCATCTTCTGATACTTTCTGCCCTAAAACTATGATTCCTTCAAGCCCTTCGGCAGAAAACAATGGCAGATACAATCCATCTTTTAAGAAGTCAACATCCTTTATTGATTCTCTTGTTTCAGGATTTAGTTCATTATAGTGAATGGCTTCTCGAAGATTTGTTATGAAGGAGTGCTTGGAATCAAAAAGTTTTGGGCGCCCCTCCCCTTTCCCTAATAATTCATATTCAAATGGTTCGGGCTTATCATCTCTTTTACCCAGGAGAATATCCACTTTTTTTATCTTTATCTTACTTTTCAATTGAGCGGCAATGACTTTAAAAGCTTCTTCCCTTTCGGAAACCAAGCCTAATTCTTTTACAATGCTATTCAGAAGCTCCTCCGGCTTATACCAGCTTATCCATTTATCGACAGGGGTCTGGATAAACTCACGCAACCTATGCGCCGCCCAGGCCCAGGTCAGCGCCAGTAAAGCATTCGTTGTCGTTGTCAACCACATTGGCATCGGCAGGGCGTTCAAACCGACAAAAGAAGCAACCAGCAAAATCCCGATAAGCACATAAGTCGTACTTCTGCCGATTACTACGCGGATATCCATTAGTTCTTCCTTGGTGATGGCATAGGCGGTAAAACCTACCAGAAAAATGCTGCTCATAGGCCCGAAATAAATGAACTTATTATAGCCGAAAAAAACAAATACAACGTCAAATAAAACGCCGATAACATACGTCAGCATAAAGCCAACAATAAAATATGGCAATTTAACTCTTTCAACCGACGAAGTTTTTCTGTATCCGAAATAGAAATTTAATATAGCCCATGTAAGGAAAAGTAAGTAATAAATTAAATAAGGAATTGCTAACGGGCCCAAGTTGAGAATGAGATCCTGGTTTGAATAACTACTTTTAAAGAGTGTCTCGGTCACTGAAAAGTACTGGATTGGCAAGAATACTAAAACAATCAAGAAGATAATTGATTTTGGCAATCTAATTTCTAAAAAAGACGTGCTAAAAAAGAGAATGACCAATGGAATCGGCGTGCAGACAAAAATGGCTAATCGCCAGAATAGCAATCTTGCTTCAGGAAGAGTGCTTGAACACATCAAGCCAATAAGGATGCACCATAAAGAAACAAGCAGCCCAAGAAGAACAAAAAACAGATTTGCCTGATTTCTTTTACTGAAGAGAACAAAAATACTCGCAACAAGTGCTAATAATCCTGTTACAAATAATATCCAAATGGCTTCAGGAAATGCAGGGAATATCATTTGTGTGTAATTATACTGACTTTAGGCAGAAACCGCCAACCATCCATTTACTGCTTTCAACAGCATAACAGACGGTTGTTTCCCCACGCTTAAACATGCCATTTGAAATCAAATCATCCAAGGAGCTGATGAGTGAAGCCCCGCCCACATACCCCTTATTTTCACAATTACTGAACCAAACACTGTCCGGTATACCTAATTTCTCGAGAAATAAGTTTTGCGCTGTTTTTTCAATGCTATATGACGGCAGTGTTATTATTAAGTGATTGATATCCAAAGCTTTCGTATTTGTTTCTTTAAGCAGATCAGCAAATCCCTCCACTCCGATTATGGGCGCTTTTTCGTTTACCATTCCGTAGTCTTGTCCAAAATGGTGTTTGCCTTCTTTGAATATTTCCGGAAGAGATAAATCCGATGCGCCGAATGGAATCCACATCCCGGCTTTCATGTTTATACCAACAGAATTATTGAAGGTATCTGTCAGTATTATTGAGTTGCTCGCCTTGTCAACGGCTCTTAATATTACAGCTGCGGCACCGTCCGACAGGAACCATCGGAGCAGAAGGTTTTCTATCGTTACTTTTTCTTGATTGTAATATTGTGCCACGAGATGAACTGATGGGTTTTGAGAATAGACGACAGCGACTGTCTTGTATTTACCAACCCTCAACGCGTTGTGGGCACATTCCATTGCTTTGGTTATAGATGTGCAATTCGATGTTATCTGAATTTCAACGCAATTTTTTATTCCCAGCTTTTCTTGTATATATGGAGTAGTGCTTGGTACCAATGTATCCGGCACGGGGGAACCGAGATAAATTGCCTCGATCTCATCTGCTTCCCCACCATATTTAGCCAAAGCTTTTTTAATGGCTTTTGTTGCCATATCAGCATTTGTTTCTAATGGTTTCCCAGTCTTAAAATCAATCGCGAAATAGCTGAATTTGGTCTTGATCACTCCTTTCATAACGCCCCTTAGTTTTTTTATTGTCTTTTTAATTTTTTCCGGCGCATTTTCCAGAGCACCTAGATGATCATCAATATTTTCAAATGGTATCGGCTCACCCGGCAGATAATATCCGGAACTTACCAATTCAACTTCTTTTAATCCATTCATAAAATTACACCCCCTTCAATTTTGCACATTGCGATATTTCATGCATTTTCAACCAATAATACACCTAAAAATATCAAATATCCAATATTCCCGTAATTATTCCTGTAATTATTGTTTCAGTCAGGGGAGCGGGCGAAGATAAGCGGGAAGGTTTTGAGGCAGATGCGCCGCTTACATCGCCAAACCGTTCGATAATAAGGAATTAATTGGAACGGTTAGAAAGTTTTTACCCGCTGAAAAAGCTTCTTAAGTTGATGGATCGGATTCTTCTTCGTTAACGCCCTCTCAACCGGCGACCGCTGATCAGTAATGCTTACAATATCCGCCCTCGCCTGCCCCAACCTTTCAGCTTTCCACCGCGGAGCATGAAAACCGGCGATCTTTTTATTATCCCATCTCTGCCAGAATTGCCGGGTGTCATCGAATTTATCAAGGATCGAGCGCATTGTCCGGTACGCACTGGCAATCATGATCTCGCTCTTATCCAGCGCAAGCGGGCTGATAGAAAAGAGACCGGGATTGACGATCCTGACCGTCGGGGCCGGTTTGGTCGTGAATAGAGCGTTTTCGCAGGTCTTGCCGACCTGGGAGTAGCTGGTCGCGATCTCCAGGAATTCAAAGAAGACAGAGGCAATATCTTTGCGGAAATAATCGATATTCTGCTGGCCGGCGAAGCTCAAGACCGAAGCGAAAATATGTTTAACATTGGGGAGATATGCCGCCAGCGTGATCGGGCAGTTATCGCGGATGCCGCCGTCAAGGAGGGCCAGTTTGCGCTTCCCTATATTCCTCGGATATGGTTTAAAAAGGACCGGCAGACCAATGCTCGATCGGATTGCTTTGGAGATAAGAATGTCTTTCGGGTAAAATTGCGGCTGGTAATGATCTTTTTTGCACATCCTTAATTTCTGAGGAAAGCCGAAAACGATCTCATCACCGGAATTGAGATCGGTTGAGATAATATAAAGTGGCTTCTTCGTTTGCGATAGTTTTTTCCCCGACAGCCCGGCTTCTTCAGTAATAACATCGATCAGCCGCTGACCGTCAATCAAGCCACCCATTGATTTAATGCTCTTTTGAGGGAAGATCGGGAAGTCAACCAGGTTGAACCAGCCATACTTGCGGGCAAAGGCGAGGTATTTTTCGATGGCAAGATCAACATCGTCATAAACCGCCATCATGGCGGCTATTATCGCGCCGACGGAAGAGCCGATATAGATATCGGGCTTTATCCCTTGCTCAAAAAGAGCTTTAATTATGCCAAGATGGGCGGCGCCACGACCACCACCGCCGGAGAGGACAAGAGCGAGTTTTGAATTATGCATAAATCATATTTGTTTCTTTTAGGCAATTATTGTCATTTTCGATAAGCTTCTCTGCTCGCCTCTTTGCTCCCCATCTTTCCATATCACTGCTATAAAAACTAAATCCGTGTCTTATCATAATGTTCTGTTGCCTTACCTTTTTCCTGAAAAGCTTTACTCTTCTATCTGTCCATCTTGGATGGATATAATAGTCTTCATTTGTCTGTTGACTCCTTGAATTATAATTGTCAAAAGTTTGATTCAATGGCCTGTACCTGCAATCTGCTATCTGCACGCCCCATCGCTTGCATTGTTTTAGTTTTTTTAACATTTCATAATAATCTTGCTCAAAATTGTAGATCATAAAAATATAAATATCCTTTGCAGGATAGCCAGCATCTATAAGCAATCTAATCTGTTTTTTTATCATATGCTTCTGTTCATAACCATGGTCCCATGCAATCCGAGGGCTAATGAATCTAGCCTGCTTAAGTAGTTTCGCCATTTCAGGAGTCAGCAACCTCCCATCTATGCCACATTGGCTCTCTGAATACACCACCCGTTCATTATGTTTTGTGTTTTTAAGCTCTTCAAGGATTTCCTTTATGTGAGGATTAGCCAAAAGATTATTGTCATAAAATATCACCCTATTACTACACACCTCGTCCTTTATGCTCTTTTTATAAGTAAATTCAGGCTCGATTTTCCAAGTACCGCAGAATTTACACTTTCTTAAACACCCTCTGCTCGTATGCACTATTTGATAATCCACATCAACAAGGTCATATGCCGGTTTGCATTTCTCAACCCTGGGATCCACACCAATAAAAACTTCATCGCAGTCTGATTTTTTACAATGTTCTGGCATTAATGAAGCATAAATACCGCCTACTATAACCTTTGCTTTGGGATATTTCTCCTTATAGAACGTCACGCTCTCCCAAACATAATTCGACCAATATGTAAAAAGGGATGTTATCTTCACTTGGTCGGGAATAAATTCCGGAATATACTGATTGCCTCTAACTAATTTAATCTCGTCTCCTTTCCCTCTATGATAACTTGCAAGCTTAAGGAGGCCAACGGGCAAAAAGTCCCTATGATTTTTACTTTTTGCTGGTATAGGGAAAGCAGGCTCAACTAACAATATTTTCACGATAATTTTGAATTGGCAAAGAGCAATCTATAAATATTATCGAATATTGTGATTACCTCATTAGGGCTCAATTTCAGATCAGTGGGGTGCGCACAATCACATCTTGTATCATAAGCGGCTTTCAATTTATTGAGTTCGGTTTTTGATATTATTTTCTTATACAACATATAGTACAGTAATTGCCAATCTTTCCCGTCCCTCAGTTCATCTTCAGCAGAAATATTGGTTTTATAATTCTTAAAATGGGAATAAGGATCTTTCTTTAATTGAGACATGGCGCCAGAAGTCGCATTGAAATCGGAAAGATTTTTTACTATATAATTAATAACCCTACTTATCCCAGCGGCCCAAATCATAACCACGGCAGCCTTGAGGCAATTATTCTCTAAACAATACAACCCTTCTTCAATATATGCGTTTTCCTCTTGAGTTAAGTTTTTTCCTATATTTTGATACTTGTTTCTTACGTTTTTCAGAGTGTTCTCTTCTTTTGTTGTCAGACTAATTTTCTTAAAAGCATTTGAAGCGGACGTTTTCCGCTTCCTGCTTTTTGGGGCCTTGGCTGCAGTAGATGTTTTTTTCTTTGTCTCCGGATTAATTTTTTGCCAATCAGAATATGTATCTTTAATGTTTTTTGTTTTATCAGTCAAAAAAGTATCTATTAACGCCTCTATTCGTTTTTTGTTGATACTACCTGAAAATACATCTTTAAATTCATCCATTAAATAACGTGTGCCAACAATATATTTATTCTCAACTTTTTCAATAAGTATCTTCCTTAAATTATCTTCACCATATTTAGCAAACAGGGAAGGATACTCTCTTTTTAAGGGATTAATAAAACTCGCTTCATTTTGGATTAAATGGCTCATGTCAATTTGGCCTGAAATCACCTTCCCAATCGTGCTAACGTCATATTTAACAAGCTTAAGAAGGTCTGATACTTCAGCATCAGAATGGGCGGTTATTACTTTTAATTGTTTGACAATTTCCCTATCAGTTATATCGGGCTTATTTTGTTTTATGTCCGATATTATTGATTTTATTGAATTCGTCTCAGATGCTTTATTCCAGTTTTTTCTCAACATATGAACTTGATAAGCTAAAATTCGGCCATCGGCGTCATCTTTCGCTACTAGTACAGGCACAGTGCTGTCCCCATTTTTGTCGGCTTCTGATACTTTCCTGGCAGCCCGCAATCTTCTTTCTCCATCAATAAGAATGAAATGCCCTGCTTTGGCTGGGTCTTTCTTTACTATCAAATGCTCTAAAATACCATGCTCTTTGATTGAAGATATGAGTTTTTGAAACTCGAGGTCGCTTACAATTTGGTGTTCTTTTTCTCCACGGGGGTTATCAACATCAAACGAAATATTGCTTAATTGAACATATTTTGTGTCTTTTTCTAAGGACTTCATATGCCCTCCTTAATTACACTTCCGAGATTCGCCCATTCAGACCAATCATTCCGCAGACACTTTTCCCAATTATACGACGCTTTCTGATTTGTTTTCCATTCGCCATTTACTTGAAGGGCAATTCCACCAACAAGCTTTTTGCCTTTCTTTATTTGTTCTTTAATATAAAGCTGTAATGCTTCGGCTTTGGCTTTTGTATAACTATTGCCATCTTGATCCCCTTGATCCTTAGTTTCCAACAGGCCCAATCTCCCATCTTTAAATTGCACTAAATAATCAGGATAGAAAGCATGGATAACGCCTGCGGGATATTCATATTTGATCCCGAAATAATCCTTTTTATTTTCTCCGTTTTTCCACCACCAAGTTATTTTCCCGGCATTTTCGTTCAAGAACTTCTCAAACTGCCTTTCGGGGCCTGATCGCTCCGCGCTCAAATAGCATGGTTTATAGACATACTTTTGGGCTTCCACGAGTTCGTCCGCATATTTGTTGAAAAAACATTCCGGCGCGATTTCAAGATCATACCATTGTTCGCTTTCCTCAACTCGTTTCTTGATTTCTTTCTCTCGCACCGCCTTATACGCATCAATCGCCACCGCTAAAACCTTCTTTTCAAATACATTTCTATTTCCATTGTGCAAAAAAATCATCTGCACGAGGATTGCTTCTTCCGGCCATTCTTTCGCACCGAGATACTTCCTAAACCACGAATAAATTGCCGTTTTCACCTTGGGCACCGATCTTTTGATATTTTTGAACGAGCCAAGATTATTTTTGATAACCTGCTCAAACAACGCTTGCAAATCATTTCCAGCGATAGTCAGGCGAGCGTGCGCCGCAGAGTCAATCTTGCCTTCGATCTCATCAAAACTCTTGCCTTCAATTTTGGCGTTAGCGATGATGTCTTGCTGATACTTTTTGATATCAAGCACTATGCCCGCGCGCTCCAACTTCGCCGTATTTTGCGCAAACATAGTGTGATCGCCTTTCAAGCCAAAATGCTCACAGGCGACTTTTTCAAACATGTGCGAAAAACTTGATGTAATATCGCCATAATCGGCGCGCGCCTTGTAATACGAAACGAGCTTGATTGGCTTATACTCCGCCACGCGAACACTTTTGAGGTGCTTGATGATGTTCGGGTTGTATTCTTCCTTTTTGACGATAATACTTTGGACATTGGTATAGATATAACCTATGTTCAAATCTTCACTCGCGTAATGTTTCTGTTCAGGCATTCGCAAAATTCGCCCGACAGTTTGTATCTCAAATGTTTCGCTGTGCGATTCACGAAATTTGACCAAAATATGAGCACGCGGACAATCCCAACCGGTATCAATCGCTTGTTTAAAAATAAGAAATTCAATTTCGTTGTCCAAATCCCTGACCCATTCATTTTTCGGCCCCAAAGCGGCTGATTTTTCGTCAGCCAGCCAAATCGCAAGTTTACCGTTTTTCTCTGTTATGCCTTTATGCGACAAAAACTCTTTTACCGCTTTGATTTTGTCTGCTCCTGCTTCCGCAGTCGGTATCTGCACTAGAGCAAGTGGATTGACTATCGATTTCTCGATTTCAAAAAGTTTTTTCAATTCCCGCTGCTTTTGATAAGCTCTTTCCAAAACCACCTCTTGCGAGTCACTTTCGTTATTTCCGATTTCATCAATCTTTTCGTTGATAATTAGTTCTTTTTTGATCATTCCTTCTTCTATAACTTCTTTCGGTTCAATAAAAATGAATCCGGCGGTGCCTCGCGCCAAATCGCGCGGCTCAGGCTGTATTTTCGGTGTTGCGCTCATTTCCAGAATAATATCGGCGTTGATTTCTTCCCGCAGTTCGTTGGTTCTTTCCGCGGTGGCCCCAATATGACTTTCGTCAATAATTAAGATAATCTTTCGCTGTTCTCTGGTTTTAGCCATCACATCGCGGAAATTAATTTTTTCGCCGTCTTTCATTAAGACATTTTTCCATTCGCCCGTTTCTCGGTCTTTACTTCGTAATTTTTCCCAATTCGCTACTACTACCTCATTTCTTACGATCCGCTCGCGTCCACCAGCAAATTCTTCTTCCACGAGAGACACTCTCGGTGCGCCGCCAAAAACCTCTTCCAAACTACGCTTGCTCTGCAAATGCAAATCGCCCTTGCCAATGCTAACCCAGACAAAGCACAAATCGTCATCGGGCAGTTCCTTGATAATTTCCTCAATAAACTTGGCGGTCATTATGGTCTTTCCGCCTCCGGTCGGGGCTTGAAAAACACAAACCTTTTTCTGCCCCTCTTTTTCAAGCAGGGTTTTGACTGTGACAACAAGTTCGCCCACCGCCTTTTCTTGATATGGTTTTAGGTCAATATTCATAAATTTGTTCGTAAATATCTAATATTTTCTGCGGAATCGGCTCCAAGCGAACATTTTGCCAATCGTCAAAATCATTTTTATCTAATCCCAATGGATCGAAGGTAAAACAGTACAAAATCTTTTCGCCCTTCTTTTTGCCTAATTCTTTTCTTAACTGCTCTAAGCCATCCCGATCAAGCGCATAATACACGCCCATTACTCTCTCGTTTTGCTCAAAGACTCGGTAATCTGTCTGGGTTTTCGTTTCGTCAAAGATTCCTTCCCGCAAACAAAGCATTTCCGTACATTCACGAGTAATTCGAATTTTCAAATCATCACGGCTGATTGAACTATTCACAAAAGCGGTTTTAAAGTATTTAAGATTCCCGCCAAGGCCATCAATCTTTTCGCCGTTTGATTTTTTATAGCCATTAATCACCTTTTGAATTCGCGGATAGGTTACATGCCTGCAGATTCCATACTCTTGAATTTCTTTCTCGCTCATACCTTTTTCCCTAAGCTCTTTTTCTAAGCCATTAAGTTCATTATTAGTGCAAAGAATAAATTGCCTTTGCCCATCATCCTCTTTGTTTAGTTCTAAAACGGCATGGCCTGTTGTCCCTGACCCAGCAAAGAAATCAACAACAATGGCGTCTTTCTTTTCTGGCAAAGTAATTTTTAACGCATCCGCTACTGCAAAAAGCGATTTCGGAAAGTCAAATACTTTCGCTTTTCCGAGAATATTTTCTAATAGTTTTGTCCCGTGTGAAGCCGCATCATATTTTGGATTATCCCAAACAGTTTTTGGCTTAATGCCATCCTTAACCCTGTCCTTTATCCTGACGCTATATTTCCCTGATCTGTTTTTTTCAATCTTTATATCACCCTTTTGAATCAAAATCTCTAAAGATGGCTTTGTTTGCCTCCATACTCTTTTGTTCCCCTTAGAATCGATTGGCAATATTTTAATACCGCCCTTGATTGGGTTTATTGAAATACTATTTTTATGTTCACTAAAATATATTGGATAAAAAGAGTTTGGCCTTTCTTTCGGAGTTGAAAAACCGCCCGTCCTTAAGAAATCGCGCCATTTATATTTTGATATATCATCCTCGAGCCTATATTGGCTGATCTGATCATCGTTTAGTGTAAAGATATTTATCTTGGCTAGCAAAGGGTTTTTCGCGTAAATTAAGTAATACTCATGGCAGGTCGCAAAGAATTTATCTGTAGTCCTGCCAGATTTCTTGTTTAAAACAGTTATAACTCCAAGGCGAGATTCTTCCCCAAATATTTCATCCATCAACATCCCCAATTGAAAAACCTCATAATCATCAATCGTGACGATAATAACCCCTTCATCTTTAAGTAAATTCTTCGCCAACCTTAATCGCTTACTCATGAATGTCAGCCATTTGCTATGTTTGTATGTATCTTCTTTTTCTACATAATGATTATTGTATTTCCAAGTTCTATTCCCCGTGTTATACGGCGGATCAATATAGATAACATCAATTTTGCCTTGGTGGGTGTAGTTCAAAACAGATAGGGCGTGATAATTGTCGCCCTCAATCAAAATATTGGTCGGCTTTGCAGGATCGGTTGTGATTTCCTTGCCCTTAACTTCCTTCAAGACCGGCAAGGCGTTTTCCGACTCCGTTTCAAACTTCTCTTTGGTTTTTTCTTCATCCCAAATCAGACCATATTTTTTGCGGGATTCAAGTTTTTCAATAACTTTGAGCAGGTCGTCTTTTTCTAATTTTGAGTAATCTTTTGGCATAATATTATAGGTTTCTAGCCAAGTTATCTAACCAGACTTCTGTTGTTATTATAACACACTCGCGACCACAAAAAATCCCGCCTCCCTCTTAAAAGAGAAGCGGGATTTAGGATCAGCTGTCTTACGATCCTTTCAGGATCGGTTTCAGGTAATTACCAATTACCTCGTCCATCCCCGCAAGCGCCCGGTCGATCGCATCCTGCGACAAATTCAACAATACGCCGCAGCAGTCGCAGGCAAAGATCGTTCGGCCAACTCCTGCCTCGTTATACCGCTCCCCAACGATCGAGACGCAAATCTTCGACAATCCCCTAAATTGACAATCAAGCTCGTATTGATAGCCATTCCCTCGCTTACCTTTTTGCCAGATATTAACTTTTTCATGCTTAAGCAACTTAAGATCATCGTGCTCAACATCAATAGCATAGTTCTTGTGGGTGAAACCTTCTATTTCTTCGTAGAGCGAATTGGGATTGTTAACATAATACTCAAGCGTACCCTTTTCCTCTTCGCCAGCGTACCAGCCAGTCCAGTTCGGATCATCAAGCCATTTTTTGATTTGCTGACGGCTGAAAAAGCAACGATCCATAACCCCGATCTTAATTTCTTCACCAGTGATCCTATTCTTAATATATTCGCCCATTTTACCCAACTCCTTTTATTTTTGTTTAAAGCCCGCCCACTGGTAAAAGCAGGCGGGCTATACGGATCAAACCTCGGCATATTTGTAGGATACGCCGTACTCAACCTGATCCTGAATCGCGCCCAAGCAACTCTGGCAGATGAAAACCACTCGCTTGAGCGTATACGGCTCGAAGCCGATGTGGTCAATCCCCTCATTGCACGGAACAAGAAACGCATGACAAACGCAACATGATCGCATAACTAAATCACCCCCTAATCAAAGAATAAGAATAAGGGAGAGACGCTAACGCCCCTCCCCCTGTGCCCCGGCTGAACCCGTGGCCCGAACCCACTGACTGGCCCGCTGCCGCGAGAGAAGCCGACTAAGCTCCCGGGCCAACCGCTGATGAGCCCGCCTGCGGCAGAGAACCTGCACATGCTCGGTAAACCGCGGACAATGCGTGCGCTGACCGATGGAACAGATGAACTGCCGCTCACAACCCTCACACGGATGCTGAACACCAACCATAACTACCACCTCCCTATATAAATAATGCCGGGAGCAACTGCTCCCAGCACGGAAGGTAAATAGCATTTTTTTCGCCCCTGTCACCCGAAGCCGCGTCTGCGAGTTGGATGTCGAGCAGATGCGGCGTAGGGCGCGGAGGAGGCAAAAAAATACTCGATATTTATTTAATATGTTTATTTGCCGACGGAGCAGAGCCGCCCTTACCTTGTTCTATTTATGAGGCGGCTTGACAGGATAAAGGCGAAAAAATGCTATAATGAAAATGCTGGGAGCAGTAAATACCTAAAGGCCGATCATTATGGAGGCCTGCGTTATGAAAAGGTTAGCTAAGCTTTTCCTGTTTCTGTCGGTCATTTCGTTTTTGTCAGCCTGCCCCACCCTAGCCGCTCCCGTAACCCCCC
>Ga0265296_1002280_pt1 | contig 19711 bp, 18 predicted proteins | sample MunlanPumphouse1_FD_189073 | JGI IMG/M metagenome (GOLD analysis project Ga0265296, IMG submission 189073) | Groundwater microbial communities from a municipal landfill in Southern Ontario, Canada - Pumphouse #1 | ecosystem: Environmental > Aquatic > Deep subsurface > Groundwater | place...
TCGCCGTGACCGTGTCGCCCAGCCAACGGGTGTGCTCGAGCGACACGCTGGTCAGCACCGCGACCGACCGGCGCCGGGTCAGCGGCTGCTTGGTGGGCAGCACGTTGGTCGCGTCCCAGCGCCCCCCGAGCCCGGCCTCGATCACCGCGCAGGCCACGCGTGCGTCACGCAACGCGACGAACGCCGCCGCGGTCACCGCCTCGAACTGCGTGACCTCGCCGTCGAGCGTGCCCTCCTGCTCGAGCAGGAGCGCCGCGTCGCGCACGCGCATCACGGCGGCCGCGAAGCGCCCCGGATCGGCCGGCTCGCCACCGATCAGCACGCGCTCGCGGAAGCTCACCAGGTGCGGCGAGACGTAGGCCCCGGCGGGGATCCCCCGACGCTCGAGCAGCGCCGCCGCGATCGTCACCGTCGAGCTCTTGCCGTTGCTGCCGACCACGTGGATCGCGTCGAACGCGTCCTGCGGGTTCTCCAGCCGGGCCAGCAACGCCTGCATCCGCTCCAGCCCGGGGCGGATCCCGAACAGCTCGCGCTCCAGCAGCCAGCCCTCGGCCGCGGCCAGCGCGGCGGCCGCGTCGTCGTCGGCCACACGGGTGGCGGTCGGCTCGTCTCCGTCGCTCACAGGGCGGCGAGCTCCTCGCGCAGCGCCTCGACCTTCGCGCGCTCGGCGGCGATCACATCGGCCGGCGCCCGCGAGACGAACTTCTCGTTCGCCAGCCGCTTCTCGGTCCCGGCGATCTGCTGCTCGATCTCGCCACGGCGCTTCTCGCGCCGCGCCCGCTCGGCCTCGGGGTCGACGTGCTCGCCGGCGAGGATCTCGATCTGGCCGCCGGGGACCGGCACGGTGACCGCGTCGCCGGCGTCGTCGGTCAGGGTGATGCGGGCCAACGGGGTCGCCAGCGCCCGGGCTTCGTCGTCGTAGCCGTCGGCGACCAGCCGCGAGGGCAGGATCGGACCGGGCGGGACGTTGGCGCCGCTGCGCCACGAGCGGACCGCGGTGATCAGGTCGATCACGCGGGCCAGGCCGGTCTCGGCGGCGGGGTCGATCAGCCGGTCGTCGGGCTCGGGCAGGCGTGAGGTGGCGAGGAGCCCATCGGTCCCGGGGATCCGCGCCCAAGCGTCCTCGGTCACGAACGGGATCACCGGGTGGGCGATCTGCAGCGTCCGCCGCAGCGCCCAGGCCAGCACGCGGCCGAGGTCCGGATCGGTCTGCGCGTCGCGGCCCTTGACCAGCTCCAGGTACCAGTCGCAGAGCTCGCCGTAGACGAAGTCGTAGAGCCCGAGCGCGGCCTTGGCGAAGTCGAACTCGTCGATCCGTGCGGCGGTCTCGCGGGCGATCTGCTCGGTCCGCGAGACGATCCAGCGGTCCTCCAGGCGCGTCGGCAGGGTCTCGGCCGTGACCCCGGCGACGGTCTGCTCCAGGCCCAGGCCCTCGAGCCGCCCCGCGGCGAAGCGGACCGCGTTGGAGAGCTTGGTGACGAGCTGCTTGCCCTGGGCGATCTTCTCCTCGCTGAAGCGGACGTCCTGGGTCGACGACATCGCCAGCAGGCCGAAGCGGACCGCGTCGGCACCGTAGGCCGGGAACTCGCCCGGGTCCTGCAGCTTGCCGTTCTTGTTCTTCTTGGCGAAGACCTCCGGGCGCGGGCCGCCGTCGATCAGCGCCAGCGGGTCGATCCCGGTGCCCAGCGACTTGCTCATCCGGCGGCCGTCGGGGGCCTGGATCACCGAGTGGCAGTAGACGTCCTTGAACGGCACGTCGTCGGCGAACCGCAGACCCATCATCACCATCCGGGCGACCCAGAGGAAGAGGATGTCGCGGGCCGTCGAGAGCACAGCCGTCGGGTAGAAGTCCTGCAGGTCCTGCGTCTGCTCGGGCCAGCCGAGCGTGGCGAACGGCCACAGCGCCGAGCTGAACCAGGTGTCGAGCACGTCGGGATCGCGCTCCCAGCCCTCGCCCTCGGGGGCCTCGGTCCCGCAGTAGACCTCGTCGTTTCGGTACCAGACGGGGATCTGGTGGCCCCACCAGAGCTGGCGGCTGAGCACCCACGGGCGGATCTCGCCGAGCCAGTCGAGGTAGCGCTTCTGCTGGCTGGCCGGGTGAATCCGGACCCGGCCGTCGCGGACGACGTCGATCGCCGGCTGCGCCAGCTGGTCCATCTTCATGAACCACTGGAGCGAGATCAGCGGCTCGATCCGCTCGCCCGAGCGCTGCGAGAACGGCACGGTGTGGACGTACGGCTCCTCGCCGCGCAACGCGCCGTTGGCGCGCAGGGCCTCGACGATCGCGGTCCGGGCCTCGGCGGTCGAGAGCCCCTCGAACTGCGGCGCGAAGCCGCCGGTGATCCGGCCGTCCTCGCCGATCACGTTGATCGGCTCGAAGTCGTGGCGGTTGCCGATCTCGAAGTCGTTCGGGTCGTGCGCCGGGGTGATCTTCAGGCAGCCGGTGCCGAAGTCCGTCTTGACGTAGTCGTCGCCGATGATCGGCAGCTCGCGGCCGACGAACGGCAGGACCACCGTCGAGCCGATCAGCTTGGCGAAGCGCTCGTCCTGCGGGTTGACCGCCACGGCGACGTCGCCGAGCATCGTCTCGGGACGGACCGTCGCCACGACGACCTCGGTCAGCCCCTCGACCGGATCCTTCAGCGGGTACGCGATCTCGAACAGCGTGTCGGTCTCCTCGCGGTCCTCGACCTCGAGGTCGGAGATCGCCGACTGCGAGCCCGGATCCCAGTTGACCAGGTACGTGTCGCGGTAGATCAGGCCCTGCTCGTAGAGCGCGACGAAGGTCTTCAGGACGGCCTGGACGTAGCCCTCGTCCATCGTGAACCGCTCGTGGGCGTAGTCGCCGGAGCAGCCGAGCCGCCGGAACTGGCCGATGATCGTCCCGCCGTACTGCTGGCGCCACGACTGGGTCCGCTCGAGGAACGCCTCGCGGCCAACCTGCTCGCGGCTCGTGCCCTCCTCGACCAGCGCCTGCTCGACCTTGGTCTGGGTGGCGATCCCCGCGTGGTCGGTGCCGATCGTCCAGCGGACGCGCTTGCCGCGCATCCGGTTGAGCCGGATCAGCGCGTCCTGGATCGAGCCGTTGAGCGCGTGGCCCATGTGCAGCGCGCCCGTCACGTTGGGCGGCGGGATCGCGATCGAGAACGTCTCGGCGTCCGGCTGGTCCGGATCCGCGGCGGCGGTGGTCAGGACCCCGGCGGCGTCCCAGCGCTCGAAGACCCGCGGCTCGGCCTCTGCCGGCTCGTAGCGGGACGGTTCCGGGGTCTCGGACATCCACGGCAGTTTAGGGAGCCTCCCGGCCCACGAGTCGTCCGCCGAAAGCGGCGCGGGTTCACGGTTTTCGGGTACAGAGCCGAGACACCAAGATGCATCCGCCCGTTCTCCCACGTCGTAGGTTGTGCTGATGGCTCCGTTGCTCCACCGGCACCCGTCCACCGGTTCCCCGTCCGTCCGTCCCCCGCTGCTGCTGGTCCACGGCCTCGGCGGCGATCGCCACACCTGGCGTCCGATCGTCGAGCGGCTGCGCAGCGAGCGCGACGTGCTCGTCGCCGAGCTCCCCGGGTTCGGCGACGCCCCGGCGCTGCCCGACGACGTCGAGCCGCGCCCGAAGGCGCTCGCCCGCGCCCTCGGCGCCGAGCTCGAACGGCAGGAGATCGGCCGTGTCCATGCGGTCGGGGTCTCGCTCGGAGGCTGGGTCTCGCTCGAGCTGGCGGCCGAGGGCCACGCGTCGTCGGTGACCGCGCTGGCGCCGGCCGGGTTCTGGCCGCGTCCGCTCGGCGTCCCGCGCGGCGAGCTCGCCAAGCTGGCGCGGCTCAGCGACCCGCTGCTGCCGGTGCTGCTGCGCTCGCCCCACCTCCGCAACGCGGTGCTGACCCGGATGATGGGCGGCCCCGGCCGCTTCGGCTACGAGGACGCGATCAACCTGATCCGCGGCTACGCCCGGTCCACCGACCTGCCGCGGGTCAACGCCGCGATGCGCGCACGGACCTTCGACTGGGAGAACCGGCTCGAGGGGATCGCCGATCGCGTCCCGGTCCAGATCGTCTGGGGCGGGACCGACCCGCTGGTCCGCGCGCCCCGCGGCGTGTTCCCCGACAACGTCGTGATCCACCGGCTGGCCGAGGCCGGCCACATGCCGATGTTCGACGACCCCGACGCGATCGTGGCGCTGATCCTCTCGTTCAGCGGCGAGGCCGAAGATCGCGCCCCGGCCGACCCGGCCACGGACGCGGACCTGAGCTCGATCCCGCCGGGAACCGCCTGATGCGGATCGCGGTCGTCGGCACCGGCATCGCAGGCCTGACCTGCGCCCACCACCTGCGGGAGCAGCACGACGTGCTGCTGTTCGACGCCGACGCCCGCCCCGGTGGCCACACCCACACCCGCGACGTCACGGTCGACGGGCAGCGGGTGGCGGTCGACAGCGGCTTCATCGTCTGCAACGACCGCACCTACCCGAACTTCCTGGCGTTGCTCGACGAGCTCGGCGTGGCGACCCGCGAGACCTCGATGAGCTTCTCGGTGACCGGGCGCGACGAGGACTTCGAGTACCACGGCGATTCGCTCGGCGGACTCTTCGCGCAGCGGCGCAACATCGTCCGTCCGCGGTTCCTGCGGATGATCGCCGAGTACGTGCGGTTCAACCGCGTCGCGCGGACGTTCCTGGCGTCCGGTGACGAGACGACCTCGCTACGCGACTGGCTGGACCGGGAGCGCTTCTCGCCGTGGTTCGTCGAGCGGCTGATGGTCCCGCAGGCGGCGGCGGTCTGGTCCGCCGACCCGTCGTCGATGTCGAGCTTCCCGGCGGTCTTCCTGCTGCGGTTCTTCGCCAACCACGGGATGCTCAGCCTGCGCGATCGGCCCCAGTGGCTGACCGTGGCCGGCGGCTCGCGGACCTACGTCGACGCGATCCTCGCGCCGTTCGCCGCCGACCAGCTGAGACTCGGGCAACCCGTCACCACGGTCCGGCGCCACGCCGACGGCGCGACGGTGACGACCGCCGACGGGACCGCGACCGAGGTCGACCACGTCGTGCTGGCCTGCCACAGCGACCAGGCGCTGGCGCTGCTCGACGATCCGACCGCGGCCGAGCAGGCCGTCCTCGGCGCGATCCCGTACCAGGAGAACCACGCCACGGTCCACACCGACCGCTCGCTGCTGCCGCGCCGGCGGCGCGCCTGGTCGAGCTGGAACGCGCACCTGTTCGACGAGCCGCGCTCGCGCACCACCGTCACCTACGACATGAACCGGCTCCAGGGCCTCGACCTGGAGACCCGCGTGCTGGTCACGCTCAACCTCGACGAGGCGATCGATCCGCAGTACGTGATCGACCGCAACGTCTACCACCACCCGGTCTTCACGGCGGCCGGGCTCGTCGCGCAGCGGCGTTGGGCCGACATCTCCACCGGATCGACGCACTACTGCGGCGCATACTGGCGCTGGGGCTTCCACGAGGACGGCGTCTGGAGCGGCCTGCGGGTCGCCCGCGCGCTCGGCGCCCGGACGGCCGACGACCGCGGAGCGGCGGTGGCCGCATGACCCTGGCGAGCGCCCCCGAAGCCGTCCCGGCGCGTGCGGACGCAACCTCCGCGTCCGGCTCCGCGGTCTACCTCGGCACGGTCGGACACCACCGCCACCGGCCGACGGTCCACGGGTTCCGCTACTCGACGTCGATGCTGCTGCTCGACCTCGACCACGTGGCCGAGGACCTCGGCGGGCACCGCGGCTGGGGCGTCGAAGAGCGCGCGTATGCGAGCTTCCGCCGCCGCGACCACCACGGCGACCCCGACGTCCCGCTCGATACGGCGATCCGGGCGACGATCGCCGCGCAGACCGGCGAGCCGCCGGCCGGCCCGATCCGCCTGCTGACCCAGCCCCGGGTGCTCGGGCTCTGCTTCAACCCGGTGACCTTCGCCTACGCCTACGAGCGCGACGGCACCACGCTGCACTCGGTGCTGGCCGAGGTCACGAACACCCCGTGGCGCGAGCGGCACGCCTACGCCGTGGCCGTCCGCGACGCCGACCGCGACGCCGAGACCGGCGCGCTGGTCTGGCGGTTGGCCAAGCGGTTCCACGTCTCGCCGTTCATGGCGATGGACCACGAGTACCGCTGGAGCCTGCAAGCGCCGGGGGCCACGTGCGCGGTCGAGCTCTCCAGCGACCGCCACGGCGAGCGGGTCTTCGATGCGCGCCTGGAGCTCGTCCGCCGCCCGCTCGATCGCGACGGCCTGCGGTCGTACCTGCGGCGTCAGCCGCTGGGCACGATCAGCGACGTCGCCCGGATCTACGGCCAAGCCGCCCGGTTGGCGCTCAAGCGCACGCCGACCTTCCCCCATTCGCCCTCCCCCTCCCCCTGAGTCGCCATGCCCTCGCCCGTCCCCGGAACCGCCCGATCGATCGCCCTCCGGCTGCTGCGCCACACGCGCGGCGGCACGCTGCTGCTGCGCGAGGCCGACGGCACCGAGCACCGGTTCGGAGCCGCGACGCCCGACTCCGGCCCGAGCCGGCTGGACGCCGAGCTGCACCTGCACGACGACCGGGTCTGGACGAGCTTCCTGCGCGGCTCGCTGGGGATCGGCGACAGCTACGCCGAGGGCCGGTGGAGCAGCCCCGACCTGGTGACGCTCGTCGCCCTGGGCGCCCGCAACATGCCCGCCTTCGACCGGCTCCGCACCCGGTTCAGCCCGCTGCTCGTGCCGGTCCAGCGGATCACCAACGGCACGCGCAACACCGTGGCCCGCGCGCGTCACCAGATCTCCGCGCACTACGACCTCTCCAACGACTTCTTCGCGCTCTTCCTCGACCCGACGATGAGCTACTCGTGCGCGGTCTTCGAGCCGCCGACGCTGGACCTGCACGCCGCCCAGATCGAGAAGATCGACCGGCTCTGCCGCAAGCTCCGCCTGGAGCCCGGGATGCGCCTGCTGGAGATCGGCACCGGGTGGGGTGCGCTGGCGATCCACGCGGCTCGCCACTACGGCGTGCACGTGACCACGGTGACGATCAGCCGCGAGCAACACGCGCTCGCCCAGAAACGGATCAGCGCCGCCGGACTCGACGACCGGATCGACCTACGGCTGCAGGACTACCGCGACGTCGGCGGCACCTACGACCGAATCGTCTCGGTCGAGATGATCGAGGCGGTCGGCTGGCGCGACTTCCCGACGTTCTTCGCGCAGTGCGACGCCCGACTGAGCCCCGACGGACTGGTCGCGATCCAGGCGATCGCGATCGACGACCGCGCCTACGAGGCCGAGAAGCGCGGGCGCAGCTTCATCAACGTGCGGATCTTCCCGGGCGGCTGCCTGCCGTCGTCCGCCGAGATGGCGGCCTGCGTGGCCGAGCGCACCCGCCTGCATCCGCTGGCCAGCGAGGATCTGACCCCGCACTACGCCGAGACGCTACGGCGCTGGCGGGCGCGGTACACCGAGGCCCGCCCGGCCGTGGCCGAGCTGGGCTACGACGAGCGGTTCCGGCGGCTCTGGGACCTGTACCTGGCGTACTGCCAGGCGGGCTTCCAGGAGCGGCGGATCCGGCTGGTCCAGGACGTCTACGCGGGGCCGGAGTACGCGGCCACGGGGTACGCCCCGGCCGCCCGTCAGGCGGACTTGCCCTTGGCCCCGCCGAAGCCGGCGGCCCCGAGCGCGGCCCGCTTGCCGAGCGCGACGATGTCGAGCTTCGACGCGAGCGCCCGCAGCTCCTGACGCTCGCGCTCGCTGAGCGCGCCCGGGCGGCCGTGGCTGTGCCGCAGCAGCTCGGTCATCCGCTTGCGCTCCTTGGCCGTCAGCTGCTCCTGCCAGTGGGCGTAGCCGGTGCGCAGCACCTCCAGCAGCACGAGCCACGGAACGACCTTGCGGCCGACCAGCTTGGCGGGGGTGCGAGAGAGCAACGACATGCCTTCAGCGTACCCCGGAAGGGCCAACCGCTACCGCGGTTCCCTCCCGCCGAGCGGACCCCGCGGACCGGTTGCCGACCGATCGCTGCAGGCCGGACGGCGGCCCGCTCAGGCCGATTCGGCCGCGAAGTCCTCGGGAGCGTCGTCGGCGACGGCTTCGGTGACCAGCGTCGGCGGACGACCGTCGGCGATCGTCTCGCGGGTCACGACGCACTTGCGGACGTCGCGTCGGCTCGGCAGCTCGAACTGGACGTCGAGCAGCGCCTCCTCGAGGATCGACCGCAGGCCACGGGCCCCGGTCTCCCGCTCGAGGGCCTTGTCCGCGATCGCGTCGAGCGACTCGTCGGCGAAGACCAGTTCGATGTCGTCGAACCCGAAGCTCGCCTGGAACTGCTTGGTCAGCGCGTTCCTCGGCTCGGTCAGGATCGTGATCAGGTCGGTCCGCGAGAGCTGGCGGACCGCGGTCACGACCGGCAGCCGGCCGATGAACTCGGGGATCAGGCCGAACTCGACCAGGTCCTCGGGCAGGCAGTGCTCGAACAGCCGGTCGGCGGGCAGCTCGGCGACGGCGTCCTCGTCGGTCGCGACGAAGCCGACGTTGCGCTGGCCGGTGCGGCGCTTGATCACGTCGTCGAGTCCGGCGAACGCCCCGCCGCAGATGAACAGGATGTTCGTCGTGTCGATCGTCAGGAACTCCTGGTGCGGGTGCTTGCGCCCGCCCTGGGGCGGCACCGACGCCTGGGTGCCCTCGAGGATCTTCAGCAGCGCCTGCTGGACGCCCTCGCCGGACACGTCGCGCGTGATCGACGGGTTCTCGGACTTGCGGGCGATCTTGTCGATCTCGTCGATGTAGATGATCCCGGTCTCGGCCTTCTTGACGTCGAAGTCGGCCGCCTGGATCAACTTGAGCAGGATGTTCTCGACGTCCTCGCCGACGTAGCCGGCCTCCGTCAGCGCGGTCGCGTCGGCGATCGCGAACGGCACGTTCAGGATCCGCGCCAGCGTCTGGGCCAGCAGCGTCTTGCCGCAGCCCGTCGGGCCGAGCATCAGGATGTTCGACTTCTGCAGCTCGACGTCGCCGTCGCCCCGCTCGGCCGCGATCCGGATCCGCTTGTAGTGGTTGTAGACCGCGACCGCCAGCGTGCGCTTGGCGGCGTTCTGACCGACCACGTAGTCGTCCAGGACCGAGAAGATCTCCTGCGGCTTGGGCAGCCGCGCGGCGTCGAACCCGGGCTGGACCGCGAGCTCCTCGTCGAGGATCTCGTTGCAGAGCTCGATGCACTCGTCGCAGATGTAGACCCCGGGACCGGCGATCAGCTTCTTGACCTGCCGCTGCGACTTGCCGCAGAAGGAGCAGAGCAGCTGCTCACCGGTTTCCGTCGCTCGTGCCATGTACGTCTCTCCCCGAACCGTCGACGTCGCCGAGAGGGCGGAGGCCCTTAGGCCTTGTCGATCACCCGGTCGATGATCCCGTAGGCCACGGCTTCCTCCGGGTCCATGAAGTAGTCCCGCTCGGTGTCGAGCTTGACCTTCTCGAGCGACGTACCGGAGTGGTGGGCGATGATCTCGTCGAGCTTGCCGCGCAGGTCGATGATCTCCTTCGCGTGGATCTCGACGTCCGTCGCCTGGCCCTGGAACCCGGAGCTGACCTGGTGGATCAAGATCTTCGAGTTCGGCAGCGACATCCGCTTGCCCGGCGCGCCGCCGGCGAGGATCACGGCGCCCATCGACATCGCGATCCCACAGCAGATCGTGCGCACGTCGGGCTTGATGAACTGCATCGTGTCGTAGATCGCCAGGCCCGCGTAGACGGACCCGCCGGGCGAGTTGATGTAGATCGAGATGTCCTTGTCCTCGTCGTCCGAGGCCAGGTGCAGCAGCTGCGCCACGATCAGGTTGGCGATCTGGTCGTCGACCTGCGTCCCGAGGAAGATGATCCGCTCGTTGAGCAAGCGGCTGTAGATGTCGAACGCACGCTCGCCGCGGGCGGTCTGCTCAACGACCATCGGGACCATCGGACTCATACGGGAGTTCCTTCTCGGGGTACGGAGAACGAGGCCGCGACGCCACGTGGCGTCGCAGGACTCGGGGGAGGCAGGGCTCGGAGTGAGCCTACCAACAGGACCAGCCCGCCCCGACGGTAGGGCGGGCGCAGGGCCCCGGCCGCGCCGTGGCGACCACGTGGTCGCCGACGACGCGCGGGGCGATCAGGAGGCGCTGGCCTCCGCGGCCCACGGGCGGCCGCCGCCGGTCGAGGCGTCCTCGTCGGCCTCGGGCGTCCAGAGCTTCTTCTTCTTCTTGGCGTCCGCGACCGAGATCGCGGTGGCGCGCTCGACGAGGATCTCGATCGCCTGCTGCTGGGCGACGTCCGAGACCAGCTCGGCGCGGTGACCGTCGCGGTCGAGGCGCTTGAGCAGCTTCTCGGGCGTCGTGCCCTGCTGCGCGGCCGGGCCGGTCAACGAGGCGAGCAGGTCGCCGTCGGCGGGCTCGATCCCCTCGGCGGCGATGAAGGCCGCGACGGCGGCCTCGCGGCGCAGGCTGCGCTCGGCCTCGGCCGACGCCTCGGAGATCAGCTCGTCCTCGGTCTTGCCGGCCATCTGGAAGTACAGCTCGCGGCTGATGCCCTGCTGCGAGAGCTGGTTGATCGTGCGGTTGAGCAGCTCGCCGGCGCGGGCCTTGGCCAGGGCCTCGGGCACCTCGACCTCGGCGGCCAGCATCAGCGTGTCGATCACGGCGTCGCGGAACTGGCGCTCGACGGCGGCCGCGTCCTGCTCGCTGAGCCGCGTGCCGATGTCCTCGCGCAGCTCGTCCAGCGTGTCGACGCCGGCGGCCTCCTCGGCGAACTCGTCGCCCAACTCGGGGAGCTGCTTCTCCTGGACCTCGTGGACGGTGACGGCGAAGACCGCCTCGACGCCCTGCAGGTGGTCGGCGCCGTAGTCGTCGGGGAAGTTGACCGTGACGTCGCGGTCCTCGCCGGCCGTGGCGCCCTGCAGCTGGTCCTCGAAGCCGGGCACGAGGCGGCCGGAGCCGAGCTCGATCAGCTGGTCGCGGCCGGCGCCGCCGTCGAACTCCTCGCCGTCGATCCGGCCGACGAAGCTGACGAGCACGGTGTCGCCCTCGACCGCCGGGCGGTCCACGGCCACGAGCTTGGCCTGCCGCTCGCGCAGCTGCTCGATCTCGGCGTCGACCTTGGCGCTGTCGACGACCGGCTCGCGCTTGCCGACCTCGAGCTTCGACACGTCGCCGAGCTTGGCCTCCGGGCGGACGCCGATCTCGAGGCTGAAGGTCAGCGGCTGACCGGCTTCCGGCAGGTCGCCGATCTGCACCTCGGGCTCGCCGACGGTGATGATCTCGGCGGCCTCGACGGCGGCGACGAGCCACTCGCCGATCGAGCGGCGGAGGGTCTCGTCGAGCACGGCCTCACGGCCATAACGACGGATGACGACGGGCGGCGGGACCTTGCCCTGGCGGAACCCCGGCATGCGCAGGTCGCGAGCAAGCACCTTGGCGGTCGCAAGCATCGCCTGCTCCACGGCCTTCGGTGCCACCTCTGCGTCGACCTTGACGCGGGCTTCGGGGAGTTCGGTGACGGTCGTGGAGACGGCGGGCATAACGATCGGCAACGATAGCTCGCAATGAGCGACAAAGCGCCCACGCGGTTCGACCGTCTCCTGCTCCGGTGCGTATCGGGGACCGTCGGCCACCTCGTCGGCACGGTGCTGGAGGTCGCGCGGATCGTGCGGATCCAGCGCCGGATGCGGCGCGACGACCGACGATCGACGTCCCGGTGACCGCCGGCGGGAGCGGTGCGCTCCCGCCGGTCGTCACGGTCGCCGGACCGGGGATCGCCCGTCCGGCAGTGGTTGCGCGCGTCGCGCAGGATCCCGCTCAGCAGCTGATCGACAGCGAGAACTGGCGGTCGGCCTGCGTGCCGGCGTTGGTCTGCGTGTAGACGCGGATGTGCGTCGCGTCGACGGGCTCGAGCGCGACGTTGGCGCCGTTGGCACCGGCCTGGAAGGCGGTCGCCGTCGGGACGCACTTCGAGATGTCGGCGTTGGCCGTGATCAGGTACTTGCCCTCGTCCTCGCGCACCGACTCGATCCCGCGCGGGTTCGCGGCCTTGCCGTCGGCCTGGATCACGGCCTGCTTCGGCTGCGCCTTGGCGACGGCGGCGTCGATGATCTCCTGCGCGTGCATGTCGTCGACGCGGTCGGCGTTGAGGCCGGTGGCGACGCCGGTCGCGTTGGTCGTGAACGGCTTGGCCTGGGCCTGCGCCGCGGGCGTCGTCGCGTTGGTCAGGATCGACCCGCCGATCGGGCCGCGGAAGCGGAAGTTGAACGCCTGGCCGTTGTTCAGGTTCGAGGCCTCGATGCAGCCGCGACCCGCGTTGGCGGCGCGGCAGCCGTAGATCGCGCCGCCACCGGAGCCCAGGTTCGACTGCCGGGTGCCGAAGTTGCCGTTGTTGGCGATCACGCGGGTCTCGGAGCTGAAGGTGCCGTTGCGCTGGCCGCCCTTGAGCGTCGAGCCCTCGTTGGCGCCCGTGGCGAGCGGTGCGGCGATCGCACCGGCGACGACGGCGGCCGCTCCGACGGTCATGACGCGGCCGGAGTGCTGGCCGATGAAGCTGCGGATACGAGACATGTGACTCTCCTGATCGTTGGGTCAGCGCGGCGAGTGCCGCAGTGTGGTCACGCTGCGGCGGTGCCCCGTGGGGCAGGGGCGGCCGAGCGTCTGTCCATAAGCACCAACCAAGCCCCCGCCAAAGAGTTGCGGTGGCGAATCGTGAGGATTCGTCTGCACGGCATCGTGCACGCCGCCCGCGACCGTCCGCCACGAGAAGCGCGGTGGCGAAGGTCAGGGTCTGGAGAACGACGAAGCCCCGCGGGGTCCGCGGGGCTTCGGTTCCTGCGCCTCGGGGGGGCGCTGCTTAGGGGCGAACGACGGGGCTCGAACCCGCGACCGCCTGGACCACAACCAGGAGCTCTACCAGCTGAGCTACGTCCGCCAAGCGAAGGTCAGATTACAGGGAACGGGCCGTAGATGATCGCTCGGCCCCGACGACCGTGGATCGCCGCCGTCTCGAAGCACCCCCGGGTGGATTCGAACCACCGACCTGCGGATTAGAAGGCCGCTGCTCTATCCAGCTGAGCTACAGGGGCGTGGTCCCCGAACCGTACCGCGTCAACGACGCTTGCGGCCCGGGCGCTGCGGCAGGGTGCGGAAGATCGCGTCCCACCACGGCGCGCTGATCCCGAATCCGCGGGTGTCGTCCTGGAAGTGGTGGCGCATGTGCAGCTCGCGCAGCAGCAGGCCGGCCCGGGTCCGCGGCTTGTGGTGGTGCAGGTGGTGATGCGTCATGTCGTAGACCAGGTAGCCGGCGATGAAGCCCGCGCCCAGCGCGAAGCCGTCCCCGACCCCGAGGATCGCCACGAAGACCAGCACGAACGCGGCCGTCCCGGGGACCGAGACCACGGGCGGCATCACGAGCCGGAGCGGGTCGTTGGGGTGATCGTGGTGGACGCCGTGGACCATCCAGTGCAGGCGGGCGCCCCAGCCCTCCTCGGGCTCGAAGTGGAAGAGGATCCGGTGGACCCAGTACTCCACGAGGCCCCAGAGCACCCAGCCGAGCGCGAAGAAGATCGCCAGACGGACGGCACCGAGGCCCCGGTCGGCCGCCAGCACCGCGAGCACCACGATCGCGGGAACGAAGATCACCAACGGGACCGACGGGTGGACCCGCGTCGCCCGGTCCATGAACGGCGTCCGGAACATCGGGGGCGATGCCTTGAGCACGTCGGTGCGGGTGACCGCGTCGATCGCCGGCGTCGTCGCGGACCGGTCTTGCTGCTCGGTCGTCACGCCCACATGCTTGCACGAATGCCTGCGGCTCCGAGTGCGATCGGGGTCGCCCGGGGACGACGAGATCGTTGGGCCTCGCCATCCCCGGGAACCTTCCCACGCCAATCGGGGCGCCCGGATTCGAACCGGGGACCCCCGACACCCAAAGTCGGTGCGCTACCAGGCTGCGCCACGCCCCGTGCTGGCCGGGGCAGTATACGCGGCGCCTCCGGGCCGCCGACTTGGCGCACGCGGGGCGGTGCCATACTGGAAGCTCGGCTTCGAGACTGGGAAGAACGATGCAGGTCCACGCTCGCGCAATCCGCGACGAACACTTTCGGCACACCGTCACGATGCGTGATCACGCCCTGACGGTGGACGAGCCCGGCGAGATGGGCGGCGACGACAGCGGCCCCTCGCCGCAGGAGCTGCTGGCCGCCAGCCTCGCTTCGTGCACCGCGATCACGCTCCAGATGTACGCCGAGCGCAAGGGCTGGTCGATCGGCGATCTCGAGGTCGACTGCACCTTCAAGGGGTCGCCCGAGCGCGGCTGCCCGACCCGCTTCGAGGTCGTGATGCGCGTCGGCGAGCAGGTCACGGACGAGCAGATCGAGCGGCTCCGCGTGATCGCGACCAAGTGCCCGGTCCACCGGATGCTCGACGGCGACGTGATGTTCGACGAGCGCATCGAGCGCACCAGCCCTGTCGGCTAGGCCCGCGGCGGTGCAGGAGCTGATCCGAGCGCAGCTGCTGCGGACCGAGGCGGCGGCGGAGCTGACCACCGGCGGCGGCACCACGCCGTCGGCCGTGCTCGTGCCCCTGCTGGAGATCAACGACCGGCTGCACGTCGTGCTGACCCGGCGTCGCGACGACATGCGCCGACACGCCGGCGAGATCTCGTTCCCCGGCGGCCGCACGGATCCCGAGGACGCCTCGCCGACGGCGACCGCGCTTCGCGAGTCCGAGGAGGAGCTCGGCCTGCCGCCCGAGAACGTCGAGGTGCTCGGCGCGCTCTCCCCCGTCGGGACGTTCGTCACGAACTACCTGATCTACCCCGTCGTCGGCTGGATCCGGCGGCCCGGCGAGTGGTTGATCTCGCCCCACGAGGTCGACTCGGTGCTCGAGCTCGACGTCGGAGCGCTGCGCGCCGGACACGCCCGCAAGCGGCTGGTGCGCCACGGGATCCCGTTCGACACGGACACCTATACGGTCGACGACCACCTGGTCTGGGGCGCGACCGGCCGGATCCTCGGTGAGCTGCTGGAGCGGCTGCCGGACGAGCTGACGGAGCCGCCCCCGGTTCGCCGGGCTAGCCCCGCTCGCGACTGAGAATCCGCTCGATCGCGTCGGCGGTCGAGGCCGCCCACCCGTCGACGTCCTCGGGGTCGTGGTAGAGCAGCCCCCAGGGGATCTCGTTCTGGCGACAGAGCCGCTCGACGATCCGGGCGCCCTGGCTCAGGGTCTCGACCGGCAGCCGACCCGAGCACTCATAGAGCACGCCGCGCACGGTGGTGTCGATCGTCCGCTCGAGCAGCATCTCCAGGCGGGTGCCGTGGAGCGCGAGCGTCCGCGCCTCGTCGTCGCCGCTCGCGTTGCCCAGTGCCCAGACCAGCACCGTGACGTTGTCGAGCGCGTAGCGCAACGTCCCGATCCGGTCGGGGTCCCCGTCGTACGCCTCGCCCCCGGCCGCCGCGATCGCTGCGTGACGGGACGGATCGCGCGTCACGACCCGCACGGCGTGGCCCTCCGCGGCCAGCAGGCGCGTCAGCGCCAGCCCCCGTTCGCCCCCGCCGATCAGCAGCAGTCGCATGTCGCTCGCCCGGTCGCAGCCATCCGTCGAGTCTACGGTCGCCGGGGCCGGCGGCGGTCGCAGGTCCGGCGCGGTGGCGTCCGTCGGGTATGGTCGGTTTGGAGCCACCGAACGACCCATGCACCGCACCCACCTCACCGAGCTCACCGCCGCCGACGCCTCGTTGCTCCGCGAGGAGCGCGGCGCCGCCCACATGCACGTCGGCGGGGTCGCGGTCTTTGCCGGCCCGTCGCTGCCGATCGACGCGCTGCGCGAGCACGTGCTGCGACGGCTGGCGCGGATACCGCGCTACCGCACCGTGCTGGTCGACCCGCCGCTCGGCCTCGGTCGTCCCCGCTGGGCGGTCGACCCGACGTTCAACATCGAGTACCACGTCCGTCACACCGCGCTGCCGGCGCCGGGCAACCTCGCCGAGCTGCGGACCGCGGCCGCGCGGATCTTCTCGCAGCGCCTCGACCGGACCAAGCCGCTCTGGGAGCTGTGGGTGATCGAGGGCCTCTGGGACGGAGGCTTCGCGCTGGTCACGAAGTCGCACCAGGCGCTGGTCGACGGGGTCGTGGCGATGGACCTGATGACCACGCTGCTGGACTCCGAGCCCGACCCGCCGCTCGACCGCGAGGAGCAGCGTCGCTGGCCGGCCCTGCCGTCGCCGACGACCGCGCAGCTGCTCGCCGCGTCCGCCACCAGCGCGGTGCGCACCGCTGCCGGCCTGCCGTCCCGCCTGGCCCGCACCGTCTCGTCGCCGTCCGCCGCCGCGGCCCGTCTGCGCGAGCTCGTCGACAGCACCAACGGCCGCGTGGTCTCGCGGCTGAGCCCCGCCCCCGCGTCGCCGCTGAACGTGCCGATCGGGACCCACCGCACGCTCGCCTACGCGCGGGTGCCCGTCGCCGACCTCAAGCGGGTCAAGGACCGCTTCGGCGGCACCGTCAACGACGTGGTGCTGGCCGCGGTCGCCGGCGCGATCCGCGGCTGGCTGCTCGATCGCGGCACCGAGGTCGAAGGGCTCGAGCTGCGGGCGGCGGTACCGGTGGCGATCGCCTCGACGGGCTCGTCGGAACAGGCCCGGCCGATCACGATGCTCTACGCGCCGCTGTCGGTCGGCGAGGCCGACCCGCTGGTCCGGCTTTCCCGGGTGCGGCACGCGATGTCGACCAGCCTGGCGGCCAAGCGCACCGTCGGCGCCGACACCTGGACGGCGTCGTCCTCGTTCGGGGTGCCCTCGGTGCTGGCGCAGGCCTCACGCGTCCCGCTCGCCGATCGGCACTTCAACGTGCTGGTGACGAACGTCCCCGGCCCCCAGGCCGCGATGTACCTGCAGGGCCGCCGGCTGCGCCACACCTTGGCCGTCCCGTTCCTGTCCGGCGACCGGGCGTTGGCGATCGCCGCGACGTCCTACGACGGCTGGGTCGAGTTCGGCCTGCTCGGCGACCAGGACAAGCTGCCGAAGATCAGGCTGATCGCCGAGGGGATCGAGGCCACGGTGGCCGAGCTGGTCGAGCTGGCGCAGCCGAGCAGCAACGGACGACGCCCTCCGGCGTCGCCCAAGGCCGTCTAGCGCCGTTCGGGGGACGTTCCGGTACGGCGGGCCGGATCGGCCCGCCGGAAACGTCAGCGACGGTTCTCGTCGACGGCCCTCGAGGTGCCGCTAGTGGTGCTCGTCGTGCAGCGGGAACGCGTTGGTCTCGCGAATCGCGTCGCGGACCCAGGCGACCAGCGTGCCGACGGTGATGATCAGGCCGACGGCGACGATCCAGAGGTTGATCGTCACGCCGACGAGCAGGATCGTGACGCCGAGCGTCAGGATCAGCGGCTGGGCGCTGTTCCCGGGAAGGTGGATGTCCTCGCCGGCGGGCGGGACGGGCTTGTCGAGTTCGCTCATGGTGGTTACGAGACGTAGATGATGGCGGCGACGAACGTCAGCAGGAACATCACGAGGATGACGATGCTGGCGATCAGCGCGTCGCGCAGGTTGCGCTTGGCGAGGTTGCGGTCCATGAGATCAGTCCTTCTCGTACTCGATCAAAATTTGGCGTCGGCGACCATCGCGGCGAACAGGACCGAGAGGTAGATCAACGCGTAGAGGTGCAGGCCGAGCGCGGCTTCCCGCGATCCTTCCCGGCCGAGCAGCAGCGACCGGCGCATCAGCTCGACGCCGAGGGCCAGGGCCGCCACCAGGTAGATCAGGCCGAACGCCCCGGTCAGCACCGGGACGATCGAGACCACGACCGTGATCGCGGACCAGATCGTGATCGCCCGATAGGTGTAGGCCGTGCCGCGGACGGCGGGCAGCATCGGGATCTTGGCGGCCTGGTAGTCGTCCAGGATCAGCAGCGACAGCGCCCAGAAGTGCGGAGCGGTCCAGGCGAAGACGATCGCGAACGGGTACAGCGAGTCGACCGCGAAGCCGCCGGTCACCGCCGCCCAGCCGACCATCGGCGGGAACGCCCCGGCCAGGCCGCCGATCACGATGTTGTTCGTGGTGCGGCGCTTGAGCCACATCGTGTAGACCCCGACGTACCAGACGAATCCGGCCATCGCCAGGAGCGCGGCGGTGATGTTCGCCGCCCACGCGAGCAGCGCGAACGAGCCGATCGTCAGCCAGAGCGCGGCCCAGAGGGCGACGTGCGGCTCCATCCGACCCGAGGGGATCGGGCGGTCCTTGGTCCGCTCCATCACCGCGTCGATGTCGCGGTCGTACCAGTGGTTGAACGCGCTGGCTCCGCCGGAGGCCAACGAGCCTCCGACGACGGTGGCCAGCACGAGCCAGATCGACGGGCTGCCCGCCGCGTACATCGCCGTGACCGTCGTCAGGAGCAGGAGGACCTGCACCTTCGGCTTGGTCAGCGCGACCAGGTCGGCGACCCGCTGACGCAGGTCGGCCTGGATCAGCGGCGTCGCGGCAGCAGCGCTATGTCGGGGGGCCGACACGGACGGCACGCCGCTCATCGCCTCCCGGTCGTCATCGCGGCCGACATCAGCCCGGCTGCCTGGCCTGCTCGGCGCTGCGACGGTCGATCTCGGCGCGGATGTCCTTCATCGGCTCCACCGAGCGGACGCGCGGGACCGTGTCGAAGTTGTTCTGCGGCGGCGGCGACTGCGTGAACCACTCGAGCGTGTTCGCCTTCCACGGGTCGGGCCCGGAGACCGCGCCCTTCTTCAGGCTGCGGAGCACGTTCCACATCGTGATCATGATGCCCGCGCCGAGGATGAACGCCCCGACCGTGGAGATCATGTTGTAGAGCGCCAGGTTTCCGACGTCCGCGTACTCGGGGATCCGTCGCGGCATGCCGTCGAGGCCGATCGAGTGCTGGATCAGGAAGGTCGTGTGGAAGCCGATCAGCATCGTCCAGAAGCTGATCTTGCCCAGACGCTCGTCCATCATCCGGCCGGTCATCTTCGGGTACCAGTAGTACAGGCCCGCGAAGATCGCGAAGACCGCGCCACCCATCAGCACGTAGTGGAAGTGCGCGACCACGAAGTACGTGTCGTGCAGCTGCCAGTCGACCGGGTAGATGCCCAGGAAGACGCCGGTGATGCCGCCGATCAGGAACGTCCCGAGGAAGCCGACCGCGAACAGCAGCGACGTCGAGAAGATGATCGTGCCGCGCCAGAGCGTGCCGATCCAGCTGAAGATCTTGATGCCCGTGGGGATCGAGATCAGCATCGACGAGACCATGAAGAACGCGAACACGATGCTCGGGCTCGGCGTCGTGAACATGTGGTGCGCCCACACCATCAGGCCCAGGAAGGCGATGACGAGGGTCGACGCGGCGATCGCCTTATAGCCGAAGATCGGCTTGCGGGCGAAGACCGGCAGGACCTCCGAGATGATGCCGAAGCCCGGCAGCACCATGATGTAGACCTCGGGGTGACCGAAGAACCAGAACAGGTGCTGCCACAGGAGCGGCGAGCCACCCTCGGTCGGGTTGTAGAAGTTGGTGCCGAAGTGGCGGTCGGTGAGCAGCAGCGTGACGGCCGCGGCGATCGCCGGGAGCGCCAGGATCAGCAGCACCGAGTAGGTCAGGATCGTCCAGCAGAACAGCGGCAGGCGACTCCAGGTCATGCCCGGCGCACGCAGGTTGGCGATCGTGACGTAGAAGTTGATCGAGCCGACGAGCGAGCCGATGCCCGTCAGGTGGACCAGGAAGATCCAGGCGTCGACGCCG
>Ga0265296_1002281_pt1 | contig 19709 bp, 18 predicted proteins | sample MunlanPumphouse1_FD_189073 | JGI IMG/M metagenome (GOLD analysis project Ga0265296, IMG submission 189073) | Groundwater microbial communities from a municipal landfill in Southern Ontario, Canada - Pumphouse #1 | ecosystem: Environmental > Aquatic > Deep subsurface > Groundwater | place...
CCGGTAAAGACTATCCGGATTTAAAAGAATTAGTGAAAAAATTACACAAATTGGATTTTAGCGTCCGTTTTTCAGTTACCATGAGCTTGGGTTTAATTGACTGTCCGGGTGAAGTGGAAAAAATGGTCAAGTTTGCCAAGGATATGGAAGTTGAACAATTAAGTTTCCGACCAATTGCCAAACCCGTTTTATCGGAAAATGCAAAAGTAGCTGGTTGGGTAAAAGAACATGAAATCCCGGCGGAAAAGCTGCAGGCAATAATTGGGTTTTTAGAGAAAAAAGGTCATCGGTTGATTACCTATGGTCACGGTGCAATACTGTACGATTTAAACGGTCAAAATGTCTGCTTAACCGACGCTCTGACAATACAGCCTAATAGTGAAAATATCAGACAATTAATATTCTTTCCGGACGGACACCTAAGATTCGACTGGCAGTATAAAGGAGCGGTATTGCTATGAAAAATATAAAAGCAATGAAATCGGTTTACAGTTATTATTTTCCGGAAATCAGGCAAATGATTGACGATTTAACCAGGAAATTCCCTCACGAGGTTTTTTTACAGTCAATTACGCCCGGACTTGATGACTTTCATTTTAAGATTATTGACCGGTATCAGGAATTTATTAAATTATATTTACCGAATTTAGCTGATTTTAAATACCGGTATTTTACCAATGGCTCAAGCGAGGGGATTTTTCATCTTTTGATATATTTGACTGTCAATTATCCCGATGTTCCCATTTATGTTTTTAAAGGGGAATATGAGGGATACGGGCAATATGCTCTTCAGTTGAAAAAAGAAATAATTGAAGTTGACTTTGAGTCCGATCCGAAGAAAATGGAAAACGGGTTTTGGTTTATTTCCAATCCGTCGGCGAGAAACGGCAATATTATTCCGAACGAAAAAATTAATCGAATTTGTGACGCCGGACATAAAGTAATAATTGACGGAGCTTACGTCGGACTGACAAAACCTTTTTGTTTTGACATCACTCATCCCAATATCTTTGCTTATGTTTCTTCATTAAGCAAACCCTTGGGACTGTTTTATTACCGGATCGGATTTGTCTTTTCCAGAGAGGAAATAAAAACACTTTACCCGAATATCTGGTTTAAAAATATATTTTCCCTGCTGATTGCCGATGAAATATTTAAAAAATTCAAGTGTGACTATTTTTATAACAAGTACCGAAAGTTACAAATAAGGGTAATTGGGGAAATAAGGGAGGATACGGGATTGCCGATTAAAGCAAGTGATAGTTTGTTGTTGGGATATTTTAATGAGAAAGAAGGGGAGGAGACGGGAGAAGGAGTTCAAGAAGGGATAAAGAGGTTTCAGCGCGGTGAATTTTACCGTTTTTGCTTAACCCCTTATTTTTTGGAAAAGGAATTTCATTAAAATTAAAAAAAGAAAATTGACAATTGATTAAACTTATAGTAACATTTAAAAGATTATTTTTGAGATTTTCCGGAAAATCTTGTAATTCAATACCGGAATACAAGCTTGTCTGGAAAACACAGACAAAAAGGATTGGATAGCGAAAGTTTGTTAATTGCTAAACAACCGTACATTGAAAAATTAAAGAGTGAAGGAAAAGGAGAGAGATCATGCCTGAAGAAGTAAACGCGGTTGAGTGGATGTCCGGGGTTCTTTTGGGTGCGGTTGGACTATCTGAGGATCAATTTGAACAGAAAGGAACAATTGTTTCGCCGTCCGGTTACGATTATCAGGTCTTCGGTACAAAAGACGGGGCTTCGATAATTCAAACGGATATTTACAGGTTATATCCTGTAATGTTACCAACCGGGCAAGTCGGTCTGATGAAAATTGCGGTTAGTGCTGAGGCAAACGAAACATTACAGTACGAAGTCAATGTTCTTAGAGATTTGCAGGAAAAAGCAGCGGAAGTTGATCGAATTACCGCCGAAAGAGGAAGGAATCCTTACAATTACGGTGCTTTTCTGCCGGTGGTGATTGAAACAATGGTAACCGATGATAACGGTCGCTTAATTATGTTCTTGGGATTTGACCCCAGTATTAATAACTATCGGCAGTTTGAACCGGTTTCCCGCGTTTTGGATGGAAAAAGGGTTGATCTAAAAACCAATGTTTGGATTCTTGGTAAAACGCTTAAAGTTTTGGATTTTGCCCATCGTATTGTCAGTGTAACCAATGGTTATGTTGACGAGAACAACTTGCTTCTTGAGACAGCGCAACACGGAGTGTTGGTCTTTGATTGGAGCAATGCGGTTCAAAGTCCTAACACGGCTGATTGTTTGGCAGAGGTTGCCGATATGGCAAAAGTTGCCTGGCGGATGGCCGGTGGGACAAGAGAAAGCCAGCCGCCGTTTGATCGTGAAATCATGAACGAAGAGCAATATCAGGAATATGTGAACTTTCTGAGGAAATTATTTGAGGGGAAATCGTCAGCACTGGAGGCACACGACCTATTGTATGAGATGGCTAATCGTATTTGGCCCAAAGAAAAAAAGACTGACGAGTTTGGAACAGTGACTAAACGACCATTTCATCTTTGGAAAACCTACGAGAAAGAGGAATAAAAAAACGGCAAACACATGAAGTTCCTCCGGAAACAAAGAAGAGTTAAGGTTTTTTGTGTCAAAAAAGAATCTAACAACAGGAAAAGGGGAAAAAAATGACGGACACTAAGCATGTAGCAACGTTTGATACCGGAGCGTTTAAAGACACACTTGCAGAAATGAAAAGTCGCAGTGAAGATGTTCGTGAAGAAGCCAGACGGATTGAGAGAAAAACCGGCCATCTTCATCCTTATGTGGATGTCGTTGACCGTAATACCGGACAAGGCGTGGACCGGGTATCCAGAAATGCGTTGGTAAAAAATGAAAAAGGCCAGGCTGTTTTGGTAAACGGAGTTTCGTTGCCAATTGACAGCGGTTTTGACGGTACCGGGTCGATGGGTATTTATGTCGATAAGGCTTTTTATGCGATATCGGAATTTTACGCCATGTTGAAGGGGATTAGAAATCGTTACAATCCCCAGATTTCCTCCTCAGTTTATCAGGATGTTTGTGATACACATTACCCGTTCCAGAAGGCGCAATATGAGTCCGACAACGGAATGGCCGAGCAGTTGCGAATGCTGATGCCGGACAGATACGGTGGGGACGAAACAGAAGATTACGATATCGGACTATTGTATCAATTACTGGGCACGTCTTTTGACATCAATGATTTTTACGGGCTTAAGGGTTACGGTTTTATTATGGCCGATCAAATTGGCCGCGGTTTAGTTACCCCTGCTGTTGCGAGCGAATATCTTGGCAGAGTTATCCAGGAAGAAATGACTACCGAGTATATCTGCCAGCAGTTGCTTAAGAAAATGCATCTGTTTTATTTACAGTTAAAAGCGAGCAGAAGCAACCGTCAAGGTTATGTAACACAATGGTGGTTGGAAAGATTGGGAGCAGGACGGGTAGTGATTGTTCCTAATCCCGACCTTCTGGCGGAAGTTCAGGCAGGGTTGGTTTATGTTTCTGAGACCGCCCGACCAACACATTCCGGTTTAACTGATTTTCTTTTTGCCGGGGGACAGAATAAACGGATTTCCCAGGCAGACGCGAGTGATGTTTGGGAATGGTTGCAGGATGCCAGTAAGCATTTTGGGGCGCAGACTCGTTTGCCGGGGTACAACTCTATTCCTGTGCCCGGAGACGTCTTTGCCAATTACCGCGATCCGTGGCCGATCGGTCATCCCCGGGCAAGTGAGAACGCTTTGCCTCCCGGAGAAAGACCGGTCTTAACACCGCCGCCCACAGCCAAGCCAAGTACACCAAAGAAAAAGGTTGACTGGGGTAAATTCTAGATTCTTTACTCTTTAATAATATCGAGCAGGATTTGCCAACGGCAAATCAGGTGGTTGCAATAGTCTGTGAGTTTAAGGTGATATCATCCGCGATATCATGTTTTCTTAAACTTCCCCATGACTAAACCACCTATCTGCTCGCCCTCTGCGGATTTCCTCCGCACTGATGAGTCCCAAAAGGACGAAAGGGAAATAATTTATCGTCTATGATATAATATAGGACGATAAACAAAGATCTTTGAAAATCAAAAACATTTGTAGAATGAAATGATGCAAACGCATCAACTACTTTGTTTTTGTTCATACTATCAATTTTCTAAAAAAATATCAGTTATTTTGGCTGCTGGCTTATTGGACATAATATTTATGTCTTATAAGCCATCAGTCATAAATTCTTGGCTGATAATCCCCTGGCAGGGAAAAACAACGGTCAGAAAGGTTTTAGGAGGAAAAATGGCAGCGATGAATGCGGATTTGAAAGCTCGTTTGATATCGGATGAATTTGGATTGACCGAAGAAGAAGCTGGAAAACTTGAAAAGGAAGGCGTTGTAACAGTAGCTGACGTACTTTTGCTTGATGCAGGTGAATTCCGAAACGTCTCTGGATGCGGATTGGTAACTTCAAAGAAGGTCATGAGTAAGCTAACGGCTGAAAACGCTCCTGTACCAGTGCCCGCATCTGTAAAAGCAGACACAACGGCTGAAATCCCGGAAGGAAAAAATCCTTCCAAAGAGCAAGTTGCTAGTTTTGCCAATCAGTTTGGCATCGATCCCTCAATGCTGATGGTAATGATGATGGGTGGAGCTGGAGCAGGTGCCGGTCTTGACATGGACCTGAGCAGCATGATCCCTGTCGCGCAGGTAGCAGGAAGCTATAACCCGAAGCTGCGAAACCTGCCCTACCTGGTAATGGGTCAAATCGAAGCACGTTTGGGCGGAAATCCGATTGTAGTCATCAACCCCGATGGTAGTGTCAATCCGGCTTTTACCGCTGACTATGTCATGCAGCTTGAAGAAGGACGAGACCCGGTTGAAAACAACGTTTATTATAACGAAGCCGGCGAGCCATTTGATATCATCAAGGTCGGCGTGGACGCACAAAGTGTCTACGATGCAGACCCGGTTGATCCCGGAAGTGTTCTTCAGAAAAACGGTATGGGTACCGGTCGTGTCAAGTGGGGAGGGGTATCCCTGGCTGTCCGTCAGGTCGTCTACTTTGCAACTCAAAGCGGTGAATTGAGCAAAGGTGACGAAGAAAAGGTCAGATATCTGCGAGAGCACATTAAAGTCGAGACGAGACCTGTCGAACTCAGTGCGGAATTTCCGCTTGCCTACAAGCAGTATTTGTCAGCAGCTCGACTGGGAACCTTGCCCACTCTTAAGGCGCAATTGACTCGCGGACCACGCCGTCCGGAAATTATGCCCAGACGTCGTGCAAGGGTAACTCCTGCTGAAGCAGCACGTGCAGAGGAGGACAGTTCCGATTCATCGTCGGACAGTGGGTTTCCCCGCTCCAAGAAGAATTACTACTGAGAGTTTTCTGGTTGAATTTGCCGAGCGGGCGATTTCCGAAAATGCGGGTAAACTTGGCGCCTGGTTAATGAAAAACGCCGCTTCCATGAGCGAAGCAATGTTTTTCAGTTCCAAAGTCAACTGGCCAAAGCTAAAACCGGCGGTGATGTTCGTCATCAGAGCCTGTGCGCCAAGCGGAGTATTTACTCCCGCCTCCAGAGCCGGATACTTGACGAATGTCGCCGAAAATCCGGAGCTTTCGCTAATTACGGACATGCTTTTTTCTGATGATGTCGGATTTTTGAACAAATTAGGAAGTGCGTATCCTGAATTTCTGACGACTACTGTTCGGCTGATGCAACTGGCATACAAAAACAAAATTCGGCCGGCAGAAAGGGAAATCAGGGAGATGTAAGCTATAGACTGTGCGGACAGTCGATATTGATAGTATTTTTGAACAGGACCAAACCGCTGTCTTGCAAAAGACAAAGGTCCTGTTCTTTCCTTTAAGAATGTATACCCCTTCGCTTTTAATTTGCAATTAATTATAGACAAATTCAAAGCTACGGTAGGTATTATTTATTTGTAAACCAGAGTATAAGGAGTATAAGTCTTACTGATGAGTCCAAAAGGACGAAAGGAATTGTATAATTAATTATTAATATGAGCGTAGAAAGAGAATTTTCACCGGAAATCCCGGAAGTTATCGTTGTTGTTACCGGTTTAGGGTTAGGAGAAGAGACCAAAGGGGCAACGGTTGAATGGTTGACAAAGATACTTAAAGCCCATACGGTTATCCGCTCCGGCGGTTGTAATGCCGGACATCATATAATCACTTCAGACGGCAAAGAGCAAATGTTTAATCATTACGGTTGCGGAACTTTTGAAGGAGCAAATACTTATTTACTGCACATGACTCTTTTTCCGGTATATGTTTTTGATGAGGCAAAAGAATTAGAGGAAAAAGGGGTAAAGGAGCCGCTAAAAAAAATTGCAATAGGGAAAGATTGCGTAGCGATTACACCTTATCATGGCGCAGTTGATCGGATAAAAGAAATTTCACGCGGTACAAACAAGAGAGGGACCGTAGGAATGGGAATTAGCGATGCGGTTGAAGAATCAAGAACTATGCCCGATTTGTCTATAAGGGCAGGAGAATTTTTAGAAGATGAAGAAAAACTTAGGCAGAAAATTGAGGCGATTCGGGTGTATAAACTACAACAAGCAAGGGAATTATTTGCTAAGCATCCGGAACTAAAAGATTCTGAAGCGGCACAAAACGATTTAAGACTACTTGAGGACGAGGCTTTTGTTTCAATGGTGGTTGATTCTTTTGTTTATCTGTCAAAATTGGTGAAAATTGTCGGCGAAGACCATCTTGATGAAGTTTTAGCCCGAAAAGGGGCTGTGATTTGTGAACCGTCTCACGGTGCCCTTCATCATCCCAGGCAAGGATTTGTACCGCATATTACCCAGATTGATCCGACTTCCCAGGATATTTTAGAAACCTTAGGCAAGCATGCCCACAACAAAAAGGTTATTCGATTGGGGGTAAGCCGGTGTTATTTAACCAGGCACGGTGCCGGTCCATTGGTAAGTTTTAGTCAGGAGTTTACCGATCAGGTTCAGGAAACTCATAATGCCGCTGGCTCTGAATGGTTAGGGCAATTTCGAAATGGCTATTATGACGTGATTATGGAAAGATATGCCATGCAAATATCCGGAGGACGGGAGTCGTTCAATGGTTTGGTAATCAGTCATTTGGATGTTTTGAATAAATTTAACCAGTGGCCGGTAGTTGAAGCCTATATTTATGAAGGGGAAGATAATCACGATCTTGACCAATATTTTGAAACAAAAGACGGGAAGATTACGGGGATAAAATTTCACGAGGATACGGGAGATGAATCACACTTGGATCATCAAAGAAAATTAACAAAACTGCTTAAAGACTGCAAGCCGGTATTAACTATCTTAAAACCGGGCGAGGGCAAAACACTGGAAGAGGTTTTTCTTGAATATGCGGAGAAAAAATTAGGTGTTCCGGTAGTGGCAGTTGCTCATGGTCCGAAAGCGGAAGACAGAAAACTTCGTTCCGGATACGAAAATTTATTTTGAGCCTAAATCGGGTAGAAAAACGTGACTGATAAACAGTTTTGTCGCCAGCCGGCGGTATCCGGGATCCCAAAAATCGCTTTCCCAATCGATTAAATCGGAATGTAAAGTTCCTTTGTCTTTTTGTGAGGGATAAAATGTCCGGAAACCCTTATGAAGCAGGCGGTATTGTAAAAATCCCATTTCCAATTGTCTTAGGAGATGTCTTCTTGTTTCTTGTTTTTGATTTCCAAAGCGGTCCAGATCGAGATATTTATTAATTATTGTTTCCGATAATTGTGCAATTTCCTCTTTTTGCCCAAACCAAATCCCTTCCATAAGAAAACGTATATGGTCAGTGCCCACGATATTGATGGTACCTTCCGGAACAGGACGAATATCGAGTTGTCCGTCTTTATCTTCCGTCCAAAATTCAACGATTTTTTTTGCTTTTTTTAATTCCGGGACGCTTCTGTCCAGTTCTTTAAGGATTTCATCACGGTCGGATAATTGTGCGTCCGGTTTAACAAAGATCGCGACGTCAATATCAGAAGATGGTAGCGCATATCCTTTTGAACGCGAACCATACAGCAAAACTACCGGATATAGATTTGCTGACAACTTTTGGTTTTCCTTGATTTTTTGCGCTGCTTCGATTAAAAAATTATATTCACTTAAAGCCAGTTGTTCCGTATCAGGAGGTGTTGCAAGACTTAAATCCGGTACTTTTACGTTAAATAAATCCAATAAGTTTTGGTCTATCGGGTAAAGTCTTTGTAAACGAACCAGACCGCTGATGATTTCATCTTTTAACAGCACTGAACCTTTTTCCCAAAAACCTTCGATTGTCGGCCAATAATTTTGTCTGAATAATTCTACTTTTTGGGGATCTTTTTTGGAAAGTTCTTCCAATGAAATAAAAATGCTTCTTAAAACCACAATTTCCAACTCCGGTGCACGTTCGTGTAGCCGGTAAAATCTTTCTAAATCTTTAATATCAATTTCTCCGCTGATAAGCTTTGGGGAAATTATTTCTGCTGCCATGCTAAAAAGAGAGTCTTTTTCCACGCTTGCAAGCCAGCTTGCTCTTTCGGGGCTGAAATTCTGTTTTTCCGGCTGATACTTTAACTGAATTTCCGCCAGTTGATCTTTAAGTTGACCAAAAATTTCCGCAGTCCACTCATCGGTATTTTCCGCGGATCCAATATTTATAGATTTATTCTTTATTTCATTAAATCGGTCAGCTCTTTTTAAGACCGCGGCAATAGAATCCTTTTTTGCTGATAATCTAACAATTTGTTCCCATTTATCGTCATTAATCAATTGTCTGTCTCTGGCGACGATTAAACCTTCTGCTAATGATTTGAGAATATGCTCGCCGGAAACAATCTTTAGCAGGGCGATAATATCATTGGGAGAAACTATACCTTTGTCTAAAAAATCGGCAGTTAAATGTCCGGCCTTACAAATTCTTTCCGGGTCTTCCATCCCTTCTTCCAGGATATCCCCGTTAGAAAAGCTGGCTCGTGCTTCGGTTTCGTGAAGTAATCTAATCCAGGAATCTCTTAATATCCCGTTTAATCTTTGCGAGGAAGAGATAACATTGCTTGGTAGTTTTTTTTGACGGTCTGATCTTGGGAGTAGTTGAACTGGCAGGTAAAGGATAATCCGGCAATTGTTTTCATCGGTTTTGATAAATTCAGACAATTGGTCATAAATCGCCGATAGTTCTCCCGAAGACAATATTCCTTGCTCAAGTGCTTCATAAAAATCAGTCTGACTGTCTTTGACTTTATAAAAAGCTTCGTCTAAACTTTTTGATAATTCGCGTCTTTTCCTTGCTTGCTCAAACAGTATGGGATTAGCCGAAACCTCCGGCGGCAGACTCGATTGTTGATCAATCCCGCAAAAGAATAAATCGAGATTAAGCGGTCTTACGGCGACAAGATCTTTTGGTAAGCCAATTTTCTCAGGTGAATGATGTAGCCTTAAGTTGCCTTCTTCTGTACTCATGAGTACCTAATTTTAACATAATAGTTTTTAGTAACGAACTATATCTGTGGAGAGTTATTCAACGGTCTCCATCTTATCGTTTTCCAAGAAAGAATCTGAAGAGTATAATTAAACCAATTATTTATACTAAATATAAGCTTTTTAAGATATACTACGTTTTATGACACTGTTAATTTTTATTGTAATTTTGTCGCTTCTGGTATTTGTTCACGAGCTTGGCCACTTTTTAGTGGCCAAAAAAATGAAAATGTATGTCGAGGAGTTCGGATTCGGATTACCACCAAGAATTTGGGGCAAAAAGATCGGGGAGACGATATATTCAATTAATGCTCTCCCGATCGGAGGATTTGTAAAACTTTACGGTGAAAGCGGGCAAGAAGCGGAAAAGGGAAGCAGTTTATACGGGTCCCTTGCTGTTAAAGGCAAGGCTTATTTTGATAAACCTATTTGGCAAAGACTGGCGGTACTGCTGGCAGGAGTAACGATGAATTTATTTTTGGCGATCATATCTTTTACGGTTATATATTTTGTTTTAGGGGTTCCCACAAAGCTCGGTCGGGTAAAAATTGAAGGAATCGTTCAAGGCTCACCGGCCCAAGCAGCGCAGTTGAAGATCGACGATGTGATAGTTGCTGTAGATAGCCGGAAAATTAAAACAACCGATGAGTTTATTGCCATTACTAAAAAACTTTCCGGTCAAAAAATGATTTTGGAGATTTCCAGAAAAAATGATAATCCGTGCAAGACCGGGAGTGATAAAAATGTTTTAGGCGGAATGGCTGTTGGTCAGTTCGGTTTTAGCTGCAACGGTGAAAATCTGTTAATATCCGTTATTCCAAGGAAAAATCCTCCTGTAGACGAAGGTCCTCTGGGAATTGCTATATCAGATACAGAATTGAAAAAATACCCATTTTATTTAATGCCGATTTATGGGGCAGTTGAGGGACTGCGGGAATCTGTTTCCTGGGGAAAACAGATATTATCGTCTTTGAAAAGTATGATTGTCACCTTGGTATTCAAGGGTCAATTTCCCAAGGATATTGCCGGACCGATAGGAATTTTCCAGGTAACCGGACAAGTTGCCAAAGCGGGAAATTTGGCTTTACTGCAATTTTTGGGAATTTTATCGGTCAACCTGGCAATAATGAATGTTCTTCCGTTTCCGGCACTGGATGGCGGCAGAATAGTCTTTTTGGCTTATGAAGTGGTGACCAGAAAAAAGGCTTCGGCAAAAGTGGAAATGATTGTTAACAATATCGGTATGGCGATTTTGCTGGGACTGATGGTTTTGATTACGGTAAACGATATCATAAGACTGGTATCAAGATAGTAAACTCCACAATGAAAAAGAAAATCCCTAAAATAGTAGTTATAGGCGGGGGAACGGGAACTTTTATGGTTCTTATGGGTTTAAGAAAGTATCCGCTGAAGATTGCGGCGGTAATGTCAATGATGGACTCCGGCGGTTCAAACCGCGTACTTCGTGATGAATTCGGATTGTTACCGACGAGCGGAATTCGCCAAGCACTGGTAGCGCTTTCGGAAATCCAAAACGACAATTTGATGTTAAGAAAACTTTTTGATTACCGTTATCATCAGGGAATAGGTATTGCCGGAATGACCTTTGGTAACCTTTTTATGGCGGCTCTTTCCGATATTTACGACTCACAAATAAAAGCGATTGAAAAAACCTGTAAGTTGTTACGCGTAAAAGGGAAAATATTACCGATTACCCTTGACGATTCACACTTAGTTGTCCGTTTTGACGATGGAATTCAGCTTTTAGGAGAGCATTTGATTGATGAATCTGTTCATCATGACGGACGGCGAAGAATTATAGAGTTGCAAACAATTCCCAAAGCAAAAGTTTACCCTCCGGTTAAAGAGGAAATATTAAAGGCTGATTTGATTATTTTCGGACCGGGGGATTTATATACCAATACAATTGCCGATTTGGTTGTCGAAGACGTAGTTGGAGCAGTAAAACAAACCAAGGCCAAAAAAGTTTTTATTATGAATTTGATGACAAAATATGGCGACACTTATGATTACAAAGCTTCTGATTTTATTTCAGATTTGGAAAAATATCTTGGAAATAATGTTTTGGATTTCGTACTGATAAATAATAATTTAGAATTTCCTAAAAATATTCTCAAGAAGTACTCGGAAGAAAAATCAAAGCCGGTAGAAGACGATCTTAAAGAAAATAATTATTATAAAATCATCAAGAGAGATTTCCTTTCTGCAGAAATTCCCGAAAAACAAAAAGGCGACAAGCTTCAAAGAAGCCTTCTGCGTCACGACCCGGAAAAACTCGCCGCCGCGATTATGGCCTTACTGCCGGTTTGATTTTTTCAAATCTGAAAACAGGAAGGCTGTTTTTATGGTAAAATGTTGGAGTGATAAATAAAAAAACTGCCGGGAAAATTCTCTCGGAAATAAAAAAAGCGCATAAAATTCTTCTGGCATTTCATGTATCGCCCGATGGAGACAGTATTTCTTCTGTTTTATCTTTAAATGTTTTTTTAAAAAAACTGGGGAAAAATACACATATAGTTTCTTTTTCGAAAATTCCCACAGAATTTGGATATTTACCGGGAGTTTCGCAAGCAGAGATAATAAATTTTAAAAAAATTGATTTTTCAAAATACGATCTTTTTTTCGCCCTGGATATCGCTGATGTCAAAATGATAACCAAAAGCGACTATCCCCTGGAAAAATTTCCCAAGAATTTTAAAGTTATTAATATTGACCATCATCAAACTAACCCAAAATTCGGTGATATTAATTTAATTGGGCAAACAAGCTCGACGGCGGAAATAGTTTATCTACTTTTTGAAATCTGGAAAGTAAAAATAAGTAGGGAGATGGCAAACTTGCTTTTTTTAGGAATTTTATCGGATACCGGATGTTTTCAATATCCTTCAACTACAAAACAGTCTTTCTTAATTGCTTCGCAGTTGATAAATAAGGGTGCGGATTTAAATGAAACTGTTTTATATCAATATCGTAGTAATAGTATGAATACGATAAAATACTGGGGAAGAGTTTTAGACAACATGAGACTGGACAAAAGCGGAAAATTTGTAATATCAATAGTAACGCTTGAAGAAATGAAAGAGCTGGGGATAGAACCGGGAGAGGAAATTGGCGGTGCATCCAGTTTTTTTGCCCCTATCGTAAAAGGGACGGAATTTGGTATAATTCTAGACGAAAACGAGGGATTTATAAAGGGAAGCATTCGGTCAAGGAAAGGCTTTGATGTTGGGAAATTAGCGGCCGAGTTAGGCGGGGGAGGACATAAACTGGCTTCCGGTTTTACTTTACAGTTACCGCTTGAGGAAGCGGAAAAACTTGTTTTGGAAAAAGCAAGAAAAGCGATTGAATAAATGTACAATTTACAATGTATAATGTACAATTCGGAAGAATCATGAATATAAAAGTATAATGATGAATTTTAAGCAAAAAATATATTTCGAATTTCAAATTAAAAATTTATAATTAAAAATTGAAAAAATTTTGTAAAAATTTTTTGTTGGGAGGGGGTGTCTTATTTTCCAAATATTTATGGCAACAATTGTTAAAAAACAACCAGGGCAGTCTGAAGATCAGCTTATTGCCCAATTTAGAAAAAAAGTCCTTAATGATGATGTTTTGGGGGAACTTAGAAAAAGAGAATTCTATGTTAAACCATCCCGTGCCCGCTACGAGAGGATGAAAAGGATTAAAAAGGAAAACAAATGAGAAACAATAACATAAAACTAAAAACATGGAACTTAAAACAATATCTAAAGAATTTAATTTAATGTTCCAAGTTCCCAGTTCCAGGTTCCAAGTTTAAAATTTGAGATTTTATTATGCTAAAGCAGCAAATTGAGGACCAAGCAAGGCAAGCCTTAAAAAACGGTGAGCATCATTTACTGGAAACATTGCGATTCCTTCTTGCTTCAATTAAGAATCAGGAAATAGATCTTAAAAGAGAAGCAACCGATGAGGATGTAATTTCGGTGGTACAAAAGCAAGTGAAACAAAGAAAAGAATCCATAGAAGCTTACGAAAAGGGCGGCCGGCCGGAATTGGCGGAAAAAGAGAAAAAAGAGCTGGATATTTTAAACAAATTTTTACCGGCACAATTGTCCGAAGAAGAATTAAAAGCAACTGTTATTGAAGCGATAAGCTCTCTTTCGGAGATGGATAAGAAAAATTTTGGGAAAGTAATGGGAGCAGTTATGGGGAAAGTGAAAGGAAAGACAGACGGAAACACGGTAAGCAGGATGGTAAAAGAATCGATTTCTAGTTAAAAGTTCAAAGTGCAAAGTCCAAAGTTAAGGTGTTAATTCAAAGATTTAAAAATTTTAAACTGCAACTTTTAACTTTGAATTTTGAACTAATAACTAAAATATAATGAATACAGTCTTAATTGTCTCCGAATCCCGTTACCCGATAAAGCGCAAAAGAATTAAACAGCTGATTTTAAAATATTTGGCAAATGAAGGTATTGATGAGGCGGAAATATCAGTGGCGGTGGTTGGTTCCCGGAAAATTAAGAAATTGAACAATGATTTCAGAAAACTCAATGAAGAAACGACAGTGCTGACATTCGGACTGGAAGAAGGGAGATATCAAGACAGTGTACTCCCTTTGGGAGATATTGTAATTTCATACCCGCAAGCGCGTGAAATAGCCCAAGACGATAACAGTACTATGGACGAAGCGATTGATAAGCTGGTAATTCACGGGATGAATAATTTGATGGGAAGATACAGTGAAAGTTAATAATTCAAAGTGCAAAGTTCAAAGTTATACCCCTTCGCTTTGAATTTGCATATAGTTATGGATAAATTCAAAGCTACGGTGGGTATTATTTATTTGTAAACCAGAGTATAAGGAGTATAAGTGTAAGTTTTACAGTTTTAAAAATTTGAACTGATAACTGCAACTTTTAATTTTTAACTTTAAACTTTAAACTGTTGTTATGGAGACCACGTTTTATTTAAAGTACCGGCCGCAGACTTTTTCTGATTTGGATTCGACTTTTGCCCGGGAGGAGCTGATAAAAATATTTTCTTCCCAAAACATTCCCCATGCTTTTTTGTTTACCGGAACAAAGGGAATCGGTAAGACATCGGCGGCACGGATTGTTGCCAAAGCAGTAAACTGCACCACCAGGGTTGAAGAAAGAAAAAAAGGCAAAGCCAAAGAAATTAACCCCTGTAATAAATGTTCTTCCTGTATATCGATTACTAACGGTTCAAATATTGATGTTTTAGAAATAGACGCGGCATCTTATACGGGAGTTGATGATATCCGCGATTTAAGAGAAAAAGTAAGATTAGCCTCAAGTCAGGCTTTATATAAAGTTTATATTATTGATGAAGTTCACCGGTTATCCGGGTCCGCTTTTGACGCGCTTCTTAAAACAATTGAAGAACCGCCGAAATATGTTATTTTTATTCTTTGCACAACGGAGATTGAAAAAGTACCAAAAACAATTGTTTCCCGGTGCCACAGGATCACGTTTAAAAAAGCGACTGAAGAAGAAAACCTGGGGAGATTGAAATATATTTGCGAAAAAGAAAAGATTTCATATGAAGAAAAAGCATTGCTGCAAATTGCCAAACTTTCGGACGGAAGCTTTCGGGACGCCACTAAAATTTTGGAGCAGGTTGCTTTTTCCGGAAAAATAACGGAGGAAGAAGTGCAAAAGACGGTCGGGATTCTTGGAAACCAGCAGATAGATGAATTTTTACATATATTGAAAAAAAAGGATATAAAAGAAGGATTGATTTTCATCAATAATGCGGTAGAAAGCGGGGCAAATCTAAAAGTATTTTTGGAAAACTTTTTAGACAGTTTGCGCAACCTATTACTCGCAAATTACGGGATTGGGCAACTTACGGAAACATTTTCAATCGAAGAAACAAAGACGCTGATTGAACTGTTTTCCAAAGCATACACGGAACTTAGGTACGCGGTTATTCCTCAACTTCCGATTGAGATTGCGGTGATAGAGTGGGGAGAAAATCAGTTAAAAGTTAAAAGTGAAAAGTTAAAAGTTAATGATGGAAGTGGTGACGAACAAGACAATGACGAAAGAGATAAAAAAGGCAAAATATTAATAGAAGCCACGAATGATAAAGATGAAAAAGAAGAACAAAAAGAATCAGAAGCAAAAGATAATAGTCATGGTGCTGGTTATACTTTAGAGGATGTGATCGAAAAATGGCCTTTGATTTTGAACAAAGTGAAACCGATGAATCATTCGGTTTTGGCCTTTTTAAGAGCATGCCGGCCAAAATCCTGCGAAGACGGATTTTTAACCCTGGAAGTATTTTATAAATTTCATAAAGACCAGCTGGAGTCAGAAAAGTGCCGGCGGGTTTTTGAAACGGCAGCTGGTGATATACTTTCCTGTAATGTTAAATTAAAATGCAGCCTAAGCGAAAACAAGCCAGTGAAAATGGAAGAAAAACCTCTTCCTCCGGTGGAAATGAAAACGGGAAGAAATACCGCTTTTAAAAAAGCCGAAGAAATTGATATAATGAAAGTTGCGCAGGAAATATTCAAATAAAAATCAGAAGCAAGGAACGATTCCGGAAAACTCGGATAGAACTCAGAAAGTCAGAGATTCAGATATTCGGAGTATCAGATAAATCAGAATTCCGATTTTCTGATATTCTGGCTATCTGATATTTCCGGTTTCTGAGTATTCTGACCAAGTCTGACTTGGTTCTGAGTTTTCTGAACCAATTACAAATTTTTATTTATTAATTAGAAAGGAGATTTATGTTTAATCCTTTAAAACAAGCGGGCGATTTGATGAAAATGCGCAAGCAAGCAATGGAAATTCAAAAAAGACTGTCCGAAGAAAGAATTGAAGTTAATGAAAACGGAGTAAAGATTGTTATTTCCGGTGATCAGAAAATTGTTGAATTTGAAAACAACGGTGCTTCGGATAATACCGTAAAAGAAAAATTTAATAGAGCGATTAAGCTTTCTCAGGAAATTGCCGCCAAAAAACTGCAGGAAATGAGCGGCGGTCTTTCCGGTCTTCTGGGTAGTATGGGCGGAATATAAAAGTGTTTCATCAAAAGAAAAAAGATAAAGATATATGGGTAAATTATGCCCTCATTTCGGAAAATTGACTTTTTAGTATTATGGGGTTATAATGTGATCAGTTTATATTGAGTAAATAACTAGCACATTTAAAGTTTCCGAAGGAGAATGACCGTGGAAAACCAAAACAGAGCATTGATGCAAGGTAAAAGCAGGGGGAAGGGCGGATTTAAAATTATTTTTGTTTCTGTATTAGTATTGGTAGCCATTGGAACAGGTTTTTTTTATTTTTCCAATAACCAAAAAGCAGTAAATAAAGTACCTGTTTCTTCCGGTTCCAGAGGAGGAAGATCGGGAGTTACGGCATTGAAGCAAAGTACTCCGGTAGTTTTTCCTGCCAAGGTTGAAGAAAGAAGCGCACCGGTTTATGACGAAAAAAAGGAAGCGATAAAACATTTTTCGTCATTAAAGCTCGATTCCGGAGAAGTTAAGCTCTATTTTAGAACGCCGGTTAAAGGAGAATTTAAGTTTATCGGATATATCTCAAGACAAGAGGTTGGAAACTCAACCTTACTGGTTGCTGAAGAAGAATTGAAAAAGCCGGTAGGGGACGGGGTAAAGAGGATTGTTTCCGGCTGGGGAACTAAAAAAGCGATTTGGCCACCGGGTTCCAATTCACTGTATATTGTCTCGGCCAGCTCACTCTATTTTATTGACGGCTAAACATTATTGGGTTTTTTGGCAGGCATCTGCTGAAAAACCCTTTTTTTATGAAGTTTGAAAAAAAATTATTACCGGATCTATAAATAGCGGCAGTTATCAGGTAGAATTAACTTCATGAATATTCCAAAGCCCATTAAAAATTTGATAGACAGTTTTGAACGTTTACCCGGTATCGGTCCCAAAAGCGCCCAAAGGCTGACTTTTTATTTATTGCACGTACCACAGGAAATGCTGGAGCAATTTGCTTCTTCGCTGGTGAATTTAAAAAAAGGAACAGTTCTTTGCTCAATATGCAATAATGTTTCGGAAGTGGATCCTTGTCCGATTTGTTCAAGCCAAAACCGTGACCACTCTACTGTTTGTGTAATTGAACAACCGCTGGATGTTTTGGCGTTTGACAGAAATGGACGATATAACGGTATTTATCATGTTCTTCACGGAGCAATTTCGCCGCTCAATAATATTGGGCCGGATGAAATAAAAATTGCCGAACTGATAACCCGTCTTCGTTCTTCGAGCTATGGCGAGGTAAAGGAAATCATTCTGGCGACAAATTCAAACATGGAAGGAGAGGCAACAGCGATGTACGTCGCCAAAGAAATTGCAAATTGCAAAATACAAATTGAGAATTTGAAAAATTTAAAAGTTACGAGGCTGGCACACGGACTTCCGGTTGGCGGGGATGTTGAATATGCTGACGATGTTACTCTGCAAAGAGCCTTGGAAGGCAGGAGAGACTATGGAATATAATGATTATAAAGATTATAATTTTTTTAATCATTATGGTAAATCAAATAATTTCCGATTCTTTTGAAACTCTGGGCGGGGCGGTGCAAAGCGGGGGGAAACAGGTTAAGCAAGTCGTTAAAAAAATGGGCGATGATATTGTGGAAGGAGTTGGATTACAACCGGCCCAGGATGATTCCATGCCTCCGGAAGCGAAAAATCCTCCGGCGCACAATGATGCCCAGTACGATAAAATTCAGCAGGCAGCCAAAAAAAGACAAATAGCAAAGTATAAACAGATTCAGGACGAAATTTTGCAGCTGTCAAAAAAGAGAGACCAGGAAATGGAAAAATACCATATGCCCGGATTTACTGATGAACAGAAGAAGGAAAAGCAGATTCAGCAGCTTCAGGAAGGGCAGTCATCGGAAAAGAAACTTCCCCCGCTTCCCGTTCAAAGAGCGCAAAAGAAAACGGAAATGAACAGGGGCGCATCCGGATAACAAACCTATAATACTTGACTTCAAACTGCTTTCGTGTTATACTCCGTGCATGATTTTTGCAAATAATTCCGTAAACGACGCAAGCAAACCTAAGGTTGTAATTTTGTATCTAGACCCGAAGTTGGCAAAAAAAAGTAAACCTAAACTGTCTTTTGTGCAATTTGATAAAAGAATTTTATTTAAATTTACCGGAATTGGTTTGACGACTTTGTCAATTTTGACTTTGGTTTATTTTTTTGGTCCGTATTTATTGACTGAAGCCGGTTATCGTCTTTTACAGGTTAAAAGAGAATCGACAAGAATAATGAAAGACGAACCCAAAAAAGAACCGGTAGTGCAGTTTTCTGATCTTATGGGTAAGGCTCAGTTTGAAAATATTCCCGCTCCTAAAGATACGAATTTCGGGATTGTGATCCCGAAAATTAATATTAACATCAAAGTCGTTCCAAACGTAAATGCAGAAAAACAAAGTATATTCATGCCGGCACTGCTTAACGGTGTTGCTCATGCGCAGGGAACGGCATTGCCCGGCGGGAACGGTACGATTTTGATTTTTGCCCACTCCGCATTGTATGAATGGGATATTGCCAAATTCAACGCTGTTTTTTATCAAATAAAAGATCTTGTTATTGGTGATGAAATAAACATTTTTTACAACCAAAGACGATATTATTACAAAGTTTATGAAACAAAAATTGTAAAGCCGACTGAAGTTTCTTTTTTACTTGAAGACAAAGGCGAGCAATTGGTACTTCAGACATGCTGGCCGCTTGGCTCGGTCAAAGAAAGACTGCTGGTTTTTGCCAAGCCGGTTGAGGTTAATCAAAAAGTTGCCATTTGAGCCTAAAATAATGAAACTGTATCTTCCTTTTGTAGGAAAGTAATATAAAAGCGGAGGCGAAAGAAATTCTTTTGTCCTCCTATTAAATATTAATAACGGTTGGGTAAATGGAAGTGAAAGAAAATACATTTAAACATAATATTCTCATAATAATAACTTATAATGAAGAACATTAACATAAGGCTTAACTTGGGCACGTAAGCCTATAAGGCTTGACAATGAGATTTAACCATGATAAACTCCGGAAGATTATTAATTTTAATGTTTTATACCCCTCTGCTTTCAAAATGTAAGGGTATAATACCTAACGTAGCTTTGATTTTGATATTGTTTTTTGTCCAATATGTCGAGCTATTTTCTATATTTTGAAAGCTACGGTAGGTATATACCACT
>Ga0265296_1002282_pt1 | contig 19708 bp, 15 predicted proteins | sample MunlanPumphouse1_FD_189073 | JGI IMG/M metagenome (GOLD analysis project Ga0265296, IMG submission 189073) | Groundwater microbial communities from a municipal landfill in Southern Ontario, Canada - Pumphouse #1 | ecosystem: Environmental > Aquatic > Deep subsurface > Groundwater | place...
TATTGACGGTGAAAAGGGCGGTGAAATCCTGATCGTTGAAGATGACGGCGATTTCGTCGAGGACCTCTTCACGATGTGGAGTCCTCCCTTGCCGGTTGCCCGTGCCTCCTCCGGTAGGGAAGCGGTTGAGTATCTGCGGACGAGCGCTCCCACGCTCGTCCTTCTCGACCTCAATCTGCCGCACTATCTGGCGGACGACGATGACGGGGAGGGTCTCGGGATCCTCTCCTTCATCAAGTCTCGTCCCGGTACCGAGATTCCGGTGATCATCATTACGCGCGAGAGCTCGAATGAAACCAGATTGCAAGCCGAAGCGCTCGGAGCACAAGGCTTCTTCCCCAAACCGCTCCAGATCTCCGATCTCGAGGACGCCGTATCGAGAATCGTGCGGGCGGCCTGAGATCTTCCGTCCCGCCGCATTCTTTCTCTCCGAAACTTTCTATTGAACTTCACCGTATCCCTCCTATAATCGAAAGGGTTCAATGCGTCTCTTGCGTCGATATCCGCGTATTATACGTGCATATGTTCGAAGGGAGGACCATTCGTGGTCAACATTCTGCAGCCCGCCGAGATCGTCAAGATCGGCATCGAGAAGGAGAAAAAGCGCCGCGATTTCTATGCGCTCGCGGCGGAACGGTTCAAGGGGGAGAAGGAGCTCGGCGAGCTTTTCTCGCGGCTTCGTGATTGGGAAATCGAGCATATCAGGAAGTTCGAGGCGATCCGCGACGGCGTGAAAAAGGCGCAGTACACGGAGTCGTACCCGGGCGAGACCGAAGGGTACATGGACGCCCTCGTCGACAGCGACCTCTACGCGAAGATCACTCCCGAGAAATTCGATGAGATCGTGAAAACGCCCGTCGACGCCCTCGACCGGGGAATCGGATTCGAGAAAGACGCGATTCTCTTTTTCGGCCGGCTCGCCAATTTCATCGATCCGGCGAGCAGGGAGATCGTCGATCTCCTCATCAAGGAAGAGCAGCAGCATATGATCTATCTGTTCAACATGAAAAAGGAAATGACAGGGAGGAACCGGGAATGAAGACGTTCTGGAAATGCTTCTTTGCGACCATTCTCGCGTTTGCCGTCGTGGCCTTCATCGTCGTCGGCATGGTTGCGTCGAAAAGCGAAGGGAAGAAGAAAGTCGAGAATCATTCGTATCTTGTCGTCGACATTTACGGCGAAATCGCCGAGTACGATCCTCCCGCGGGCATCATGGCGGAAGTGATGGGCGGGAAGCCCGAAACGCTTCAGCGTGTCCTGGGCAATCTCGAAAAGGCGGCGATCGACAAGAAGATCGACGGGGTCATTTTCAAGATATCGTCGAGCAACGGCGCCGGCCTCGCGATGCTCGAGGAGATGCGCGGAGCGATCAAGAAGGTGCGCGCGGCGGGGAAGAAGGTGTACGCGTACACCGATTCGATGGATCGCAACGCGTTCTATCTCGCGGCCGCGTGCGATTCGATATACGCTCCGCCGCCGGCATACATAACGTTTCTCGGCATGAGCGCCGGCTCGCAGCACATCAAGAATACGCTCGACAAGCTCGGCATCAAGGCGAACATCCACCAGATCAGGGAGTACAAGAGCGCGGCCGAGATGATCACGCGCGCGGAAAGCTCCCCCGAGGCGCGCGAGAACAAGGAATGGATACTCAATGAGCGCTGGTCCATGATGACGCAGGCCTTCAAGGAGGACCGGGGTCTCACCGAGGAGAAGATAGTCGAGCTCATGAACTTCGCGCTCTTCACCGCTCCCGAGGCGAAAGCCGCGGGGCTCGTTGACGGCGTTCTGTACTGGGACGAGCTCGAGAATATGCTCAAGGGCAAGGAGAAGGAGCTCCGCACGGTTTCGCAAGCGACCTACGCCGACGTGAAACCGGAAAAGCTCGGCCTCAAGGGCTCGAAGAAGATCGCAGTCGTGCACGCGAACGGAATGATCGGCGGGAGAAAGAGCAGAATCGATCCGATGCTCGGCGTTATGATGGGGCATGAGAGCGTCATCGCCGAACTTCGCCGCGCGAAAAAAGACAAGAACGTCGCGGCGATCGTTTTCCGCGTCGATAGCCACGGCGGCGAAAGCCTCGCGAGCGATCTTATCGGCCACGAGGTCGAGATGGTTTCGAAGGAGAAACCGGTCGTTGTGTCGATGGTCGACGTGGCGGCTTCGGGGGGGTACTACATCGCGTACGAGGCATCGAAGCTCGTCGCCGATCCCATGACGATCACCGGATCGATCGGCTCCATCAGCGCGAAATTCAACATGAAGGGGCTGTACGATAAGCTGGGCATCACGTTCGATTTCATCGAGAAAGGTCCCAACGCGCTCTTCTATTCCGACTACGCCGATTTCACTCCCGAGCAGCGCACGCGTTTCGAGGAAAACCACTGGGCGGGTTTCGACATGTGGCTGAAGGACGTCGCCGAGCACCGGAAGATGTCCTATGACGAGATCACGAAGCTCGCGCTCGGGCGCGTCTGGACGGGCAGGCAGGCCAAGGCGAACGGCCTCATCGACGAGGTGGGCGGCCTCGACAAGGCAATCGAAATCGCGAAGGACCTCGCGAAGATCCCCGCGGATCAGAAGGTCACCGTCGTGCATTACCCGAAGAAGAAGGGGCTCCTTCAGGCGCTGCTCGGCGGCGAGGGGGGCGGTCTGACGGCGGCGGCCAACTGGGCGATCTATCGCTACATCAGAGACGACGTGGCCGAGACGTGGAACACGTTGAGCGCGCGGAATCTCTATATGCCGGATGAAGCGGCGGTGAAATAGCGTCGTCCGATGATCGATCTTTGCCAAACGATGCCGGAGGTTTCGATGAAAGCGGTATCATGCGCGCTTCTGTCCGTGTCCGTGTTTCTTCCCTTTCTTGCCGCGGCGCTGATCCCCGATTCGGCTCATGCCTTTGACCGGCCCGCGGGAAAGATGCTCGCGTCGCGCTCCGAGACGATCGCCAAGTGCGGCATGGTGTGCGCGGCGCAGCCGCTCGCCGTGGAAATCGGCGTCGACATACTGAAGGCCGGCGGGAACGCCGTCGATGCGGCAATCGCGGTCAACGCGGCGCTCGGGCTCATGGAGCCCGTTTCGTGCGGGGTCGGCGGCGACCTCTTCGCGATCGTGTGGGACGCGAAGACCCAGAAGCTCTACGGCCTCAACGCGAGCGGGCGGAGCCCCGCGCTTCTCACGATCGACGAGGTGAAGAAGCGGGGCTTCGCGTCGATGCCGTATACGGGTGTCGTGCCGCAGACGGTGCCCGGCTGCGTCGACGGCTGGTTCGAGCTCCACAAGAGATTCGGGAAGCTCCCGATGAAGGACGTCCTCGCGCCGGCCATCAAGTACGCGGAGGGAGGCTTCCCCGTGACCGAGGTCATCGCGCATTACTGGGCGATCGGCGGGAAGCGTCTCAAGGATGAGCCGAATTTCTCCGCGACGTATCTCCCGGGCGGCCGCGCGCCGTCGAAGGGGGAGATCTTCCGCAATCCCGACCTCGCGCGGACGTACCGGATTCTCGCGGAAAAGGGACGCGACGCCTTCTACCGCGGCGAGCTCGCACGGACTATCGACGCATTCTCTCAGCGCATCGGCGGATATCTGCGGCTGAGAGATCTCGAGGATCATTCGTCGACGTGGGTGGAGCCCGTGAGCACGAATTACCGCGGCTACGACGTATGGGAGCTTCCGCCGAACGGCCAGGGGATCGCGGCGCTGCAAATCCTCAACATCCTCGAAGGCTACGATCTCGCGAAGCTCGGATTCGGAAGCGCCGAGGCGCTCCATCTCATGATCGAGGCGAAGAAGCTCGCCTTCGAGGACGCGGCGCGATTCTACGCCGATCCCGATTTCGTGAACGTCCCTGTCGCGCGGCTCATCTCGAAGGAATACGCGGCGGAGCGGCGCGCGCTCATCGACCCCGACAGGGCGCTTCGGGAGGTTCCCCCGAGCAGCATCGTTCTCGAGACCGGAGAGACGACCTATCTCGTCGTCGCCGACAAGGACCGCAATTTCGTTTCGCTGATCCAGAGCAACTACGCCGGATTCGGCTCGGGCCCCGTGCCGGACGGTCTCGGCTTCTGCCTCCAGGACCGCGGCGCGCTTTTCAACCTCGATCCGAAGCACCCGAACGCGCTCGTTCCGCGCAAGCGCCCCTTCCACACGATCATCCCCGCGATGGTCACGCGCGGCGGGAAGCCGGTGTTCGCCTTCGGCGTCATGGGAGGATCGATGCAGCCGCAGGGGCATGTCCAGGTGCTCTGCAACATCGTCGACTTCGGGATGAACGTCCAGGAGGCGGGGGACGCGCCGCGATTCAATCACATGGGATCGTCTGAACCGACGGGCGAGATCATGAAGGACGGGGGCGAGGTCGCGCTGGAAGAGGGCTTCTCACCCGACGCGATCAGGGCGCTCATGGAAAAAGGGCACCGGATCGTCAGAGACGCGGGCGGTTTCGGCGGCTACCAGGGCATCTGGTGGGATTGGAAGAGCGACGTGCTCCTCGGCGGCTCGGAATCCCGCAAGGACGGCTGCGCGATGGGGTACTAAAGCAGCGCGAAGAGCGTGGATCTGCTTCGAGCGATCTTCGGAGAATCGACGATCTCGAAACCTGCCTGCCGGGCCGCGTCGATCGAGCCGGCGTAGGCGCGCGCAGAAACGTGCATCTTCGGCTCGACGAGGAGGAGCTTACCCCCGGGAGCGAGGGTGGATCTCACGAGCGTGAAGAACGCGCGCGCGTCGGGCACCTCGTGCACCATGTAGAAGGCGAGCGCGAAATCGACCGTTCCCGCGAGATCTCCCGCCCATGAGCCGTCATTCCCCACGAGGCGCGTTTCGATACGGTGAAGGAGCCCGGCCTTCGCCGCGCGCTTTTCAACCTGTTCGAGCATTCTGGGCTGGACGTCCGCCGCGATGACCCTGCCGGTCGGTCCGGCGAACCGCGCGAGGTCGAGCGTGAAGGTCGCCATGCCGGGGCCCAGGTCCAGAACGGTCATGCCCGGCCGGATATGAGGGGCCAGGATCTTGTGGGGATTATGGGCGAACCGCCTGATGGGGCTCGCGAGGAACCAGCCCACCCACCAGGGGCAAACATGGTGTGCCATGGTACCTGCCTTTCGCCCGCAGTATAGTCGATCTCCGCGGTTTGTAATAATTTTTTGTTGAATTCCCCGCCGCGTTTCGATAGTTTTAGCTCAACTGGCAACTTGGAAAGGGAGGTTGAACATGAAGAAAGTAGTCCTGTGCAGCGGAAGCAAGTGTTGCCCCGAGGCCCTCATCGACGGTGATCTGATCACCATCAAGGACGATGACGGCGGCACGGTCAACCTGACCAAAGAGCAGGTCAAGATCCTCTGGGAGAACCTGAAGTAATTTGGGTGAACCGGGATTCATGCAAAGGCGCTCCGGATCGCTCCGGAGCGCCTTCTTCTTGCCCCTACTCAAGATTCAGTGAGTATTCGTCCCAATCCCCCGGAAATTCGGTCGCATAGGCGATGCGGATCTCGATCTTCTGCTTCGGAGCCGGCGAAAGATTCCAGGTGAGGATCCCGTCCTCGCGCTCCTCGGCGGGCTTCGGCTCGAGGTCGACGTTCGTCACCTTAACCTCTTTGATCGTCGAAACCGGAATGCGGTCCTGGAGCTTCACGCTCGCGGCGTCTTTCTTGAAGCTCTCGATCGTGATCAGGTAGCTGTAGCGGATCTTCCTGACGGGGGCGCCTTCCTTCGTGAGATATTCCTTCTTCTCGAGCTTGAACGTGACCTTGATGTCCTGATCGATCCCGAGATGAACGGGAAACTCCTGGCCCGCCACGACTGCTTTCAGATGCTCCTTGCCGACGAACGTCGAGGTCTTGCCCGCAGCGCCCGCGGCCGCCGATTCGATGTATACGTCCGCGGGACCCGAGAGGAGAGGCGCCTCGAGCGAGTTCGTAACGGCTCCCGTGACGTACACGTTCTGCGAGAAGCGCGGCGCCGTGTATCGCGAGAGCTTCCCCGTGAGCGTGCCTTGGAGAATGAGGACGCGCCGCGGATCTTTCCCGCTCGGGAGATCGACCGATTTCGGAATAGAGAAGCTTGCGGCGAATTCGGACGAGGCGAGCTCTGCGCCTGGGATCTCCGCTTCGTACTCCTCTGCCGGGGCCTCGGCCTGAGCGGCGTCGGCGGAGGTTACCGAGATACTGCTCTTCATGGCGCGCCCCCTTGCCAACTCCTCTGCCATGGGCCGCGGCCGCGGCGAGCGCTGCAGGTAGAGCGGGACGATCTCCGGCGGCGCCGCGCCGATCTGCGGCCGCGCCGTGGAGAGCGTGACCGCGACGTTTTTCCAATCCTCGCCGGTGAACTGCTTGATCCACGCGTTGTACGCGAGCTCGATCGACTCCTTCGCCGTATCGTAGCGGATCTGGTATTCGGGCCCCCATTGCGCGCCGCGGACGTTGTAGGTGAATGCGAGCTCGAGGGTGCCCGGCGAGGCTATCTCGCAGTCGACGACGACGCGGCGGCTCCAGTCGTCCTTCGTCTGCATTTCGTTGAGCCGGCCCGCGATCCAGTTGATCTCCTCGGCAAGCTTCATGATGCGCCTGTTGAGACCGCCGATTCTTTCGTTTGTTTTGACGCGCTCCGAGCCGATAAACTCGAGAACGTTCTTCCAGTCCTGCACGCGGAATATCTCGGTCGTGAGCTTCGTGCTTCCCGTATCAAAGGGGAGTTTGGCGAAGTCGTCGAGAAACTGCGCGGAGCTCGTAAGCGCGCCGTGCTCTATCTGGAGCGTGTCCCGCCGCGCCGTGAGCCTCTCGAGTTTGTCCTTGAGCTCCTTGTAGCGCGGGGACTCCTCCGCGAGCCCGCGCACCTTGACGACGTCGATCCCCATGATGCGCGAGCGGGCCGTGCCCTTGCCCTCGACCTGGAGGGAGGATTCGTCGAACGAGCGCGGAAGATCGCCGCAGACGAGCTTGTAGAGCCCCGTCTTGAGCTCGACCGCGCCGGTCCTCGTCACCTGCGCGCGGTCCGCATAGACGGTCGCCGCCGCGATCCTCGTATCGAGGGGGATCTCTTTCTCGTCGGACGCCCCGACGGAGAAGGAACAGAGAATTGAGAACGCGAGCGCCGCGAGCGAAAGGGCGATCGCGAACGATCCGGATCGTGCCGACGTGCGTCTGGTCTTCATACCGGCTACCTCCATTGATTGATCAGTATACGGCGACCGCGGAATCTCCCTGCACGCGCACGACGCTCATCCGGGGGAGCCATTCCCGTTCGACGTAGGTGTAGTTGCCGCCGGCGCCGCTGAAATCGCCGACCTTTTTCAACGCGCTCGCGATGTTGATCTTCTCGAGGCGTTTGATATCGACGGCCTTCGCGACGATGCGCATCGCGTCGTACTCGAAGACGCCGCTCGCCGTCGTCGTCACGTTGAATCTCTTCCGATACCGCGCGGTGAAATCCAGGTATCCCGAAAGCTCGATAGCGGGAACGGAATAGTAGCACCCTTCCAGCGATTCCCCCGCGAGCGCGGCGAAACCCGGGTCCCGAAAATCCGACGAGCCGATGACGGCGCCCCGGTATCCGGCCGCGCGAAGCGCGGCCAGCACGCCGGCCGCGGCCTTCCCGGCGCCGAAAACGTAGACGGCACCCGGGTCCTGCGCGAGCGCAACGCCGACCGCCGATTTGACGGCGGCGCCGTCGTCGATGAACGGTTCAATGGCCAGGAGCCTGACGCCGCTCTGCGGGAGCTCGTTCCTGAACGCCTTCGCGGCGTCGTTTCCGTCATCGTCGTTGAAATAGAGCGCCGCCGCCCTGTCGACCTTGAGCGATTCCGTGAGGAAACGCGCCGTCGTTTTGATCTCCAGGGTCGTGCTCGGGACGATTCTGAAGGTGTTCCCGTGCGTCGTCGTGATGAGCGGGTGCCTGCAATTGGCGAAAACCGGAACGAACTCGACCTCCGCCTGATGCGCGATGGCGAGGCAGGAGGCTCGCGCTATGACGAAGGAGACGAGTATCTTCTTGTCGATGAGCTGGTCCTTGAAGGCCTCGAGGGCCGCTCCCGGATCGTTCTGATCGCTGGCGACGACGAGCTCGAATCGGATGTTCGGATTCGAGACGTTGAGCTCCTCGATCGCGAGCTGAAGACCGTGCAGGTGCTGGTTCCCGATTTCCGCTCCGGCCCCGGTGAGCGGCAGTATCGCTCCGATTCCGATTATCTCGGGTTTTGTGCCGCAGCCGGCTGAGAGAATGAAGGCGCAGCAGGCGATCGCACAGGCGATACGCCGAAGTACGGAAGTGCTCATCTCGGGACCTCCAGGTTCGAATGGCGCCGGTCATCGTACCAGATAAAAGCCGTTGTAAAGAACGCTTTTTCGATGCATATTAGCGATGCATTTTCAGCCACTCACAAGGAGCCGATCGATGAAGGATATTGATAAACTGCATACGGATACTCAATGCGTCCATGCCGGATTCAAGAGCGAGCAGACGGGGGCGGTCGTGACGCCGATCTATCAGGTCTCCACGTTCGCGTTCCGGGACGTGGATCACGGGGCGGATCTCTTCGAAGGCAAGGGCGAGGGATATATTTACACGAGAATGGCAAATCCCACGGTCCAGGCCTGCGAGCGCGCCGTCGCGATTCTCGAGGGGGGCTTCGGGGGGCTCGGCTGCGGTTCGGGAATGGCGGCGATCCATACGACCTTCGCGGCGCTTCTTCGCGCGGGAGACCATGCCGTGTGCTCCGCGATCGTCTACGGCCCGACCCAGACGCTTCTCGCGAGCGTCATGTCGCGTTTCGGCATCGCATCAACCTTCGTCGATACGTCCGATCTCGACGCGGTGAGGCGCGCGATGCGGCCCGATACGAAGCTCGTCTTCGTCGAGACTCCGGGAAATCCCGTCCTTTCACTGAGCGATCTCGCGGCGGTCGCGGATATCGCGCACAAGGGTGGCGCGAAGCTCGCCGTCGACAACACCTTCATGAGCCCCGTGCTTCAGCGGCCGCTCTCTCTCGGCGCGGACGTGGTCGTTCACTCGATGACGAAGTTTCTCAACGGGCACGCCGACGTCGTCGCCGGGATGATCGTCGTGAAAACGGAGGACGATTATCATGCGTTCAGGAAGATCCTGAACCAGCTCGGCGGGGTCATCGATCCGTTCAACTCGTTTCTCGTCTCGCGCGGGATAAAGACCCTCGCGCTCCGGATGGAGCGCCACTGCGAGAGCGCGGAGAAGGTAGCGCGGCACCTCGAGAAACATCCGAAGATCGCGAAAGTCTACTATCCGTGGCTCGAGTCCCATCCGCAGCACGCGCTGGCGAAACGGCAGATGAAGGGGGGAGGTGGGGTCGTGAGCTTCGAGCTCGCCGGCGGCATCGAGGCGGGAAAAACGCTCATGAACTCGCTTCGTCTCTGCACGCTCGCCGTCAGTCTCGGCGGCGTCGAGACGCTCATCGAGCATCCCGCTTCCATGACGCACGCTTCGATGGGAGCGGCCGCGCGCGCGAAGGCGGGCATCCCGGAAGGGCTCGTCCGGATTTCAGTCGGCATCGAGGACGCCGGCGAGATCGTCGCGGACCTCGATCAGGGGCTCGCGGCGATCAAGGGGTAGGAGGCGCCGTATGCTCGCGTGGAACGAATACATCCAGATCATAATCGCCCTGATCGTGATCATCGATCCCCTCGGCGCGATCCCGATTTTCATCAGCCTCACCGCGAATCAGACCGACGTGCAGCGGAAGCGGACCGCGCAGGTCGCGTCTTTTTCCGTCGCGATCATCCTCGTCGTATCATGCTTCATCGGCGAATATATTCTCAAGCTCTTCGGGATATCGATCGCCTCGTTCAGGATAGGGGGAGGCATTCTCCTGATGCTTATGTCGATCGCGATGATGAACGCCAGGATCAGCCCGGCGAAGCGGACCGAATCGGAGGAAGAGGAGGCGCACGGGAAGGAGAACATCTCCGTCGTTCCGCTCGCGATACCGCTCTTGGCGGGGCCCGGCGCGATCAGCCTCGCGATCATCTATTCGGAAAAGATCACCGGCGCCGTCAACACGGGCTTTCTCATTCTGAGCTGCGTGATCGTCGCCGCCCTCATGTGGGGGGCCCTGAGGCTCTCCGTGCGCATCTCGAAGGTCCTCGGGCATACGGGCATAAACATAGCGACCAGAATCATGGGGTTGATCCTGGCCGCCATATCGATCGAGTTCATCGCCAGTGGCTACAAGGTGCTGTTCAGATAGCGCGCGGGTCCTGTCGGCGATTGCACACCGCACGTGCTCGCTCGATACGCGGGTCCTGCCGCTGATTGCACCCCGCCCGTGCTCGCTCGCAAAGCTCGCTGCGCTGCGTGCGGGGACCCCATCAGCGTCACCCGCTACTTGTGCTCGTGCGGGGGCTCCATCGCCGCCACCCGCGCGCTCTCGTGGCCGCACGTCGCGCATACGCGGACACTGTCGCAAGGAGGCGGAGCGATACCCCTGTTTATTGCCCAATTCCGCAGAAGCGACAATTGCACAACTCATTTCATGATAATTTGTTGCGGTGGATTTTCAAGTTTAGTAGATTGTTCTCCTAAATATACTAGGCAAATCTACCAAAAACGAATATGCTGTGGCTGCTATGAAAGAGATTGAACGGCACTTCACTCGACTATTGGCATCCCGGCTGCGCGAGCAGCTCAATTTCATCCAGGTGGTCATCGGGCCGAGGCAGGTCGGAAAGACCACGGGACTCGAGCAGATTGTCGCACGTTGGGAGGGCCCCTCGCTCATGGTCACGGCGGATGAGATCGTTACTCCCGACAGGGAGTGGATCACGGTGCATTGGGAAAAGGCCAGGCGAATGGGCGACGGCGTCCTTCTCGTGATCGATGAAGTTCAAAAGATTCCCCACTGGAGCTCGGTTATCAAGCATATGTTCGATCAGGACCGCAAGTCCAAGAGACTCAAAGTCGTCTTGTTGGGATCAGCCAGCCTGTCCCTTCAGCGGGGACTCGGTGAAAGCCTGGCCGGGAGATACGAGGTCATCACTGCCGATCACTGGGATCTCGGCGAGTGCAGGGAGGCTTTTGGATGGGGACTCGACGAGTTTCTGAAGTTTGGCGGATATCCGGCAGCCGCATTGTTGTGTCATGACATTCCGAGGTGGCAGAAGTATCTACGGGACTCGATTATTGAACCGGTGCTCATCAAAGACATACTGGGTCTCAGTTCCGTCCAGAAGCCGGCGCTCTTCCGCCAGACGTTCGAGCTTGCGATGGCATATCCAGCCCAAGAGGTGTCACTCCAGAAACTCCTGGGCCAACTTCAGGAAACCGGGAATGTGAACACGATCAAGCACTACCTGGATCTGTTACAGGGGGCGTTTCTCATTCGCACGCTTCACAAATACAGCGGCTCGGAAGTAAGGACGCGGGCTTCCAGCCCGAAACTTCTGCCGCTGAACAACGCTCTGGTGCATGCCTTCCGGTCGCCCGAGGAGGTCGACGCAAATCCTCAGTGGTATGGCCGGGTTTTCGAGGCGGCCGTCGGCGCGGCGTTGTTGCGTTCCAGCGGAAGGGTCCATTACTGGCGAGAAGGGAAGTTCGAGGTCGACTTCGTCGTTGAGTTGAGAGGGAAGATATACGCGATCGAGGCAAAGTCGAGCGCTTCGAGAACTCTTCGGGGGTTGGAACAATTCAAGCTGCGCTATCCCGACTGCATACCGCTCGTCGTCGACCGCGAGAAGGGGCTCAGACTTCTCGAATCGACGAACGTCGACGAGCTTCTGCTGGATGGGGGGCTCCACTAGATTTCCGAGGTGCCGCGCGTGGTGTGCCAACCAGATACTGGTGGACACGTACGCAAAGAATTCGAACCCTGGCGGAGATAGCATTCGAAGCGGCTCTCTTGGAAACCGTTGAGCCTCCAAAATATCAGCGGATCGCGGAAAGGGCACTGCATTTGAATCAGCTGCGGCTCAGCAACGAGGCCATTGCCCTGTATCTCGATGTCGACGGCCGGACCGTCGCGAAGGCGCTGAGCTGGATTCTGGACAGATCTTGAGCGATTCGTTCATCACCGATAGGGCCGTTTTCGACGAGATGCTGCGTCACGTTTGATATGAGCATGCCGGCGCGCCGCCTGCCCGTTATCATTCGCCCCTGTGCACCGGGCCAAGCACCGGCCGCGCGAACATATTGACGCGGAATCGTATTTCCTGTAAAAATGGTAAAATTGATTTTCCTGTAAATTTATTCGACAAGGAGATTTCCTGATGTCATTCAAGAAAAGGCCCATCACCGCCTTGGCCTTGCTCCTCTTGGTAGTGTTCGCCTGCGCTTCCTCTCTCGGGCAGGAAACCAAAACGACTCCGGCCCTTTCCGAAGACGAAATCCGAACCCTTCTTCAGGATCGGCTGGACCCCAAAGCCGATATCGGATTGGTCGCGGCAGTGGTTTCGCCGGAGGGCGTGTGCATAATCACGGCCGGCATCGCGGGGCCGAATGGTGCGCCGCCGCTGAACGGAGATACGGTATTTGAAATCGGCTCGGCCACCAAAGTGTTTACCGCGGTCACCCTGTCCGATATGATCGAACGAGGCGAAGTCGCCCTGAACGATCCCATAGGGAAATATCTCCCGGCCGATGTGCGCGTCCCCGAGAGAAACGGCAAGACCATCACCCTGATCGACCTTGTGACCCACACCTCCGGACTCCCGAATCTCCCTTCCAATTTCGTCATGACGGATCCGACAAATCCCTATGTCCACTATACCGTTCCGCAATTGTATGCGTTCCTGAGCGAATATCAGCTGACCCGGGATATCGGCGGTAGCTACGAGTATTCAAACTTCGGCGTCGGGCTGTTGGGGCATGCCCTCGCCTTGAAGTGCGGAATCGGTTATGAGGAACTGGTCCGCCAACGAATTCTCCAGCCGCTGGACATGAAGGATACGGCGATTTCGCTTTCGACTTCCATGAAGGCGCGCCTGGCCGTCGGGCATGATAGAGATGGGAACGCCGTCCCCAATTGGGATTCGCCGACATTGGCCGGTGCCGGTGCGTTGCGATCCACCGCCAATGACATGATGAAGTTCATGAAGGCGAATCTCGCCGATTCGGGCCCCTTATCGGCCGCGTTGCACCGCAGCCACGGCAAACAACGCAATACAGACATTCCCGATACCGATATCGGCCTGGGCTGGCACATCACCAAAACACCGGCTGGCGAGATCGTCTGGCACAACGGACAGACCGGGGGATACCACTCCTTCATGGGATTGGATTTGAAGAATAGATCCGGCGTGGTGATCCTCCACAATTCGAACGCCGACATCGACGACATTGGTTTTTATCTGCTCGACAACCAGCTCCCGCGTCCGGCCAAGCGGCGTGTCGAAAACCCGATCAAGCCGGAAGTGCTTGATCTCTATCCCGGGGAATACCAGCTCGCTCCCGGTTTCACGCTGACGGTCACCCGCGAGGAAGACAAACTGTTTGTCCAGGCGACCGGGCAGCCCCGTTTCCAGGTGTATCCTTCGTCGGAAGCCGAATTTTTCTACAAGGCCGTAGATGCCCAAATCACGTTTGTGAAGGACTCGACCGGGCGCGTGACCGGACTCGTTTTGCATCAAGGTGACCGCGACATAAAAGGCGCGAGAATCAAGTAACCGCAACAGTTTTCGCCCTGTACTGTGGCATTCGAGCAAACCCCTCGCCAGATGTCTTCAACGACCCACGGCCGAAACTGCCCAGCCCCCCGTCTTTCTCAATCAGATCGTCTTCAACCTACAATAGCGAGACCGTGCGAGGCACTTCAACGGTGTCAGCGTCGTTTCCGTCGCCGATGGGCTCGATACGGATGACAGGGACTCGAAGCTTGCCATTCAGATTCGCGGGATCTTCAACGAGCTCCAGCTGGAGGACCTCAAGAAGAAAACCCTGCGGGGCCAGAAAGGTCAGAAGGACCGCGGCTTCTTCGTTGGCGAATCCACCTATGGATACCGGTCGATTCCCTTTGGCGAGACGAGAATGGACAAGAAAGGGCGACCCCGGCCAGAGGGATACAAGATGGAGATCGAGCCTCTCGAGGCGGCTATTGTCCTGCGGGTATTCAATGAATTCGCCCAGGAGCGCTCCAAGTCGGAAATCGTGAAACGCTTGAACAAGGAAGGTGTTCCAGGCCGCATCAAAGCGGGTAGAGGTTGGTCTCCCTCGACGGTGACACGAATGCTCGCGAACACCAAGTACATTGGCAGCTGGGTTTGGAACAAGAGCGAAACGCGGAAGGACCCGATGACGGGGAGAGTAAGACGGATTCCAAAACCGGAAGCGGAATGGCACACCCGCGAGGACGAAAACCTTCGCATCGTTTCGCAGGAGCTCTGGGACAAAGTGCAGAGACAACTCGAACAGACACGAAAGACCTGGCCGGGAAGCAAGGGCAGAACCGGCTTCAAGGACCAGAATGGAAGCAGGGTCGCTCACTATCCGATGGAGCTTCTCTCTGGGGCAATGGTCTGCGGCATCTGCGGCGGCGCCATCGGAAAGAGGAGTGGCAAGGGAGGAGGTTATTACGGCTGCATTAATGCGGGAAAGGGAGCGTGCGACAACAAGCTCATCGTGCGCAGGACATTGACTGAACGCGTAATCCTCACGACCCTGAGCGAGAAGCTGGGGAGCGCGGAGAACCTTGCATATCTTCTGAGGCGCGTTGAAGAGAAGGTCAAAGAAATGCACAGCGAAGTGCCGGAGACCATTCGCTTGAAGGATGTGCAACTCATCGCTGAACAGCGCCGGGTAGACAACTTCGTTTCTTACATTGCCCGGGGGCGCAGCAGTGAGGCTGTCGGCAGAGCCCTGGAAGCAGCGGAGAGCAGAGCAAAAGAGCTTGCTGCCGATCTCATTGTGCTCAAGGCATCAAAAGAAAAGACATTCAAGACCCCGCCCATCGAATGGATCGCCGAAAGAGTCGCTTCCATTCAAGAGGTTCTCGAGCAACGGGTGGAAAAATCAGCCCTGATTCTGCGGAAACTCCTGGGGAAGATTCGATTGGAACCGGTGAAACCGGACATCGGCAAGCCGTATCTCAAGGCGACAAGCAGCCTTCAAACTCTTGCCCTTTTTGAAGTAAAACCCGGCTCCGACGAATCAGAGCCGGGCCATTCCATTGAACCGGACGACGGTTCGAATTCTTTGCGATGGTGGACACCGTCGCAAAGAATTCGAACCTTTGCGGAAGTCCCGATTGACGCCGCAATTTTGGACACGGGCGCCGTGCCGATCTACCAGCAAATCGCGCCTAACGCTGTTCAACTACAACAACTTGGCATGAGCAACTCGGCGATCGCCAGGAGGCTCGGCACCACGGACAAGACAGTGACCAAAGCGATTGCCTGGTTTTGGCGCATCGAGCATGGACTCGACGGCTAGAAAGACATCCTGCAATCGCTCGCCGTGACTGCCGAATCGGGGATCGCAACAATCTCAAGCACGACGAGCGCAGAGGCCATCACCGTAACCCCATGAGGTATCAGGCTGGCGCAGAATTTTCCAAATCCGTTCGATTCCGCAACTGAAATAGGCTTCAGTATTCCTGCCCCGGAGCGCGTTATCCTCGAGGTCTACAACGTCCTCGGGCGGAGAGTGAAAACCCTCGTCAGGGAGAGAAGGAAGGCAGGAACCCATAGAGTTCAGCTTGAGGTATCCAAGCTTCCCAACGGGATATGCCGGTGTGTTTTGAAAGCAGAGAACGTCCGGCAGACACGGAAGCTCGAAGTCATAGAGTGAATCGCTCTCTGCTCGCGCTGCGATGCCTGCAAGGACCGCCACTTCGACGGCATCGGGGATTGATCGTTCGAACAGCACAGCCGATCCGCCTATTCTTGTGACCCGTGCGATCCACACGATCCGGCTCGCCCATCCGAGCCGCACCTCCGTACGAGCCGATGATTCCCCTTGCATCGGCACCGGCGAAGTCGTATGCTCTCATTCGCATTCAATCCATGAAGAAGAAAGGAGGGTCTTATGGCAAAGCGCATGATCGCGTTCCTTTTGTGCGCACTCGGCGTGCTGCTCATCGTCGCGTTCGCAATGGGAGCGGCGAGCACGGGCGGTAGCGCGTCGGCGAAACACGGCGAGGCAGCAGCGGCGCTCGCACCAGCCGCGTACACGCTTGAGGGCTGCTGGGCGTACTTCGCGGCCGGACCGTGCTATGATATCTACCGAGACGGCGCGGGCAACTATTGGATCTGCCTCACGTGCGGGAATACGACGAAGCCCGGCCCGAGTCAGTGCAAGAAAATCACGCTCCAGCAGTTGAACCGCGGCTACTGGTGTTCGTGAGACCGCTCGTCTAGCTGAAAGGGCGAGCCCCGATGCCGGCAGGCGTCGGGGCTCGTTCATTCCTGGAATCAAGGCGTGTTCCGCGAGGTCTTCGGGATCGAGGTCTTTGCTGTCCTGTATGCGGTTCGAACTCTTTGAAGTGGTGGACACGCTCGCAAAGAATTCGAACCTTTGCGGAGATCCCGATTGAGGCGGCGATTCTGGATACGGGCGCCCCGCCCATCTATGAGAAAATCGCGCCTAAGGCACTTCAACTTCAACAAGTTGGCATGAGCAGCTTGGCTATCGCCAAGAGGCTCGGGGTCACCGACAAGACCGTGGCAAAATCTATAGCATGGCATAAGCGCGTCGGGCATCGACCCGCCGGTTAGAAAGACGCCCTGCACATGACCCTTTGTGCGGAGGAGCTCAGTAAGGGAAGGTCACGATAGAACCATACCCAGCGGCAGCGCCCACAGCTTTCGTCCCAGAGAAACGGCCTCGGTGCCGTTGTAGGCGAGTATCGCCGCCTTGCAGTGCGGAGTGGCGGAAATGAACGCATTGAGACCGGCGAGATTGCGGTCCGTCCATCGTGTTCCCGATTTCGACTCGATCGCGATGCATGAGCGGCCGGTTTCAATGACGAAATCGACCTCATGCCGGCCCTGCACGTTCCAGAAATGAAGTCGTGCTTCAGGCCACCGAGCGCCCAGGATCCCCATCAAGTTCTGCGCGACGTATGTTTCGAACACACCGCCCTTGAAGGGCTCCGGCAGTACGGCTCCGGAGGTGCCAACGCCCGCCAGGTGGCACGCCAGCCCGGCGTCGCCCAGATACAACTTGGGCGTTTTGATGAGCCTCGATGCCCGGTTTCGCAAGTAAGGGCTCAGGCGATATGCCACATAGGAAATTTCGAGCAGCGACAGGTACCTCGACGTGGTCGCGGCGTTGAGCTTCGCGTCCCTGCCGAGTTGGCTCGGACTCAGCAGCTGTCCCGTTCGAAGTGCCGCGAGACCCATGAGATTGCGAAATGAGATGATATCGCCGATTTGGCTCAACTCCCGTATGTCTCGTTCCAGATACGTTTGCTCATAACCGCGAAACCATAAGGCCCGGTTCTTCACCTCGCCGAGGCAAACGGACGGCATTCCGCCCGAGAGGATCTCGTCCGGTTTGATCGGCGCACTGGTCTCGAGCCTTGGTGGGATGCGGGGAGAATCGAAGAAGGTCTTCAGGAACGGCCGGCGCCTCGTGGCACCGGACATTTCACGCCGAGTGAACGGGTGCAGGACAAAGTACACCGCGCGTCCCGCGAGCGATTCTGAAATCCCCCGGAGCATGGAGAAGTTCGCCGACCCGGACAGCAGAAATCGCCCCGGGGTTCGATCACGGTCCACGTTGCGCTTGATGGCCCCGAGTATCTCGGGACATTTCTGCGCCTCGTCGATCGTAACCGGCTCGTCCGTCGCCACGAATCCATCGGGATCCTCCCTGGCAGCGGCCAACTGCGCAAAGTCGTCGAGGCTGATGTAACGGCGCCGTCTGAGCCCCGGCTCCTTCTGGAGAAACGTGCTCTTCCCGGTCTGGCGCATCCCCGTCAGGACGACAACCGGCATATCGGCGAGGGCGTCTTTCACTGCCGATGAGATATCTCTGCGATAGTAGGGTGTCATATCGTTACAGATTGTAGTGGCAATATGACACTATGTCAAGAGGTTTATTGCGGCGGGCAGGGCGAGGGTGGTGACCGCTCGATTGTCCTGACGGTTCTCTGCGCGCGATGGCTTTCAAGTATCGCCGGCGCAAGGCGATGGGGCCCCCGTCCGAGCACATGTAGCGGGTGACGCCGATGGGGTCCCCGCACGCAGCGCAGCGAGCTTTGCGAGCGAGCACGTGCGGGGTGCAATCGGCGTCAGGACCCGCGTAGCAGGCTCGAGCCGGCACGCTGCCCGCCCTACTTCATGTCCATCCCTAGCCGCCACGCGATAAACGAGAGATAGTCGGCGTATTCGTCGACGACCTTCTGGATCGGGGCGCCGATCCCGTGCCCGGCCTTTGTCTCGAAGCGCAGGAGCACCGGGTTCTCCGAACCCGTCGCCGCCTGCAGCCGGGCCGTCATTTTCATCGCGTGGGCGGGATCGACGCGCGAGTCGCTTTCGGCCGTCGTGAGAAGAATCGCCGGGTAGCGCACGCCGTCCTTGACGTTGTGGTACGGCGAATACTTGATGAGAAACTCGAACTCCTTCGCTTTGCCCGGATCGCCGTACTCGGTGATCCAGTAGCGGCCGACCGAGAACAAATGGTAGCGCATCATGTCGAGGACGGGCACGGCGCAGACGGCCGCGGCACAGATATCGGGGCGCTGCGTGACGACCGCGCCGACGAGGAGGCCGCCGTTCGACCCTCCGAAGATCGCGAGCCTCGCCGGCGACGTGTACTTTTCGGCGAAGAGCCATTCGGCGGCGGCGAAAAAATCGTCGAAGACGTTCTGTTTCTTCTCGAGCATTCCCGCGCGATGCCATTCCTCGCCGAATTCGCCGCCTCCCCGGAGATTGGCGATCGCGTAGATTCCGCCCGTCTCGAGCCAGGGAATGATGGTTTTCGAGAAGCCCGGCGTCAGGGGGATGTCGAAGCCGCCGTAGCCGTAGAGCATCGCCGGATTGGAGCCGTCGAGAACGGCGTCCTTTCCGCGGATGACGAACATCGGCACGGACGTTCCGTCCTTCGACCGACACCACACCTGTTCGACCTTGTACCGTGAGGCGTCCACCGGTGAAATGACGCGATCGTAGATTTCGATTCGATCGTTTCCGACGTCGCGGCGGTACACGTTCTGCGGCACGAAGAACGACGTGAAACCGAAGAAGCACTCGCTCCCGCGCCATTCGCCCCCGATGCCATAAACCGTTCCGATACCGGGCAGCTCTATCTCCCGGAGGAGTTTCCCGTCGGGGTCGTATTCGTAGAGACGGCTCGAGGCGTTCTCGAGATAGGAGGCGAAGATCCTGCCTCCGGCGAATGCGGCCTGTTCGAGCTTGAATCTCCCTTCGGGGATTATTTCCTTCCAGTCCCCGCGCGATGGGTTCGCCGCGCTCACCTTGAAGAGGCGGTAGTTCGGGGCGCCGTGGTCGGTCTGTATATAGAGAAAACCGTCGTGCACGGAGCCGAAGAAATGCGCGTCATTATCTCCCGAGACGTCGATGAACCCTCCGTCCTTCCCGCGCAGGTCCTTCACGAAAAGGGCGGTCTTCCGCGCCGTTTGCGACGCGTGGACGACGAGGAAGCGTCCATCATCGGACAGCTCGCACGTGAGCCAGTCCTGCATGTCGCGTCCCTCGCCGAAGACGATCGGGTCGCGCGCGGGATCGTCGCCGAGCCGGTGAAACCGTATCCGGCTGTGGAAATGCTCTTCCCCTTTCGGCACGTCCCC
>Ga0265296_1002283_pt1 | contig 19707 bp, 32 predicted proteins | sample MunlanPumphouse1_FD_189073 | JGI IMG/M metagenome (GOLD analysis project Ga0265296, IMG submission 189073) | Groundwater microbial communities from a municipal landfill in Southern Ontario, Canada - Pumphouse #1 | ecosystem: Environmental > Aquatic > Deep subsurface > Groundwater | place...
CCTTGCCTTCCCGGAAATGGCGCCTTTTCCCAAAACCTTTCCTGGCACCACAAGGTCCTTTCCCGGAAAAATTTTCGCAAGCCTGTCAAGCTTCCAAAGGTTAATTGAAGGCCTGTGCCTTCTCGGTCCGGCAAGCCTTGACGCAAGGTCAATCCATATGGCGCACTTGCTTTTCCTGCCTGTTTTTTCAAGCAGCGCAACAACCTTTTTTGCCCTTTCCTGAGTAGGCCCGTTTCCCTTCATAAAAAAACCTCTAAAATTGCAGGGGGGAGGATTCGAACCCCCGAAGGCACTAAGCCACGGGATTTCTCATGCACTCCCAAAAAACACAATGAAAATACACCTTAAGTCCCGCCCCTTTGACCACTCGGGAACCCCTGCTTTCCTATCATGCACCTCATTTAAGCTTTTGTAAAGCCTTTGAAAACTCCTGGTTTTTTTCTAAAAGCGCCTTTACCGCGCCTTCAATGGACTCTTTTGCGGTCAAGCCGGCAATAGGCTCAACAGTCAGAACGTAGGATTCCTTTTCAAATCCAAGCCTGATTGCTTCCTTTGTGCAGGAATCAACGCACGCGCCGCAAAGGCTGCACTTGAACGCATCCTCAAGCGCAATCTTCTTGCCGCTCATCTTAAGAACGCCCTTTGGGCAGGCCTTCACGCAGGTCCCGCACTCATTGCATTCCTTTGAAACAACAATTTCAGGCACTTCGCTGTAGGCAACAAGCGCAGGCTGCCACTTCGCGTGCTCCCTACCAGGCATCATCACGGCCTGCATTTCAACCTTTAGCCTCTGCCCCTTGCCAAGCTTTGTAATCGGAATGTCCTTGTCAACAATCTCAATCTTCGGGTCAGTGCTCTTGATGTCCTTGCTGTAAACAGTGCACTCGCCTTCCTTTTCAAGCACAAGCTTTACCTTGTCACCCTCCTTGTATGTCTTGTCAGTCTTCATCGGAAGCAGCGCAAGCCTGTGCGCAAGCATCTCGTCAAACATCACGGAATCGTTTTCGTATATCGACACGTCTTCAACTGCAAGGCAAGGGGTATGCAGCATCACGCTTCTCCTGACCGCGTTGATGAACGCAGGGCTGACGCCCTTAACCAGATACCTTGACACGTTGTCCTTTTCATCCAACTTTTTTATGCTAACCGTCATAACAAATCAAACCCCTGTTTGGTATTTTAATTGTTTTCACTTCTTTTTTCCCCTGAATTTCTTCTGTTTCCTGCACCCGTCATGTGGCATGGGCGTAACGTTCTCAATTGACACAATCCTGATGCCGGCCCTTGTCAAAGACTTTATTGCCGCCTCGCTGCCGGCACCCGGTGAAGTTGACTTGTTTCCGCCAATTCCCCTGACCTTTACAATTACCTCTGTCACGCCGCGCTCCTTTGCCTTGTCGGCAATTATCTCAGCAATCTTCATTGCGGCATAAGGGCTTCCTTCCTTGTGCTGCGCCTTTATGACCTCTCCGCCGGAACTCTTTGCAATCGTCTCCGCACCCGTTATGTCAGTCAGAAGAATAATCGTGTTGTTGTGCGAGGCATAAATGTGGACAATCCCCTTCTTGCTCATTCACCCACCCCTTTATCCTCAGCTGCCGGCTTTTTCTTCGAATCCTCTTCCCCTGAAGAAATATCCTTTTCGGCCTCTTCCATTTCTTTGCCTTCCGGCTTTTTTCCTTCTCCTGGTGCTTTTGCCTGTTTTCTCGCAGCCCTCACTGCCTCCATTACGTCCACTGCGTTCTGCTCAGGCTCTTTGGGCTTTGCCGCCTCAAAAGCCTCTTTCACAGACTCCTTCTTCTCCGCAGTTTTTTTCACATCCTTTTCAGCAGGCTTCAAAACCATTTTCTTGCCTGCATAATAGCCAATCTTTGCCTCCTCTTCCGCAGAAACCAGGTAGCTTGGGGCGGTAACGCGCCTGCCATCAATTGCAATATGGCCATGCACCACAAACTGCCTTGCCTGGCTGGCTGTGTTTGCAAGCCCTTTTCTCCAGACAAGGGTCTGAAGCCTTCTCTCAAGAAAGCTTTCAACGCCGAGCGTCAAAACATCGTCAAGCACTGCCTTGGCGCTGAGCATGCCAAGCCTTGAAAGGCTGCCAAGCAATTCATTTTCCCTTTTGATTCTCTTCTCAAGGGGCAAAGCAAGCAGGCTTCTTGCATTGTGCCTTTTTTTCCTGAGCAATGTTTCGGCTTTCCAGATTTCCCTCTTGTTCTTGAGGCAATAGCCGACCTTCAGGGCCTTTTCCCTTTCAAGGCCTGCCTTGCTCCAGATCTTCAAAGGCCTTTTGAACTGCTTTCGTGTTTTTCTCGGATCGCCCATATTTTTTACCAGCTCTTTTTACTTGGCGGTGCTTGCACCCTTGGCAGCAGCTGCGCCCCTTGGCGGGGCATTTGCGTCCTTTTTCATGACGCCCACAATTCCGCCCTTGCCCCTGTGCGTGCTTTTGGTCCTCTGTCCCCTGACAGGCAGGCCCCAGCTTCTCCTCAGGCCGCGGTAAGACTTTATCTCGTTAAGCCTCTGCGACTCGGTTCTCTGCTGAATCTCAAGGTCGGCCATAACCAAATGCCTGTTCTCGCCGCTCTCATATTCCTTCTGCTTGTTAAGGCAATAAGCCGGAATGCCGTGCTTTCCCGGATTCAAAACAATGTCCTCAAGCTTTTTGTCAAGCGACTCGGGCAAAGAGCCGAGCTTGCAGTCATACTTTGCGCCTGTCTCTTTCTCAAATGCCATTGCAATGTTCTTTGACATCCTTATGCCAATGCCCCTTATCTTTGTAAGCGCCCTGTAAACAGGCAGGTTTCCGTTGAGGTCCTTTGAAACAATCCTCACAATATGCCTGAATTCCGTGTCCTCCGCCATTCAATTCACCTTACTCCAAAAGCCCCTTAAAATCCATTTTTTCCCTTATTTTTTCAGCCGGAATCCTCCGGCCTGTTGGAAGCAAATGCTTTGCATTGCACTTCCTTCTCTTGACCATAGGCCCTTCAACAATCGCCTCAAGCTTTTTCCTGTCAAACTCCACAATCACAACTTTCCTGCCGGCTTCCCTGCCCCTTGTCTTGACGCAAACCATTCCCTTTTCCAATCCAGCCATCTCACTTCACACCTTCACAAGCTTGACATAATCGCGCAAGCGCAACTCAACATCATCCATTGTTTTTGATTTTGCCTCAACCAGGGCAGCCTGCTCAACAACCAAATGCCTGCACTTGCCGCACAACGTGCCCGCAAACAATGCAGTGGGCCTTCTTTCGGTCTTGCTCAGCTTTCCGACCTCTGCCTGCGTCTTCCCATGTGGCATGCCGTGCATTACGCCCCTGCACAGGGCGCAGTGGTGCTTGCCTGTCTTGCCCCTGACAAAAATCCGCCTGGACTTGCCCCTGGCCTTTCTCCTGAACTTTGTTTTCTTTGACCGATCGCTTCTCTTAGGCATGCAAAAACTTCTCCTTAACTTTCATAACAACACCGATAACGATTGACGTAATCAAATATGTTATAAAGTACCACTTAAGCCACCCTGTGTTCAAGCCCCATCCCACCGGAATCCAGCTCAAAGGATTCAGGAAGAAAAAATTGTCAAACTTCGGCACGGTAAACGGCGCGTCAAACACCAGGCCACCGTAAAAATTTCCCAGAATGAAAAATGCCCCGAAGAAAATAGGCAGGCTGAACATCATGTAGCGCATGCTGCCCTGCATGGTATCATTCATGTCAGTCAAAATTTCCTTCTGCAATGCATCCATTTCATTCCTGCTTTTCTCATCCCCCTTTTTCATCAATTCCTTTATCTTCGCCTGCTTTTCCTTCATCCTTGCCTGTGATTCCTTCTGCTTTTTCCTGTCAATCAGCTTGTTCTGCAGGACCTTGCTCGCTATAACAACTGCCACTGTAATCAGGCTGATATCTACCACAGGGCTGATAAACGCCATCAAAAACCTCCAGAAAAAATCGGCAGGGAAAAAGGCTTCGCGCCAACAGGCGCACTTTTCCCAAGGCTTTTTTCTCGTAAGAAAAAAGGCTTGCCTGTAATTATCTGAAAAGGAAACCCCTTATAAATTATCTGTTTTCCCGCCATTTCAATCACCCAAACAGCCTTCCAAGCATCGGATTCATCGCACTCAGCTGCTGCTTTGCAAGGTCCTCATAAAGCCTGTAAACTATCCCGACAGTAAGCAAAATGCCTGTCCCGCTTGACAATCCCCCGAGGGACATGTCCCCAAGGCCGGCCAAAAGCCCGACAAAAATGCTTCCAAGAATCGTAATGGTTGGAATATACCTGTTCAAAATGCCCTCAATAATGCGCTTGTCCCTCCTGAAGCCCGGAATATACATTCCAGAGCGCTGCAGCTGTTCCGCAACTGCCGCAGGGCCCTGGTTTCCCATATTAACCCAGAAAACGCCGAACACAATGCAGCAGGCAAGCAGTATTACCATGTAAATGGCAGCCTGGGCAATGTCCGGCGCCATAAAGCTCAGGGCAGGGCCAAAGCCCTCGCTTCCAATCCTCACAATGCTATCGTAAAAAAGATTGAAAGGGCTGTTTGTGGCCCAAGCCAGGGCGCCCATTACCTGCCCAAGAACAGGCACCTTTTCAACAACCGTTGCCCAAAGCTGAATGTTCGCAAACAATGCAATTGCAAGAATCACCGGCAAATTTGAAACATAAAGGAGTTTCACAGGGAACCTGCCACCCATTCCGCGCCTTCCCATCGTAATCGGGATGTTTATGTGCATGCCCTCGGCAAAAACAACCACAAGGAAAATTATCACCGCAACGATTATCGGCAGGAACAGCAGGAAGTTTGCGCCTGTGGCAAGCGAGGCTGCAAACTGCATTATCGTGCCGCCCGTAGGCTCAATGGGCGTAGGCGGCCTGAAAACCTGCCAGAAGAACGCGCCGCTGACCCCGCCTGCAATGAACAGGCCTATTCCAGAGCCAATGCCGTGCTTTGAAACAAGCTCATCAAGGTAAAGCAATATGATAGAACCAAGTGCAACCTGAAGAATGACAAGCCACATAAAGCCCGGCTTTGCAAGCAAAGGCGTGCCTGTAATCGTATAAGCCCCTGCCTCAAAAAAGCAAAGCACAATCGCAAAAAGCTTCTGCAGGCTTTGGAACTTTGCCCTGTCAGCAGGGCTTGACAAGTCCATGTTCAGGAATTTTGCGCCCACAAGCAACTGTAGCACGATTGACGCCAAAACAATGGGGCCGATTCCAGCGCTTGTTATGGTTCCCATCTCGCTTGCCAAAATCGTCTGGATTCCCTGAAGATAGTCCGCCCTCGCGCTGTCAAGGCCGACAAGGGTTATGTTTCCCATCACGAAAAAGATTACCAGTGCAAGCGCGGTCCACATGAGCTTTTTGTTGAGCGGAACCTCGCCTGACGGCGCCTTTACCTCAGGAAGCATTCTGAAAACCGGCTGCAATGCGTCAAGAAAATTCATTCAAAACCACTAACCCAAAAATTGCCCCTGCTTTTTTTCCCGATATTCCCCTATTCTTCTTCCCCTTCCTCTGAATCCTCTTCCCCTGTTTCTTCCCCGCCTTCAGTCGAATCCGCTTCGCCTTCAGGCGAATTTTCTTCTGAACCTTCCCCTTTCTCATTCCCAGTTTCTTCTTCAACCTCAACAGCCTCTTCAGACTCAAAAATGCCGCCAGCCTTCCCGATTTTTTCAATCGCCTTCTTGCTTGCGGCCATGTTTCTCACAACAAGCTTTTCCTTAAGCTCGCCCTTTGAAAGAAGCTTGTCAAAGCCTATTTTTGCGCCGTCAACAACAAAAGCATTGCCTTCCTTCACAATTTTTCCCTCGGCAACAAGCCTTGGCATTGCCTGCAAAAGCCCGTCAATGTTTATTTCCCTGATAACCTTCATTGACCTGACCTTTTTTTTCTCGGTGCCAAACTTTCCCGCATACTTCGGGAACTTGTGCTTGTGCGAACCTGCAAGGCCCCTTCCGCCCCTGCTTCCGCCGCCTCTCCTTTTCTTGGTGTCGCCCTTGCCCCTGGTGCGCTGCCCGAGCTTTTTGTTAAACTTTTTTCTCTTCCTGGTAACCATTCAAATCATCCTCTTTACAAGCCTGTTTATGTCAGAAGCCCTGTAACCCAGCGCGCCCCCGACACTAAAGCCCTTTTTTATCCCGGCCCTTTCATAGCCCTTCTTCGGCGGATTAAGCCTCAAAACAGGCTTTACCCCAAAATCCTGCAATCTTGCCTTGCCCTCAATCAAAGCCTTTGCCATTTCCTCAAAGGATTTGAAGCCCTTTTCCTTCAAGAAATCAGCGCCAAGCCTTTTCCTGCCTGGAAACCTCGCCCTTTTTTCAATCGCAAGGGCAAGGGTTTCGGCGTCAATTTCGCCAAAAGTAATGTAAAACTGAACCTTTGAAAGCATGCCCTTCTTGGCCTCGTCAACCAGAACCATGTGATTAACCCTGTCAAGCCTAAGCAACTCAAGGGTTCTCTTTATGTCCGGCGTAACATCCACGCAGCCCCTGACCCTGATTGCTACAAACATACCGAATCAAGCCTCCTTTGCTCCCTTTCTCTCAATCTCTTCAGAAACCTTCATCTTGTTGGTCTTGTCCAAAGCGTCAATCGCAGCCTTGACAAAATTCAGTGTTGTATCGGTCGCACCGCTGACCTTTGTCCACACGTCGCTTATGCCGGCAAAAACAAGCACATCCCTGATTGCCTCCCCGACAACAAGCCCTGTTCCCTTCGGCGCAGGCAGGAAAGTAATCTTCACGCTCGCGTTCTTGCCCTCAACCTTGAACGGAACGCTGTGCCCTGTTCCGCAAATGCACTCCCAGCTCCCGCAGCCGCGCCTTACTTTCACAAGATTAAGCTTTGCCTTCCTGGTGGCCTTCTTCAAAGCAGGCCACTTCTCAGCATCCTTGGCTGTGCCAATGCCGACATAACCGTTCTTGTTGCCTACAAGCACGCTCACCCTAAAACTGAACTTCCTGCCCGCCCTCACAACGCGCGTGGTCTTCCTGAAATCAATCATCTTTTCCTCCAAAGGCATGAGGTAATCGACGATTTCAGCCTCAAGCACAGGCTGGTTGCCCTTCATTATCTGGTCCATGCTGGTTATCTCACCAGCAAGAACCTTCTTGCCCAATGCTGTCTTCGGAACCCAGCTTGCAATGTCAGATTCCCTTCTTCCCGCAGCCCCTGTTTCCAGGTCATCGGAATTCCTTCTCCTAGATCTTCCCCTGCTCTCAACCATTCAAACCATCCTCTTCATTTGGAACCCAAAATCTTCAGCTTTGTTTCCTCAAATGCCTTTGTTATTCCCTTCATGTCAACCTTCTTGCCAACATTGCCAAACTCCTTTTCTCCCGCTACCCTGGCAAAATCCTCAATGTGCTTTCCTTTCAGCCTGTTCTCATCCGGAATTGCTTCCTTGCCCGCAGGAACATTAAGGCCTGCATCCAAGGCGCCCTTAACCGCGCTTCCCCACCAGCCCTTCCTGTGCGGAATCGCAAAACCAATATCCAAAACCGCCTTTTCAATGCCAGCCTTCTTTGCCTTCACGCCGGCAAGAAGCCCTGCAAGGTAAGCTGCAGGCAGGCTCTTCTTTCCCGCCTTCCAGCCGAAATTCTCAAGCTCCCTGCTGTTCACATGAACAACTGTCCTGTCGCCGGCTGCCTCATACTTAATGAACTGCACCGTAACATACTTGTTTGTTCTCCTCACCACAAGCCTGTGCTCACCGCTCTTAAGCAAGGCAAGCCTCTTCTTGTAATTGGTCTTGCCAAGCCTTCTCCTCCGGAACGGAGCCTTAAAAGTGCATTTTTCCGCCATGCCGATTACCCTTTCCTTTCCTCAACGGCAGCCTTCAAATAATTCTTTCCCCTGAAGTAACCGCCCTTTACCCTCTTGTAAAGAACCCTGTAACCAATCTTTTCAACCTCAGCAGGCTTTTCCTTCTGAAGCTGCTTAAGCATTCTCCTCTGGCTCCTCACATTCTTGATCCACGAAGCCTTCTTTTCAACCCTTGCTTTCTTCGTGCCCTTTCTCTTTCCCTTGCCCCTCTTCCTGCCCTTCTTCCTCTTATCATGAAGCACCCTCGCCCTGCCCCTGCTCTGGCTGTTGACATGCCTCTTCCTTATAACACCATTCTTCACAAGCTCCCTTACATCCTCTTTCGTCATCACAGCCCTGACCTTATCACCCTCCGCAGGGTCAAGCCACACAACATTGCAGCCGCATTTCAAAATTCCGGCAGCCATCTCCTTGATTTTTTTCTGCTCCATCCAAAATCACCTGTTCAAAACCACAATTAGCAGCTCATCAGCCTTATTCAAAAGCAATTCCTTTTTCCTCTTTCCGACCTTTCCCGAAATCCTTGCCGCAACCACTGCCTTTTCCTTCTCCAAAGCCAAAAGCTGCGCCATATTGCACACAAGCCTTTCCCTGTAACCCGAAGGATGCACAAACCTTATCTCCTTCGGCCTCTGGTAGCCGGTGCCCGGCACAAGGCCGTCCTCTCTCCTGAAATAAATGTCAATTCCCCTGGGCTTTCTCCATCTCTTCCACTTCGCATCCTTAACACTCCTGACCGAGCGCTGGCCAAACCTTCCCCTGAACATAGGCCTTTTCTTCGCCCTCACAAGCCTTGAAAGCCTCTTGACCTCCTTGCTCTTGGAAATTTTAACAACAACCTTTTTCTCAAAAACCTTCTTCGCCGCCTTGCCCTGCTTCCCTTGGCCTTTTTCCGCCTGCACATTTTCCCCTGGCTTTGCCCCATCCTTCACATGCACAGCCTCATCCTTGTGCACCACATGCTCTTCGGCCCTGGCGTGCTCCACAGAATGCCCGGCATGCGCCTTCACATTGCCAGCGTGGCCCTTCTCATGGCCGGCTTCATTGTGCGCAGCTTTATTTTCCCCTGCCTTTTTTTCCGGAGCCATATCAATTACTCTCCTTTTTTTCCTGCAAAGCCTTCTCAATGATAAAAATCCCATCCTGGTAAATCCTCTTGTCCTTTCCCTTTACCTTTGAAGCCCTTTCAAGGTTTGCCGCAGTCTGGCCCGCAGCCTCCTTATTGTGGCTCCTGACAAAAACATCCTTTCCCTTGACGGTTACGCTTGCGCCGGCAACAATCTTCGCAATCCTCGGCTTTTTCTCGCCCACAAAATTCTTTATTTCAACGGCATCGCCCTTGACCGAAACATTCATCGGGAAATGGCTGTAAACAATGCCGAGCCTGTAAACAAACTCGCATTCAAGGCCGCTTACCATATTGCCGACATGGGACGCAATGGTGCTCACAACTGCATTCATTTTCCTCGAAGCCGGCTTTCCGACAACGACAATTTTGCCGTCGTCTTTCCTGAGCGAAATGCCCTTTGCATTGATTTGCCTTGAAGCCTCCTTTCCCATGCCCTTAATGGATAGCACAGTGCCGTTTATCTCGGCAACAAAGCCGGCCGGCAAAACAATTTCCCTTTCAATGGAATCGCCCATCATAAAAACCATCGCCTAATAAACGTAAGCAATCAGCCTTCCGCCGATTCCCTTCTCCTTCGCTTCCTTGTGCGTTATCACGCCCTGCGGCGTGCTCACCACAATAATGCCGACATCCCTTGCGGGCAAATACCTTTTCTCAAACAACTCAAATTTGTCCTTCTTCACTGCGTACCTAGGCTTTATCGCCCTGCACTCGTTTATTTTTCCAAGCAGGCCAATCCTGTAAACGCCGTCCCTGCCATCCTCCACAAACTCAAAATGCGAAATGTATCCCTTTGCCTGCATGACCTTCAGCACCTCGCCGAAAAGCTTTGACGCAGGCCTGTAAAGGCACTCTTTTTTCGCGGCATTCTCGCTGTTCTTTATTGCAATCAATCCATCTGCTATAGGGTCAACCAAACTCATTCAATCCACCTTAGTCAAATTTATTAAAGCCAATCTTTACCGCAATGTCCTTGAAGCATCTCCTGCACACAAGCAGCTTATACTTGCTTATCACAGCCGCCCTTGTCCCGCAAACCCTGCACCTTCGCTTCCTCTTTGCCACTCTCAAATCTATTTTTTCCCCGCTCATTCAAACACAACCCCGAATTTTTTTTGCACGAAATCCATCGCCTCTTCCCTCGGAATGGAATGGATCTTGCCGACCTTTGCACTCCTTATCTTCCGCCTCTTCACCCTGAAGCCGGGCCTCTCAAGCGTCACAAGAACATCAAAGCCCTTTACGCCAAGCGTAGGATCATACTTCACGCCGGGCAAGTCAATGTACTCGTGAATGCCAAAACCAAAATTTCCCTGATTGTCAAAACTCTTTGCTTTCAGCGCGTTGCCCTTCGCCGCCAAACCCCTCTTCAAAAACTCCTCTGCCTTCCGGCCCCTCAGCGTGACCTTGAGGCCAATCGGCAGGCCGGGCCTGACGCCCCACTTCGGCTGCCTTACCTTGCACTTGGTCTGGATTGCCTTGCTGCCGGTAATCTTTTCAATTATCTTCTGTCCGACCTTCATCTCGGCAGGCTCAGGGCCGATGCCCATGTTTACCGTAACCTTGGCAACCATTATTTCACGCATCTTGTTTTCCGAAGCCATGTTCACTCACCCAGCATTTTAAGCAACCTTAATCGCCGGCTTGTCATCCCCGACAATGACAATGTTGGATTCCACTGTGCCAAACTCGCCGTCCTTTGTCTCCAGGTTGGCAAGTTTCGGCCTTCTCATTGTTCCGGCCACAAAATTCTTCACCGTTGCAACCATGCCTATGTGCTTTCCGTCAACAACAAACACGGTTTTTCCCGCTGCCTGCTTGATAACCTTTACAATCTTCTGCTCTGGCACAACAACCAAAAGGCTGTCGCCAACGCAGGCATCTGTCTTCTTCTCCTTGAAGGTTCTGCCGTCATTTGTCACAAGCTGAATGACATTGCCCGCAATGGCCTTCTTGCCCACAATCTTGCAGACCTTTTCCCTTTCCTCAAACTTTTCCTCGGAAAGGCAAAGCTTTCCCTTCCTGTTAAACAAAACCCTGAACGTCTTCTTCTCCGGAATTACTGTGACAAGGTCAAAAAGCCCAACAGGCCTGTTTGCGTCCTTGGCAACCCTGCCGTCAACCAAAACAAGGCCCTGGTTCAAAAGCTCCCTGGCTTCCCTTGCATTGCTGGCAACCCCGATCATGTCCCTCAAAACAAAGCCCAACGCAACACTGTTCCTTTTCTTGTGCGGCCCTGCGCTTGCCTTAATATGCCACGTGTTCTCCTTCCTCAGGACAGGAATAACCTTGCTTGCAGCAAGCCTCTTCTCGCTTTTAACTTCTCCTCTTCTGGCCATAATCAACGCTCCAAAATTTCATTTTCAGGCCCCTTCTTTCCGGCCCCTTTTTCCCCGTCAACCTTTGCTTTTTTTCCCTTTAAGCGCCTTGAATCACTTTTCTCAACCTCAATAACAAGCAGCTTGGAAGCCTGCAAAGGCACCTGGATTTCCTCGCCGTTCGCCTTCTTCCTAACCACCTTTTCAACAAAAACAATGCCTTTCCTGTAATCAACCGCAGTGATCTTGCCGCTTTTTCCCTTAAAGCCGCCCCTCAAAACCTTTACAGAATCGCCTTTCCTGACAGCAATGCTCCTCATGCCAAGCTCTTTCCTAAGCTTCTTGTCAAGATGCCCTGCAAGGCCATGCTGCTTCTTGTGCAAAGCCATCCCATAATGGGCTTTCCTCTGCTTCTTCGGCTTGCTTGATTCAACACCCTTCATAAACACTCACCTAAATGACGGCAGAAGCAATTCCCGCAATCTTCGGAAACCTTTCGCCAACCTCTTTCGCAATAACCCCTTTTATCTCGCTTGCCTTCGGAACCCCTTTCTCGTCAACCAAAACAACGGCATTATCCTCAAATCTGACCCTCAAGCCATTCGGCCTCATATACTCCTTTTTCACCCTGACAACAACAGCCCTTTCAACCTTTGACCTTATCTCAGGCTTTCCTTTCTTCACAACCACATTAACAATGCTTGCAATTCCGGCTTTTGGATTCATCCTCTTGTTTCCCTTAAAGCCAAACACGCTGATTATCTCAACAATCTTCGCACCGCTGTTATCCGCGCAAACGCACCTGCTCTTCTGCAAAAGGCAAGTTGAAACATTGCAGCTAATCGCCTTCATCCAAAACCACCTGCTTACTCCTCTTCCCCTTCCGGGGCTTCTTCGCCCTCGCTTTCTTCCGGTTCAGCCTCTTCAATTTCATCTTCTTCTGCGTCCTCTTTCCCACCGGATTTTTTCCCAGAATCATCTTCTTCCAACTCTTTTTCCTTTTCTTCCTTAAAGCCTTTCTTTTTCCCGGCCTTCAAGCCAGGCTCTTTGCCGCCCTTCTCCGTTTCATCCCTGTGCTTCTTTGCCTCGGCAGCCCTGTTCTTAAGCGTGTCCTCTTCAACCTTCACCGTCTTCTTCTTGCCTTCAACCTTCAAAACAACAAAACTCTTGGTCTTGCTCAATCTCCTTGTCTCGCCGACCCTTACAATGTCATTCTCTTTCGCGCCAATGCAATCTGGGTTGTGTGCATAAATCCTGCTCTTTGACTTTGCGTACCTTTCATACTTCGGCACAAACTTGACAAGCACCCTCTCAACAATAACGGTCTTGCTGGGCTTGGCACTGATCACAGCACCGGTAAAAACATTTCCCCTCACGCTAATGCTGCCATGAACAGGGCACCTCTTGTCATTGCATTCCGCCATTCAATTCCCTCCAAAATACTTTATCCTGTCCTCAGGCCTCTGGGCAAACTTTCCGCAATCAAGCAAAACCCTTTCATTTCCAATCATAACCATCAACTTCACTTCCGCCTTTGGCAACTTTTTTTCCCCTTTTTCAGTTTGCATCACAACCAAATTCTTGGTCTCATCCACAATTTTTCCCTTCAGGCCAATCCTGCTCCTGTCACTGCTGTCCGAAACCTCAGCCTCCAAGCCAATCCACTCATGGCAACCGAGATTTTTTTCGGTAATGCAGTAATTTTTTTCCTTAAGCATCAATCAACTCCTCTTTGAACCCCTGTTTCAGCAAAATCTCCTTAACCTTTTTCTTATGGTCTCCCTGCAAAATAATCTCCTCATTTTTCACGCTGCCGCCGCATGCAAGGCTCTTTTTCAAAAGCTTTGCAAGGCCGTCAACATCAACATCCTTGCCAAGGCCGCTTACAAGCGTCACTGTTTTCTTGAAACGCCTGTGGTCAACCCTCACCCTTATCTTCTGCTGCTCCTTTGCAATCTGCTCGCAAATGCACAGATTCCTCGGAAGCCCGCACTTTGGGCAAATCTCATCCATTAAACCCTATTCACCCCTTTCTTTGCCTTTCCTTTTTCAGCCTTTTTGCCTATTGGCAAAAAGCCTGGGGAAAACTTGCCTTTGGCAGCAACTTTTTTCACAACAGCCTTTTTTCCTTTTGAAAAACCTTTTTTCCTTTCGGGAAAAAAGCTTTGGGAAATTGCTTTCGCAACAGGCGCCTTTTTCTCCACTTGTTTTGCGCCAGCCTTTTTTTCTTCCGAAAAAAAGCCTGGGGAAACCTGCTTCGCAGCAGCCCCTGCCTTTTTGCCGCCCGAAATTTCGCCGGCCCTTTTCTTCTCATTGATAACAGTCAAAAGCCTTGCAATGCTTTTCCTTACCCCCCTAATCTTTCCGGGATTCTCAGGCCTTGTGCCTCCGGCAGCAACCGCCCTCTCCTTGGCAAGCTCTGCCCTAAGCTCGGCAACCTGCTTTTCAGCCTCAGAAACCGGCATTGCGCGTATCTCCTTAATCTTCATAAACTTTCCCCGGCCTTTTCCCTGTGCTCGTGCTTCTTCTTTTCCTTCGCCTCATTTTCGGAATGCTCTTTTTTCACAGGCTCATTTCCGGCTTCCTTTTTTTCCGCATGCTCTTTTTCCTCTTTTACGCCAGAATCCTCAGCCTTGGTTTTTTTGCCTTCCTTTACAGCCTCAGCCGCCTGCTTTTCAACAGGCTCGCCTGCCTTGTGCTCTTCGCCTTTCTTTTCCCCCGCTTCCGCGCCTTTCTTTTCCCCTGGCTCAATCTTTGCCTCTTCGGCAACAGGGGTTTCCGCAGCCTTTGCCGCAGCGGCAGAAGCCTCCTTTTCCCTTGCCTGCTTTTCATCAATCAATTTGCCAATATCAATCTTGTCAGGGAACACGACATCAGGGCCGATTATGCTCAATGTGATTCCAATTGCGCCTGCCTTGGGGTAAGCCGAGGCCTTTGCGGTGTCAACAAGCTTCACCTGGTCGCCGACCTTTTTCATATAGCCCTGGACAACCCTGTGCTTTCTTTTCCTTCCGCCCTTTCCCGAGAGCTTTCCCTTGAGCGTCAGTTCAACACCCTGCGCCCCGGCAGCTGTTATGTCCTGAATCGTCCTGAAAACAACGCTTTTCCAGCTGTAACCGCGCTCCAAAAGCTCAACCATCTTGTCAACCGTGGCCTTTGCATCCAAAGCCGGATTCTTGATGTCCTGAATCTCAATCTGCGGGTTTTCAATGCCAAACTTCGTCGCAATCTCCTCTGTGATATTCCTTATGTTCTGGCCGCCCTTTCCAATCGCCAAGCCGGGCCTTGCAACAGTAAGTACGATTCTTGTAACCAATGGCGTCTTGACAATGTGCAGGCCTGTAAAGCCAGCCCTGTCGAGCTGCTTCTTCATATACTGCTCAAGCTGAATCTTCTTCATGCCCTGCTCAATAAATGTTCTCTCAATCATCAGGATATCCCTCTTACTTTGCCTCTGTGACAATTACCTCAATGTGCGTTGACTTATTGTAGCGCCTTTTTCCGGAAATCTTTCCCTTGGACTGCATTCCGCCCCTTGCAAAACCATGGCTTGCAAAGCAATGCACAATCAAAAGGTTTTCCGAATCAAGCCCCTTGAAATCCGCGTTCGCCTTCACGCTCTCCAACAACTTGAGCACAACACTGCAAAGATTCCTTGGAAACCTTCCGCTTTTCACGCCGGAAGAGCTGTCGCCCTTCCTGTGCGGAACCCTCTTGTTGTACTGCCTTAAAGGCAAAAATTCCTTCCCGTCCCTGATTCTTTCAAGCCTCTCCTCAACGCTTGAAAGCGTTTTGCCCCTCATTTCCCTGCAAAGCTCGGTCGCAAACTTTGTTGAAACAGGCTGGTTCTTGGCAATTGCCTTGGCAATCTTCTTTTCATTGCCAACCTTTGCCTGGTAATCCTTTTTAGCCATATCATCACTTTCTTGCGCTTATTGCAGTGCTGCTCCTTGTTGCGCCTATTCCGGCCTTTCCATGCATAAGCCTCTTCCTCGTCATGGCAAACTCCCCGAGGTAATGGCCGACCATAGGGGGCTTTATTTCAACGATTTCAAACAAATTGCCCTTATGTATGGCAAAAGTCAGGCCAACCATCTTTGGAATGACAATTGCATCCCTGCCGTGCGTCCTTATAGGCTTCTTGCTGTCGCCCTTCAAAGCCTCGTCAATCTTCTTAAGCAAATTCCTGTCAAAGCCCCTTAAAAGGCTTCTCCTCGCCCTGCTTGTGCAAAGCTTTGCAAACTCCTCAATGGACAGCTTGTTCAGCTCTTCCATGTTCTTTCCCCTGAAACTAAAATCCTTCTTCAAAGCCATTGCCATTCACCTTCAGTTCTTCTTCGTTCTCCCTGTTCTCTTGCTTGCAATGTCTCCAACCTTCCTTCCTGGAGGCGCATGCCTTGAAGAGCTCTTGCTTTTTCCAGGATGATGTGACCCTCCTCCAAAAGGATGGTCAACGGCATTCATTGAAACGCCCCTCAATCCAGGATAATGCCTGCTCTTCGCAGCCATAAAATGAAAATTCGCGCCTGCCTTAAGCCTGGGCTTATCCGGCCTGCCGCCACCGGCGCTGCAGCCAATCGTTGCCCTGCACAAATTGCTGAACGCCTTTGTCTTTCCGCTCGGCATCTTCACATGAGCCGAATCCTTGTCCCTGTTCACAAGCAAAGCATAAACGCCAGTTCCCTTCACCATCTTGCCCCCGTCGCCCGGAATAATCTCAATGTTAAATATCGGGCAGCCCTCAGGAACGCTTTCAAGAGGCAAAACATTCCCGATTGAAATGCTTGCCTTCTTCCCAAACTCCACCTGCTGGCCAACTGAAATGCCCTCGGCGGCAATCACATAATTCGTGCTGCCGTCCTCAAACTTAACCAAGGCAAGAATCGCATTCCTTCCGCTTTCCTTAATCAAATCAAGAACCTGGCCATAAACCTTCTCGCCCGACTGCTTCTCATCCAGGTCATTGTAAGTGGCCTTTATGCCCCAATGCTTTGCCTCAAAAGTCGGCGTGCCCCTGCCCCTTCTCTGTGACCTAAGATTTTTTCCCATAAACAAACACCCAAAATTATATTACTCCCAGCTTTGTCGCAACCTCATCTGCCTTAAACGCCTTGTTCACCCTGACAATCGCCTTCTTCCTGCCCTTCATGTCATTCAAAACCCTTACAGAATCAACCTTAATAGCATAAGTTTCCTCAACAACCCTCTTAACCTCTGCCTTGGTTGCCTTCTTGTTCACAACAAAGCAAAGCTTGTTCTCAGCCTCAATCATATTAACCGATTTCTCCGTAATAAGCGGATACAAAATAACCTCATGGTCCTCAAGCTTCTTAGCCTGCATTTGCCTAATTTTCCTATCTCGCATTGACAACGCCTCGCTTTTCATCCAAAGCCGCCACAGCCGGCTGGTCTGGGTGCCATCTTCGCGCCTTTGCGGCGCTCGATGCCACGGGCTCGCTGTCGCTCGCCTTAGCCACCTGCTTGCCGGAAACTTTGCTGTCCAACGCCTTTATTGCCGACTCGGACCAGATCACAAGCCTTCCAGGCAAACAGCCAGGGGCAAGCAGCTCGGCATTCAAATTGCGCGCAACGCAAACATCAACGCCAGGCAAATTCCTCGCGGCCTTAAAAACAGCCGCATTCTTTCCCGTAACAATCAAAACGCTCTTCTTCTGCTTTTTCTTCCTGCCCCTCATCTTCCCCTTTCCTGCCCTGCGCCTCACCTTTTCCTTAGCGTTTTCAACATCCGCCAAAACCCTCAAGGCCCCAAGAATGCCCTTAAGCTCCTTCGTCTTTCCAACAAGCTCAAACTTGTCCTCAACAACAATCGGCAGCTCAATTTCCTTTGCAACAACATGCCTTGCCTCAACAAGCTCACGCTTTGCGCTTGCCGCAATCGCGGAATCCAAAGCAGCCCTCTTCTCTTTTTTATTAATCCTTTCCCCTGTGTTCTTCTCTGCCTTCGGCGGATGCGCCTTTGGGCCCCCGACAGCCCTTGGAACGCCTGCAACCCTGCCTGAAAGCCTGCCCCCTCTGTTATGAAGCCTGGGCAGCCTTGCATGCTCAACATTAATGCCCCTGTCGCCAGCAGGCAGGCTTCTTCTGCCCCTATACATCGCAGTATTGTCCCTTCCGGCAAGCCAATAAGTGCCCTTTGGCTGAACAGCCATGCTCCTAATGCTGAGCACAGCCCTCTTTATGAGCTCTGCATCAACACTTGAGCCAAAAGCCTTTGAAAGCTCTATCTCCCTGACCTTCACGCCATCCAACGAAAGAACACTTGCCTTCATAAAAACCAATCCATTCAATTGCCCTTGGGCTTCTCCCTTTTCTCCCCGCCACCGGCTGCAGCCGCAATCTCGTCGGCAACACTCTTGGTTCCCTTCTTTTCCTCTTTCTTCTCAACAACATGCCCTGCCTTAACTTCCTCTTCGGCAACAGCCCCGGCTGCCGCGCCTGTTCCGGCAATATAATCCAAAGACTCAAGATTATACCTTCCAAGCGGGCTGGGCCTAATCGGAACACGCATGCCAATAGCACGCTTGCTCGGCCCAATAACACTGCCTGCCAAAACAACAAAATCGCTTTTCAAAGCCCCATAATTCTTGAAACCGCCTTCCTGATTCACAACCCCGACAGCATTGGAAGCGCCAACCTTCAAAACCCTCTTGTTATATTCGGTCTTTATCTGGTAGCCAAGCTGACCAGGCCTCGCAACCTGCCACATAATTGTATTGGGATGCCAAGGGCCAATGCTTCCAACAACCCTTGTCTTCTTGGACTTAGGCCTCAAAGTTTTCACACCAGCCCTCTTCACAGGACCCTGCATTCCCTTGCCCTTTGAAACAGCCTTAACATCAACAAAATCCTTCTCGCCAAAAACCTCGGAAACAGCAAGCTCATGCCCAAGCTTTTCCTTTGCAAAAGCAAGCTGCTGCCCAACACTGCCTGACAACGCAACCTCACAAACATCAGGCTTCTTCTTGCCAAAGCCTGTCTTTCCAGGCTGCGAATGGCACAAAAGCCTCACATCCAAAATCTTATCCCCAGCCTTTTCCAAATCCTCAAAAGCATTCGGCTTTTTCTCCCCGCCAGCCTTTGCAGCCCTCTTGCCCTTTCTCTTAAAAGAATGCATTCTCCTAAGCAAGTTCTTGTCAACATTGCCGGCAAGAACATCCATCAAGGGACCCGTTCCATAAAAACCCTTCTTTGCCTTGCCCATGGCCCTGACGCCAAAAACCCTCATAGGCGGAGCCTCAAGAACAGTTACGGCAACAGCAACCTCATGCCCCGCGGTAACACCCTTTTCATTCAAATCCTTTCCAAGAACATGGGTCATTCCAGCCTTATAACCCAAAAAATTCAAAGGCCTGCTCTTCTCGCCATCCTTAACAGCAACCCCTGGAAAAGAGCGGAAGCTAGGAGTTTCCCTCGCAGCCCGCTTCATCGGATAAAAAGCAAGCGAACCCGCATGCGGCCTTGTCCTCTTAACCATCCATATCCACACTCATGTCTTACAAGTACAAAACAGGCTATCCAGCGAAGGCTCATCCCGCCGAAAAAAACCTATGAGCCAAATCAGAAAGCAAGCCAAAAAAAGGCCGCCAAAAACTTGAATTGGCATTTACATCCACTTCTCTCCGAAGCAGACGCAGTGTACTCAATTTATTACAAAAATATGCCGCAGAAACCTTTAAAAAGCCTTTTCTTTTGCGAAAGAAAAGCCTTGGGAAAAAGCCTTTCTTTCTGAAGAAAGAAAGCCTTGGGAAAGAAAGAAGCCTTTTTTCCTTACGGAAAAAAGCCTTGGGAAATTTGCTTCGCAAAGCCTTTTCTTTGAAAAAGAAAAGCCTTGGGAAAAGAAACGGGAAAAGAAACTTTTAGGCTTATTGTGGAGTCAAACAGCTATCAACACAGCAGGCGTTCTCGTCAAGGGCTTCAACAGTTGAACCTGAACAAACAAGGCTCTGGTTTGCATCACATACAACGCCATTGCGCTGTTTGCAGGTCTTGAGCTTGCATTCTCCGATGCAGCACCTTACCTCAAAGCCGTCAATATAAGTTTCGCCTGTGCACGCCTCGGAAGAGGCGCAAAGCACAAGCTCCCTTTCCGCGCAGCTCTTCTTTACGCACAAGCCGTTTACACATTTCTGCCAAGACTCGCAGACAACGCCTGTGCAGGACTTTGTTTTTGTGCAAGCTGTGTCACAGCACACGCTGTTATCTGAAACCGGAAGCAGGCTGCTCCTGCATTCCTCATATGGCGCGCATTCATGTCCCCTGATTTCCGCGCAGCTTTTTAGGCCGTGAATGCAATGCTTTGGCGTGCCAATGCAAGTGTCTGTCGTAAGGCTGTTGGAGTCATTGCAATCCGCATCCGCTTGGCAGGTGTCAACAGCAGGGCAATCCGAATCATTCGCATAATTACAGCCCGC
>Ga0265296_1002284_pt1 | contig 19697 bp, 15 predicted proteins | sample MunlanPumphouse1_FD_189073 | JGI IMG/M metagenome (GOLD analysis project Ga0265296, IMG submission 189073) | Groundwater microbial communities from a municipal landfill in Southern Ontario, Canada - Pumphouse #1 | ecosystem: Environmental > Aquatic > Deep subsurface > Groundwater | place...
GCGCTCACCTGATCGGGGTGTCCGCCTGTGCGCCTGAAACGCCGCTGGCCGACGCCTATGGGGCGGGCATCCTCCTCGGCGAAGTGCTGACCGAGCAGCATGAGCGCGCCGAGAACGCGCTGAAGGGCGCCGAGGATCGCTTTCGCGAGATCGCGACTCGTGCCGGCGTGGGCTGCGAATGGCGCGCCGACGTGGGCGATCCGACCGGTCTGCTGATCAAGCACGCCCGCGCCGCCGACGTGCTGATCGTTGGACGCGACGCCGCCCACGACAGCGGCTGGCGGGCGCCCCATCCGGCCGATCTGGCCATGCGGGCGGGGCGATCCATTTTGATCCTGCCGCCGAACCCGACCCGTGCGGTGGCCGGTGCGCCGGTGCTTCTGGCCTGGACCGACAGCCGGGAGAGCCGTCTGGCCGCCGGCGCCGCCATCCCCCTGATGCGCGAGGCCGAGAGCGTGCGCGTGGTCGAGCTGTGCGATCCCCAAGACATGGACGGCGCACGCCTGCGCACTGCCGACGTGGCCGGCTGGCTGCGGCGTCACGGCGTCAACGCAGAGGCCGACGCCCGCGCTCATGACGACCGGTCGGCGGGCCGTCGCCTGCTGGACTGCGCGGCCGATATGAAGGCCGGGGCCATCGTCAGCGGCGCCTGGGGTCACGCCCGGATGCGTCAGTGGATATTCGGCGGCGTGACGCAGACGCTGATCACGGAAAGTCCCGTGGCCCTGTTGCTCGCGCACTAGATTTCCCTTCTCCCGCAAGGGGAGAAGGGCAAGGCTAGGCAAACGGATAGGGACTCACCGACTTCGACCAGTCGTCCACCGTCAGCGCCCGCCCGACCGGCGGGGCCGCGCGTTCGGCGCAGGGGTGGCGTTCACACAGGCGGCAGGCCGGACCGATGGGCGTGACCTCGGGCTTTTGCAGGTCCAGGCCGCGCGCATAGGTCAGGCGGTGGGCGTGCTTCAGTTCGCAGCCCAGGCCGATGGCCAGGTCCTGGCCCTCGGTGAAAGCGTCCTGACCCTGACGGTCCACGGTGCGGGCCAGGGTGAACCAGCGCCCGCCGTCTGGGGTCTCGATGATCTGGGTGACGATCCGGCCCGGCGTCCTGAATGCTGAATGCAGCCGCCAGCGCGGACAGGCCCCGCCGAAGCGCGAAAAGGGAAAGGCGCCCGAGGCATAGCGTTTCGACACATTGCCCGCCTGATCGACCCGCATCAGGAAGAAGGGCACGCCGCGCGCCGTGGGCCGTGACAGCGTCGTCAGTCGGTGCGCCGCCTGCTCGAAGCCGACCCCGAAGCGGGCCTGAAGTCGGGCCAGATCATAGCCGGTCTCTTCCGCCGTGCGCTGGAAGGCGGCGTAGGGCATCAGGATGGCGGCGGCCAGGCTGTTGGTCAGCGAGGTCTTCAGCAGGTTGCGGGTCGGGGCGTCGGGGGCGTTAGCCGCCTCGGTCAGGGCCTGAAGCTCGGCGCCATGCTCCATCAGGGCCAACTGGCAGGCGACGGCGAAGGCGCGCGACGACGGGCCCAGGGTATCGGACAGCAGCAGCCGCCCCCGATGCGGGTCGAAGCGGCGGGTCCATTCGACCATGACCTCAGCGGGCAGGGTGCGGACCGTCAGGCCGTGACGGGCGAACAGTCGGCCCCGGGCCAGGGCCTCGAAGCTTTCGTCCGGCGACGAGGCTTCAGCCTTCAGCGCCTCGTGTAGGGCTTCGCCCAGCGTATCCAGTTCGGGGACGTGGTTGTGGCGGCTCTGGATGTATTCGCGCACCCATTCCGACGGGCTGTCGGCGGGGGAGGCGGCGCCGGCCACCTCGGCCTCGGCCCGGTCGCGCACGCGGCGGTCGGAAAAGGCGCGGTACAGTCTCAGGATGGCGTCGGCGGCGGCGGGTTGATCCTCGGCCAGTTGCACGATCTCGTGGCGCGGCACGGCCAGACCCTGGAACAGCGGGTCGGCGAAAGTCTCGGCCAGTTCCGCCTCGGATGCCGGGCCGCCGGACTGGCCCAGGTTCCTCAGGTCAACGTCATAGGTCTCGGCCAGACGCAGCAGTAACTGGGCCGAGACCGGCCGCTGGTTGCGCTCGATATGGTTCAGGTAGGAGGGCGAGACGCCTAAGTCCCCCGCCATCGCCGTCTGCGACAGGTCGAGGTCGCGCCGCAGCCGTTTCAGGCGGCCGCCGAGGAAGAGTTTGCGATCAGCGGCGGCGTTCATGACGCGATGATGTCATGGTATGACTGAATGGCAAGTGTCATGATGTGACTGTTTGACCTGAATGATGCGGCTTGTCCTGTGTCAATCGTGACGGCGGCGTGTTCTGGTCTGGGCAGCGGCGGCAATGACCGCGCCCTTTCAAAGCCGAGTTGAACATGACGACCTTCGCCGATCTGGTTCCTTCGCCCGCCGGCCGTTTCGACGGCATCGAACGCCCCTATACGCCGGAGGACGTCCTGCGCCTGCGCGGCTCGGTGCCGATCACCCATACCTTGGCCGAGCGCGGCGCCAACCGCCTGTGGGAGCTGCTGCACACCGAGCCCTTCATCAACGCCCTGGGCGCCGTCACCGGCAATCAGGCGATGCAGATGGTTCGCGCCGGTCTGAAGGCCATCTATCTGTCGGGCTGGCAGGTCGCCGCCGACGCCAACACCGCCGGGGCCATGTACCCGGACCAGTCGCTGTATCCGGCCAATGCTGCGCCGGAGCTGTGCCGCCGCATCAACCGCACCCTGCAACGCGCCGATCAGATCGAGCATGCCGAGGGCGGCGCCAAGCGTGAATGGTTCGCTCCCATCGTCGCCGACGCCGAGGCCGGTTTCGGCGGCCCGCTGAACAGCTTCGAGATCATGAAGGCCTTCATCGAGGCGGGCGCTGCCGGCGTTCACTTCGAGGACCAACTGGCGTCGGAGAAGAAGTGCGGCCACCTGGGCGGCAAGGTTCTGATCCCGACCCAGGCGCATATCCGCAACCTGGTCGCCGCCCGTCTGGCCGCCGATGTCATGGGCACGCCGACCATCACGGTGGCCCGCACCGACGCCGAGAGCGCGCAACTGATCACCTCGGACATCGACGAGCGGGATCAGCCCTTCATCGACCGCGACAACCGCACCCCCGAGGGCTTCTTCCGCCTGAAGGAAGGCACGGGCCTGGACCACTGCATCGCGCGCGGACTTTCCTACGCCAACATCGCCGACCTGCTGTGGTGGGAAACCTCGCACCCCGATCTGGACGACGCCAAGAAATTCGCGGAAGCCGTGCAGAAGGAGCATCCGGGCAAGCTGATGGCCTACAACTGCTCGCCCTCCTTCAACTGGAAGGCCAAGCTGGACGACGCCACCATCGCCAAGTTCCAGCGCGAGCTGGGGGCCATGGGCTATAAGTTCCAGTTCGTGACCCTGGCCGGCTTCCACAGCCTGAACAACGCGATGTTCGAGCTGGCCGACGGCTACCGTGATCGCGGCATGGCGGCCTATTCCGAGTTGCAGCAGCGCGAGTTCTCGAACGAGGCCGCGGGCTACACCGCCACCCGCCACCAGCGCGAAGTCGGCACCGGCTATTTCGATCAGGTCGCCACGGTGATCTCGAACGGCCAGTCCTCGACCACGGCCCTGAAAGACTCCACCGAGACCGCTCAGTTTCACGCCGCCTAGATAGGGAGAGACTTACATGGAACCTCTGAACCGACCCCACGCGATCATCGAATTCTGCCTGGCGCCGCTGGGTCTCGACCCGGACGCCGAGGCGACGAAGGAGGTCCGCAAGCGACTGGAACACGTCATCAAGACGTTTCAGGCCAAGGCGGTGAAGCCGGTCAGCATCGACTTCTCGACCATGCCGTCACAGGTGATCAACGAAGCCGCCCACGGCTACGAATAGACGAACGAAGACCCTCAGGCCGCTCGCTCAGCGGCCTGAGGCGCGTCCGTGGTCAGTTCCTGCACCATGGCCAGCAGGGCATCGACGCTGAACGGCTTGGCCAGATGGCGGTCGGCCCCGGCGTCCATTCCTGCTGCAATATGTTCGGGCAGGGCGTTGGCGGTCAGCATGACGACGGGCGTGCGCGGGACACCCATAGCGACTTCATGGAGCCGGATTTCGCGGGTCGCGGTCAGGCCGTCCATGACCGGCATCTGCATATCCATCAGCACCAGATCGAAGACGGCGGCGCGGCACGCCTCGACCGCCTGGGCCCCGTCCTCGACCGAGACCAGATCAACGGCTTCCTGATCCAGGATCAGTTCGACCACGCGCCGGTTGGTAGGGTGGTCGTCGGCGACCAGGATGCGCAGGCGACGGCTGTTGTCGGCCAAGGCCGATGCACCCGATGGAGCGACCGTCTGCGTCGGCGCAGCGGGCGCTTCGGCGGCGCGCAGGGGCAGGGTCAGGATGAAGGCGGCGCCGCCGCCGGGCTCGCTCTCGCAACCTAAGCCGCCGCCCATCATGGCCGCCAGTTCACGGCTGATGGCCAGGCCCAGGCCCGAGCCGCCAAAGCGTCGCGTGATGTCGCCGTCGGCCTGTTCAAAGCGGCTGAACAGCCGGTCTCGCGTCTCGGCGTCGAAGCCGATGCCCGTGTCCTGCACCACAAAGCGCAGGCCTTGCGGCCCCGCATCGACCGTCAGGCTGACGAAGCCCGAGGCGGTGAACTTGACGGCGTTGGAGACCAGATTGGTCAGGATCTGCTTCAGCCGCACCGCGTCGCCGTGGGCCCAGATCTTGGCCTCGGGCGCGACCTCGACGAAGAATTGCAATCCCTTGTCACGGGCTGCGGCGGCGTAGAGCTGGGCCGCTTCCTCGACCGCCCGCGCCAGATCATAGGGTTCGTCGCCGAGCTCCAGCCGGCCGGATTCGACACGGGCCAGATCCAGGATGTCGCTGAGCAGGGTCTGCAGGGTGCGGCTGGACGAATGGATCAGGTCCAGCATCTCGCGCTGCTGCTCATCCAGATCGGTGCGGGCCAGGGCCTGCGCCACGCCGATGACGCCGTTCAGGGGGGTGCGAATCTCATGGCTCATATTGGCCAGGAACTGGCTCTTGGCGCGGTTGGCGGCGTCGGCGGCGTCTCGCGCTTCGGCCAGAGCCACGGCGTCGCGCTTCAGGTCCGTAATGTCGGAGCAGACCGTGACGGTGCCGCCCTCGGCAGTCTTGCGGTCCTGAACACGCAGCCAGCGGCCGGCGATTTCCTGCTCCATCGCGCCTTGCGGGCGACGCCGATTGGCCATCCGCTCGGCCACCCAGGCCTGTTCGCGGCCCAAGGCGGCGGGATAGACGCCTTTCTTGATCCCGGCCATCAGGATGTCGCGGAACGAAACCCCGACCTTCATGGCGGCGGTGACCTCGGGATTGATCTCGGTATAGCGTCGGTTCCAGATCGCCAGCCGGTCGTCGGCGTCATAGAAGCCCAGGCCGTCCGGCATGGCCTCAATGGCTTCGCGGATCTGACCCAGGGCGCTGTGGCGTGACCACCAGACCATACCGGTCAGGAAGGCGGCGATGATGGCCAGAACGGCGACGCTGACGCCGATCCACACGGTCATTATCATCTCGGCGGCGGCCTCTGTCGGCAATAGCACGCCGGGCGTCGGCGTGATCGTGACCGCGCTCATGGCGACAAAATGCAGCCAGCAGACGCCGAATGCGGCGAGCAGGGCGGCGATGCAGATACGCAAGGGCCCGGCTCGGAGGGGCAGCAGGGCGACAGACCCGATCAGCAACAGTCCGCCGGTGACCGAAACCACGACCAGCGGGGCGTTCCACGACAGACTCGCGTCCGAAAGGCGCAACGCCGCCATGCCGAGGAAGTGCATCGCCGCCACCCCGGCTCCGCAGGTCAGGGCGGCTAGAACACGCGGCGCCCGTCCGCCCTCGGTCAGGGCCAGCAGCATGGCGACGAAGAAGGCGGCGACGACGACGATGAGCGAGATGACGGTCTCGGACACGTCGTAGCGAACAGGAACACCGATGTCGTAGGCCTGCATGGCGATGAAATGCGTGGCCCAGACGCCGAGGCCAGCTACCAGAGGCACGGCGATCAGATAGATCCGACGCGAACGACGCGCGACGTTGCGAGCGCGGTCGAACAGGCACAGGGCGATCAGCAGGCTGAATACGGAGACCAGCCCGGCGAACGGCAGGATGCGCCAGTCATGTTGCTGAACCAGACAGTTCAGAATCGTATTCACGTGCAAGCCCCTCCAGCCTGACGAAAAGACTGCCGCAAATCGGTGAACAAACTACGCTATCTGCGTGACTGTTCGCCCATCTGTCGCCTTTCCAGCCGCGGTCAGCCTAGGGTCAGTCGCTGAACAATGAGATAACGTCGATTTTCATGCCGTATGAGCATTCGCCTTCGCCGGTCGCCCCGACCGCCTCGTCCCGGCTCTGGACTGCGGGCGCCAGCGGCGGCGTGGCCATTCTGGTCATGGCGGTTCTGGCGGTGATGAAGCCCGAGTTGACGGGCTGGCTGGCGGCGGGCGCCGTGGCGGTGGCGACGGCGACCTGGCTGGTGAACCGTCGGCCACAGCCCCCGGTCAGCATCAGCGACCTCGACGGAAGCGGACCGGTTGATCTGGCGCCCGACGCGGCCCTGCTGGGCGACGTGTTCGAAGCCCTGGGCGACCCGATCCTGATCATCAGCGGCGGCGAGGCCGACGACATCGCCGGGCGGCGCATCGCCCTGGCCAACGCCGCCGCGCGTGAGCTGTTTCGACTGAACGGGACGGGCGCGGGGCTGCTGGTCTCGGTGATTCGCGACCCCAAGGTGCTGGAGGCGGTGGACGAGGCCCTGTTCGGCGATTTCAGCAGCACCGTCGATTATGTCGGCGGCGGCGCCCAGGAACGGCACTGGCGGGCTTTCGTCCGACCGCTGCCGGAGCGGGGCGCCCACCTCTGGGGCGCCGGGGCCATGGCCCTGCTCGCGCTGCGCGACGAGACCGACGCCCGCCGTATGGAGATGATGCGGGTCGACTTCCTGGCCAACGCCAGCCACGAACTGCGCACGCCGCTGGCTTCCCTGTCGGGCTTTATCGAGACGCTGAAGGGCCACGCCAAGGATGACCCCAAGGCACGGGACAAGTTCCTCGACATCATGGCGATCCAGGCGGACCGGATGGGGCGTCTGGTCGCCGACCTGCTGTCGCTCAGCCGAATCGAACTGAATGAACACATCGCGCCGCAGGGACGGGTCGATCTGTCGCGGGCGGCCTCGGACGTGGTCGACGCTGTCAGCGTGATCTCGCGCGAGCGCGGCGTGACGATCCAGGCGAACCTGGGGCAGGGCGGCGCCACAGTCTCGGGCGACCGTGACGAGATCATTCAGGTGATCCAGAATCTGATCGACAACGCCCTGAAATACTCCAGTCCGGGCGGGGTGATCGAGATCGCCATCGAGCGGGAGCGCAGCCTGGATGAGGTCATGATGGCGCGGATGCCGGAGGGCAATCGCCTGTCGCTGGCCACGCCGGACCGCGAGGCGGGCGCTCGCTATGCGGTCATTACGGTGCGCGACCACGGACCGGGAATGGCGCGTGAACACCTGCCGCGCCTGACCGAGCGATTCTATCGCGTCGAGGGCCAGAAGAGCGGCGAGCGTCAGGGCACGGGTCTGGGCCTGGCCATCGTGCGCCACATCATCATCCGACACCGCGGGGGTCTGGCTGTGGACAGCGCGCCGGGACAGGGGGCGATCTTCACCGCCTGCTTCCGTCTGGCGCCCGCGCGAACGAGCGAAGCCGACATCGGAATTGCGACGTAACAGAACTGTCACGCAGCCGTCTTATTCCGCTCGCCAATCACGGGCAGTTTCCCGGCCGAAACGCTCCGCCTCCCGGCGCGTTCTAATTCACCTGCGTACGGGCCCGGATGATCTGGATTTTCCTGCTTCTGCTGATTGGCTTTTCTGTCCTCGCCTATTTTGGCGGGCGCGGCTTGGCGGCGCGTCGCAGCGTCGGCATGCGCGCCCATTCGCGTCCGGGGCAACATGGCCTCTACGCATTGATCTGGGTCGGCGTTCCGGCCCTGGCGGTGCTGGCGGCGGCGTCGATCTTCTCTGCGCCCCTGGAGCGCCAGATGCTGGCAGCCGGCGCGCCGGACAGCGTCACGCAGTTGGAACCCTTCCGTCGCGAAGCCTTCTTCTCCGACGCTCGCCGGGTAGGCGAGGGCCTTGAGGCCCAACAGATCTGGCCGGCCCCCTATGCCGAGGAGTTGCCCGCCGAGGGGCGTCGCGCCCACAGCATTTCCAGCGCCCTGAACTGGGGTGGCGGCGTTGCGGCTGTGATCGCCGCCATCCTGGGTGGTCTGTTCGTCTTTATCCGCATCCGCCCCGACCTGCGCGCCCGCAATCGGGTGGAAAGCTGGATCAGCGTCGTCCTGTTCGCCTGTTCGGCGGTGGCGGTGCTGACGACCCTGGGCATCATCTTCTCGCTGGTGTGGGACAGTCTTCGCTTCTTCAACGCGGTGCCGATCACCGAATTCCTGTTCGGGACCAAGTGGAGCCCGCAGATGGCGATCCGCGCCGATCAGATCGGTTCGTCGGGCGCCTTTGGGGCCGTGCCCCTGTTCGCCGGCACCTTCCTGATCATGATGATCGCCATGATGGTGGCCGGACCGATTGGTCTGTTCTCGGCCATCTATCTGTCGGAATACGCCGGACGTCACACGCGCTCGGTGGTCAAGCCGCTGCTCGAGGTTCTGGCCGGGGTGCCGACCGTGGTTTACGGCTTCTTCGCCGCCCTGACCGTAGGCCCGGCCTTCCGCGTCTTCTTCAACAATATCGGCGCCATGCTGGTCGGCGGACCGCTGGACGGAATCGGCCAGTACCTGCTGCTGGTGCAGAACCAGATGGCTCTGGTGGCCGGCGCGGTCATGGGGATCATGCTGATTCCCTTCGTCAGCTCCCTGTCCGACGACATCATGAACGCGGTGCCGCAGGCCCTGCGCGACGGCTCCTACGCCATGGGCGCGACCAAGTCCGAGACGGTCAAGCGCGTGCTGCTGCCCGCCGCCCTGCCGGGCATCGCCGGAGCCTTCCTCCTGGCCATTTCGCGCGCCATCGGCGAAACCATGATCGTGACCATGGCCGCGGGCCTGGCCGCCAAGCTGACCCTGAACCCGCTGGACACCGTCACGACCGTGACGGTGCAGATCGTCACTCTTCTGACCGGCGACCAGGAGTTCAACAGTCCCAAGACCCTGGCCGCCTTCGGCCTGGGCCTGACCCTGTTCGTCGTGACCCTGTTGCTCAACATCGTCGCCATGCGGATCGTGCAAACCTATCGTGAACAATATGACTGAGGCGCCCGTCGACATGACCGCAGCCCATGCGCGGAGCGAGCGGCTGAAGTCCCGTCTGCGTGGCCGCCATGCGCGCGAGACCCGGTTCAAATGGTATGGCCGGGCGGCCATCGGCTTCGCCCTGGTCTTCCTGGTCATTCTGATGGGCAGCATCATCATGCAGGGCCGCACGGCCTTCTACGCCCACAGCGTGACCTTGCCGGTCTATATGGATGCGTCGCGCATCGACCGGGCCTATCCGCAGGGCGCCAATTTCGAGCAGATCGTCGCCGAACAGCAGGTGCGACGTCTGGGCATCCAGGACGACGCCTCAGGCAGCAAGACCGCCGCCATGCGGGCGCTCTTCTCTTCCGAGCTAAAATTCCAGGCGGCCGGCATGATCGCGCGCCAGCCCAGCCTGCTGGGCCAGACGGTGCCGGTCGCGGCGCCCCTGTCGGACGACGCCGACCTCTATCTGAAGGGCGAGATCACCAAGGCCACGCCCCAGGATCAGCGCCGCATCAGCAATGAGCAGATGGCCTGGTTGGACCGCATGAAGGCTTCGGGCGCCATCCGCGCCCATTTCAACAGCGCTCTGTTCACCAAGGGCGACTCGACCCAGCCGGAACTGGCCGGAGTTCTGGGGGCCGTGGTCGGCTCGGCCCTGATGCTGATTGTCACCGCCCTGATCGCCATTCCGGTCGGCGTCGGCGCGGCGGTCTGGCTTGAGGAGTATTCGCCGCGCAATCGCCTGACCGCGATCATTGAGGTCAACATCAACAACCTGGCCGCTGTGCCGTCGATTGTTTACGGCCTCTTGGGTCTGGCCCTGTTCATCAACTGGATGCACCTGCCGCGCGCCAGCCCCTTGGTTGGCGGTCTGGTGCTGGCCCTGATGGCCTTGCCGACGGTCATCATCGCCACGCGCTCGTCGCTGAAAGCCGTGCCGCCGTCGATCCGTGAGGCCGCGCTCGCCATGGGCGCCAGTCGCACCCAGACCGTGTTCGGCCACGTGCTGCCCCTGGCCATGCCGGGCGTCATGACCGGCGCCATCATCGCCATGGCCCATGCGCTGGGCGAGACGGCGCCTCTGCTGCTGATCGGCATGATCAGCTTCGTCCCCGGCGTGCCGCACGCCCTGGACGAGCCGGTCGGCGCCCTGCCTTCGCTGATCTACATCTGGGAGAACGCCTCGGAGCGCGCGTTCCATGAGCGGACCGCCGCCGCCATCCTAGTGCTCCTCGCCTTCATGATCGTCATGAACGCCGCCGCGATCCTGCTGCGTCGGCGGTTCGAACGCCGGTGGTAGTCTTATGAAGTTCAACATTTTCCGCGCGCCGGACGGCCAATCCGGCGGTTCGAACGAGCCTGCCCCTGCTTCTGAGACCCCTGTCATGACCGCCTCCGCCGAACCCGCATCCCTGACCCGCGCGCCGACCCTCGGTGCTCATGCCTCGGCGCCCCTGGGCCCGATCAAGATCGCCGCGCGCGGCGTCTCGGTCTTCTATGGCGACAAGCAGGCCCTGTTCGACGTCTCGCTGGACATCCCCGACAAGACGGTCACAGCCCTGATCGGTCCGTCGGGATGCGGCAAATCGACCTTCCTGCGGACCATGAACCGCATGAACGACACCATCCCGGGCTGCCGCGTCACCGGCGAGATCGAGATGGACGGCGGAGACATCAACGACCGCAAGATCGACCCCGTGCTGCTGCGCGCCCAGGTCGGCATGGTGTTCCAGAAGCCCAACCCCTTCCCCAAGACGATCTACGAAAACGTCGCCTACGGTCCCAAAATCCATGGCCTGGCCTCGTCCAAGGGCGAGCTGGACGACATCGTCCAGAAGGCGCTGAAGCGCGCCGGTCTGTGGGAAGAGGTGGCTGACCGTCTGCACTCGCCGGGCACCGGCCTGTCAGGCGGCCAGCAGCAGCGTCTGGTCATCGCCCGCGCCATCGCGGTCGAACCCGAAGTCATCCTGATGGACGAGCCCTGCTCGGCGCTGGATCCGATCGCCACGGCCAAGATCGAGGAACTGATCGACGAACTGCGCGAGCGCTACTGCATCGTCATCGTCACCCACTCGATGGCCCAGGCGGCCCGCGTGTCGCAACGCACGGCCTTCTTCCACATGGGCAAGCTGGTCGAGACCGGGGACACCGAGGAAATCTTCACCAACCCGCGTGAAAAGCGCACGCTCGACTACATCACCGGCCGCTTCGGCTGAGGACGGGACGATGAACCAGCACACGGTCAAGGCTTACGGCGACGAACTGAACCAGTTGACGGCCGAGGTCGTCCGCATGGGCGGCCTGGCCGAGGCTCAGGTCGCGGACGCCATCGAATCCGTCGCCCGCCGCGACGTGGCCCTGGCCCGCGCCGTGGTCGAACGCGATGCGCGGCTGGACGCCCTGCACCGTGACATCGAGAAGAAGTCGATCCGCCTGATCGCCCTGCGTCAGCCGGTGGCCTCTGACCTGCGTCGCACCCTCGGCGCCATGAAGCTGGCCTCCGATCTGGAGCGCACCGGCGATCTGGCCAAGAACATCGCCAAGCGGGCGCTGATCCTGGCCGAGGGCGAGCCGATGCAGCTCTTGACCCGCTCGATCGAGCGCATGGGCCGGCTGGTCTCGACCCGGTTAAGGGACGTGCTGGACGCCTATACGGCCTCGGAGATCGAGCGCGCCCTGTCGGTGTGGAGCACCGACGACGAGGTGGACGAGCACTACAACGCCCTGTTCCGCGAGCTGCTGACCTACATGATGGGCGACCCGCGCACGATCACGGCCTGCACCCACCTGCTGTTCATGGCCAAGAACCTGGAGCGGATCGGCGACCACGCGACCAATATCGCCGAAACGGTTCACTATGAGATCACTGGCGAGGAAATGCTGGGCGAACGGCCCAAGGCCGTCCCCGGCCCCGGTGAAGAACAGACCTCCACCCCGCATATCTCCACTCCGCCGCCGTCTGATTCGACGGCGGACTGACCCCTTCCTGCTGACGACTTCGACTGCCCGGAGAGCCTGACGTGCAACCCTATATTCTGGTGATGGAAGACGAGGACGCCCTGGCCACCCTGCTTCAGTATAATCTGGAGAAGGAAGGCTATGACGTCACTGTGGCGGCGGACGGGGAGGAGGGGCTGCTGCAGGTCGACGAGCGCCTGCCGGACCTGGTGCTGCTGGACTGGATGCTGCCCAAGCTGTCGGGCATCGAGGTCTGCCGTCGTCTGCGCGGCCGGGCCGAGACCCGCAACCTGCCGATCATCATGCTGACCGCGCGCGGCGAGGAAACAGACCGCGTGCGCGGTCTGGACACCGGCGCCGACGACTACATGACCAAGCCCTTCTCGATGACCGAGCTGACGGCCCGCATCCGCGCCGTTCTGCGCCGCATTCGTCCGGGCCTGGCCGATGACCGCATCAACCACGCCGACATCGTCATCGACCGCGTCGCGCACCGCGTCCGCCGCGCGGGCAAGGAAGTCCACCTGGGCCCCACCGAGTTCCGGCTTCTGGATCACCTGATGAAGCACCCGGGCCGGGTGTTCAGCCGCGAACAGTTGCTGGACGCCGTCTGGGGCTCGGATGTCTATGTCGAGGCCCGCACCGTCGACGTCCACGTCGGCCGCCTGCGCAAGGCTCTGAACGTCGAGGGCACGGTCAACCCGATCCGCACCGTGCGCTCGGCGGGCTATTCGCTGGATTTGAACAGCTGACCCGAGCCCTTCTCCCCTTGAGGGAGAAGGTGGGCGCCGGAGGCGCTCGGATGAGGGGTGTGAACGCCTCCAGAAGAAGATGACGATGAGCGTCTGCCACATCGGAGCAGGCGCCGTCGTCACCCCTCATCCGTCATGCTTCGCACGACACCTTCTCCCTCAAGGGGAGGAAAGGCTTTGCTCAGCCCGCGACCTCTTCCGGGTCGATCTCATAGATGGTCGAGCAGTATTCGCAGGTCGCGCGGATCATCCCGTCGTCCTCGACCATTTCGGCGCGGTCGCTGGCCGGGAAGGACATCAGGACGCCCGTGATCCGCTCCTTGGAGCAGCGGCAGACGGCGCTCAGGGCTTTTGCGCCTTCCAGCCGCACGCCGTCTTCGTGGAACAGGCGGAACAGCAAGGTCTCGGCGCTGATGGTCGGGTCGATCAGTTCGTCGTCGCCCAGGGTGTTGAACAGGGCGCGCGTGCGATCCCAGACTTCCTCGGTCGAGCCCCGCGCGTCGTCGCCCGCGATGACCTGGATCATGGCGCCGCCGGCACGCCAGGAGGTGCCGGCCTCGGTCGTCACCTGGCCCACGGCCAGACGCACCTTGGTCGGGACCTGCTCCGACTGGGTGAAGTAGTGCTCGGCGCACAACGACAGGCTCTCGCCCTCGATCGGCGTGATGCCCTGGGTGCGTTCGAAATCCTCGCCCCGGTCGATGGTCATCATGAAGACGCCCTTGCCCAGGAGCGTCTGCGCGCCGGGACGGGCGAAGCCTTCAGACGCCTTGGCGACCTCTTCAGCATCAAAGCGGCAGAATCCGCGCAGCGTCCCGGCGGTGTCGTAGTCGGCGACGACATAGCGCACCGGGCCGTCGCCCTGGGCCTGGACGATCAGACGGCCCTCGAATTTCAGCGCCGAACCGACGATGGCGGCCAGCACGCAGGCTTCGCCCAGCAGGGCGGCGACCGGCTCGGGATAGTCATGGGCCGAAAGGACCTTGTCCACCGCCTCGCCCAGCCGCACCAGGCGGCCGCGCACGGGCCAACCTTCGATCTGGAAGGCGGCGGCGATGTTGTCCATCGGGGCGGAGACGGGCTGTGCGGCGGGCGCGTGATCGGTCACGGCGAAGATCCTGAAAAAGGCGAAACTGTCTGGAAGCGGCGCAACATAGGGAGCCGGCCCCCGCTTGGTAAGGGGCGGCGAGTTCGGACCGCGTCGGCTTGCAGCTTGACCGTTTGTGGCGGAACCTCTTTCCGCCCGGTTCGCTCCTGTCCCTGACAACAGTGGTTTCGACAAGAAGAGGTTGCCAATGGTTCGACAGTTCAACGCCGTGGACGAGGTCCGCAAACACCCCGGCATCACCGCCGGCGTCGTCGCCGTTCTGGCTGGCGTGGGTATCGCCGCCCTGCTGCTGAATCAGCGTTCAGGCCCCACCCGCTATCAGCAGTTGCGCGAACGGGTTGACCCGCGTGGCTGGTTCGACGCCGAGGCGCTTCGTCATCGCTTTGACGACATCGCGCGCGGCGTGCGAGACGGGGCCGATGACCTGACCCACCGCGCCGCCGATCTGGGCGGCTACGCCAGCGAGCGCGCTGGCCATTTCGGTCATGAGGCGAAATCCAAGGCCGAACACTGGCTGCATCGCTCGGGCAAGAAGTCCCGCAAGCCGATGCGGCGCTATGCCAAACAGGCGCGGCGTTATGCCGAGGACGCGGGTGACTTTGCTCGCGACCATGCCCGTGAGGGCGGGGCCCTTCTGGCGGTGGCCACCATCGCCGCCGCCATCGGCGCCGCAGCCCTGGAAAACCGGCGCAGGGGCGAAGGTTCGCGCGGCTTCGGCAAGTTCTGATCCTTTTGGAAAATTCGTGCGGGCAGGGGCGCCTCGGCGCCCCTTTTCGTTGCTGCAGGTGCGAAGCTGGGCTAGGTGCGGGGCATGACTTCGCCCGTCTTCATCTTCGACTTCGACTCCACCCTGGTGCGTATCGAGACGCTTGAAGCGCTCGCCGACATCGCCCTGTCCGACGCACCCGATGCAGCGGCGAAAAAGGCCGAGATCGCGGCCCTGACCGATCAGGCCATGTCGGGTCAGGTGGATTTCGGCACGGCCCTGCGCCGGCGTCTGGAGCTGCTGTCGCTGACGCGCGCCCACGTCGAGACCCTGAGCGACCGTATTCTGGACGAGGCCAGCGCCTCGATCCGTCGCAACGTCGATTTCTTCGAACGCCACGCCGAGCGCGTCTATATCCTGTCGGGCGGCTTCCGCGAGGTCATCGCCCCCCTGGCCGCCCGTCTGGGCATCGCCGCAGACCATGTGCTGTGCAACGACCTGATCTATGACGCCGAAGGCCGGGTCACGGGCGTGGACGACGCCAACCCCCTGTCGCGCGACAACGGCAAGCCCGAGGTCATCAAGGGGCTGAACCTGCCCGAGACGTTTGGGGGCCCCGTGGTCATGGTCGGCGACGGCTGGACCGACGCCGAGGTCAAGCTGGCCGGCGCCGCCGACCGCTTCTACGCCTTCACCGAGGTCGTCAGCCGTCCGAAAGTGGTCGCGGTGGCCGACGCGGTCGCTGCATCCTTGGACGAGGTCCTGTTCGCCGAGGGCGTCTCGGGCCGCTGGTCCTATCCGCGCAACCGCATTCGTATGCTGCTGCTGGAAAACATCCACCCCGCCGCCGTCGAACGGCTGGAAGAGGCGGGCTATTCCGTCGAGACCCTGAAGGGCGCGCTGGACGAGGACGATTTGATCGAGGCGATCAAGGGCGTGCACGTTCTGGGCATCCGGTCCAAGACCAATGTCAGCGCGCGGGTGCTCGAACACGCCGACCGCCTGCTGGCCGTCGCCGCCTTCTGCATCGGCACCAACCAGATCGATCTGGACGCGGCCGCCGCTCATGGCGTGGCCGTATTCAACGCCCCCTATTCCAACACCCGCTCGGTGGTGGAACTGGCCATCGGCCTGACCATCGTCCTGATGCGCGACGTGGCCGACAAGTCGGCGGCCATGCATCAGGGCCAGTGGAACAAGTCGGCCACCGGCTCGCGCGAGCTGCGCGGCAAGACCCTGGGCATCGTCGGTTACGGGGCCATCGGTTCGCAGCTGTCGGTGCTGGCCGAGGGGCTGGGGATGCGGGTCATCTTCCACGACCTGTCGGAACGTCTGGCCCTGGGCAACGCCCGGCGGATGCGTTCGCTGGACGCCCTGCTGGCCGAGGCCGACGTGGTCAGCCTGCACGTCGATGGGCGCAAGGACAACGCCGACGTCATCGGCGCAGCGCAGTTCGCGAAGATGAAGCCCGGCGTCCTGTTCCTGAACCTGTCGCGCGGGCACGTCGTCGACGTCGACGCCCTGGCCGAGGCGGTGAAGTCGGGCCGGGTCGCGGGCGCAGCGGTCGATGTCTTCCCCGAGGAGCCGCGCACCAACGCCGATCCTTTCGACAGTCCCTTGCGCGGATTGAAGAACGTCATCCTGTCGCCCCACATCGGCGGCTCGACCGAGGAGGCGCAGGAAGCCATCGCCGAGTTCGCGGCCGAGCGTCTGCTGGGCTATCTGAACCGGGGCGACACCACCTTCTGCGTCAACCTGCCGAACGTGCAGTTGGCCGAGGTGTCGCGCGCCCACCGCCTGCTGCACATTCACAAGAATCAGCCAGGCGTTCTGGCCGAGCTGAACCGCGCCCTGTCGGCGGCGGGCCTCAACATCCTGGGCCAGCATCTGAAGACGGACGAGCAGACCGGCTATGTCATCACCGACGTGGACCGCGGCTATGATCCAGAGGTGCTGAAAGTCCTGCGTGGCCTGCCGGGCACGGTGCGCTTCCGAATACTTCACTGATCAACGTTCAGCTTCCCTAGGGGCATCTTGCGTTAGCGGCAAAGCGGCGCATCCTCCCCAATAACGACCGCGCACTGACGGTCGAGGGAGGAACATCGATGTCTCGTCTTCTTCGCGGAGCGGCTCTGGCCGCGCTGACTCTGGCCGCCGTCTCGACCGCAGGCGCCGCCGGGGCGCAGAGCTACAACCGTCTGGTCGTTTTCGGCGACAGTCTGTCGGACAATGGCAATCTTTTCCTCGCCACAGGCGGCGCGACGCCAGCCTCGCCGCCCTATTTTCAGGGGCGGTTCTCCAGCGGGCCAGTCTTCACCGAGCGTCTGGGCTTCAACGCCTCCAACTTCATGGGGCCGGTGACGGGCAGCATCAACTACGCCTTTGGCGGCGCCCGGACCGACAGTCAGGCCGCCCCCTTGGGGATGCGGGTCCAACTGGCCCAGTATCAGGCGCGCGGCGGACGGTTCGGCGCGGGCGATCTGGTCAGCATCCTGGGCGGCGCCAACAACATCTTCCAGGGCCTGCCCGCGGCGGGCGCCTCGACCAATCCGCAAGGCAGCATCGCGCCGGTCTCTCTGGCTGCTGCGGCGGACATGAACTTCATCGTCAACAGCGTGGCCCAGGCCGGAGCCGGGACCATACTGGTCACCAACCTGCCCAAGCTCAGACTGACGCCGCAGTTCCGGGCCACGCCCGCTGCGCCGCTGGCCGACTATGCGGTGACGACCTTCAACGGCGCCCTGCTGACCGGGCTAAACGCGACGGCCGCAGCGCGTCCGGGCACAAACATCATCATGATGGACCTGTTCAAGATCGGCGACGTCATCGCCGCCAATCCGTCCGCCTTTGGCGTCAGCAACGTCACTCAGCCCTGCTTCAACGGCGTGACCGTCTGCGCCAATCCCAACGACTACTTCTACTTTGACGGCGTCCATCCGACCGCAACCGGTCATGCCGCGATCGCGCGTCTGGCCAACGACTATCTCTACTACGGCGACCTGGGCTCGCAGACCGCCGTGCTGGGCGAGACGGCTTGGCGGCACCGCGAAGACGCGCTGGACGGTTCGACCGCCAGCCTGTCGGGGCGCGACGCCTGGACGGCGGGAACTGCGATCTCGGTCGCGGCTTTGGCCGATCGGACCAAGACCGACGCGCGCGGCGCCATCGGCGAGGCGACGTCTGACGGCTATGGTGTTCGGATCGCGCTGGAGTCGGGCACCGAGACGCTGAAGTTCGGCCTGGCTGGCAGCTATCGCAACGCCGACGTCGATGCGGGCAGCCTGAACGTCGATCTGGATACCTTCGGCATCGACATCTATGGCGGCTGGCGCTCGGGCGACCTGTTCGTCAACGCAGCGGCGGGCGCGGCCCAGGACGACTTCAACGACATCAGCCGGCTGACCTCGCTGGCGCCTGTGGTCCATAGGGGCTCCACGCGCGGCGTTTCGACCGGGGCGCGACTGCAAGGGGGGATGTGGTTCGACATGGGCGGCGTCGCCCTGTCGCCCCGCGCCGCCGTGGCCTGGATCAACAGCGACGTGGACGGCTTCGTCGAGCAGGGCCCGGCGGCCCAGTACGCCTATCAGGATCGTTCGGTTCAAGGGACGACGGCTGAGATCGCCCTGCGCGCCGAGGCGGGCGTCGACCGTTTCCATATCTATGCCGAAGGCGGCTATCGCGACCAGCTCAGCGACGACGGCGACGCGGTGCGCACCGGCATTTCCGGCAATCCGGCGCAGATCCTGTCGCGCGAGGTCGAACAGCCCTGGGGCGGTCAGTTCCTGGCGGCGGTCGGCATCGAGGGCACGGTGATGGACCGGCTGAAGGTCTCGATCGGCTACAAGGGTCGTTTCGGCGACCAGGCCGACAGCCACATGGGCGGGGTGCAACTGACCCTGCCGCTTTAGGGGTTCAGCAGGCCAGAAGAGGGGCCGCGCGGCGCACGTCGCGCGGCCTCTTTCGGTCCAGTTCCCACGCTGCGACGCCTTGTCGCCCCTGCGGCGCCCCATTCGCGTCCCCGTGCGATGGCAAAAGACGGTCAACCCCGGCCGTCGGCGACCGCTTCCTCGCCACCCGCGCAGCCTGTTCCGCGTGACCAAGACGGCCCTCCCGCTCGATGTTCGAGCGCCAGGAGTGCAGTTACAGTATGCGTTTTCTTCCCCCGGCCGTGAGGCCGTTTGCCATCCGTTTTGGCCAGACCAGCGTCGTCGCCATCACCGCCGTTCTCGCCATGGCCGGCGCGCCCCTGGGCGCCGCCAGCCTGCCGTCCGACAAGGCGGACGCCCTGTCCGTCCCCGCCGCCCCGCCGGTCAAGGCCGTGGCTCAACCGGCTGGGCCGGTCATGCGCAAGGTCGCCTTCGAGGCCCCGGTCAAGGGCTACCGCATCAACTCGGCCTTCGGCCTGCGCAAGCTGACGATCGAGGCCAAGGCGCGCGCCCACAAGGGTGTCGACATCGCCGCGCCCAAGGGCACCAGCGTCTATACGACCGCCGAGGGGCGTGTGGTCCGCGCCGGCTTTCAGGCTGGCGGCTACGGCAACTTCATCGAGGTCAAGCATCCCAACGGCCTGAGCAGCGTCTATGGGCACCTCAGCCGCATCGACGTGCACACGGGCCAGGAAGTGGCGTCCGGCGAGCGTATCGGCCTGGTCGGCTCGACCGGCTATTCGACCGGCCCGCACCTGCATTTCGAGGTGCGTCGCAACGGCGGCCAAGTGAACCCGACCAAGGTCGTCGGCCAGAGCTTCGACGTAAAGGTTGGTGCGCCAGGATAGGGCCCGCGGATCATGACTGATCCGTAATGTAAAATGCCCTTTCCATTTCTCCCGCTTCACCGTTAGGATTCGTCTCCGACGGTTGCGAGGGGAAACGGGATGGCGGCAGCACTGACTCTGGACGGGATCAGC
>Ga0265296_1002286_pt1 | contig 19695 bp, 13 predicted proteins | sample MunlanPumphouse1_FD_189073 | JGI IMG/M metagenome (GOLD analysis project Ga0265296, IMG submission 189073) | Groundwater microbial communities from a municipal landfill in Southern Ontario, Canada - Pumphouse #1 | ecosystem: Environmental > Aquatic > Deep subsurface > Groundwater | place...
TTTTTGGAGTATAGATGTGCAAACTTCTAATAAGAACGCACATATAAGCCCGACCATCATGCAAAAAAACATCACCTCGCTAGGCTCGCTGAACTGGGACGACCTGAAGTTTTTCCTCGAAGTCGCCCGCACCCGCAAGGCCAGCACCGCCGCCAAACGCCTGGCTGTCGACTACACCACGGTGTCGCGACGGATCAGCTCGCTGGAAGCGGCGCTCGGCACATTGCTGTTCGAAAAATCCCGCACCAGCGGCTTCGTCCTGACCACTGAAGGCCAGCGCTTGCTCGGTTATGCCGAGTCGATCGAAAGCACGTTGCACATGGCCTGCGAGCAAGTCTCGGGCTCGGGCGTTGCCCTGTCCGGGCACGTGCGCATGGGCTGCACCGAAGGCTTCGGCAGTTTCTTCATCACCCCGCAACTGAGCCACTTCGTCGACGCCTACCCGGCAATCTCGGTGGACATCCTGCCGCTGCCGCACTTCATCAGCCTGTCCAAGCGCGAGGCCGACATCGTCATTGCCCTCGAGCGGCCGGAGCACGGGCCGTACGTCTGCTGCAAACTGTGTGACTACCGCTTGCAGCTGTACGCAACCCAGGACTATCTGGACAAACACCCACCGATCCGCCGCCCGGCCGACTTGAGCAAGCATCAATTCATCAGTTATGTCGATGATCTGGCGTTCAGCTCAGAGCTGCTTTACCTGGCCAACGTGCTGCCCGGCGCCAGCGCAAACTTGCGCAGCACCAGCGTGATCGCGCAATACGTTGCCGCGCAGCAGGGCCGCTCGCTGGCAATCCTGCCGTGCTTCCTCGCCGCACAGGATCCACGATTGTTGCCGGTGTTGCCCGAGGAAATCGACATCACCCGGCAGTTCTGGATGTACTGCCGGGAGGATCTGCGCAAGCTCAAAAGAATCACCCTGTTATGGGATTACATAAGAGAGGTGACTGAGCTCAATGGCCCGCTACTGCTGGGCGAAACGCGTGTCCTACTGTTCGCAGACGGAGAATCTACAAGGAGCAAGGGAGACCTATCCTAACGACCTCATCAGGCTCTTGGCAACGACTTGTGACAGGGGTTGTGACACCGTTTGTGACAGTCGAAAGGGTTCTTACAGTGGCGCACACAGGCGCAATAGGACCCCACGCGGGCATCTGCGAGCACCTACGCGAGGGCCACACGGGGGAAGCTGAGCCTGTCAATGCAATGAGGTGGTCTCTCAGATTTTTCTGTCAGATTCTCGTTAAGGTCCCTTGAGGTGCCCGAACAGCCAAAAGGCCAGATGGACAGCCACACAGACCAGATAGGCAGCCTGTAGCGTGTCCATGAGGTTCTCCTTGCGGGATTCGATTAGATGGCCTTGAGGCCAAGCTGAGCTGCTCGTGCCGGTGTCAGGTTGCCCTTTGCTACAGCAGCGTGCAGACCCTGCTGGGTGTTCTTGTGGGGAACCTTAAGGGCCTTCCAGTCACAGCGGTCATTGAATACATGACGCTCAAAGACGGCAGCGCTATGGTGATTGCCCATACTGCGCATCTTGTCGGCAACAATGAGAGCGACCTCAGGCATCTCAAGGATGGCCTCGAAGGCGTCATAAACCATGTCCTTAAATTCATCGGAGACCCAGCCAGCGAACTCAATGGTTGCTCGTTTGGTCGCGAGGGTCTGAGCAGCACGGCCTTGGATGACCTGCAAATTTTGCATGTCTAAAAACCGCTGAGCTTGCTTGGTTCGCCACTGTGCTGGTGCTTTACCCTTGGGTAGCTTCAAGGTCTGCCAGATGTCAGTCAAATCCCACATACCGAAGTCGTTAGCCTTGAAGGCCTGACCCTCGATGATGATGACGTGGGAGGCGTGCTTGTGTTGGATGTCGATTGTCATTTCATGATTTCCTTTTGTTTGCTCTCTGAGTTCGCTCCCACAGACCAGCACACAGGCCCCATGACGGGCTCTGATCGGTGGCTTAGAGAGCAAACAGAAAGACTGTGTTTGATGGATGCCCAGCGACGGGGGAAGGTTTGAAGCGAGGTTGACTGGCTTTGATACGGATTACGGTTGCCCGTCCCCGAGGGTGAGGGTTCTTGATTGCTGTGAAGCGGTGCCCCTGCCAATCCCTCTCGGGTCGGTCTTACGGGGCTTCCAAAGGATATTTCTCAGGTCAGCTTGATGTTGGTAATCATCGGGAAGGCCACAGCTTCGGTCTGGAGACCATCAGCGGTCAGCTTCACGCGGACCTTGCCGTTAGCCACGATGTCTACGGTGGTCATGATCTCAACGTCCCAGCACTGATGGGCACCATTACGGGTCGCTTGGATCTTCCAGATGTCTCCGTTACCACCTTCGCGATAACTCAGCGAGGTGAACATCTTAGGCAGCAAGAACAGCCCGTAGTCAGTGCCGCTATAAGGTTGCACAGAGGCACCGATCAGAGACTCGATGTCTTCAACACCTGCACGCTGAGCAGCACGCTCAAGAACCGCGAGCAACGACACCGGCAGCAGAACCACAAAGTCCGACAGGGAGCTACCTACGGTCTGGTTGATGTTCATCGTCAAGATGTCGATCAGATCCTCAGCGACCTCCACAGGCTTACCGGTTGGCTTAGTCTCGGAGACGCTTTCGGTGCTCGGAGCTGTAGCCAGAATGCCAGCGATCTTGCCAGCGGCCTCATGCTCAATGTCTCGTAACAGCTTCTCACCGGTCTGGTGCAAGGAGCCCTCAGTGAAGCCCGCCATTAGGTTGTGGTCGAGGATGGTGAAGCGCTTGCTGATTACCAGAGCTTTATCGGTGGGCTCGGTGAAGATCACAGACCCGGCCAGGACTTCGCCCTTCGAGATGGTTTCGTTATCCCAGTTCTTACGAGGGTCGAAAGTGACGGAGCGATCAGCCATCGTGATGATTTGCTGACCGGTAGCCTCGGAGCCAGCCGGGCGGAATTCACAAGGCGTATGTTCGATTGCCGCTTGGCGCCACTCGTCACCGTTGAGGTAATCGTCGAGGGCCTCTGTAAGGGCTTCAACATAGACGGACACATCGGTAGCCGCTTGGGTCTCCACACGGACATCAGCCGTATTGAAGCGGATCGACCCGTTTTGACTATCGGTGAGAGCAGTGCTGTAAGTCGATGGTTTGACGTATTGGTTAGGCTGTTTCATTGGAATAGGTCTCCTGAAGAAAAGTAGGGAAGTGATTGGTGCAGGTCTGGAGCTATCAACCGTTATTACGGGAGCGTGCTGCCAAAACCCTTTGAGCTTGTTCACGGATGGCAGCAGCACGGGCCTCTCTTTCAGCTTTCGCTTGGGCCAGTTCGCGGGGAGTTCGCTCGCGTAAACGCTCAGCACGCTCATCAGCTTCTCGCTGGAGTTGCTCACGGGTCTCTTTCTGCTCCCGCTTGGTCATGAAGTAGACCTGAGCGTCCTCTTGGATGGCCTTGAGGGACAAACCGGCTTCCTCGAAAGCTTTGATAACGCCGAACTTGGTGCCGTTGTTCCGGCGACACTGGGCCATCAACAAGGGCAACATGACGCTTTCGACGTACTCACGATTGAGGGTCTGCCCCGACACAGTTACTTCGTTCTTCAGGACTTTGGTGATGGTGATATTCATGGGTTTGGATCTCCTGTGAGGTGACCCTTTGATCGACCTTGGCGCCATAGACGCGCACGACAAGACGGCAAGGAGGGAGCCGCATGGGCATCTTCCAAGGCCGATCAAAAGGTTCTTGGTTTGGGTTATGTGGCTAATGCTGGATCAGGACATGGCAAGCCTGAAGGCATCTGAAGGGACAACCGTGGCGACGGCTGGGAGCTACTGCTATCGAAGAGAATTATTTTTGAGAATATTTCTACCGGGGAGCCATAGTGAGGGGTTTTAAACGTCACTGGACAGACTGCTCATTACCTGAGTGAAATTCGCTCTGTTCCAACCATGGGAATCTTCAAGGGTGTCGTTGCGACAGCTTGGAGGCAGACCCCTCGATCTATTAGGAGGGACACCCGGTCAGCGGTCTTCAGGGAACACTTCAAAGAGACTTCAGTGAGCATTGCTTGTTCGTCGATAGAGACCAGACCATGAGCGTAGGTTCTCCAAGATTCCTTTCTATTGCACAGGACACCACGAAGCGCTATCAGGTGAGACCGAGTTGATTTGGGAAAGAGGTCAGAAAGGATCTTAGCGTCCGCTTCGGTAAGCTTGGAGATGGCTGGATAAGACAGGATGGGCATGATTGATGAGCCTCCTTTGCTTTGCTGTTTAAGACTCCTTTCGAGGAGGGGTGATTATTATCACTACCCTCTCCTCAATGAGCGGGTCGTTAAGGGGTCTGATTTCTGGTCGACTGCTATGGTCGATTGGGTGTCTTCATGGTTCTTATAAGTATGCGGCATTTAATCAAGCTGCCTCTTTGCCGAGGGTCCTCAGGTCATATTGCAGCTTTGCGAGGGCTTCAGGACTCGGTGGCTCAAGCTGGTCTTCCCAGTCATTGACGCGGGTGTCGGGCCTCAGGAAGCCGTAGCGCATCTCGTGGCTGAGGTCATCGGGGCGACTCTTAAGAAGGTAGGGCATCGCCAATTCAATGGCCTTCACGTAGCGCTGAGCCTGTCGGAGACCCAGTCTGTATTGAGCCATGAGGATGGCCGCTGAGACGACCTCATGTTCCGCAAGGATGGCTACGAGGCGCTTCACGGACAGAGGCTTGGATGAGCCACCAGACCCGATAGACCGGTCGTGCCAGTCGAGCCGGGCGATGCCCTCAAGGATGTCCATGGCGAAGGTAGGATATTGCCCGTAGTCGGTGGTCGGCCCAATGAAGCCGTAGAAAAGGTTGGTGATGATCTTGGTGGGTCGGCCTCGGCCAAGCTTGGCGGTGGTGATGGCTTCGTGTTGCGCGGGAGAGTAGCTGGTCAATGGGATGGTCCTCATGTGGTGGGTTAGCCACAGTGAGGGTTTTTAACGACATCCAACCTGAATTTTACAGGGCATGTCCGAAACACCTAAATTCATTCGGGAAGTCCGTTTAGAAGTATATTTAGTGGCAGCCAATCAATCATAAAATCACTATTCGGAGCCTATTAGTAGAGCTATAAGCCGAGCATACACTGGCAAGGGGGGGGCCAATGCATGCTCGTTTTTCACCTCAGAACGGGATGTCGTCATCCGCATTTATAGCAACCCGAGTTACTGTCTCATAACTAAGCCCTTCAAACTGATCAAACAGTTCGCCGAGCTTTGATGACTCATCTTTGTATCTCTTTGAAATGTATCGTATCGAACGAGCCATCTCCTTAAGTGCGTCTAACGACTCCTCATAACCCCCAATCATTTGCGCATCAATATCGTGGGCGCGGATAAACGATTCCAATAACTCCTCGATTGCTTTAGGAGAAAATTGAGTAGTCTGCCGGGCAGCTGACCGAGACAGGAGCAAAATCTCATCTAAGATTTCTCTATCAGCACGTACAGGGCCATCAACGATAGTAATTGACGTCAGGATTTCATTGATTTTTTCTTCAAGATCCGGCCACCACTTTTCGAAAACAGTGTCCAGCGTCTTTGCAGGTAGTTTCTGATCACCAAGCCTACCGTTAATCACAGTGATTAGTTTGTGGAAATCCGTCTTCGTAAACTCAGTTGTTTGGAACTGTTTTAACGGACCGGAGAGATCAGCATTGTTTATTCCAAACAGAATTGGGCAGACATAGCTTTTATCGAGACTCTTTGATAGTGCTCCTGCCTCAAAAAGAATCCAGTCACTGTGAATATTGTCTCTTGTGATACAGAGAATCCCGAGCTCAGCGCTTGAAAGCTCCTTCGCAATGTCGTTAGCCCATCGACCTCCCTTCTCAATATCAGAAGGCGTGAAATACGGACTCACAAGCTGCAACACTCCGGGGAGCCAATCCCGGATGGACTCTGCTAATCGTTTACTGACCGAACCTGACCAACTAATGAAAACTTTCATAAACAGCTCTGCCGAGATCAAAACTGCAGATGATAGCAGTGCGATACTGTTTTGCCATCCACCTTAGAAATCCTGAATAGCCCCTTCACTACCTGGCCGATAGAAGTCATCGCTGATCGCCCCCCCGACGAATGCCTCAAGATCGACTCAGCGGCTCCCGATGCACCCACAAAGCAAACCATTGAGCATCTCAGCGATGACCGCCACGGGGACACCTGAGCCATAAATATCAAAGGTTACCGTTCCCGTGGCGTGCCCCATGACAGCTTGAGCATGAGTCGTAGGAACCCCTTTGGCCTGCATGAGGGAAGCCAATGAGTGGCGCAATGAGTGGAACACCAAGCCCCTTTCATAGGACTCCCCAAGAGACTGAGGGATTGCCTGCTGGTTGACCCATTCGCCTGCTGGTCTGTAGCCGATCTGTGCCAACGAATCGTTCCCGCTCTGTTTGCAGGTCTCGACATACCGCAGGAAGGCTTGAAGGTCGAACCCATAGGCACCATCAGTCAATGGCACCAGCCTCTCACTACGCTTGTTCTTGATGGATTTACCCTCACCAACCTCATTGATGTGGATAACGACGATGCCTGATTTGAGGGTCTGAATGTCGCTGACGCTCAACTGAGAGATTTCATTGAGTCGGCCACCAGTGATGATGCCAAGGCTCAGCAGCCAGCGTTTCCATGACGCCTCAGGGAGCTTATTCGCATAGGCCATGAGGCTGCCTATCTGGTCCTGAGAGAACGCCTTACGGGTGGACTCAGTACCTTTAGTGAACTTGAGTTTCTTGTCGAATGACTTTTCGAGATGACCATTCTCAACCGACCAGTTCAGTACAGCAGAGAGCTTCATCAGCATCTGGTTTACCGTTGATGGTTTCCGCGTGGTCGCAAGCCTATCCCTCAGGGCCACAAGATCCGCCCTTGTGTGCTTCCTCAGGTCCAAAGCTCCTAACTCGGCACATAGGACGCCATGAGTGAACTTGGTTGAGCTGAGGGTGCTGGCTTTCTGTTCTCCTGCCCGGTCAGCCATGTAGAGCCCAGAGAGGACCTCAAAGGTTAGTGGAGGAGCTAAAACAGATAGGGACAGAGGCACGTCATTGGCGTGCTTCAATGCATCCTGAGAGCCTCCTTCGAGATCCCTAATGATCTTGACCAACGGCACTGAGTCACCTTGTAGTCGAACCTGAGCAGCAGCCATCACATCCTTAGCTTTAGACACATGCTCATGCTGATCGACGTTAAGCGGCATCGTTGCGGCGATCTCCGTCAGGTTCGTCCTAACGTCCTCATACAGGTCGCCCCAGTCACGCAGCGAGTGAACATCATGGGAACAGGACAAGAGACCCTCAGCGACCCACAGCAAATGCTCGCGAAGCTCACTCCAAGTGGCCTCAGGGTGATCCAGATGGAAAGACTTGATGGTCTCGGCAAGTCGTCTTGAAGCGTCCATAGCGGCCTTTCTATCGGTGGTCTTAAGGGATACGGAGGTAGCCTGCGTGGTGCTGCCGGTCTCTCTGAGGCGTAGATAGTAGATGCCGTTGCGCCTGTAGTGATAGGGCTTAGCGAGCCTCGTGGTCGGCCTGAGAGTTGGAGCAGAGTTTGTGACAGCACTTGTAACAGGATAGGGCTTGGAAGTGGTCATCATGGCGTTAGGGTCCCGTGATCATTGGGTGGAACCCTTACGTCCTGTAGTTCTGGATGTACTGCCGGGAGGATCTGCGCAAGTTGAAGCGGATTACCTTGTTGTGGGATTACATCCGCGAGGTGACTGAGCGCAATCAGGCGTTGTTGATGGGGGAAACGCGGGAGATGCGCTTTGCCGATTAATCGGCGCTGACCACAATCGACACCCGGCGATTTTCCGTGCGCCCCGCTGCGGTGTCGTTGGAAGCCACCGGTTCGCTGCTGCCCAGGCCTTGCAGCTGGATGTTTTCCGGCTTCATACCGACCGTGCCGAGGACGTTGGCAACGCTCTTGGCCCGGCGCAGCGACAGTTGCTGATTGTAGGTTTCCTTGCCGGACGCATCGGTGTGGCCATCGACGCGCACCCGCTCGATTCCCACGCCGAGCAACGCCTTGCCGATGCGTTCGACGATTTCCGTGCTGGCTGCGTTCAGGCTTTCGACATCGCTGCCAAAAAGCACTTTGCCCGACAGGCCGAACTCCCAGCCGTCATCGGTCAACTCGAAACCCTGCTGTTTGAGCACGGCGACCTGCGCCGGTGTCAGGCCTTTCTGCGGGGCGGTCTGGCAACCGCTCAGGGTCAGCGCGGTGATCAGCAGCAATGCGGAAAACAGTCGAAAGGGAAGTGTGAACACGGGCATCAGCTCCTGGTGTGAACGGAATCGACCGGGCGCTCCGACCCGGCGGTGAATTGCGCGCCGCGCGACAGGCGCTTGGCCTGATACATCGCCGCGTCGGCTGCGTTGAGCAAGGCGCCCGGCGTGGCGCCATGATCGGGATAGACGGCGATGCCGATACTCAGCGAGGACATCACACTGCTGTCGCCGGGCAGGGTGATCGGCATGTCCATGCTGGCGAGAATCTTGTCTGCGATGTGCTCAGCGTCTTCGACCGTGTGCAGCGGCGCGAGCAGCACGGCGAACTCGTCGCCGCCCAGCCGAGCGACCAGATCATCCTCGCGCAATTGCGCTCGCACGCGATTGGCGATCGCCACCAGCACGGCGTCGCCCGAGGCGTGGCCGAAGTTATCGTTGATGCCTTTGAAGCGGTCGCTGTCGAGAAACAGCACGGCGACCCGCTCATCGTGTTTTTTGCCGTTGCGCAAGGCGCGGATCAAGCGGCCTTCGAAAAACGCACGGTTGGGCAAACCGGTGAGGCTGTCGTGGGTCGCTTGATGGGCGAGGGTTTCGTTTTCGTTTTGCAGATGGGTTTGCCACGACTCGAGTTCGCCGAGCAAGGCATTGAAGTCGTTGCCCAGATTATCCAGCTCAGCGATCTGCGCCGGCGGTACGCGCCGGTCCAGCGCCCGCTCGCTACGGGCGGCGTGGGCGACGGCGGCGAGGCTGTGCAATGGGCCAATGATTGCGCGCAGCTGCCGCCGCGCCAGATAGAGCGCGACCCAGGCGCTGATCGCGGTGCAGAGCACAATCCCGGCCAGGCCGCTGAGCAGGAAGCGCATCAGGCTGCCGCCGTGGCCGATGAGCAGGACGCGACCGATTTCGCGGTCCTGATGCTCAATCGGCAGGCTGACCGGTTTTTCCAGAATGGCGCGGGTGATCTGCATTTCCAGCTCGGAGAACAAGCCGGTTTCAGCGCGCTGCCATTGCGCGATCAATTGGCCTTGCGCGTCGAGCACTCGGGCATCTGCCACTTCCTCGGTGGAAGCGATGATCGCCAGCGCTTCGGTTGCCGCCGCTTTGTCATTGAACACGACGGCCGCTTCGACGGTGTAGCTGATCGACCGGGCGATCAAGTGCAGGTTGTGGTCGGCATACACCCGCAGCGCCAGCACGCCCAGCAAGGTCAGCGAAACACTGGCCATCGCCACCGCCACCAGCGCGACGATCAAATGCCCACGGCCGATGACCGAGCCCAGCGTGGGACGAGCCTTCCAACTGAACAGCTTCATGGCGCCGCCGCTTTGCGACGGGACAACTGCAACACGCTGGGGTGTATGCGCACACCACTGCGAGCCACGGAGTCGAGATTGACCTCGAACGACACTTGTTCATCGCCAACGCGCAGGCAGAACAGACTGCCGACGGTGCATTGATCGTCCGCTTCGCTGATGCTCAGCACCGGATGCCCGATCAACGATGCAAACAGGCGACTGCGTTCATCGGCGGTGAGCTTGCCGATGTACACCGCATCGCATTCGCTGACGATGCCCGGGTTGTCCGCCAGCAGACGCCGCACAGCCACCGGCCGGCCCGTGGCTTGGGTGGTGCCTTTGACCAGGTCATCGGTGTATTCGGTGGGGCCGACGATGCACAGGCGCAATTGCGCCGGTTCCACCGGCCAGCGTGCATAGCTGAGGATGCCAAGCACCACTTGCGTGACCGCTTTGGCCCGTTGCTCGGCCGGCCCGGTTTGCGCTTGGGCGATGGCGCTGCCCGTGAACAACCAGAGCAAAACGATCAGCAATGCGTGCTGGCAGGCCACCACACGCTGTGTCGCCCAGACGGCCACCTTCATGGAGGGATTCTCTTGGAGCGTAACGAAATGATGCCGCAACGATAGCACAGCGCCAGAACACCAGCGAGGCGCCTGCCTCTGACCGGTTGGTCAGTATTCGTTGTCGGTCATTCAGCACTTCATCCCTGAGACTCGGTGCCCTCCTCCAGTTCCAGCATCAGCCCGCTCAGACGCTTGACCTTGCGCTGCACCGCTTCCTCAAACACGCCGGCACGTGGCTCGATCAAGGTGAACCAGTGCCGGGCGCGAGTAATTCCGGTGTAGATCAGTTCTTTGGTCAGCACGGGGTTCAACGCATCCGGCAGGATCAGCGCCGTATGGGCGAACTCCGAGCCCTGGGACTTGTGCACCGTCATGGCGTACACGGTTTCAACATCATTGAGCCGACTCGGCAACACGAAGCGCACGCCGCCCTGTCCATCGTTACGCGGAAAGGCCACGCGCAGAACCGTTTTGCCGATTTCTGCGCCTTCACGCTCGGGCAGTTTCAGGGCGATGCCGATGTCGCCGTTCATCAGGCCCAGACCATAGTCGTTGCGTGTCATCAGCACCGGCCGACCTTCATACCACTGCTGATCGCTCTCGATCAGACGCGCCTTGAGCAATGCAGCGGTGATGCGCTGGTTCAGACCTTCAACGCCCCATGGCCCTTTGCGCACGGCGCACAGCAACTGGAATGTGTCGAACGCCTGCAAGACTTCGCGCGCCCAATCTATCCAGTCCGCATGCTCAAGTGGCCGCGTTGACGGTGGACGCTGATCGCGCAGTACGCTCAGGTAATGGCGATAACCTTGCGGGCCGTTGCCGTGACCTTCGAGCAACAGGCGTTCGAGCTTCTGATCATGTTCGCCTTTGAGCGGCAGCGAATACACGTCGTCGTAGCTGCCGGCCGCGAGCAACTGTCGCGCCTCGTCGGCCAATTGCTGATTGACCCGGCGCGCGAGCTGACCGATGCCACTGCCCTCGCCGAAACGGCGCGAGTGACGCAGCATCACGACTTGCTGCGCCAGCGGGTGGGTGCCGTCGCGGTCTTCATGCAAACCGCTGCCCTGCAACGACTCGCCACTGACTGACTCCAGCCATTGCTGCGTCTGCGGGCTGTACCAACCGCCCTCGGCGTCACGACACAGATCGCCCAGCACCGCACCGGCCTCGACCGAGGCCAGTTGATCCTTGTCGCCCAGCAGCACCAGCCGAGCATGGGCCGGCATGGCGTCGAGCAAGTTGGCCATCATTTCCAGGTCGATCATCGAAGCTTCGTCGACCACCAGCACATCCAGCGGCAGGCGGTTGCCGGCATGGTGACGGAAGTGGCGAGTGCCCGGTCGACTGCCGAGCAGACGGTGCACGGTGGTCACGTCGCTGGGGATCGCCGCGCGCACCGCTTCGGCGACTTGCAGTGATTGCACTTGCTGACTGATCGACTCGGTCAAACGCGCAGCGGCCTTGCCGGTCGGTGCCGCCAGACGAATGCGCAGCGGATGGCCAGCCTCGACGGCCGGTGCCTGCAGCAAAGCGAGCAAGCGCACCACCGTAGTGGTTTTCCCGGTGCCCGGGCCGCCAGTGATGATGCTGAAGGCGCTGCGCGTAGCGATGGCGCAGGCGAGTTTTTGCCAATCGATGACAGCTGCGGATTCCGCGCCGCCGAACAATTCGTTCAGACGCTGCGGCAGATCATCCGGCGTCGGCTCCTGCTGCATCAAGCGTTGGCGCAACGCTGCATCGATGCGGCGTTCGTAGGTCCAGTAGCGGCGCAGGTACAGGCGTTTCGAGGACAGCACCAGCGGACGTGTCTGCGCTGTTTCACTCGGGTCAGCGGCCAGGGCCACCAATGGACTACTTGCCAGCACTTTGCACCAATGGGCTCCATCGAGCGTTTCGAGCAATTGCGAGGGCAGCAACAACACACCGTCCTGCACATCGCCTTCGGGCGGCAATGACAGTGCAAAATCCGGCGCCTTGAGGGTTTCAAACAGGTCCAGACACACATGACCATGGCCGAGTTGGTGACTGGTCAACGCCGCCGCCAGCAGCACCAACGGGTCGGTCTCGGGCTCGAGTTCATGCAGGAACGCGACAAAGGCGCGGTCCAGCGCGCGCAGCCAGCCGCGCTCGACCCAACGGCTCAGCAACAACAGCAAATCATCGGCGCGGGTCAGCGGCGAGAGTTTCGACAGGCTGTCCGCTTCCAGCGGCGTCGGCAACAGATCGGCGAATGTGCGGCTCATAGCAGGACTCCCTGTTCCCAGGCGGGTTCGGACTTGGGTTCGGGTTTGCCCTGGAACATCCGGTCGAGGCGTTCGATCAATTCCCGTGGCGGACGCACGAAGTACACGCCGCGACTCTCCGCACGCGTACCGCGTAGAAACAGATACAGCGCCCCGCCGACATGGCGGTCGTAATCGTAATCCGCCAGCCGCGCTTTCAACTGGCGATGCAGTGCCAACAGATAAAGTACGTATTGCAGGTCGTAACGGTTGTCGAGGATCGACTGCTCCATGGCCTGCACGGTGTAGGCCTGATCATCCACGCCGAGCCAGTTGGATTTGTAATCGGCGACGTAATAACGGCCTGCGTGCTCGAAGGTCAGGTCGATAAAGCCCTTGAACATGCCGTTGAGTTGCACGGGTTCTGCCGCAACACGAGCGACGCCATTGTGGGTGTGCTGGCGCACCTGTTCATCGAGCTTGAGCACGTCGACTTTGTGGCTGGCGAACCAGAACTCCATCTCGACGCGGTATTGCTTCAACTGCTCAAGAACCACCGGCGGTTGCCCGCCCGCGATCGGCAACGGCGACTTGAGCAAATGCTGCAGCCAGTCAGTCAGCGTGGTAATCCAGCCTTGCCAGCCGCGCAGGTTGCAACGCCGGGCAATCGCATCTTCCAGCGCTTCGCGGGTAACCGAAAAACCTTCAGCGCCCGCCCATTCGAGCAAGCCATGCAGAAAGGTGCCGGGATTCGGTCCGCGAGGAAAACGGTGGATATCGGCGCCACCGCTGATGATTTCGCGGGGTGCGTCGGGATCGAGGCGCTCGTCGTCGAAGAGCTTTTGCGCCTGCGGACTGTCCGGTGCTTCATCGCTGCCGATGCTCATTATGTCGCTGATGCGCAGGGCGCTGTACGACGCGATCCACCAGTTTTCACTGGCTTTGCGCTTGGGCCGTAGCGTCGCTCGCAGCACCGCTTCATTGCGCGGCGGCTGGTAATGCTCATCAATGGGCTGAGGCATTTCGCCGATGCCAATCGCCGCGCAGTCTTGCTGCAGATCGCGCAGCCAGCGATTCAATTCGCTGGACTCGCCCAAAGCGGCACCGCCACCGAGCAAATAACCCAACGCCGACAGGTGCAACACCGAGCTGTTGTTATTGCCGCGTTTCAGGTCAGTGACGCCCAGCCAGCAGGCATGCTGCGCGCGGGTTAATGCGACATACAGAAGACGCAGATCTTCGGCCAGACGCTCATCGTCAGCCAGAGCGATCAACTCGGGAGTCGGCTTGAGGCTGATCTGCGCCTTGCCCGCAGCGTCGTGGTAATGCAGCGGCAAACGGCTGCCATCCACCGGTTTCGCCGAGCAAATGAATGGCAGGAACACCAGCGGATATTCCAGGCCCTTGGATTTGTGAATGGTCACCACCTTGACCAGTTGCTCATCGCTTTCCAGACGCAGAATCTGCTCTTCACCGGCCTGACCGGACAGTGCCAGCAGCTCGGCCAGATGGCGGATCAGCGCTTGCTCGCCGTCCAGTTCAGCGGCGGCTTGCTGCATCAGTTCCGAGAGGTGCAAGAGGTTGGTCAGTACGCGCTCGCCGTCACTGCGCTGCATCAGGGTTTGCGGCAGGTGGAAGTCGTGAAGCAGGCGCCGCAACATCGGCAACACACCCTGCTTGCGCCAGAGCTCTCGATAGCCGCGGAACTGCATGACCCGGGCTTCCCAGACCATTTCATCCTGGTTCAGGCGCTCCAGCTCGATCAGCGGCAGGTTCAGTGTGGTGCAGGCCAGCGCAGCCTTGAGCGAGCGTTCGACATCGGGTTCGGCGCAAGCCTTTAGCCACGCCAGCAGGTCGTGCGCCTCTTGCGCGGCGAACACCGAATCCTTGTCCGAGAGATAAACACTGCGCACCCCTCTGGCGGCGAGTTCAGCGCGTACGGCCTGGGCTTCTTTACCGTCGCGGACGAGGATTGCAATATCCGAAGGACGCAAACCTCTGAAGTCATCTCCCTGAACAAAACCAGCGCTACCGTTTTGCCCGCCATTGAGCAGTGCGGTGATCTGACTGGCACAGGCGGCAGCCATTTGCTGGCGATAGACCGCGCCGGACAGCGGCTGATCGCTGGGCAATAGCCAGACATTAAGTGCCGCGACGTTTTGCCCGGCAATCCGCAGCGTCTCCTTGCGTCCCTGAGCCTCGACCGGGAGGAACGGTACCGGGTTTTCGCCGGTTTTCTCGCGAAACAAAAACGCGCCGCGTCCTTGCTCTCGGGACTCGGCGCGTTCGAATACGTGATTAACCGCTGTCACCATGCCGTGGCTGGAGCGGAAGTTGGTGCCGAGCGTGTGCAAGCGGCCGGTGGTGGCCTGGCGTGCGCGCAAGTAGGTGTAGATGTCGGCACCGCGAAAGGCGTAGATCGCCTGCTTGGGGTCGCCGATCAGGAACAGGCCGGTGTCAGGGTGATTGTCTTCGATGCGGTAGATGCTTTCGAAGATGCGGTATTGCACCGGATCGGTGTCCTGGAATTCGTCGATCAGCGCGACCGGAAACTGCTCGCGGATCAGCGTTGCCAGACGCTCGCCGCCCTCCGATTGCAGCGCGGCATCCAGACGCAACAGCATATCGTCGAACCCCATTTCCGCGCGGCGACGCTTCTCTTCTTCAAAACGCGCGCCGACCCACTTGGCAGCGTGTTGCAGAACAGCGGCATCGGGCGTCGGCAATCCGTCGAGGCTCGACTTCAGTTCGGACATGGCGTTCAGCCCCGGATGACTGGGCGCCTGGCCTTTCCAGGCTTCGGCCATGCCATCGGGTGTCAATCGGGTGAAGCCGGTGCCAATGTCCAGTTGCTCAAGCGCCTCGTCTTCGGCCCAGGTCTTGAGTTTCTCGAACCAGGGCTCGAAATAACGCGCCTGCATCTTGCGGCCATCGACGGTTTTGCTGGCCACGCCTTCATGGCAGAGCGCGAGCAGTTCGTCTGCCCAATCACGCCAAGGCGCTTTCAGTTCGACCAATGCTGCTCGCCGCTCCAGCAAACACTCAGCGATCAGCTCCGCAGGCACCTTGCCTTCATCGGTGTCACGCTCGCTGGCGAACAAGCCACGTACGCGAGGCAACAACGCTGCGGGGCCACCCCAATTGCTGCGCACCCAGTTCAGCGCATCGCCCTGCATCGGGTAACAGAACAGTCGCCAGTAATCGCGCAGCACCTCGCCGAGCAAATCGCTGTGATCGGTTTCCAGCGACTGCGTGAACAGGCTGCCACTGTCGAACGCATGCTCACGCAGCATGCGCTGACACCAGCTGTGAATGGTCGAGACGGCGGCTTCGTCCATCCACTGCGCGGCGATATCGAGGCGGTTGGCACAGCCCGGCCATTGTTGCGGATCAAACTGATCGCGCAACTCGGCAATCAGTCCGTCGGGGGCAGTGATTTCATCGCGGAAGAATCGCGCGGCCTCAGCCAAGCGTGACCGAATGCGTTCACGCAGCTCTTTGGTGGCAGCGTCGGTAAACGTCACTACGAGGATTTGCGGCGGCAGTAATTCGCGTAAAAACCCGCTTGTCTCGCCGCCATGGCCGAGAATCAACCGCAGATAAAGTGCCGAAATCGTGAAGGTTTTGCCGGTGCCTGCGCTTGCTTCGATCAACTGACTGCCGCGCAGCGGGAAGGCCAGAGCCAACGGTGTTTTGGTACTCATGCGCGCGCACCTTCGCTGGACAAGGAACGCCACGGCGCTTCGAATACTGGGCGGTACAACGCGTCGCACCAGCCGGTGAAGGTTTCGTCTGCCAACAATGCATCGAAGTCGGGATATTGCCGGAGCAGTGCCGGGCTTTCACGCCGCTCGCCGTTGCTGGTCTGGCCATCACCGTCATAGGCTTTTCGCGCAGCTGCTTCGGCTTTGACCGGGTCAGTTTGAGACAACCAGGCGAACGCGGTTTTTATCGCAATCGGCAAGGGTTGGCGCATGCCGGATTGCCAAGCAAGAAGCAGGTCACCGAGCAAACGCAACGCTCGGTCTCGCTCCATTGGCTCAAGCAACAACGTGTCGTCACTGGCGACCAATGCCGTGGTCAGCGCATGCTCGCTGGCGCAGGCGACCAGATGGGTAACCCACGATTTGGTCAGCCGATGCCACTTGCGAGTTTTGATCGAGCCGATGCTATTGGGAATGGTCGTGACCGACAGCAGGCCGCCATCGGCGCGTTGATGCAGGTTTGCGAGCCAGCCCTCCAGCCGCAAACCCTGCAAGTCGAGACTGACCGGGATTGCACTACTCAATGGCGTCGGCCATAACGTCAGCAACTGTTGATAACGCTGCAGAAGATCCGGCAGCGGTTCGATCAACTCTCGCTGCAGACATTCGCCGAAGCCAGCCATCGGCAACAAACCACTGTTTTGCAGGCGCAGCGCCCGGGCGTGCAGTGCCTGATCGACATCGTCCGGCTGACTGAGTGCGGCCTCCAGCAAACTGTCGCTCAGCGTGTAGCGCTGTAGGGCGTCCAGCACGAAAGGTTCTTCATCTGCCAACGGCGCTTGCGCCGCCTCGAAATAGACCTTGAGACGCTGGGTGAAAAAATGCCGAACCGGGTTACGCAGAAAGTCCTGCAGCAATGCCAGCGTCAGCGGTTCCTCTTGAACATATGGCGCGAGTAGGGGTGCTTCACTTTGCTGCGTTTTCTCTTGATGCAACACCTGCCACTCGCTGGCGTAGCTGAACAGTTGCTCGCCTTCGTGGAAATAGCGGGCACTGAAAGGTTGCAGGGGATGTTCTTCGGTCAGCGCGTCCAACAGATCCTGGCTTGGGTCGATTGAACGCCAGCCGCTGGCGAGGTGATCGCGCAACTGGCCGATGAGCACCGAGGCAGGTCGTTCGCTGTTGTCACGGATGCTGCGACCGACCCAACTGATATAGAGCTGAGTGCGTGCGGATAACAGCGCTTCGAGTAACAGGTAACGGTCGTCTTCACGTCGTGAGCGGTCGCCAGGTCGGTAATCGCTGCCCATCAGATCGAAGTCCAGCGGCGGCTGCGCGCGCGGATAATCGCCGTCGTTCATGCCCAGCAGACATACCAGTTTGAAAGGAATGGCACGCATCGGCATCAAGGTGCAGAAATTCACCGCACCCGCGAGGAATCGTTGCGACAAACGGCCCTGATCCAGCCCGGCGAGCCAGGCTTCGCGCACGACAGTCAGCGGCAGTTCGTCAGTCAGCCCGACCGCCTCGCAGGTTTCCAGCCAGGTCTCGCGAAGCTCTTCGAGCTGGGTCAGCAGGTAGTCGTCGTGCTCGTTGCTCGCCTGAAAGAACACCTGCATCAGCGCCTGCAAGCGCAGCCCCCACTCTTTCGGTTGAGCCGGTTGCGTGAGTTGCTGATGAGCGATTTCCAAGGCATCCAGCAGAGCCACCAATGGCCCGATCAGGGCAGCATCAAGTCCACCAATTTCGTCGTAAGGCTCGATACCTGCACATGCGTCGGCACTGCCGACGGCGTAGCCCAGCAGCATTCGGCGCATGCCGAAATGCCAGCTGTTCTGCTCCAGTTCCTCCGGCAAACCGAGACCGGCCCGTTGCTCGGCACTCATGCCCCAACGCACGCCGGCGCCTTCGATCCAGCGATGCAAAGTTGGCAGGTCGCGCTCCTCTACGCCAAAGCGAGCACGCAGAGCCGGGACATCGAGCAGGTCGAGGATCTCACTGACCGGGAAACGACTGTCCGGCAATTTGAGCAAATGTTCGACCGCGATTAGCAACGGATCACGTCCACGCTGGCCCTGGTCCGCCAAAGTGAAAGGAATGAAGCGCGGGTCAAATCGATCGAGCTGACCGAAAACCGCGCGGATATGCGGCGCATAGCTGTCGATATCCGGGACCATGACGATTACGTCGCGGGGGCGCAAGTCCGGGTCGGCACTGAAGCGCGCCAGCAGTTGGTCGTGCAGGATCTCGACTTCACGCTGGGCACTGTGGGCGATGTGAAAACGTATTGAATGGTCTTGGGTTGCATCGACCGCTGGCCAGAGTTCGCGTGTCTCGTTGAGGGGGCGTAACTCCAGAATGTCATCCTGCAGCTGGTTAAGCATGTTGCGGGGCTGGGCTTCGCTGAACAGGTCGATGCGGCCGTCACGAAAGGCTGCGCGGTAGCTGTTGGGGTCGTCGTAGCTGTCGAGCAGGTTGATATAGTCGCGACCTTGCTTGCCCCAAGCGGCCAGCAACGGATGTGCGTGCTGATGCAGTGTCTCGGCATCAAGTACCACTGGCATCCCGCTTTTGCGTTGTTGGCGCTTGTATTGATGCCGCAGCAGATCCTTGTCGGCGACGATATCGGCCCAGTGATGGCGACAGGGGTTGTGTACGCAAAGCAGAACCTGACTGAAGCGCGCCAGACCGGCGAGCGCTTCAAGTACCTGCGCGGGTAGCGAAGAAATACCAAAAACGATCACACGCGGTGGCAGTGAAGCCGGTGCCTCATCAAGAGTGTTGATGCGCTCCATGAAACGTTGATGGACTCCGGCACGACTCTGCGCCATGCCTTGTTCGCCGACGTCATCCAGCAGCGCTCGCCACAACTCGGCCTGCCAGCAACTGGTCGGTGGCAGAGGTTTGATTTCACCTCGCACATTGCGCAGTTGGTGGCGGCCTTCCGCCCAATCTTCCAGCCAGTCGGCCCGATAAACTTGATATTGGTCGAACAGGTCCGCGAGGCGCTCTGACAATTGGTAGCGCTTACGCAGATCGCTGTCGTGGGTGAGGAAGCGTTGCAGCGGCTCGAAATGTGGGCGGTCAATTACCTGTGGCAAGAGGCGCATCAGGCGCCAGGTCAGCGGGGCTTTGTCGAGCAGGGATTTAGCCGGAATTTCTTCTCGTCCCAATACCATGCGATACAGCTGCCACATGAAACTGCCGGGTAGTTGCACGTCAATCGCCGCAGCGATCCCGCAACCGCCAAGGTCATCGTCTTCGGGATCCTCAGCCAATGCCAGTTTGAGCCATTGGGCGATGCCGTTGCTTTGTACCAAAGCGATTTCGTTCTCCAAGGGTGCGAGTGGATAGCGCCGCATGATGCTGACCACAAGGCTGCGCAGCTCATCGAGACTGTTGCTCTGAACCACCATGAATGCAGCGTTGAGGGACTGGGCGTCCGACATATGGATTCCTTGGAAAATCGCTAAAGCCGAGGCAGAACCTTAGCATTGTCGGCCGGCTGTGACAGCCGGACGAGGTCTGCGAAGCTTGTAAGAACTTTCTCGCAGGCAAAACAAAACCCCAACTGCTTTCGCAATTGGGGTTTCGGAATTTAATCTTGACGATGACCTACTCTCACATGGGGAAACCCCACACTACCATCGGCGATGCATCGTTTCACT
>Ga0265296_1002287_pt1 | contig 19688 bp, 21 predicted proteins | sample MunlanPumphouse1_FD_189073 | JGI IMG/M metagenome (GOLD analysis project Ga0265296, IMG submission 189073) | Groundwater microbial communities from a municipal landfill in Southern Ontario, Canada - Pumphouse #1 | ecosystem: Environmental > Aquatic > Deep subsurface > Groundwater | place...
TAGAGACCAATGCCAACGCTCATCCAGAAGGGAAATACCTATTTTGCACAGAAAGGGTCCTATTTTGAAGGGAATGTAAAAGTTGACGGCGACTTTGTCGTTCCCCCGCGCACCCATTTCTGGGGCAGACTCACCGTGACCGGCACCCTTGAGCTGGGACCCCGTTCCAGTGTGGCGCTGGATATCACCTGCCGGAATGCCGTGATTGGAAGCCAGTGCAGGGTCAAGGGCCCGATATCAGCGCAGGGCGAGGTTACCATTCTCGACCACGCCAGTATCCATTCCGTTCAGGCCGGAGGAAAAGTCATTATCCGGCCGGGTGTCATTGTCGGTGACGTAACGAGCCAGGATGCCATCATCATTCACGGGAAGATAAAAAGCGGCAACCTAATCGGCAAGAGTATGAAGGTTCTCGGGGATTGAGGCCGGGTCGATCCCCAGTATTGCTACCTCGTAGACATCCGGCCAGTTGACTATTGTCTCAACGCACCCTTCTTTTAAAGTCACGACCCCCATGACGATAAGGCCCATCTTGTCGGCCATGTCGATACCCTCTTTCACTTCGGTAAGGCAACCGATGCCGAGTATCGCTTTCGGCCGGTATTTTTTTGCCATGCGTTTGATGAACGATGAACCGGGTACGATAAAAATCCGGTATCCGAGTTGTTCGAGCAGGATCCGTGCTTCCCCGACACTGCACTGGCCGCAGTTCCTGCACTTGAGACCTTCGGGAGTTAAGTGAGCAGGACACTGGGATGAGCGGAGGCACTGGGGCATGAAGATCGCCCGTTCGGTAACCGGAATGCGCCCGAACTCGGCAGCGTTCATGGTATTATGGATCTTGATAAAGAAGGTGAGCATCTCCCGGTCCTCAAGGCCGATGAGGCGGAACATCGCTTTCATCATCCCTTCTAAAAAGACCAGGCCGGACTTGATCAGTTTCGGGAAGTAGAGTTTCTGGTTCCGGATGGAATAGAGGGAGATTACCACAAGGACGAATGAGATGATGAGCGCCGCAACTATGACAAAGACGGTCACCTCTCCGATGATATACATCACGTGATCCCAAGGTGTCAGGTCAAAGGCCATAGCGGGTGCCTGTTGTGGTTCTTTAGTGGGCTTTGCGGGGAGATAAGTGTGATCGGGTGTCGATGGGCTGGTGGAGCACACCAGTCTCCGTGATGATCGCGGTGACGAGTTCCATCGGTGTTGCATCAAATGCGGGATTCTTCACGTTTGCATTGTCAGGAACGAAGGTGCGGTTGCCCATGATCGTGACTTCCTCCCGTCCGCGCTCCTCGATCACAACATCCCGTGCGTCCCTGTCAGCATCAAATGTGGATAACGGCGCTGCCACGTAGAACGGGATCTTGTGGTACCGGGCCGTGACCGCGTGCGTGTAGGTCCCGATCTTGTTGAAGACCGCATCGTGGGTGATCCGGTCGGCGCCGACAATGACTGCATCGATGGCCCCGGCTTGCATGAAGTGGGCGGCCATGGAGTCGGTGATCACGGTCACGTCGATCCCGTCCCGCGCCAGTTCCCATGCCGTGAGCCGGGCTCCCTGGAGGAGCGGGCGTGTCTCGCACGCGATCACCTTCACGTCCTTTCCGGCCTCACCAGCGGACCGGATCACCCCGAGTGCTGTTCCCCACGAGGAGCAGGCAAGAGCGCCGGCATTGCAGTGGGTGAGCACCGTGCATTTGTCCGGAAGCAGGGTTGCACCATACTCTCCGATGGCGTGGCAGGAGGCGGTGTCGTCCGCCGCGATCTTCTCAGCCTCGCGCAGGGCAATGGTGCGGACCTCATCGCAGGAACGGGCCGCAGCCAGTGCTGCCAGAACCCGGTCGATCCCCCAGCCAAGATTGATAGCCGTTGGTCGGGTTGAGCGGAGCAGCTCTGCGGCCTTCCGCACATCATTCAAGAGCGCACGTGAATTCGTTTGTGAGCTGGTGCGTGCAGCAAGTGCAACCCCGTATGCCCCGGCAACGCCCAGAGCAGGTGCGCCGCGTATCTCAAGCCTTCGGATGGCGGTAGCCAGACGGTTGATATCCCGGCATTCGATGATCCGGTACTCGCCCGGCAGGAGCGTCTGTTCAATATAGCAGAGGCAGTCCTGTTCAGGGTCCCACCAGAGCGTGGCAGAGTCGTTCACGCTGCCCCCGGCTTCTTTGCATCGATCCATGCCCGCATCGCTGCCGCTTCCCCGGAAGCCACGCTGTCCGGGATATCCCGGGGTGCGGTTGCCGTCCCGGCCACGTAGATCCCCGGCCGGAGTGTCTCAACGGTATTGATCGCATCGTGCAGGGGCCGGATGAACCCGCTCTTTTCGCAGGCAATGCCCAGTCTCTTTGCAAGAGCCGCACCCCCCTCTGCCGGCTGGATCCCGACCGAAAGGACCACGAGTTCCGGATGGAGCACCGTGACCTCCCCAGTTTCGGTGTTCTCGACCTGGAGGATCATGCCGTTTCTGTCCGGGATTACATCGGAGGGCATACCCCGGAGGAACCGGATCCCGAGAGCCTTTGCCCGTTCGAAGTACTCCTCGTAGCCCTTGCCATAGGCGCGGATGTCCATGTAGCAGACGATCACGTCCAGCTCCGGATTCTTCTCCTTGATCAGCATTGCGTTCTTCAGTGCCTGCATACAGCAGACACATGAGCAATACGGCCGGTCGACAGACATGTCGCGGGAACCCACGCACTGGATGAAGACAATGGACTTCGGTACCTGCCCCGTGCTCATCCTCTTCACCTTACCACCGGTCGGGCCTCCGGCATTGATCATCCGCTCCAGTTCGAGACTGGTGATGACATCGGGAAGGGTGAGATAGTTGAATGGCGACTTTACCCTTGCGTCGAAGACTGAATAGCCTGTTGTGATAACGATGCTCGCGGCCTCAATTACCTGCGTGATCTCCGTGTCTTCGTGACGGATGGAGCCCGGGCCGCAGACATCATAGCATAACCCACATTCGATACAGTGCTCCGTATCTCGCATGACGATATCGGGAACTGCCTGGGCATGCGGCTTGTAGATGGCCTTACGGACGCCCACCCCGGCGTCGAACTGGTTGTAGACTTCCACCGGGCAGATCTGGATGCAGTCCCCGCATCCCGTGCAGGTGGACGCGTCCACATAGCGCGGATGTGTTTTTATCGTGACACGGAAATTCCCTGCATCCCCATCCACCGTTTCAACCTCGGAACAGGTATGGATCGTGATACGCGGGTGCCGCGCCACATCCACCATCTTGGGGGAGAGGATACACATGGAGCAGTCGTTTGTGGGAAATGTCTTGTCCAGCTGGGCCATGTGACCGCCAATGGATGGCTCCCGTTCGATTAAGTGCACGTGAACACCATGACCGGCAATATCAAGGGCTGCCTGGATGCCGGCAACGCCCGCCCCGATTACCACAACATCACGCATGCGAAGCGTACTCCCTTGCAAGGTCGACATAGGATGCGGCATTATTGAGGATATGTTGCTGCTGCGTATCAGTTGCCTGCTTGATGATTTTTCCCGGGACACCGACAATAACCGAGCGTTCCGGAACGGTCATTCCCTCGGTGACGACCGATCCGGCACCGATAACGGATCCATCACCGACCGTTGCGCCGTTCAGCACGATTGCACCCATGCCAACCAGCACCCTGCTCCCGATGGTACATCCGTGGAGGATGGCCCCGTGCCCCACGGAGACATCGGTCCCGAGGGTCACCGGAAAGCCTTTGCTGGTATGGATCACGCAGTTGTCCTGGATGTTGGACCGGTCCCCGACCACGATCCGGTCCTTGTCCGCCCGGAGCACGGCCCCAAACCAGATCCCGACATCCCTGCCCAGCGTGACATCACCGGTGACGGTTGCATTGGCGGCTTTGAATAATGCCCCGCCGGAGACCTTCCCATCCATATGCATAATAACATAGGAAATTAAGAATCAAGGAAGATGAAGGTTATGGTAGGGGGAACCTTTGATCCCCTTCATGACGGCCATAAGCGCCTCCTGAACCGCTCGTTCGAGTTGGCCGGGCCCTCCGGGCAGGTTGTGATTGGCCTGACCACGGATACGTTTGCCAGCCGGAAGGTGCATCCCATCCGCCCGTTTGCAGAGCGAAAAACGGATCTTGAAACCTACATTGCCCAGAAACACTTCTCTGCCACCTGGCTTATTGAGGAGCTGAGCGACCGGTTCGGCTCCGCGATCGAATCCGATTTCGATGCCATCGTGGTCTCGGAAGAGACCCTTCCTGTTGCGGTCGAGATCAACAAGATCCGGCGTGAAGCCGGGAAACGGAAGGTGGATATCCACCAGATCACCTGTGTCCTTGCCGAGGATGGTCGCTGGATCTCAAGCACCCGTATCTACCGGGGCGAGATCGATATCCATGGCCATATCCTGCACTAAAATACACCTGAATACTCCTTTTGTACTGCGATACGCTCCAGATACATCCAGATCATGTATTGCGGTCAGTTGATCTGAATACCAACCGGGATTACCCGGATACCATTAAAAAAAGAGATTATTTCCTGTTGACTGCCACGATTGCGAGCATCGCAATGGCAGCTGCAATCACCGAGAGCACTGCGGGTAATGGTGCCTGCGTGGTCGGCTTTGCGGCCGCTGCCGTGGTAATTACCGCTGCAGGTGCCTGCGTGGGTGCAACCGTGGATTCACTGGGTGCAACCGTGACTGTTGCCGCTGATGCTGTCCCGGTCTTGAACATAGTGTCGCTGCCGTACTGGTTGGTTGCCGTGAGACTGACATCATAGGCGCCTTCACGCAGGTAGATGTGGCGTGGGTTCTGTTCGGATGAGCTTGTGCCATCGCCAAAGTCCCATTTCCACGTGGTCGGGCTGTTGGTTGACAGGTCGGTAAACTCGACAACGAACGGTGCCTTGCCTACCTGACGGTCAGCCTTGAACTCCGCTACCGGCGAAAGGGTCGTCACGATATAGTTAGGCTTTGTGGCGATGTCCTGCCCGTCCTTGTTGGATGCGGTCAGGGTGACGGTGTAGGTGCCAAGGGTGGTGTAGGTGTGCATCGGGTTCTGTTCGGTTGCGGTCGAGCCGTCTCCGAAGTTCCAGGACCATGCAGTCGGTGTATTGAGTGACTTGTCCGTGAACGTCACGGTCATTGGGGAACCTCCCTTGGTCTTGTCAGCAACGAAGTCTGCCTTCGGGATGGAGAGGACCGTGATGTACTGGTTCTTGGTCCGCGAGTTGGTCAGAGACGGGTTCGATGCTGTCAGGGTCACATCATAGACACCGGTTGCACGGTAGACGTGGTCTGGTTTGGCACCGGTTCCCGTTGAACCATCGCCGAAGTCCCATACCCACTGGGTGGGGCTGCTGGTCGAGAGGTCTGTGAAGGTGACGATCCTGCCGATACCGACCGTTGTCTGGTCTGCAGTAAAGTCGACCGCTGCGCCTCCGCCAACGGTGATGAGATCGGTCCGTACCTTGGTGTCAGAACCGAAGTTGTTCTTGGCTGTCAGTTTCACCGTGTAGGTTCCCTCTTTCTGGTAGATATGGGCCGGGTTCTGGTCGGTGGATGTTGCACCGTCCCCGAAGTCCCAGGACCATGAGGTCGGGAGCCCGGTGGACTGGTCGACAAAGTTCACGGTCATGGGTACCTTGTACATCTGGTAGGGCACGATAACCGGCATGAACTCTGCGGTTGGTGGCATGCCCACGTTGATGTAACTGGTCTTGGTCTCCGTGTCCTTGCCGTTTGCATTCCGTGCGGTAAGTGAGACCGTGTAGATTCCCTTCAGCTGGTAGGCATGGCTCGGGTTCTGGACCGTTGCCGTTGCGGTATCGCCAAAGTCCCAGGACCATGATGTCGGGGAGTTGCCGGATTTATCGGTGAACTTGACATCCTCGTTGGTGTTTACCTGGGTGGGTGCCCCTTCGAAATCGGTATTGGGCACACCGCCAACATTGAGCTTCTGGGTTGTGGTGGCGGATTCAGTTCCCCGGGTGATCGTGAGTTTTACATCGTACGATCCTGCGGTCGTGAACGTGTGGCTCGGGTACTGATCAGCAGAGGTTATTCCATCGCCAAAGTCCCAGGACCATGTCGTGGGGCTGCCCGCGGACTTGTCCGTGAACCTGACTGCAAGGGGTGCCTTACCGGAGGAGGGATCTGCAACAAATTTCGCAACGAGATCGCCGGTCACCGCAATATACTGGTTCCTGGTAACATCCGAGGAGCCATAATCGTTGGACACGGTCAGGATTACGTTATAGGTGCCCGCTGTCCAGTAGGTGTGCACCGGATTCTGTTCGGTGGATCCTGTCCCGTCCCCAAAGTTCCAGTTCCACGAGGTTACCTGGCCGCTTGACTGGTCAGTGAATCCCACGCTCAACGGGACACTGCCGGAGGTCGGGTTTGCCACAAAGGCAGCTTTTGGGGCCATGCCGATGGTGATGTAATCCTTCTTGATGGCGGTGCTGGTACCATACGCATTCTTCACCGTAAGGGTGACCGTGTAGGTGCCACGCTGGAGATACATGTGGCTCGGGTTCTGGTCGGTGGATGTTGCACCGTCACCAAAGTCCCACTGCCAGGACATCGGGGTTGAACCTAAGGAGGTATCCTTAAACTCCACTTTCGTTGGAATCGTGGAATAGGCAGCATAGTGGGCATCAAACTGGGCCACCGGGGCGATACCCACCGTGATATACCCGGATTGTGTCGTATCCGATGCAGTGACCCCGGGGACTGCCAGGGTCAGAAGCAGGACAACCAGTCCTGCGTACAAAAAGAACTTACTTGATCTCATCATGATCACATCCAGAGTTATAACCGAACAGATATTTAATTCCATCACCCCGTTCGGATAATCGTTGCTTTTTCAGATCCGGAGTAATGCTTCGGGGATATCGGGGAAAAAAGAATTTTTACGACGGTTGAGGTATGTCGGATTCTCCCGGAAATGGCTCCGGGCGGTGATTGGGAATTACCGGGAGCGCTGATTAAAGAAAATCCGGCGCGGATCAGATGATATGGCTGGTGATGTCCTTTGTGATCACCCAGTCGCAGTAGGCACAGTGAAGTCCTTTTGGGAGAACCCTGAATTTGCTCCGGATCGGTTCATGGGTATTGGATATGCACCCCGGGTTCGGGCACCGGACAAGACCCTCGATCAGGGTTGGGATCTCCACACCCTTCTTCTCAAAAACCTTGTAATTCCGGATGATGTTGATCGTGGCCCGCGGGGAGATCAGGGCGATCCGGTCCACCTCCTCTTTTGAGAGTTCGCGGTTGGTCAGCTTGACGATGTCCTTTCTCCCCATGTTCCCGCTCTGGACATTGGTTGCAATGGAGAGGGCTTCCTGCGTAGTCCCGGTGATACCGAGAATCTTGACAACATTGAGGGCCTCGCCACCGTCAATATGGTCGATCACAGTACCGTTCTTGATCCGTCGGACCAGCAGCCCCTCGTTCTCGGCCGATTCATTGCTCTTCATTGCATCACCTGCATCAGCATTGCCATCCGGACCGGCACACCGTTGCGTGACTGCTCGAAATATTTGGCATGGGGCAGGGAATCGACCCGCGGATCGATCTCGTCCACCCGGGGGAGCGGGTGAAGGATGATGAGGCGCTTCTTCGCATCGGCCAGGAGTTCCGGGGTGATACGGTAACTGGACGCGACATTGAAGTAGGATGCCGAGTCCGGGAACCGTTCGCGCTGGATTCTCGTGACGTACAGGACATCCACCTCGCGGATCACCTCGTCGATGCTCTCGTGTTCGATGATCTCCATACCCTTTTCAGCCAGCTGCTCCGAGAGCGTTGCAGGGAGTTCGAGCCCCTTGGGGCAGATGGTATGCAGCCGGGCATTGTACAGGGAGAGTGCCGAGGCAAGGGAATGGGCAGTGCGCCCGTAGCGGAGGTCGCCGACGAGTGCGATGTCGAGCCCGTCAAGGGGCATGGACTGGCGGATTGTGTACAGGTCAAGGAACGTCTGCGAGGGATGCTGCCCCGCCCCGTCACCAGCATTGATGACCGGGACAGTGGAGAATTCCGCGGCGAGACGGGCAGCGCCTTCCTTGGGGTGCCGGATGACGATCGCATCAGCATATCCGCTGACTACCCGGATGGTATCGGCCAGGGTCTCTCCTTTCGCCATGGAACAGGCCTCGACACTGCCGACCGCGATGGATGTGCCGCCGAGACGCGCAATGGCCGATTCAAACGAGAGGCGTGTCCTTGTGCTGGGCTCAAAGAAGAGGACGGCGAGAATCCTGCCATCAAGGGCATTCGCATCGTACTTCTTCTTGTCAATCTGACCTGCATGATCCAGCAGGCGATCGATCCCGTTCCGGTCAAAGTCACCGATCGATATGATGTGCTGCACCGCTCACCCTCCCGACTCTTACTATGAGAGTATATTTTGCTCATGCCCTAAATTACCTCTCTTCCTGCGGGGCAGGGGAACGGTATCTTACAGGAATGCTATTATTGGATTATTACGCATAGTGATCAAGAATAAACAGATTTTGCGGGGAACGCTTTTGGATTCAATACCTATTGCCCGGCCGGTTATTGGCAGGGATGAGATCACCGCAGTTACGGCCGTTCTTGAATCCGGTATGCTGGCTGCCGGTGAACAGGTTGCTCACTTCGAACAGGAATTTGCCCGGTACTGTGATGTGCCCCATGCGGTTGCCGTCAACAACGGCACGGCAGCCCTCCATGCGGCACTACTGGCTGCCGGTGTCGGGCCCGGCGACGAGGTTATCGTCCCGGACTTCACGTTCTTTGCCACGGCATCCTCCGTGCTGATGTGCGGTGCAACGCCGGTCTTCGTGGACGTGGACGAAAAGACCTTCAACATCGATCCGCGGAAGATCAGTTCGTGCATTACACCGAAGACCCGGGCGATCATCGGTGTTCACCTCTTCGGCCAGCCGTTTGACATCCCTGCGGTGCAGGAGATCTGCAAACGCCATAACCTGACGTTAATCGAGGACGCTGCACAGGCCCACGGGGCTCTCTTCAACGGGAAGAAAGTGGGTAATTTCGGGGACCTTGCCTGCTTCTCGTTCTATGCCACCAAGAACATGATCACCGGGGAAGGCGGGATGGTGACTTCGGGCAGCCGGGCACTGGATGACCAGCTGCGCCTGATCGTCAACCACGGCCAGAGCGAGAAGTACCTCCATACCCGGCTTGGCTACAACTACCGTATGACCGACATGGCTGCCGCCATCGGGCTCGTCCAGCTGAAGCGGCTGGAAGGGTTCAATGAACGGCGCCGGAAGAATGCTGCATACTACAATACCCATCTCACGGTGAAGGGACTGGTCACACCGGTCACGCCCGCGGGCATGCAGCCGGTCTTCCACCAGTATGTGGTCCGGCTGACCGAAGAGTTCCCGATGAGCCGTGAGGAATTCATGGACTACCTGAAAGGACATGGTATCGGGAGCGCGATCCATTACCCGATTCCTCTCCACCGCCAGCCGGTCTTCGGCCTGAAGAACGAACCCGACCCATGCCCGGTGGCGACCCGGCTTGCCGGTTCGGTGCTGAGCCTGCCCGTCCACCCCTCGGTGGAGGAGAAGCAGCTCGCGTATATCTGCGATACCATCAACCGGGTGAAATAAGATGGATGTCGGCATTATCGGCGTCGGGACCATGGGGAAGAACCATGTCCGCGTCTATTCCGAATTGAAGAGCGTGGATAGCGTCTCTGTCTTCGACGTGAACGCAGCCGCGGCTCAGGCGATTGGCAGCCAGCACGGTGCAAAGGTCTGTACCACCATGGACGAACTGCTGGCAGGTTCGGACGCGGTCAGCGTCTGTGTCCCCACGCCCTTCCACGCGGCAACCGTGAAGCAGGTCTTTGCAGCAAAGAAGGCCGTGCTCATCGAGAAACCGATTGCTGCCACGGCAAAGGAGGCCACTGATCTCATGCGGTCCGCTCCCAAAGGGATCACAATCGGTGTCGGCCATATCGAACGGTTCAACCCGGTCGTGAGCGAGATCAGAAAGATCGTGGATAAGCCGCTCTACGTGGAGATGAAGCGCCACAACCCTGCATCGGCACGGGTGACGGGCAGCACGGTCATCGAGGACCTGATGATCCACGATATCGACATTCTCCTGAATCTCTTCGGGAAACCATCGGGCATCCACAGTGCCGGCAGTGCGGATGTCTGCAGCGTCCTCATGAAGTGCGGGACGATCCCGGTCGCCCTCTCTGCGAGCCGCAAGGCATCCAAGAAGATCCGGATGATCTATATCGAGCAGGAAGACTGCACGATCGAGGGTGATTTCATGACGCAGGAAGTCACCATCTACCGGAAACCGGGGCAGTACCAGTTCGAGGCCGAGCGCTATGTTCAGGAGAATATCATCGAGAAGGTGATGGTGAACAAACTCGAGCCGCTGAAGCGCGAACTCTCCACCTTCGTCGAGTGTGCGAGCGAGAACCGCCCGTTCCCGATCACGCCGGAGCAGGCGATCGAGAACCTGCGGGTCTGCGAGCAGATCCAGGCCGGTCTCTGATTTCACGGATATGAACGATACCTATTGCGACGGTGAGTGAAGCGATGCTCTCGGAAATAATTAAGAAACGCGGACCGATCCGGAAGATCGGCGTGCTTGGCATGGGGTATGTGGGTATCCCGGCCGCAGCGCTGTTTGCGGATGCCCCGCAGTTTGAGACGGTATACGGGTTCCAGCGGGACTCCAAGTCATCCGGTTACAAGATCGCGATGCTCAACCGGGGGGAGTGCCCCCTTAAGGGAGTGGAGCCCGGCTTAGATGACCTGCTGAAGAAGGTTGTAGCCGCAGGGAAGTTCTCCTGCACCTCCGATTTCTCGAAGATCCGTGAACTGGACGCAGTGACGCTCTCGATTCAGACTCCGTTTCTGAACAAGGAGGACCTGCTGCCGGACTTCTCCGCCCTGTTCGAAGGGGTACGGAACGTGGGCCGCAACCTCACGCCCGGCATGCTCGTCGTGCTCGAATCCACGATCACGCCCGGCACCACCTCCGGTGTTGCCCGTGAGATCCTTGAGCAGGAATCCGGTCTCGTGGCCGGCAAGGACTTTGCGCTTGCCCATGCACCCGAGCGGGTGATGGTAGGCCGGCTCCTGCGGAATATCCGGGAGCACGACCGTATCGTCGGCGGCATTGATGCGGTGAGCACAGAGCGGGCAACCGAGCTCTACACCCCGGTCCTGACCCTAGGCAAGGTGATCCCGATGACCTCAACGGCCGCTGAAGTGACGAAGACTGCGGAGAACACGTTCCGCGACCTCCAGATCGCTGCCATCAACGAACTCGCCCTCTACTGCGAGGCAATGGGCATCAATGTCTATGATGTCCGGACCGGCATCGACAGCCTCAAGGGCGAGGGGATCACGCGGGCCATGCTCTGGCCCGGGGCCGGCGTTGGTGGCCACTGCCTCACGAAGGATACCTATCATCTCGAACGTGGGGTGCAGCAGCTCGGGAAGGACCAGCTCGATTACCCGGCGGGTGAGCCTTCGCTTTTCGTCCTCGCCCGGCACATCAACGACTTCATGCCAAACCACATGTTCCGGCTCACGAAGGAGGCGCTGGAGCGGGCAGGCAGACCGGTGAAGGGTGCGAAGATCGCCCTGCTCGGCTGGTCCTTCCTTGCCAATTCCGATGATACGCGGAACACACCTGCCGAGCCGTACCGTGACCTGCTGGTGAAGGAGGGGGCAATCGTTTCCGTGCACGACCCGTACGTGGCGGAATACCCGGGTGTTCCGATTGTTCCCTTTGTCGAGGAAGCGTTCGAAGGTGCGGATGCGATCGTGATCTTTGCCGGTCACAACCTGTATAAAGGCCTGGATGCGCCCTATCTCAAGAACCTCACGGGGAAGATCCATCCGGTGATCGTTGACGGGCGCAACATGATTGACCCGGATGTCTATATCCGGCTCGGGTTCATCTACAAGGGGATCGGGCGCGGCGACAAGAATTCCCACGAGATCGTGGACTGATCCCGCGTCTCATCTTTTTTGACATTCAATTCAGGATAATGCCGGCACGCTGTCCGCCCACGCCTCCACCTTCTTACGGATCGCATCGTCCGTGTAGGACGAGACCGTGATCCGGTCGCGGGCAAGGCTCACGTAGTAAAGCTCGCCCGAGGAGTCGTGGCATTTCAGCGTTACGGAGAAGAGATCGGCCTCTTTGAGGTGCTTCACCGTCCCGCGATGGGCGGCGATGTTCGCCATGTTCGTGATCATGGAGGCAATGCCCGTGTCGTAGCCCTCAGCCGAGTCGTACACTTCCGAGCTGGCGCCCACCTGCTTTTTGTTCTTGTCAAGGTACACGAACTTTGCCGTATAGCGTTCGCGCACCGGCATGACCGGTGGGAAATTCCTCTTCAGAGCATAGTATGACGTGCACCCGAGCGGGTTCTTGAGCCGCAGCGCCTGGACAACTGCGGAGAATGCCGCAGTATCCGGGAACGGGTGTTTCAGCCTTCTCGATGCACTCTTCGATCCGGGTCTCTCGCGAAAATGGGACATGATATCTCCTGCCCTCTTTTTGTCCTGCTCCCTTGGGTGAATCCCCTGGTTCACAGGATGCCTGAGTAGGAGAATGAGCGAAACTGATAAATCCTTGGTGGTCAGTTGAACGAGGGTGAGGGGGGGTCGCGTGGGTACAAGAGTGTGAGCGGCTCATGGATCCGGGGCCGGCGGGTTTTGCCCCTTGTGACCCTAGTCTCCATCGCTAAAAGCAGAGCCCGGAAGGGAATTATACGGTCTTTGGACATGGTGCCGTGGGCGCTCAAAATATTCTTGTACCCACGCGACCCCCCCATGCCCCTTCCGGATTTTGTGCGAAAATGGTGGGATTTTACCTCTGTAATGTGTGCGTAATTGGGAATTTGTGGGGAGGAGGGGTCGCGTGGGTACAGAAATAATTGCGGCTAGGATTTTGGATATTTTCGGCTGCTCTGGCAGGATATTTGCGAGGGTTGCCGCCGCCCCCGCGGGGGCGCTCCCGCGGCGGCTCAATGACGAATCATGATGGAAAACAGGTAAGTGAGTAGCGCAAAACCCAATAGGCGTTTTGCGCGTAGGGCATCGCAATATTAGAATATCGACCGGAACTCAGGATATTTTTTATCGCAGTTAATAATGAGGAATTGTTTTGAGTAGTAATATGAATCACGGTCTGAAATGACAAAAAATAGGAAAAAATTAGAAAATTAAACTTCGGAATAATTCAGATTCGCTATTCAAGGATGACACTTCTTCTTATTGAGTAGTTCAGGATCTGTATTGTTTAAACAATGAATTAATGTTTTTACAGTATTCCAATTGATTCTTTCAAAAAATGCATCTTCTGACAGATAATTATCAAGATTTTCTAAGAATGAATCAATCCATAGATAATATTCCCACCCACGATTTGTAAATAACGATTTAATCTTCATATTGACATCAATGATGATCTGTATTTGAAATTCAGAAATGGTCTCAATTTCGTTATCAATTTTTAAATAAGATTTAACAAATTCATCCGGTAGAGAAGTGTTGTATCCTTGAAATTCTGTAGTTATAGAAATACTCATTTTATCCGTCTCTATTGTCACAACATTATCTTTCGGTTTTCTTAAAATGCTATTTTTTGGTAAGTGTAATTTAAACTCATCAAATATTGCACCATTTTCTCCATCGCAATACACTGTTTTTCCGTCAGAATTTGAATCATCTTCAAAGTTAAACAAAGGTCGTTCGCTCATCGGATGTGACATTATTTCGAGAAATCGATTTTTTAACAATATTTCAGGGATATCGTTTCTTTCATGAATTTTAAGATCCGCGTCTTCGAAATTTTTATTGAAATAATCTTCTAAGTCGCAAGACAATTTACGTAAAATTAAGTATTCCGTTAATTCATTGATGTATTTTACAGAATTTCGGTAAAATACAGATTTTTCATCACGATTCGGAAAAGCTTGCTTAATCGGTTCACTCTCCCAGAATTTTTTTAAATTTGTGTTTTCAGCAAAAGCTGCGTTCATATAGGTAATTTGATCCCATGAAAATGTGTATCCAGGGATTTCTTCGAGTTTATTTTCTTTTAGGTTATAAATAAAAAATGCATCATATTCTTGATGCCTTTTCCGTTTATTGGCAATTTGTTGTAAAAGATAAAAAAATGATATGAGAATTAAAACAATGCCAACTATGATTGAAATTAAAGAATCTATTTTAAAAAAAGTTGGAATTTGATTTGCAAGCAAATTTATTCCGAAGGCTAGTAAAAAGAGAAGGAAAATATTAGTAATCAGTTTATCTTGACTGGATAAAATGTCATATACAAATGGTTGCATTTTTTTCATTAATTTCACGAACTTATAATTTGTACGGCAATATGATAGAGTTTTTGAAATTATCTTTTATTTTATTTTTAAACCCTAAATAATTTGTATAATCTTTCTTCATATTATTGTTAAAATCCAAATGTCCCGTTTGACTTGTCGAACCCTCAAAACATCTAATTGCGATAGTGCCGCTCGCTTCAATGGTGACTTTAGAGGCAGCGCAATGATATTTCATTTTTGGATGCTGCATGGAAGTATCAGTCATCGTGTCTGCGATAACTGATTTAAAAAGCCATCTGACTTTGAGGCATTTTGCGCGTCGGGCTATCGCTATTTGGGTTAACGCCGGAAAAAATGATAGATGATTCTGGAAAAATCTCTCTATTTCCTCGCTATCGTCACGTATCCCGAGTGACAAACAGAAGTAGAAGGTCGTGTCCCCCGCTTGGACCGGGTCATCTCCCGCTCGATCAGCTCGTGGGTATGGACTTCGGTGAACCGTTCCGCAGCCGCATCGACCACGATCGCCATCTGTTCGAGGAACGGCGTGTAGCAGGCAAGGTATCCCCCGGCCCGGAGCAGGGAGAATGCGTGGATCACGTGCTCGGTCTGGACCTGCATATCGAGGTGCACGACATCGTAGGTGCCTTCCGATGCAAGGAAGTCTGCGGCCACCGCCTCGATATTCGTGAGTTTTGCGTCCGCGAAGTTCTTCTGCGCCAGGGTCGAGAACTCCGGGCGGACTTCAAAGGTCTTCACGCTCTTTGCCACACCGGCAAAATAGATCGCGGCAATCCCGCTGCCAGTGCCGGCATCCAGCACCTCATCGTTGTGGTTCATGCCGGTATACGCGATGACGAGGCCGATGTCCTTCGGGAGCATCGGGGCGCCGGAACGCTTGCCGTGCGTGAAGAAATCGGTGGGGCGGGGGATCCGGATCGTGAACTCTGCACCGCTGTGCGTGAGGATGGTATCACCGGAGTTCTTCCCGACCAGTGCTGCAAGGTCCAGCTGGCCCTTGTCCGTACCGAGGTTCCCCGGTCCCGCCTTGATATAAAATTCCCGTCCTGCGCCAACGAGCAGGACGCGGTCGCCCTGCTCGATCATTGGGCGAGCTTCATGATGGCTTCGGCAATATCGCCCTTTGATTCAACAAGAGCGACCTTTGCCTTTTCAACCGACACATTGGCCTGCGAGGCAACCATCGTGACATCCTCTGCCGGGATCTCGACTGCCCCCGGCTCAAACCGTGGCGTGCCGGAGATCTGGTAGGTGGTCGCACCCTGCATGGTCATGGCCGAGACCTCGGCAGAATCGAAGATCCAAGTGCCTTTCGGCGTCTTGATAACGATACTCTCTACGTCTTCAATCTGCTCGACATTCATGCCGAGCTTCTTCATCATCGCCTTCATCTGGCGCGGATTTATGTTTCCCGGAAGCATCCTTCTCACTACCCTGCCGTACTTTTACCGCTACTCCGTAATTAAATGCAAGCATCTCAGGCCCGGAGACCTGTGCGCCGCCGCAGGCAATCACCCGGTCGTTTGCGGCCACGACCAGTACATCATCGCCCGCGCGGATCTGCGGGTCGGCACCGGTCACGTGTTTCGCAAACGCGTTCTTGCCCTTTGCCACGAACTCCGCCACATCGTCCCGGACAATGACCCGGTAGGCCGGTGCGGGCAGGGCATCGTGGAGCCGGTTTGCCCCTTCGATCCCGAGGGTCAGACGACCGTCCGATGCCCGGACCGTGGCAAGGCGCACGCCCTTATAGAGCACCTGCCGGACCCGGCCCGTGGTGGAGTAGATGAACGTGCAGCCCTCAGGGAAGAGGGATGAGCCCACGTTGCCCCCGAACTGGAAGTCAGCGATGACCTGGACCCGCCGCAGTAAACTGTTCTCCGAGTATCCTGTTGACACGTTCGACAAACTCCTGTTCCGCTGGTTTGGGGATATATGCTCCCGCTGCAATCTTATGTCCTCCGCCTCCGCCACCATATTCTGCGGACGCATCGGCGAGCGCCTTCTGGAGGTCGATGCCCTGCGCAACCACCCGTTCGGTGGTCCGCATCGAGACTTTCGTCAGGTTCCGGTCCTCGGGCACTTCGCACATGATCAGGATCGGTTTGCCGGCGTTCAGTTTCGAGAGCGCCATGCCGGCTCCGATACCGACAATGGTATCCGGGTATTTCCCGCCCACGTGGAGGTACTGGAGGTTCTCCATTTCCTTCACTCCCCGATCGATGATATACTGGAGGAGCTCGCGGAGGATTGCCCGGTGATTGTTGAGCATCTGCTCGGCATCGCGGTATGCCGGCCCCCGGTCGCCCCGGAGGATCGCCCCGCCGATCTGCGGTTTCGACCAGCGGCCGCACGCATTGAGGAGGGTGGCATATTCCTGTGCGTTCCTGAGAGGAGTCCGTGGTATCTCATGGGGGAAGCGGTAGGACTCCATGAGCAGCCGGTCGGTCTTCTCGCCGTTGGCCATCAGCTGCTGGGCAAGACCCGAGATGATGGTGCGGTGGTCGTCATCGGAGAGTTCCTCCCAGACATACCACCGGCCGTCCGGCGTCTGCTGGCGGATGCCGAGTTTCTTTAGGAACTGGCGTGCCCCTTCAGGATTATTGGTGATCCCCTTGACGAACGGATCGTCATTGTAGGCAAGCGAGAGGTGGACCGGGCGGGTGGCCGTGCCGTAACAGTTGAGATCCTTTTTACGGACCTCCACCGACCCGTGCCGCATCCCGTCCTCGACAATGATCTCGCGGGCGGGGCCCACGAGGCCGCACTTCTCCCGCGCCATCATATCCCCGACATTACCGACAACCGCGATCTGGGCAAGATCGATATTAGCAGAGTCCATCTCCTTTGCCACCAGGTACGAGACCCCGGCCGCACTCATCCGCGTATGCCCGTACGGCAGGCAGTTGACCTGGGTATAGGTACGTCCTTCCACCGGCTGGCTGACGTGGTGGTCGATGATCAGGATCTCTTTTTCAGAGAACCCACGTTCGAGCATCAGGTTCTGCTGGCCCGCGCCAAGGTCCGAGAAAACTTTCAGCGAGGAGTCGGACGGCACCTGCGGCATCGTGAGCGGTTCCAGCTGGCGCACAAAAACCGATTTTACAGGAATTTCCAGCCGGGATACGGCCTGGGACAGGATCGCTTCGCAGCTGATACCGTCGGCATCGATGTGGGAGATGATGGTTACTTCCGGTGCCGCGGCGATCTGTTCGGCGGCTGCCTTAACATCATCGCAAAAACCCATTGTGATATATTTAGGGAGTTCCTACAGATGAATTGTACGACCATGCAACCCGACCCGGCTGATCTCTTTCCTGAAACGGGGCTCATCACCCCGGCGCGGATGCGTGCCGTGGATGCCAACGCGATGGCGCTCGGCGTCACGGAGCTCCAGCTGATGGAGAGCGCAGGCCGGGGTCTTGCCGAACAGGTCCTCATGGAGAATCCCGACCGGGTGCTCATCCTCTGCGGGAAAGGAAACAATGGTGGCGACGGGATGGTGGCAGCCCGTCACCTCCGGCGTCATGCGACAACCGATGTCTGCTATCTCGATAAGGGCCCGCGGGGCAGCGCCTGTGAGCACCAGTTCGCAGCACTCCGGTATGCCCGCGTGGGACTGCACCCGTTTGCATCCCGCGATGATCTCGAACCGATTCGCACGCACTTTGAGAAGGCGGATGTTATCGTCGATGCCCTGCTCGGGACCGGCATGAGCGGGGGGCTTAAAGAGCCCCTGAAGACCTGCGTAGCAATGGCCAACGCATCGCGGGCGAAGATCATTGCCGTCGATATTCCGACGCCCGGTATGCGGGCGGACCGGATCTGCGCCTTCCACCGGGCAAAGGTGGACGGGTCCACGGTGATCGATATCGGCATCCCGGTTGAGGCCGAGTGCTTCACCGGCCCCGGCGACCTCACCCTCATTCTCTCACGAACGAAAAAGGCGCACAAGGGCGTTGGCGGGGAAGTGCTCATCATCGGTGGCGGCCCGTACCAGGGAGCCCCGTATCTCGCCGGGCTCGGGGCACTCAGGGCCGGTGCGGATATCGTCCGGATTGCCTCCCCGGTCTTCGAGCCCGTCCCCGACCTGATCTACGAACGGCTGGAAGGCAACGTGATCGGGAAAGAGCATACCGAACGGCTGATCTCCCTGGCGGAGAAGGCGGATGTGGTGGTCTGCGGAAACGGTCTCGGCACAGAAAGCCATGAGGTCGTGACAGCCATTGCCCCGCACTGCAAAAAGGCGGTCTTCGATGCCGATGCCCTGCGCCTTCCCCTTCCGAAAGCGAAGGGTGAGACGATCTACACGCCGCACGCTGCTGAGTTTGCGCGGATCACGGGGATCACCCTCCCAGAAGATACTCTCGGGAAAGCCCGGGCCGCACAACGGTCCGGCATCAAAGGGACCGTTATCATCAAGGGGCACATCGATATTATCACGGATGGCCGGCAGGTCCGGTTCAACCGTACCGGTGACCCGGCGATGACGGTCGGGGGAACGGGCGATGTGCTCGCAGGCATTGCGGGTGCGCTCCTCTGCCATCTTCCTGCATTCGACGCTGCCTGCATTGCCGCGTACGTCTGCGGGAAGGCGGGGGAGGCAGTCGTGGCCGAACGGGGCGGCGGGATGCTGGCTTCCGATATCGTAAACAAGATCCCGGCAGTTTTATACCGTAAAGAGCGAAGAGGTGCATGAATGGCGAAGTTCTCCCATATTACGGATGGTAAGGCACAGATGGTGGATATCAGCGGCAAGGGGGAGGTTGTGCGGGAAGCAACGGCTGCCGGCAAAATATTTCTCCGGCCGGAGACCCTTGCGGCTATCCGGGAAGGTACGGTTGTCAAGGGTAATGTGCTTGCCACGGCACGGGTTGCTGCAACGCTCGCGGTCAAGAACACCGCTACCATCATCCCGATGTGCCACCCGATCCCGATCAGTGCGATCTCCGTTGATTTTACCGAAGGGGACGGGTATATCGAGGCAGCCGTGGTCGTGAAGATGACCGGGAAGACCGGCGTTGAGATGGAGGCCCTGACCGGTGTCTCGGTTGCTCTGCTGACTGTCTGGGACATGGTGAAGTCGGCTGAGAAGGACAATGATGGGCAGTACCCGGTGACCCGGATTACCGATGTGCGGGTTGTTGAGAAGAAGAAGGGGAAGTAAGTTCTCCTTTGTCTCGCTCCTGTATCTTTTAATACCCCCACTATCCTATCTATAAAGGCACACGGGATCCGTCCCGTTTGAGAAAGGAATGTAGCCCTCTTTGGGCCGAACCTTAGGTGATTACCATGGTAAAATCAATGTACGCGTTCGTCAGG
>Ga0265296_1002288_pt1 | contig 19684 bp, 15 predicted proteins | sample MunlanPumphouse1_FD_189073 | JGI IMG/M metagenome (GOLD analysis project Ga0265296, IMG submission 189073) | Groundwater microbial communities from a municipal landfill in Southern Ontario, Canada - Pumphouse #1 | ecosystem: Environmental > Aquatic > Deep subsurface > Groundwater | place...
CGGCGCCGCGACGACGATCCCCGGCTGCTCGCGTTCCGCGACGAGGGCGGCTGGCACAACCTGCATTCCGAGGACGTCAACCGCTTCCTCGAGCATCACGCGGGACCGTGCACCGCCAAGGACTTCCGGACCTGGAACGCGACGGTGCTGGCGGCCGTCGGGCTGGCCGAGCGCGCGGCCGAGGCGGTCAGCCGGACCGCCCACCAGCGGGCGATCCGCGACACGATCGGCGAGGTCGCCGAGATGCTCGGGAACACCCCGGCGGTCGCCCGCAGCTCGTACATCGATCCGCGGGTGATCGACCGCTACGACAGCGGCTGGACGATCGCCGCGTGCCTGCTCGACGTCGGCGGGCGCGAGGCGTTCGACGAGATCGGCCGCCGCGAGCCGCTCGACGCCGCGGTCCGCGACCTGATCCGCGACGAGGGCGAGGACTCGCCGGCGCTGACCGACCACCCGGTCGTGGTCTGAAGCCTCAGCTCGGGCTGACCACCGCTTCGGGCTCGGGGTCCACGACGATCGGCGCGGCCGGCGCCGACCGTCCGCCCCGGGCCATCAGCAGCGCGGCGACGAACGCGATCGCCAGCAGCCCGAGCGCCCAGACGAAGGTCGACGCGAACGCGTCGGCCAGCGGTCCGGCGACGACCGAGCGCTGCGCCGCGTCCAGACCGTGCACCGCGCCGAGCCCCTCGGGCCCGCCGCTCCCGCTGCCGGTGCCGACGTTGCTCGTGATGTTGTGGGCGAGGATCACCGACATGATCGCGGTGCCGATCGAGGCGCCGGCCTGCCGGATGATGTTCATCGCGGTGCTGGTCCGGGCGATCTCGCTCGGCGGCACGGCGTTCATCGCGGCGGTCATCGTCGGCATCATCGAGAGGCCCATGCCGAGGCCGAGCACGAAGCCGAACCCGCAGAGCAGGACGTACGAGGTGTCCGCGGTGACGAAGGCGAACGGCGACATCCCGATCAGCAGCAGCGGCAGGCCGTAGGCCGGCAGCTTGTGCGGGCCGTAGCGGTCGGTCAGCCGGCCCGCGATCGGCATCGTGATCATCGCGCCGAGGCCCTGCGGGGCCAGCAGCAGACCCGACTGCAACGCGGTGTCGCCGCGGACCGTCTGGTAGTAGAGCGGGATCAGCAGCAGCGCGCCGAAGAACGCGATCGCGAACATCAGGAAGACGCCCGCCGCCGCCCCGGCCCGGCTGCGGACGAAGCTGCGGACGGCGATCAGCGGCGTCTCGGCCGTCCAGCTGTGGCGGAAGAACGCCGCGATCAGCAGGACGCCGGCGAGGATCGGTCCCCACGACTTGGCGGCTCCGAAGCCGTCCGCGGCGGACTCGGCGAGGCCGTAGATCAGCAGCGCGAGGCCGGGGGACAGCAGCACCAGACCGAGCCAGTCGAGCCGGTGGGCGGGCTGCGGCTTGTCGCGGTCGAGCACCAGGTACGCGGCGATCACCGCAACGATGCCGATCGGCACGTTGACGAAGAAGATCCAGCGCCACGAGACGTCGTCGACGAGCCAGCCGCCGAGGATCGGACCGACGATCGGGGCGATCAGCATCGGCACGCCGAGGATCCCCATCACGCGGCCGATCCGGTCGCGGCCGGCCGCCTGGGTCATGATCGTCATCACGGCGGGCATGATCATCCCGCCACCGATCCCCTGGAGCACGCGGAACGCGATCAGCGACTCGGCGGACCAGGCGACGCCGCAGAGCGCCGAGCCGAGCACGAAGAGGATCAGCGACCAGAGGTAGATCCGCTTGGTGCCGAAGCGGTCCGAGGCCCAGCCGGTGATCGGGATCACCGTGGCCAGCGCCAGCGTGTAGCCGGTCACGACCCACTGGATCGTGGTGATCGGCGAGTCGAAGTCGGTCGCCAGTCGGTCGATCGCGACGTTGATGATCGTCGTGTCGAGGATCGTCATGACGGCGCCGAGCAGGACGACGGCCGCGATGATCAGCGTCCGGCGGTCCAGCGGCTCGGGCGCGGCCTTGGGGGTGGATGCGGTGTTCACGTGCGTGGACAATACAGTCACTGGAAAATTACGCCAACTGGTCGTACGTACAGCGGTTCGGCGCGTCGCAAGTCGCGCCTCGCCGGCCCGTTCGGCCGCCGCCTCGCCGACGTGCCCGCGAAGCGCCGGGCGGGTGCGCCAAACTCCGGCGTCGATGGCGGCCCCCCGCAACCTGGTCAACCTCAAGAACGTCAGCAAGGGCTTCGCCAGCCGGACGGTGCTGGACGACATCACCCTCGGCGTCAACGCCGGCGACCGCGTCGGGATCGTCGGGCGCAACGGCGACGGCAAGTCGACGCTGCTGCGGCTGATCGCCGGGCAGGAGGAGCCGGACGCCGGGGCGGTGACCCGGGTCGGCGGCCTCTCGATGGCGGTGATCGGCCAGTCGGACGAGCTCGACGGCCGCAAGACGATCCGCGACGAGCTGATCCAGGGCCGCGCCGACCACGAGTGGGCGGGCGACGCGCGCTTCCGCTCGGTGCTCGACGGGCTGCTCGGCGGGGTCTCGATGGCGCGGTTCCCGCAGGGGCTGGACACGGTGATCCACCCGTTGTCGGGCGGCGAGCGGCGACGGATCGCGCTGGCCAAGCTGCTGCTGGACGACGACGAGCTGCTGCTGCTCGACGAGCCGACCAACCACCTGGACGTCGAGGGCGTGGCCTGGCTGGCCGAGCACCTGGCGCAGCGGCGGGGATCGCTCGTGGTGATCACCCACGATCGCTGGTTCCTCGACGCCGTCTGCACCGACACCTGGGAGGTCTCCGACGGGGACGTCCACCAGTACGAAGGCGGCTACGCGGCCTACGTGCTGGCGCGCGCCGAGCGTGACCGTCAGGCGTCGTCGCGCGAGGACCGGCGCCAGCAGCTGATGCGCAAGGAGCTGGCGTGGTTGCGGCGGGGCCCGCCGGCCCGGACGTCGAAGCCGAAGTTCCGGATCGAGGCGGCCAACGCCCTGATCGCCGACGAGCCCGAGCCGCGGGACGGCGTCGAGCTGCTCAAGTTCGCCAGCCGCCGACTGGGCGGCAAGGTGCTCGACGCGGTCGACGTCTCGCTCGCCTACGGCGACCGGCCGGTGCTCGACCGGGTGACCTGGCGGTTCGGTCCGGGCGACCGGGTGGCACTGGTCGGCGTCAACGGGTCCGGCAAGACCAGCCTGATCAAGCTGCTCGCGGGCGAGCTGCAGCCGTCGACCGGCACGGTCGAGCGCGGCGAGACCGTGAGCCTGGCGCACCTCTCGCAGGACACCGCGGAGATCCCGGGGCACCTGCGCGTGCTCGAGTCGCTCGAGGAGGTCAAGGGCCGGACGACCCTGGCCGACGGCAGCGAGCTGACCGCCGGCCAGATGGCCGACCGCTTCGGCTTCCGCGGCGCCAAGAGTCGGACGCTGGTCAAGGACCTCTCGGGCGGCGAGCGCCGGCGGCTGCAGCTGATGCGGCTGCTGATGAACGAGCCCAACGTGCTGGTGCTCGACGAGCCGACCAACGACCTGGACATCGACACGCTGACCGCGCTCGAGGACCTGCTCGACGCCTGGCCCGGCACGCTGATCGTGGTCAGCCACGACCGCTACTTCGTCGAGCGGGTGACCGACAACGTCTACGCGCTGCTCGGCGAGGGCGGGATCCGGCACCTGCCGGGCGGGATCGAGGAGTACCTGACGGTCCGCCGTCAGGCCGAGGCCGCCGACGCCGCCGACCGCGTCGCATCCGGCGCCAACGTGCCGACCCCGGCGAAGCCGGCGGCGCCCACGGGCCTGACGGGTGGCGCGCTGCGCGACGCCCGCAAGCAGGTCCAGAAGCTCGAGCGTCAGATCGAGAAGCTCGAAGCGCGCGAGGCGGCGATCCACGACCAGATGGCGGAGGCGGCGACCGACGTCGGCCGGCTGCGCGAGCTGACCGCCGAGCTGGCGACGGTGACCGGCGAGAAGGACGACGTCGAGGCCGCCTGGATGGAAGCCTCCGAGGCGATCGAGGGCTGAGCGCCGCGGCCCGCCGGTGCGGGCCGCTCGCTCGGGAGGGCGGGAGTTCCCGTCCTCGCCGCCGGCCGGCCTACACCGCGGTCGGGCGCCGGTCGGCCCAGGGCTGGGCCTCTTCGAGCTGCGCGGCCAGCCGCAGCAGCGTCCGTTCGCCGCCGAGGTCGGCGACGAACTGGATCCCGAGCGGCAGGCCGGCGTCGGTCCAGTGCAGCGGCACGCTGCTCGCGGGGCGGCCGGTGATGTTGGCCAGCTGGGTGTAGGGGACCCAGCCGAGGTTGTCGTTGATCAACTGGTCCGGGATCGGCGTCTTCGCCAGGAACCGCGCCGTGCGGGTCTTCAGCAGCAGGTCGGCCGCCCGGCGCATCGCGGGCGGCGTGTCGAGCGCGCCGAGCTCGATCGGCGCCTGCGACATCGTCGGCGTCATCAGCAGGTCGTACTTCCGGTGGAACGACGCGAGCGCCTGGACGTGCTCGTGGCGGCCCTCGAGCGCACGGTGGACGTCGATCCCCGACGTCGCGCGGCCGAGCGCGGCCATCAGTCGCGTGTCCTGCTCGAAGCCCTCGTCACCGGCCCCGGTCAGCCGCTTGGTCAGCTCGACCTCGGACGCGATGTTGACGAACCAGGTGGTCAGGAACTCGCGGGCAAGCTTGGCGTCGTCCTGCGGGGCGGGGACCGCCTCGACGTGGTGGCCGAGGCTCTCGAGCAGCCGGGCGGCGCTCTCGACCGCGGCGACGGCGTCGGGGTGCGGGTTCGGGTTGATCGACGAGGTCGTGACGAAGCCGATCCGCAGCTTGCCCGGATCGCGCCCGACCTCGTCGCCGTACGGACCGTCGGTCGGCGGGGCCACCTGGTAGGGCGCGACGGGGTCCTGGCCGGCCATCACGTCGAGCATCGCGGCGCTGTCGCGGACCGAGCGCGAGATCACGCCGTGGGTCGCGGAGCCCTGCAGCAGCTCGCTGTAGCGCGGGCCGTTGGGGATCACCCCGCGACCGGCCTTCAGGCCGAACAGCCCACAGCAGCCCGCCGGGATCCGGATCGAGCCGCCGCCGTCGGACGCCCCGGCGACCGGGACGATCCCGGCCGCGACGGCCGCCGCCGCGCCGCCGGACGAGCCGCCCGGCGTGCGGTTCAGGTCGTAGGGGTTGCGGCAGGGGCCGAGCAGCTCGGACTCGGTCACGCCCTTGGCGCCGAACTCGGGCGTGTTGGTCTTGCCGAAGATCACCAGGCCGGCGTCGATCCAGCGCTGCACGACGGTCGCGTGCTCGGGCATCGGGGTGGTGGCGAGGGCGCGGCAGCCGGACGACGTCGGCAGCCCCGCGAAGTCCTGCCCGAGGTCCTTGATCAGGAACGGGACGCCGGCGAACGGGCCCTCCGCGGACGCTCCCGGCAGGGACGCGGCCTCGCGGTCCATGTCGCGGACGATCGCGTTGATCGCCGGATTGACCTCGTCGGCGCGGCGGCGGGCGGCGGTCAGCGCCTCCTCGGAGCTGATCGTCCCGTCGGCGATCGCGGCTCCGATTCCGAGGCCGTCGAGGCCGGCGTACTCTGCATCGTTCACGTCGATGGACTCCCGTGCGTGGCGGTTCGCGGGCACGGGATCGTGCTCCGTGCTCCCTGGGGCCGAGACCCTCGGCGCCACTGTATGCGATGCCCACCCGATCGGGTGGGTCTTTCGGGGGTCGTGGTGCGGAGCGTCAGCGCCGCGGCGGGCGGCGACGCGACGCTCCGCGTGACGGCGCGCCGCCGCCGGCCGTCCCGTCGTGCGACGCCGAGCGGTGCGGGGCATCGCGGGGAGCGGGTGCGGGAGCCTCGTCCTCGCGGGCCCCGGTCCGGCCGTCGCCGTCGGGGTCGTCTGCCTCGCCGTCCGACGCAGCCCCGTCGTCCTCCGGCCACCGTCCCGAGCGGGCGAAGCGGCTCCGGGCCGAGGCCTCGACGTCGCGATCGGTCTGGCTCGAGAACGCGATCCGGATGATCCAGTCGGCGACGATCACGAACATCGCCGTCGCCAGCAGCCCCGGCGCGAGCCCGCGCGGGCCGACGATCAGCACCACGCCCGCGGCGACGACGAGCACGGCCGGCAACCCCGTGCGGACGGCGGCGATGCCGAGCGGGTGGGACCGACGTCGGGGCTCCATGGCTCCACGGTACCCGCTGCCGGGCGCGATCCGGCCGGTCGAGCGGGACCGCGGCTCCCGCTGCGATCGCGGTGCCGTCGGCCTCCGGTACGCTCGGGACGGGCGCGCCCCGGGGCGAACCGGAGCGTGCGACGACCAGGAGCGCACATGACGCAGCGGATCATCACGGGATACGTCGACTCGCCGGCCGGACGGGACGCTTTGGCGCTCGCCGAGGTCCTGGCCGGGATCGACCCCGATCACGAGCTGCTGGTCACGAGCGTCTACGCCTACAACCCGCCGGAGGAGCCCGCGGAGCCGAGCGGGTGGCGCAAGGTCCTGCGCGACCGTGCCAACGCCGAGCTGGCCCCGGTACGCGAGCGACTCGGCGAGCCGGCCGACGTCACGATCAAGCCGTCGTGCGGGCTCTCCCCGTCGGACGGCCTGCACCGGCTCGCGGTGGCCGAGGACGCGACGGTGATCGTCGTCGGCGTCAGCCACAACCACGGCATGCGCCGCGTGCAGGCCGGCAGCATCACCGAGCAGACGATCACCGGATCGCGGTGCGCGGTCGCGATCGCCCCGGCCGGCTACGCCGAGGACGCCGGACCGTTGAAGACGGTCGCCGTGGCCTTCAACGGCTCGGGCGAGTCGCAGCAGGCGCTCGACGCCGCCGCCGAGATCGCGCGGGCCGCGGGTGCCGAGCTGCGGATCGTCGGGGTCGTCGAGCCCGCCGCGGTCTGGTACGCCGCCTACGGCGGATCGGACGCCGCCGGCGACCTGGCCCGGATCGTGCGCGAGGACCTGACGGCCGCCGCCGGGCGGGTCGAGGGCGTCGAGCGGATCGACGTCCGCGTGCTGACCGGCGAGCCCGTGAAGGCGATCACCGAGGCGACCGACGACGCCGACCTGCTCGTGCTCGGGTCGCGCGGCTACGGTCCGATTCGGCGGGTGCTGCTGGGCAGCGTCAGCGCCAAGCTGGTGCGCGACCCCGCGTGCCCGCTGCTGGTGCTGCCGCGGACCGCGGTCGAGGACTCGCCCGCGGTCTGAGCGGCGGTAGGGACGCCTCGGGAGCCGGACACGGGTCCCAGGCGCCGCCGTCGTCCCCGGGAGGGGAGCGGGCCGGCCGCCGCCGACCCGCTCGTCCGAGCCGTCAGTCGCGGGGCCCGGAGCCCTCGTCCTCGCCGATCCGCGGCACGACGACGACCGGGACCTTGGCGTGGCGGACCAGCTGGGTGCTGGTGCTGCCGAGCACGACCCGGCGGACGGCGCCGAAGCCGCGCGAGCCGACGACCAGCAGGTCGATCCCCGCGGGGTCCTCGAGGGCCGTCCGGGTGTCGCCGAGGATGATCTCGCCGGTCACGTCGATCTCGCCGAGCTGGCCGCGGAGCGCCGCGATGTCCTCTTCGGCGTCGGCGCGCAGGGCGTCGAGCGGGAACGGGTCGAGCGCGCCGCCGTACCAGAGCGGCACGGTCTGGACGACCCGCAGGATCCGCAGCGCGGCGCCGCTGTGGGCCGCGAGCCGGCCGGCGACCTCGGCCGCGTGTCGGGCGTTCTCGCCGCCGTCGTAGGCGACGCCGATCGTCTGCAGCTGCGCGCCGCGGTCGGCCCAGCCGACGGGGGCGACGACGACCGCGCAGGGCGATCCGTGCAGCGCCTGCTCGGTGGCGCTGCCGAGGAACGGCCGCGTCACGACGTTGGTGTGGCTGCGCCCGACGACGATCGCGCGGGCGTCGAGCGCCTGCGCGGGCGACGACCCGCGGACCACGGTGAAGCGGACGTTCGCGCGGTCGGAGTACAGGGCGCGGGCGTCGGTCAGCTGGCCCTCGGTCTGCTCGGCCAGCTTGGCCTCGTAGGTGTCCGACGCGCTCTTGTAGGAGGGGTCGTAGGGGTAGACGCCGACGACGGTGATCGTCGGATCCTGGCCCCAGGCGTCGGCGAGCGCGACCGCGAGCGCCAACGCATCGCGTCCGCCGTCACTGCCGTCGTGACCGACGACGATCTGATCGCGTACGGCTGCCTGCTGATCCGGGTCGCTCATACCCCAACGCTAGCCCTCCGGCCGGATCGGTGCGGGCGCACCGGGGTCGGACGCCACCGTTCATCGGATCAGCCCGCGGCGGCGCGCTCCAGCTCGGCGATGTCCAGCTTGACCATCTTCAGCATCGCCTGGGTCGCCCGACTGCGCGCCGCGCCGTCCCCGGACGCGAGCAGGGCCGAGAACCCCTCGGGGACGACCTGCCACGAGAGGCCGAACCGGTCCTTGAGCCACCCGCACTGGCTCGGCGCCCCGCCGTCGGCGAGCAGCGCGTCCCAGTAGTAGTCGACGTCGGCCTGCGTGGGGCAGGAGATCTCGAACGAGACGGCCTCGCTGTGCGGAAACTGCGGGCCGCCGTTGATCCCGACGAAGGGGTTGCCGTCGAGCTCGAAGGCGACGGTCATCACGGTGCCCTCGGGACCGGGCTCGTTCGGCCCGTAGCGGGCGACCTCGGTGACCCGCGAGTCGGGGAAGATCGCGACGTAGAACTCGGCGGCCTGCTCGGCGTGGCCGTCGAACCACAGATTCGGGGTGATGCGGGGCATCGGGGGCCTCTCACGTTCGGGTGCGTCCCAAGGACGGGCCGGGCGCACCGAATTCATCGGCCGTCGCGAGTCGGCGGGCACCACGACGATCCGCAGGACGCCCGGGCGGCGCGCTCCGTCGGCGTCGTCCCGCCCGCGGCGAAGCGATCGCACGGGATTCCTCAACGCGCTAATCTGAAAACTGATCCGCAATACGTCATTAGCGTTTGTCGATGACGTACGTTCACGAGACAGGGACCCGAGCATGGCACTGACCATCGGCGATACCGCGCCGGACTTCGAAGCTGAGACCACCGACGGTCGCATCTCCTTCCACGACTGGATCGGGGACAGCTGGACCGTCCTCTTCTCGCACCCGCGGGACTTCACCCCGGTCTGCACCACCGAGCTGGGCTACATGGCCCTGATCAACGGCGAGTTCGAGAAGCGCGGCGTCAAGACGATCGCGATCTCGGTCGACCCGGTCGACAACCACCAGAAGTGGTTCGCCGACATCGAGGAGACGCAGGGCGCCAAGCCCCAGTTCCCGCTGATCGCCGACACCGACTTCGCGGTCGCCAAGGCCTACGGGATGCTCCCGGCCGACGTCGACGGCGACCCGACCGCCCGCACCCCCGCGCAGAACCAGACCCTGCGCAACGTGTTCGTGATCGGTCCGGACAAGAAGATCAAGCTCGTGCTGATCTACCCGATGACCACGGGCCGCAACTTCGACGAGGTGCTGCGCGTCGTCGACTCGCTGCAGCTGACGGCCAACCACGCCGTCGCGACGCCCGCCCAGTGGCAGCAGGGCGAGGACGTGATCATCGCGGGCTCGGTCAGCAACGACCAGGCCAAGGAGAAGTACCCGGACGGCTGGGAAGAGCCCAAGCCGTACATCCGGATCGTCCCGTCGCCGGTTCCGGCCCAGGACTGAGCGTCGTCGAGCCCCTCGGGGCTCCAGCGTGAAGGGCCTCTCCGGAGGCCCTTCGTCGTTCTCGGGCCTCCGCGGTTCTGGCCCGTGGTCGCTCCGCGATCCGGAGCCGGCTCGGCCCGACCGAGGCGTCGTTCTAGGACGCCCGCAGGTCGGCCGCGAGTCGGGTCATACCCAGCTCCTCGGCCGCCTCGGCACCGCCGGCCCGGTCGAGCTCGCGGTCCGGCACGTCGTCGACCTCGATCTCGTGCAGCAGCGCCACGGCGTGGTCGCGGCGGACCGACGTGGCCTGGTCGCGCAGCAGCGCCGCCAGTCGCGGCGTCAGGCCGTCGCCGAGGATCGGCTCCTGGGCGGGCTCGCCGTTGGGTCCCTCGGCTCCGGCGGCCAGCAGCACGCCCTCGAGGCTGTCGTGGGCCTCGAGCAGCCGCGCCGCCGTCTTGGCGCCGACGCCGCGGGCCCCGGGGATCCCGTCGGACGGGTCTCCGCGCAGCGCGATCAGGTCGGTCACCTGGTCGGGGCGGACGCCGAGCGCTGCCTCGACGCCGGCGACGTCGACCGTGGTCAGGCCCGGCCCCTTGCCGACGGGCCGGCGCATCCGCACGTGCTCATCGATGCAGGCCATCAGGTCGCGGTCGCCGCTGACGATCACCGCGTCGCCTCCGGACGCGGCGCGTCGCCGGGCCAGCGTGGCGATCACGTCGTCGGCCTCGAGCTCGCCTCCGTCGCGGACCGTCCAGCCGAACGCCTCGCAGAACGCCGGGGCCTGGTCCCAGCGCCGTCGCAGCGCCTCGGGCATCGGGTCGCGGTGCGCGTGGTAGGCGGGCAGCAAGCGGGTCCGGTGGGTCGCGTCCTCGGCGCCGGTCGCGCAGCAGACGGCGGCCGGATCGTGCTCGGCGATCTCGCTCAGGATCGTCCGGGCGGCGCCGAGCAGGGCGCCGATCGGCTCACCGTCCGCGCCACGGATCTTCGACGGCAGCGCGAAGTGGGCGCGGTAGAGCACCCACGGAAGGTCGACCAGCAGCAGTGGACGGGACACGCGGGCAGCCTAGCGTGGGGCGTCTACCGCTGCTGGAACTCGCGGGCTACGCGGACGTCGACGCGAGCGGCGCGGACGGGGTCGGGGTCGGCGACGAGAACTCCATCGTCCCATCGTCGATCTTGCCGTAGCGCAGCGCCACCACGTCGTAGGCGTAGTTCATCCGGACCCGCCACGGGGCCTTCGATCCCGACCGCGGCAGCTGGTCGACCGACCGCAGCACGTAGCCGGCGTCGAAGTCGAGCAGCGGCGCGTGGGTCACGCCGGGGTCGCGGTTGACCGGGGTGCACTGGTGCTGCCCCCGCTCGTCCATCGTCTTCAGCAGGCGGGCGACGTACTCGCCGGTCAGGTCCGCCTTGAGGGTCCAGGACGCGTTGGTGTACCCGATCGCGAACGCGAAGTTCGGGACGCCCTCGAGCATCATGCCCTTGTAGGCCATCCGCGACGGGATGTCGACGTCGGCACCGTCGACCGTGACCCGGATCCCGCCGATCATCAGCAGGTTGAGGCCGGTGGCGGTGATGATCACGTCCGCGGGCAGGTGCTCGCCCGACCCGAGCTGGATCCCGGTCTCGGTGAAGCGCTCGATCGTGTCGGTCGCGACCGACGCGGTCCCCTTGCGCAGCGCGCGGAACAGATCGCCGTCGGGCACCAGGCAGAGCCGCTGGTCCCACGGGTCGTAGGTCGGGGTGAAGTGCCGGTCGATGTCGAAGCCGTCGGGCAGCTGGCGCTCCAGGAACTTCCGCAGGAACGCCTTCATCCGCTCGGGTCGGCGACGGCTGAACTGGTACAGCGCGATCTGGGTGAGGATGTTCTTCCAGCGGACGACCGGGAAGGCGAGGCGGTCGGGCAGGACCCGCTTGATCCGCTCCGCGAGCTTGTCGACCGAGGGCAGCGAGGTCACGTACGTCGGCGACCGCTGCAGCATCGTCACGTGCGCGGCGTCCGGCGCCATCGCCGGGATCAGGGTGACCGCGGTGGCGCCGCTGCCGATCACGACGACGCGCTTGCCCGCGTAGTCCAGGTCCTCGGGCCACGCCTGGGGGTGGACGATCCGTCCCCGGAACGTCTCGCTGCCGGGGAAGCTCGGGCTGTATCCCTCGTCGTAGCGGTAGTAGCCGGTGCAGCCGAGCAGGAAGTTGCAGGTCAGCGTCTCGGTCGAGCCGTCGTCCGTGCGCTGGATCGTCACGGTCCAGCGGGCGTCGGCCGAGGACCACGCGGCGTCGACCACGCGCCGGTCGTAGCGGATCAGGCGATCGATCCCGTACTCCCGTGCGGTGTCGTGCAGGTAGCGCAGGATCGCGGGGCCGTCGGCGATCGCCTTGGCGTCCTTCCAGGGCCGGAAGCCGAATCCGAGCGTGTGCATGTCGGAGTCCGACCGCACCCCGGGATAGCGGAACAGGCTCCAGGTCCCGCCCAGCTCGGAGCGGGACTCGAGCAGCGCGATCTTCCGCTGCGGGTGGTGCTTCTGCAGGTGATGCGCGGCACCGATGCCTGACAGGCCGGCGCCGATGATCAGGACATCGAGGTGATCGTGCGTCATGTGCGGACCAGGGTCGGGGCGGACGAAGCGACGGATCGAGCGACCGGCGTTCGCTACCCAGAGTAGCTACGTGCGGCGCGGGCGGGGGATCACTGGGGCTCCGCCGGGGCCTCCGGTGCGGGCGCGGCAGCGGCGGCGTCCGCCTCGGCGGGTGCCGACGCAGCCGGGGGCACGGGCGCGGCCTGCTCCGCCGCCGCACTCTCGACGGCGTCGAGCTTCTCCCGCAGGGCGTTGCTCGCGGCGTGCAGCTCGCCGATCAGCTTGCCCAGCGAGACGGGCTCGGCGATCGGGGCCGTCTCCTCGCCGCGGTACGCCGACTTGAACTCGCGTATGAACCCGCGCGGTCCCGCGGCGATCCGGTCCCGCACGGCCTTGAGGGCCGTCTTCAGCCGGTCCAGCTCCACGCGGGCCTCGGCCTGGCGCTCGGGACCGAGCGCCTTCCACCGCTGCTCCAGCTCGTGGGCCGAGCGAACCCGGGCGTTCGCGGTGCGCACCAGTTGGGCGAATTGCAGGTAGCCGACCATCTGGGGCAGCAGGCTAACGCGATCGCGGGCGGCGCTCCGCGCTGATCACGATCGGGCCGGCGCCGCCCCGCGAACTAGGATCCTCCGACGATGCACCCCGTAGACGCGCACCAGCGGGTGTTGATCGCTTCCCCGGTCCGTCAGCAGCCGGCCAAGCTGTGCGCGTTCCTCGAGTCGCTCGAGGGGCTGGACCGGACCGGCCTGCGGCTGGAGTTCGCGTTCGTCGACGACAACGACGACCCGGAGTCCAGCGCGCTGCTCCGCGCCTTCGCACCGAACGACACGGTCCGGTTCCTCCCGGCGGGACCGCCGGGCGACCTGTACGTGACGGACGACGAGACGCACCGCTGGCAGACGTCGCTGACGGACCGCGTGGCGGCGTTCAAGGACCGCTTCCTCGAGATCGTCCGCGACGAGGGCTTCGACGCGGTGTTCCTCGTCGATTCCGATCTGGTGCTCCAGCCGCAGACGGTTCGGCACCTGGTCGACCAGCCGGTGCTGATCTGCTCGGAGGTGTTCTGGACGCGGTGGGAGCCGGGCGGGCCCGAGCTGCCGCAGGTCTGGTGCCACGGGCAGTACAGCCTCTTCCGCCTGGAGCGGGGGGAGGAGATCGGTCCCGACGAGATCCAGCGGCGGACCGAGGAGTTCGTGTCGATGCTGCGGACGCCAGGCCGCTACGAGGTCGGCGGCCTCGGCGCCTGCACGCTGGTCCGGCGCGAGGCGATCGAGCGCGGGGTGCGCTTCGCACGGGTGCCGAACCTGCTGGCGTTCGGCGAGGACCGCGACTTCTGCGCGCGTGCCGCGGCGCTGGGGATCGGCCTGTACGTCGACACGCACCACCCGCCGCTGCACCTGTACCGCGAGCGCGACCTGGACCGGGTCGCGGCGTTCCGGGACGATCCCGCCATTGGCGGGGCGTCCGCCGTTCCCGCGGGAAGCACCGCCGAGGGCCCGTCCCCCGCGGGCGCGGTGAGCCCGAAGCCGGCGTCCCACCCGTGGCGCAAGGCCCACAACAACCGGATCGTGCTCTCGATGGTGGTGCGCAACGAGGCGGGTCGCCACCTGGACCGGGTGCTCCGCCACGCCGCGTCCTACGTCGACGCGGCGGTGATCCTCGACGACGCGAGCACCGACGACACCGTGGCGGTCTGCCGCGCGGCACTGGCGGGGATGCCGCACGAGGTGATCACGCTCGACCGGTCGCTGTTCGGGCAGGAGCACCGGCTGCGGCGGCTGCAGTGGGAGCACACCCTGGCGGCGGAGCCCGACTGGATCCTCAATCTCGACGCCGACGAGCAGTTCGAGGACGCGATCCGCACGGAGATCCGCTCGCTGGTCGACCAGACCGCGGTCGACGCGGTGCTCTTCCGCCTGTACGACATGTGGAGCGCAACGCAGTACCGCAGCGATGGGCACTGGCGCAGCCACACGCTGCACCGTCCCTTCCTGGTGCGCCCCGTCCCGGGAATGGACGGCACCTGGCCGGAACGGACCCAGCACGCGGGGCGGTTCCCGCCGTCGGTCAGCGAGCTGGACTTCTGGACCTGCTCGGTGCGCCTGAAGCACCTCGGATGGGCCGACGCCGCGGCCCGTCGCGCCAAGTACGAGCGCTATCGGGAGCTGGACCCCGACGGCGACTGGTCGGCCTCGGGCCACTACGCCTCGATCCTCGATCCGGCTCCGACGCTGGTCGACTTCGAGGCCTAGGGCCCCGTCCCGCCGTCAGGACGGACCTCGGCCCGCAGGATCGCGGCGATCCGGACCCCGGCGTCGCCGGACCCGAACGCGCCGGTCCCCGCGGCCGGGCGCCCGTCGGCGAGTTGCTGCGTCGCCGCGGCCACGATCGCGTCCTCGTCGGTCCCCAGGAGGCGAGCGATCCCGGCGTCGATCGCCTCGCGACGCTCGGTCTGCTCGCGCACGACCAGGGTCGGGACGCCGAGTACCGCGGCCTCCTCCGTGACCCCGCCGGAGTCGGTGATCACCAGGTCGGCGGCGGCCAGCCGGCGCAGGAACTGCGGGTACTCCGCCGCGTCCTCCAGACGGATCCGGGGATGCGCGCCGAGCAGGGCGACCGCGGGGTCACGGACCTGCGGGTTGGCGTGCAACGGCAACCAGACGTCGACGGCCGGATCGGCGTCCGCGATCCGGCGCAGCGCCCGCAGCACGGCGGCGATCGGCGCGCCGATGCTCTCGCGGCGGTGCAGGGTGGCGACGAGCAGCTTGCGCCCCCGGGGGACGGGACTCGCGGGCGACGCCGCCGTCAGGGCGAGGGTCCGGTGGAGCTCGTCGACGATCGGGTTGCCGGTCAGGTGCACCGATTCGGCGGGGACGCCCTCGGCGCGCAGGGCGTCGGCGGCGCGCGCGGTCGGGGCGAAGTGCCAGCGGGCGAGCGCCGTGATCATCCGCCGGTTCGCCTCTTCCGGGAACGGCAGCCGCGGATCCCCGGAGCGCAGGCCGGCCTCGACGTGGCCCACGGGCACGCCCCGGTGGAAGGCCGCCAGCGCGCCCGCCAGCGCGGAGGTCGTGTCGCCCTGCACGAGCACGACGTCGGGCCGCTGCTCGGCGATCGCCCGGTCGAGCCCCGCGATCAGCCGGCCCAGCAGCTCGTTGAGCCCGTGATCGTGCCGTTCGAGCGTCAGCCGGACGTCGGACGCCAGCCCGACGGCCGCGAGCGCGGGCGGCACGAGCGCTGGTTGCTGGCCGGTGTCGACGACGGCGACGAGGTGGCGGGCGTCGTCGCGGAGGGCGCGCACGACGGGAGCGAGCTTGATCGCCTCGGGACGCGTCCCGACGACCACCAGGAACCGCACGGCGGACTCGGCGGTCATCGGCCGGGGGTCGGGTGTCGTATGCCCATCGCTGGAGACCCTACAAAGGGCCGAGGGCTCCGCGATATCGGTGGACATCGTCTCGGGCGATACGCAACGATGGCGAGCGATGTCGCTCGCGCCACCGACTCCGCGCCCCACCGTCTGCCTGACGATGATCGTGCGCAACGAGGCGCACATCATCCGGGAGTCGCTCGACGCCGCGGCCGGGCGGATCGATCGCTGGGTGATCGTCGACACCGGCTCGACCGACGACACGGTCGCGGTGATCGAGCAGCGGATGGCGGAGCACGGGATCCCGGGCGAGATCCACCACCGTCCGTGGCGCGATTTCGGCACCAACCGCAGCGAGGCCCTGCAGCTGGCCAACGGCCAGGCCGACTACCTGTGGGTGCTCGACGCGGACGACACGGTCGAGGGCGACCTGGACCTCTCGGGGCTGACCGCCGATTCGTACCTGCTGCGGTACCGCGTGGGCACGGCGTTCTGGCGGCGGCAGATCTTCCGCAGCGGACTGCCGTGGCGCTACGAGGGCGTGCTGCACGAGTACCCGGTCTGCGACGAGCCGGCGACCGAGGCGCGTCTCGAGGGCGACTACGTGGTGCTGGGCCGCACGCTCGGTGCGCGCAGCGCCAACCCGCAGAAGTACCGCGACGACGCGGAGCTGCTGCGCACGGTGCTCGCGGACGACCCCACCGACGCGCGGTCGCAGTTCTACCTCGCGCAGAGCCTGGACAACGCGGGAGACGAGGAGGGCGCGCTGGAGGCCTACACGCGGCGCGCCGAGCTCGGCGGGTGGGACGAGGAACGCTGCCTGGCGTTGCTCCGTCGGGCCGACCTCCTGCTGCGCCTGGGCCGGCCGTGGTCGGCGGCACTGGAATCGTTGCTGGAGGCCTTCGAGGCCCGGCCGACGCGCGCCGAGCCGTTCGCCCGGATCGCCCGGCACTACCGCGAGCAGGGGAAGTTCCGGATCGCCTACGAGTTCGCCCGCCGGGCGGCCGAGATGCCGTACCCGCACGACGACAACTTCTTCGTCGACGCGGGCGTCTACGCCTGGGCGGCCCGGGACGAGCAGGCCGTGTGCGCGTCCTACGTCGGACGCACCGTGGAGGCGCTGGACCTGGGCACCGAGCTGCTCGCGAGCGCGGTGCTGCCCGAGGACCAGCGCGAGCGGGTGGCGGCCAACCGCGACCGCTGCGTGGCGGCCGTCCGGGAGGAGCGGGTGACGTACCCGGCCGCGACGGCGGCCCGGATCGGCGCGGCCCTGGGTGGGGCGAGGCCGGCCGACGCTGCCCCGCGCGACGTGACCGTGGTCGTCCGGTCCACGGGCGATGCGCGTGCGCTCGAGCGCACCCTCAACAGCCTGCTGCACTGCGTCACGGACATCGACCGCGCGGCGCGCTTCGTCTGCCTCTGCGGCGCCGGCGGCTTCGTGCCCGGCCACGCGTTCCAGCTGCGGTACCCGTTCGTCGAGCTGCTCCGCACGCCCGCGGACGAGGACGCGGCGACGAGCATCAACCGCCTGCTCGACGGGGTCGGCACGCCCTACGTGCTGTACGTCGAATCGGGATGGGAGCTGTTCGCGCGCGGGTCGTACGTCGAGCGGCCGGTCCGGCTGCTGCGCGAGGACCCGTCCGTCGCGCAGGTGGCGTTCAACCGGTCGTACGCGCGCTCCGTCGGCGAACGGCACCTGGTCGGCGGGTCGCCGCGGGACGTGGACGGCTACCGCTACCGGATGCACCACTACGTCGAGCCGGACACGGACGCCTGGCGCACCTACCGGGACCGGATGGGGCCCGACGCGCGAACCAACGCGCACTGGCCGCACTTCACGCTCCAGCCGTCGTTGATCGAGGTCGAGCGGCTGTGGTCGGTCGGGCCGTTCGCCGAGGACCCCGACTTCGAGCGCGAGCTCGCGGAGCGCTACGTCGCGGCCGGCCGGCGCACCGCGTTCTTCGACGAGGTCTCCGCACTGCCCGGAGGCGACCCCGACGCGGCCCTGCCGGCGGAGCCGCCGCAGCCGGTGGCGTTGGCACGCCTGCTCCCGGGCGCGCGGATCGGCGACCTCGATCTGGACCTCGGCGATCCCGACGCGATCGTGGGGGCCGGCCTCACGGTCGACTCCACGGGCCTGCACCTGGAGATCGAGACGAGATCCGACGACGGGAACGACACGGACGACGTCCGACGCTTCCGGGTGACCTTCGGCGCGGGGCTCCGGGTGCGATCGGTGGAGCCCGTGACCGGGTCGTTCGCGGGCGGTGGCCCTTCCACGGTGCCGTTCCGCGACGGCGAGCTGGTCGGTGAGTCGCTCGGGCAGGGACGCCATCGGTTCGCCTACCGCGTTCCCGGTGCGGACGACGTGGCCTCGTGGGCGTTCACCGTCGCCGCGGCCGAGACGGAGCAGCTCTGGGCCCTGGCCTGGTTCGAGGACGAGCTGCTGGCGGTCTTCGGCCTCGACCGGGAACGCCTCGTCGTGTCCTTGCTCGGCCGAGATCAGGTCACGGAGCTCCTTCTCGGCGTCGGGCTGACGGTGTAGGCTGCCGCGGAAAGAACGAGGAGCTCGGGTGCAGGACGAATCTCACGGCCGCCGACCAGACGCAGACCCCGCCGAGGCGGATGCGGACTGGTCGAACGACATCAACCGCCGGCAGCTCCTCAAGGGGGCGGGCGTCCTGCTCGGAAGCGGCGTCATGTGGTGGCTCCCGGCCGATGCGATGGGCGCGACGGCCAAGCCCCTGACCCAGGTCCGCCGACTGCGGCGCAAGGTCGCGGCAGCGAAGATCGACCGGCGCTTTCGAGCGCGCCTGGAGCGCATGCTGGTTCGGGCCGAGGAGGCGCTGGTCAACGCGCGGCCCAACCGCGCCCGGATCCTGCTCCGCGAGTTCACGCTGATCGTCGGTGAGAACCGCGGCCGGCGTCAGCTGTCGGTCCAGCTCGGACGCAGCTGGACGCGCGAGGCCTCGGCGATCCGCGACCGGATCAAGCCCGCCAAGCCGCCGAAGGGTGCGACCGGTCCAGCCGGTGCGACCGGTGAAGCGGGCGTCGGCGCGACGGGGGCCACCGGCGCGGACGGCCAGAAGGGCGCCACGGGCCTGCAGGGCCTGGGCGGTAACGACGGGGCCACCGGCGGAACGGGTGCGACCGGCGGGACCGGGGCCACGGGCGGAACCGGGGCGGCCGGCGGAACCGGGGCGACCGGCGCGACCGGCAACGATGGCGCCACGGGGGCGACCGGGGGAACCGGGGCCACGGGTGCAACCGGCGCGACCGGCGGCGACGGCGCTACGGGGGCCACCGGAGGAACCGGGGCCACGGGCGGCACCGGGGCGACCGGCAGCGACGGCTCCACGGGAGCCACCGGGGGAACCGGGGCCACGGGTGCGACGGGCGCTACGGGCCCGATCGGCGATACCGGGTCGACCGGAGCCACGGGTTCTACGGGGGCGACCGGTTCTACGGGCGCCACGGGGTCGACGGGCGCTACGGGAGCCACCGGCCCCGTAGGGGCTACGGGGTCGACCGGGGCCACGGGATCGACCGGGGCCACGGGAGCCACCGGTCCCGTAGGCGTTACGGGGGCGACCGGCTCGACCGGAGCCACCGGAGTCACGGGCTCGACGGGTTCCACCGGGGTCACGGGCGCTACGGGTTCCACCGGCGCCACGGGGGCGACGGGAACCGTGGGGGCGACGGGCGCCACGGGTGCGACGGGGTCAGCGGGAATCGTCGGAGCGACGGGGGCCACAGGAGTCACCGGCGCCACGGGTGCGACCGGCGTGACCGGGGCCACCGGAGCGACGGGGGCCAATGGCGTCACGGGCGCCACAGGAGCCACGGGCCCGGTCGGATGATGGCCACCGGGTCCTGCGCTCCGCGAGCGGGGGATCCGGGAGCTCCACGTGCCGAAAACGGCTGATGCGCCTGGCACGAGAGCGATTGAAGATCTTGTGAAATTTCTGCGAAGTCCAGTGTTCTAGCCGGAAGTCGTCGAGTTGTACGGCGTCTCAGGACCGGATTCGTGAGATCTGGGTGAGGCGCACGACGCGTTGATTTTCAAAAGCTGTATATTCATCGAGTCGCTGAGAGCAGCGGTGCAGCGCGGGGCTCGGGGGTCGCAGTCAGGCCGTCATGAAACTCTGCGGATGTGCTAA